>Ga0075426_10001853_pt1 | contig 15098 bp, 15 predicted proteins | sample SoiMethybrSBSTD5_FD_75304 | JGI IMG/M metagenome (GOLD analysis project Ga0075426, IMG submission 75304) | Bulk soil microbial communities from a Populus tree surrounding site in Tennessee, USA - Soil MetaG P. TD hybrid SBSTD5 | ecosystem: Environmental > Terrestrial > Soil > Tree plantation... | reverse complement strand
AGGCGACCTCAAGCTCACCATCCGCGGCGACCAGGAAATCGTGATGACGCGCGATTTCAACGCGCCTCGACACCTGGTGTTCGACGCTTTCACCAAACCGGAGCTGATCAAGCGCTGGCTGCTCGGCCCCGATGGCTGGTCGATGCCCGTCTGCGAAGTCGATTTGCGGATCGGCGGGAAATACCGTTATGTCTGGCGGAAGAACGACGACGGCCAGGAGATGGGAATGGGCGGCGTTTTCCGCGATGTCGACAAGCCGAAGCGCGTCATCAACACTGAAAAGTTCGACGACGCGTGGTATCCGGGCGAGGCGGTCGATACGACGGAGTTCGCCGAGAAATCCGGAAAGACGACGGTAACCCAGACGATCCACTACGCATCGAGGGAAGCGCGCGACGCCGTGCTGAAGTCGGGGATGGAAAGTGGCGTCGCGAGAAGCTACGATCGCCTGGAAGAAATGCTGGCAGCTGGCAACGTCGCACGGTCAAAGGGCGACACAACAACCGAGGCAACTCCATGACATCAGCGCAACCTCAGCGCAATACCGGCCGCAGCGTCGGCGCTATCGTAGCGGCATTGGTGGTCGGTTTAGCGCTGACGCTCGGTACCGACGCCATTCTGCACGCAACCGGTTTCTTTCCGTCCGACGATCAGGCGGCGTCGAGCGGTGCGTTGGCTGTCGCGACTTTTTATAGAGTCATCTACAGCGTACTCGGCAGCTACATTGGTGCGCGGCTGGCACCGAATCGACCGATGTGGCACGCGATGTTTCTTGGGTGGTTGAATGTGGCGGCTTCTCTTGCAGGAGCGGTACTCACATGGAACGCCGGCCCCAAGTACGGTCCGCATTGGTACCCTGTTTCGCTCATAGTGCTGGCGCTGCCGGCGGCCTGGATTGGCGGGAAGCTTTACACCTCCGGCCACCGCGCCTGGTCAGCAACAGGAGAGTTCTTCGCGCGTTAGGCAGCCCAACACAGAACGACACCCGACGCAATTAGATTGGCAGTAGCTCGATGTGATGGTTTAGCGCAATCACTCTGCGCACGAATCCCGTCAATCCGCAAACTGCCTAATGAAAGTATTTGTAACCGGCGGCACCGGCGCGATCGGACAATTCCTGCTGCCCCTGCTGGTTGAGAACAAACACGAAGTAGTCGCGCTCACTCGATCTTCCGCCAAGGCGGGCAAGCTCGACGAGATTGGCGTCACTCCCGTCATTGCAGATCCATTTGACAAGCAGGCGCTCACCGCGGCGGTTCGCCGAGCTGAGGCTGAGGTAATCATCCATCAGCTAACCGCGCTCAGCTCGGCCGGGAATTTCCGAAAGTTCGACCAGGAGTTCGCGCTCACCAACCGCTTTCGCACCGAAGTCACCGATACGCTGCTTGCCGCGGCGCGCACCATCGGTACGCGTCGATTTATCGCGCAGAGCTATTGCGGGTGGCCGTACGCTAGGAAGGGTGGCCCGGTGAAAACCGAGGAAGATCCGCTCGATCCAAAGCCGCCCGAAAGTTTCACCAAGACCCTCGCGGCAATTCGCTCTCTCGAAGACAAGTTGCGTGGCACCACGTTTCTCGAAGGAATTGCGCTCCGTTACGGAAACTTCTACGGACCGGGAACAGCGATTGGAAAGGGCGGCGTGATTCTGAAGATGATCAAGAAGCGCCGCTTCCCGATTATCGGTGGCGGTGGCGGCATCTGGTCTTTCATTCACGTCATGGATGCAGCGCGTGCAACCATCGCTGCCATATCGCGTGGGGCAGCGGGCGCCTACAATATCGCCGATGATGAACCGGCGAAGGTTGCGACCTGGCTGCCAGTGCTGGCGAAGGAAATCGGCGCCAAGCCGCCATACAGAATTCCGTATTGGCTCGGTGAGCTGATGATCGGCAAAGCCGGCGTATCGATGATGACCCAGATTCGTGGTTGTTCGAACGCGAAAGCGAAACGTGAGTTGAACTGGGCGCCGGTCTATCCAACCTGGCGGATCGGTTTTGCCGACGGACTCGAATAGGTCATTGCCATGATCAAGGAGCTATTCGACAACAATCGGGCGTGGGCCTCGAGAGTCACTCGCCAGGATCCCGAATTTTTCCTGCGCCTCTCCGCACAGCAGGCACCGCGCTACTTATGGATTGGATGCGCGGACAGCCGTGTTCCCGCCAACGAGATCGTCGGCCTCGCGCCAGGTGAGATGTTCGTGCACCGCAACATCGCAAATGTCGTCGTGCACGCCGATCTCAATTGCCTGTCGGTGCTGCAGTTCGCTGTCGACGTACTCAAGGTTCAACACGTCATCGTTTGCGGTCACTATGGGTGCGGCGGTGTCGGCGCTGCGTTGCGTGACGACAGACTTGGTCTGGTCGACAACTGGTTGCGCCACGTACAGGACGTCCGCTGGAAACACCAGCAGGAGCTGGAGCGCATTCGCTCTGACGAAGAGCGACACAGTCGGCTCTGCGAGCTTAATGTTATCGAGCAGGTCGTCAACGTCAGTCAGACGACGATCGTGCGCGATGCCTGGACACGCGGTCAGGCTCTCGAGGTTCACGGCTGGATCTACGACCTGCGGGACGGGCTCTTGCGGGATCTAAAAGTGTCAACTCCTCAACCCAACGGTTAGCACCATGTCAGACACCACCGTATTGTGCCGTAACAACGGCCCGTACTGGATCATCGGCGACTTCAAGCTCGTCGACGCCGAAGGCAATCCGATCGAAGTGCCGGAGAACAAAAGAAAAACGACGCCGGAAGGGCTGCCGCGCGTCGCTTTATGTCGTTGTGGTGGATCGGTGATCAAGCCGTTCTGTGACGGCGCTCACAGCCGCATCGGTTTCATCGGAGCGTCGGCGGCAGTCCAGGCAAGTGACGCGACGAACCCTCCGACTACTCCCCCATCGCCTTGATCAGCACCCGCTTGGCGCGCTGACCGTCCCACTCGCCGTAAAACACGCGCTGCCAGGGGCCGAAGTCGAGTTTGCCTTTCGTGACTGGCACGATGACTTCGTGGCCAACTGTTAGCGACCGCAGGTGCGCGGCCGCGTTGTCCTCCCCAGTGCCGCTGTTGTGTCGATAGTCTTCCGGCGACCAGGGAGCGATTCGGTTCTCGAGCCAGTCGAGAATGTCCTTCCACAGACCGGATTCGTGGTCGTTAACGAAGACTGACGCCGAGATGTGCATCGCGGAGACGAGGACCATTCCTTCGTCGATCCCCGCAGCGGCGCGACACTTTTCGACTTCGTCGGTGATATCGATGATCTCCTGACGCTTCTTCGTATTGAAGGTCAGGTAGGTCGTGTGGGACTTCACGCCGTCTGATTTTGTCGGAGTAGCTTGGCGTGCCACGAATCACGCAGCGGCAGCTCGAAGCGGGCTCGCCACTCACCAAGCGTCGTGACGGTCGGGTCGAACGCAGTCATGTCAGTCGAGACTTTCCCCGCGCCACTGAGCTCGGTGAAGCCCTCGCGATCGGCAGACTGTACCGCGCCATTCCGATCGCGGAAGAAAACCAGCCCACTCGTCACCATGCTCGCGCCGATGTTTTTCTCCAGCGATTTCAGAGAACGGAATAACCCATCGATCGAACATCCGGACGCCCCGGCAGTCGATTGGTCGACTGCAATCGTCAGAAATCGGCCGTAGCGCCAATCACGTCCGACCGTCAGCGGCGATCCATGCGCTGTCCAGCCAGGAAGGAACCGATCGACTTCCGCCAGCATCTGCTTTGACTGTTGTTCGTCGAGCGTGCGATCGGCAGCGAATACCCAGACGCGTGAATCGTCGGGCAATTTTTCAAAGGGAGCGACGGGCATTCTTATCTCACAGGCAATATTGACCGTTCATGAACCAGCAGCGTGTGTACGGCGAGGTCTTGAAGAAGTTAAGCAGGGCAAGAGCAACTTTGTTTTCGCCATCCTGTGATGGCGTCGTTCCGTCTCCTTCGAAATCAGTGCGTCGCCAAATCAGCCCATCGGAACGCGGCTTCTCACCCGCCGCCCACAGGTACGGCCCCCAAACTATGACCGGCGCAGCTTTCTTCACGTAGTTCAGGGTACCCGCCCACGAACCTGGCGCCGTACCACGCATCTCGTTTATCTGCGATTCGATCAGCCATTTAATCGCGAACCCCTGCTCGTACGCAAATGGCTCCGGCCACGTATCGGTTGTCGAGTATCCCGCATAAAGCCTGCTCGACAGAAACACCAGCTGCAGGTGTGGGTAACGCGTGCGTAAAGCGCGCATCACCTGGCCGAGGTTGGACATCAGGATCCGCGCGTCCGCGCTATCGGAGGGCAGCGAATACACCGGCGAGAAATCGTCGAGCTCCGCCCATATGGCCTGCACCTGATTCTCGCTGAGGCCGAGTGGAGTGAGTCGTGCGGTCTTGATGCGATCGTAGTTGGGCGAGGTCGCCGAGGCCCAGGTGCGTGCATCCTGTCGGCCGCTGTCGGCGCCGTTGACGATCACCATCGTGTAGTGATTGACGCTGATGTCTGCCGCGGCGCGTCCCATCAGCGTCCATGGAGCGCACGGCGGGCGGGTTGCCGCGCTGCACCATTCCTGAGTCGCATTCGAGCGACCGATAGACAGCAGCACATACTTGCCGAATGGACTCTCGTCGCCGTTGACATCCAGCGGTTTGATGGTGTTGCGTCGCGCTTTTATCGCGGAATCGTTGTCCGCCGGTGGCTGGTTGCTGCCGCCGGGATAGAGCCCTCCCTGATTTCCGAAATACGTGCCGGTCCCCAAATCAGTGAGCGGGATTTTAGCGGTATCGGTCGGAGGGCCTTTGACAACAGGCCGCGGCGGCGGGGGCTTTGGCGGATTGGCGCACGCTACAACGACAGCGAACGCGCCAATCAAGGTTCTCGGAGCCCTCAAGCGACTCTCGATGCCCTCAAATTCTTGTCGAGGTCGGTGTAGATGTCCTCGCGCGTCAGAGGCACCTTCGATTTCCCCGCCTCGTCTGGCTTCGATAGTAGCGTCTGGATGATGTTGATCGCCGCGGTAGCGAACGCTCTCGCCGAGCCCGACATATAGAGCCGCCACACCCGATAGGTGTGGTCGCCAACGATTGCTTTTGCAGCGTCGCTTTCCTCCTCGAGCGAGCGAACCCAGTGCCGGAGCGTCATCGCGTAGTGCTCACGCAGACTCTCGACGTCCCGCACCTCGAATCCTGACAACTCCGCCGCTGCGATGACATCGGCAGCAGCGGTCAGCCTGCCATCCGGGAAGACGTAAGTGTCGATGAACGACCCACTCTTCCACACCAGGTCCCACAGCTTGCCGCCGATTCCCTTCGGACGCGCCGCTTCGAGACTCACTATACCGTGGTTGAGAAAGAGACCTTTCGGTTTCAGCGCGCGATACGCCGACTCGAAATACACCGCGAGGTGACTGAGTCCAACGTGTTCGATCATGCCAACGCTCGCGATTTTGTCGTAGCCATCGTCGGCGCTGAGGGTGCGATAGTCGCGTATCTCCACGCGGCACCGATCGGCGAGGCCGGCTTTCTGGATGCGCTCACGTGCCAGTTTCGCCTGATTCTCGCTCAGAGTGATGCCGGTCGCGTCGACGCCATAGTGCTCGGCGGCGTACATGATCAGTCCGCCCCAACCGCTGCCGATGTCGAGGAAACGTTCACCCGGCTGCAAACGGAGCTTGCGGCAGATCAAATCGAGCTTTGCTTCCTGCGCCGCAGCGAGTGATTCGTCGGGTGTGCGGAAGTAGGCGCATGAGTAAACCATGCGCTCGTCGAGGAACAATTTGTAAAACTCGTTGCCGACATCGTAGTGGAACCGCACCGCCGCCGCGTCGCGCACCGGCGTGTGTCTTGGGCCCAGCTTTCGTGCGTGCTCCGGGAACCGGGCGTCGGCGAGATCGTCGTCAGCCTTGCCGGGAAGCTTGAGCACGAGGCTGACAAGATTCGCTACTGCCGCCGCCGAGTCGAGTCGCCCGCGGATTAAAGGCTGCAGAATGGCGCCTGCTTCCATGCTGCCTTCGACGTCGATGTCGCCGCTGATGTAGGACTCTACCAGCGACAGCTCTGACGGCGGCATCAGCATGCGACGCAGCGACGCCGGCCGATTGATTACTAACGTGAACGCCGGATTCGGTTCGTTGCCTCGATCGGTCACACCATCCCAGAAACGCACGTCGAACGGGCGCTCGCGGGGCGGTCCAAAGAGCGCAGCAAGCACTTCGCGACAACGGCCGATGGCAGTTGTGTCGACGAGAACCGCCGAATGCGTGAGCTCGTGGGTGGTCTGCATCAGTCGCTCGACCGCGGAACTTTCACCGGACCATCGAGCAGCCGCCACATGTACCATGAGCCGACGCTTCGATAAGGCGCCCACTTGGCGCCAATTTTTTTTACCCGTTCAGGACTGGGCAACTTTCTCAGCCGATACGCTCTCTGCATTCCCTTCTGAATTCCAAGGTCGAGATCGGGCAGGACATCGAGCCTGCCAAGCCGGAACATCAGGAACATCTGCGCCGTCCACCTGCCGATGCCTTTGACCTGCGTCAGCGCAGTGATGATTTCATCGTCGGTCAATTCGTGCAGCGTTTCGATCGGCAGTTGTCCGGAAGCAACGCGCGCGCCAAGATCTTTCAGGTACGCTGACTTCTGCCGCGACAACCCGATTGAGCGCAATTGTTCGTCGGTTGTGGTGGCGAGCTCTTCGGGTCGCGGAGTCCTGCCGCCGTACAATCCCTGAAACCGGCCGTGAATCGTACCCGCGGCTTTGCCGGACAGCTGCTGGAACACGATCGATCGGGCGACAGCGTCGAAGTGTGTTCCATTGCCGTTCGGCGCGCCCTTGTAGGGCCCGACCTTGTCGATCACATCGCCAAGCACCGGATCGACTTTGCGCAAATGCGCGACTGCTTTGCGAGCAACAGTTGTAGAAGCAGCGGCTTTCATTCGTGCTTGTGGTAAGGCGCGTGGTGGAACCGGATTACGACAACAACCAGCAACCTATAGGTATTCTAGCCAGCGTTTGGCCGCGCTGCGAGGATATGGGGGGCAACCCTCTATATTTGAGCCACTTATGTCATCCCCAACATCTGCTGACTCCCAGCTCGCGTCCGATATGTCGCCCGAGGAGTTTCGGCGACACGGACATGCTGTAATCGATTGGATCGCCGACTACCTCGCCGATCCGGAAAAGTGGCCGGTCATTCCGGGCATGAAGCCGGGCGATCTGCGCAAAGAGCTGCCCGCATCGCCGCCTGAAACTGGCGAGGCGATGGAACTAATCCTCGAGGATTTCAAGAAACTCGTTGTGCCGGCGAATACGCACTGGAATCACCCCGATTTCATGGCCTATTTCCCCAACAGTGCCACCGGAGCCGGAGTCCTCGGCGAGGCACTCGCAGCAGCGCTCAACGTCAACGCCATGCTGTGGCGCACGACACCAGCGGGGACCGAGCTCGAGATTCACACCCTCGGCTGGCTGCGTCAGATGATTGGCCTGCCGGAAGGATTCTTTGGCTTCATCTCGGACACTGCATCAGCCAACACTCTCTACGCGTTGGCAGCCTCGCGCGAGCTCCATCCCGAGCTGCGCCTGCGCGAAGAAGGGATGTCAGGACGCGCTGACCTGCCGCGGCTCACCTTCTATTGCTCGGAAGAAGCGCACTCCAGCGTCGACAAGGCGGTGATGACGCTCGGTTATGGACTCGAGGCGCTGCGAAAGATTCCGACTGATTCTTCGATGCGGATGGATGCGAAGAGTCTTCGGAGCGCGGTGGAGAATGATGTCAAAGCGGGCCGAATTCCGCTGGCTGTGGTCGCAACCGTCGGCACTACCTCGACCACTGCGGTCGATCCTGTTCCTGAAATCGCCGACGTCTGTAAGAAGTACGGGATCTGGCTGCACGTCGACGCGTCATATGCGGGCAGTGCTGCGATTCTTCCCGAGCGCCGGGATATTCTCGCCGGCTGCGATCGCGCTGACTCGCTGGTAGTGAATCCGCACAAGTGGCTGTTCACTCCGGTCGACTGCTCCGTTCTATACGTACGCCGTCCCGAGATATTGAGGCGCGCGTTTCAACACATCCCCGAGTATCTGATCGTGCCGGACGAGCCTGGTATTGTCAATCTCATGAACTACAGCATCGCACTTGGCCGTCGGTTCCGCGCGCTCAAGCTATGGTTCGTTATCCGGAACTTCGGTGTCGAAGGATTGCGCTCGATGATCAGAGAGCACATTCGGATCGCGAGCTGTCTCGCCGAGTGGGTCGACAACGATCCCGAGTTCGAGCGCCTCGCTGAGGCCAACTTCTCGACCGTGGTCTTCCGTCATCGGCCACCTGGAATGAAAGACTCCGATCTGGACGCGCACAACGCGCGGATTCTGGAGCGAGTTCTGGCGAAGCGCGAAGTGTTCATTTCGCACACGCGCGTCCGCGGCAGGTACGGTCTGCGCATCGCGGTCGGGAATATTCACACGACCGAATCGCATGTTCGACGGGCGTTTGAGCTCGTAAAAGAATCGAGTACTAACTGAACTACCAGCCGGCGGCAAACTACTAACTGATGACTACCTGCCGGCGGCTTGTCAGCCCGGGAGCCTGCTGCCCCGAGCCTTTCACCACACTGGCTACGGCTCGCGGCTGCGGACTGCAAAGGCTCATAGGCTGCCGGCAGGTAGTCATCAGTTAGTAGTTTGCTGCCGGCTGGTAGTCCTCAGTTAGCAGTCGAACCGCCGGAACGAACCATGCTGGTCGGTATATTATCTGGACCTGTTTCCCACCCGAATCATTAATTGACAAGTCAGGGAGATCCTTGATGAAAGTTACTGTGACCAGAGCTGCCGCCGCGTTGTCGATTGGTCTCGTTATGGCGTCGCAGGCGGCGGCGCAGAACAATTCACAGAACGCCGCGCAGTGCGATCCAACTGCCAACACCAAAGGCGACATCGCGAGAGCGCAGTTCTCGATGACGCGCGCGATTTCGGCGATCGACAAAGGCAATCCGACGAAAGATCTGCAGGACGCATTGCGGCTCGTCGACAATGGCAACGATAATCCGACCGCGCGCGCTTACCTCCGCGGCGAGGCCTACATCATCTATCTGATGCAGCCCAATGCGCAGGCAGTCGTTCCACGCAGCGCACTCGGTTTGACGACCAATCCTACCGGCACCATCGATCTTTATGCCGGCGCTGACTCCGCGTTCAACATCGTCGAGACCGCATCGCCTGAATGCGCGACCGTGATCTCGCAATGGCGTCAGCAGAAGCCGTGGCTCAACACCCTGAACGCGGCAATCAACGCTCTCAATCAGAATCAGCTCGACTCCGCCGAGCTGCTGGCGAAGCGTTCGCTGCTGCTGGATCGCAAGGCTCCTTATGCGTACTCGGTGCTGGGTTCGATCGCGAAGAACAAACAGAACTGGGGGGCTGCGAACGAATACTGGCAGCAGGCATTGAAGGCAGCGGGGACAGATACGACCTACGCTGACGTCCGCACCAAGACGATGTATGAAATCGCATCAGCCGCGACTGACAGGACTGACGCGGCCAACGGGGCGGCAAAGCGCACCGCAGCCAAGCAAGCCGAAAAGGCGTGGCAGGACTACATCGCAGCCGCCAACAATGATTTGTTGCTGGCTGATGCGATCGACCAGGCCTCGCATGCGTATTACGCAGCCGGCGACAGCGTCTCCCTCCCGACTCTCTATGGACCGCTCCTTACCAATCCGTCCAAGTATGGAGAGCTCTCGCTGGTGCACGCCGGCGTGATCGCGACGCGTAGCGGGCATGTGAAAGATGCCGAGACGTTGTTCGAGGCAGCTTTGGCGCAGAATCCATATTCGCGCGACGCCGTCAACAACCTCGCTGCCACTTACATCCAGAACAACGAATTCTCGAAAGCGTTTCCGCTGATCGACAAGCTGATGGCAATGGATCCGAACAACCCGGACAATCCGCTGCTCTATGCTTTCGCGTATCAGGGACTCTACAAGGGAACGAAGGACAAGAAGCTGCAGAAGATCTACACCGACTCGCTCGTCTACTTCAACAACAAGTCCGAGAATGCGCCGGTGAAGGTGTCGGTGACGGAATTCACCCGTCGTGCTGATGGTACCATCGTCGCCGGCAGGATCGAGAACCGCGGGACAACGGCAAAGACCTACAACCTGAGCATCGATCTGGTCGACAAGAGCGGCAATGTTGTCGGAACTGAGACGACCAGCGTCGGCCCCGTCGCGCCCAAATCATCCGGAACTTTCCGAATTACTTCGACCAAGGGCGGAGTATTCGGCTACCGGTACAAGCCCGTCAGTTAACTAACAAAAAAGAAAACTACCAGCTGGCAACTTGCTGCTAGCTGGTAGTTTTTCTTTTGTAGTCAGGAATTCCTCGGTAGCATGAGCGGGTCCGCTTCGACGAGCGCGCCGACGATCCAGAACCGCTCGCCATCGAACCAGAAAATCGCGACCTGCTCGAGCTCCTTCGCCAGTGCAACCGCTTCGTCCTGCGGCATCGCCACCGCCACGCTGCACTCGCAATGCGAGCGGTCAGGCGAGCAGGCATCGACCTCGACAAATCTGTAGCCTGACTTCTTGAGGCGATTGTTCAGATCAACTCGACGTTTCTCGTTTTCACCCGGCGCCAGATCGCGTCCGCGGGGATCGAATGCGGTCATCACGGCGAACGGAACGCCGAACCCGACCGCCTCCAGGTCTGTCAGCGTTTTGTCAGACAAATTCTGCCGGAGATCGATTTCGACTTTCGGTGTGGTCGAGAAAGTCAGTACCGTTTCCGGATATTTCGGCCAGTCCGGGTCGTGCTGATCGGGTGTAGGTCGCATGATTGACGCAGTTACAATGTTCGCACCATCGACGCGAGCGTAAAGGCTCGGAACTGGTACGCTCCTTGACCGTTGCCACACCGTGAAATCGACCCAGATCTGGCCCGATCTCCTTTACCTGGTGCGGCACGGCGAATCAGCCGGCAATGTCGCGCGTGATGCAGCGGTTCAAGCTGGCGAGCCGATGATCGACATCGACATTCGGGACATCGATGTACCGCTCTCGGAGCTCGGACAACGTCAGGCAATCGCGCTCGGCCGCTGGATCGGTGCTTTGCCTCCTGACCGCCGACCGAACATCGTCCTCACCTCTCCATACCTTCGCGCGCGCCATACCGCCGGACTGATCGTGAAGACGGCGGGGATGCGCGAAGACTCCTATTCGCTCATCGTCGACGAGCGTCTGCGCGAGAAGGAGTTTGGGATTCTCGATCGGCTCACTGCGGTGGGCATTCGCGATCAGTATCCCGACCAGGCGGAGTTCCGGCGACTGCTTGGCAAGTTCTACCATCGCCCGCCCGGTGGTGAGAGTTGGTGCGATGTCATTCTCCGACTGCGCAGCGCGACAGAAATGATTTCCCGCGAATACTGCGGGCAGCGGGTGCTGATCGTATGTCACGCTGTGGTCGTTCTGTGCATGCGCTACATCCTCGAGCACCTCACCGAATCCGAGCTCCTCGCAATTGACAAGAAATCGGACGTCGCAAACTGTGCCGTGACTCTCTACGAGCACGATGAATCGCTCGGTCCTCACGGAAATCTTCGTCTCAAGCTGTTCAACTTCGTGGCGCCGCTCGAGGAAGCGGGCGCACCAGTGACATCAGAGCCGGACGCTAAGGTTGGCGCGCGCTAGCAAGCGTCCCGTCGCGGTAACGAGCGCGCTGCTGCGACGCTGGTCGTTGCCCGAACCGGGCGAGCAGGCCGACAAACAAGACCGTGGTGTTGCGATGGTCATCGGCGGAGCGGCGGAAATACCAGGCGCGCTGCTGTTGGCAGGCACCGCCGCGCTGCGAGTCGGCGCTGGAAAACTCAAGCTCGCCGGACCGCGCAGCGGTATCGCAGCGCTCGGCGTCGCGATGCCGGAAGCACGCGTCATCGGCTTGCCCGAAACGGGCGAAGGATTCCTCGACCGCAGATCAGGCTCGCGCGCCGGCGACGTCGCTAACGCGGAAGCGATTCTGATCGGGCCCGGAATGCTCAATGACGACGCGATTCGCGGCTTCATGGACGAGATCATTCGCCGAGTTGCTGATCGCGTGCTGGTAATCGACGCACTGGCCCTGCACGCGCTGCGCGGCGGCCACTACCGTTTTAGCGAAGACACCAGCGTCGTTCTCACACCGAATATCGATGAGATGGCGAAGATCACGGGCGACAAGCCGGAGGTGATCGACCGCGATCCACAGTCGGTTGCATTGAGAGTTTCGGCGGACCTCAATGTCGTCGTCGCGTTGAAAGGAGCCGAAACTTTCATCGCGTCGCCATATGGCGAAGTCTTTCGTTACGCCGAAGGCGGAGTCGGTTTGGCCACTTCAGGCTCGGGAGATGTCCTGGCCGGCGCGCTCGTCGGATTGCTCGCGCGCGGCGCGACGCTGGATCAGGCAGCGGTATGGGCGGTCTATCTCCACGGCGAAGCTGGTAACCGGCTGGCCCATCGCGTTGGATCGATCGGATTTCTTGCGCGTGAGCTGTGCGACGAGCTCGCCCCGATCATGAACGGCCTCTCTAGGAAACGAAGCCGCTGATCTGTCGCTAGATGTGAAGCGCGGGAATTGCGCTCTGCGGCGTTGTCGGAGTATCGCGACGCCGAACCGTTTCGCCAGCGGGCGCTTTCATCGGAAGTCTTAGCAGAAACGTCGTGCCTGAGCCCTGTCGGCTTGCAACCGTTACGTCGCCACCCAACAGCCGGGCGAGCTTGCGTGTCACGCTCAGACCAAGCCCTGTACCACCAGTTTTTCTGGTCGCCGTTTGCTCCGCCTGCCAGAAGGGCTCGAACACGTTCTCGACGTTTTCCGCCGCAATCCCGACACCTGTATCAGAGATTCTGACTTCCAGCATGCCCTCGTTTACGAGACAGCTGACTCGAACCTCACCTTTGTCCGTGAACTTGATTCCATTCGACAGCAGATTGACGAGCATCTGGCGGAGCTTGGTGCCGTCGGTCTGGATCGCCTGATCCTCTTCCAGCAGTTCGACGATGAACCGGATGTCTTTGGCAGCCGCCATCGGCTCGACGAGTGCGGCCGCGTCGCCCAGTGTGTGGTTGACGGACATCGATTCCCAACGCACACGCTCGCGTCCGATATCGACGCGCGCAAAGGTCAGAATCTCGTCGATCAGACCGAGGAGATGACGAGCGCTGGCGTTGATTCTCCCCAGTTGTTGCCGCTGCAGCTCGGTGACTGGACCAGTGATGCCGTCGGACAGAAGCTCCTCGTATCCCATGATCGCGGTGAGCGGAGTCCGCAGCTCGTGGGACATCACCGCGAGAAAATCCGTCTTGCTGTTGTTGGCGCGCTCGGCTTCCGAGCGTGCTTCCTCTGCATCCTTTAGCGCCCACTCGGCGTGTGCACGTGCCTCCATCTCCAGCGCCAGGAGATCGAGACGCTCCCGATCCGTATCACGGAGCACGCGCGCTGACCAGAGAACGAGTCCGACGAACGTGATGATGCTCAGAATTGCAAAAAGTGAGACTCCGAAATCCGACTCGTAAATTCCCGCCGACTCGCCCGCGACCTTGATCACACCGAGGATGATCGGCGCCGCCAGTGCAGCGGGCAAAAGACGACGCGTCAGCACGCCGGCAGCGCCTTCGTCCATCAATAGCGATGCGACGCCTCGCTCGCGGACGGCAACGAGGATTCCGCTGCCGAGGAGGAGCAATCCAATGCTCGTCGCCAGCGCCATGCCGGATCCTTGTGCGAACCGATACGCCTCGCTTACCGCAAAGACGTAGGCGAGCAGGGCAACCAACGCGATGACCAGGCCCGGTGCGACGAACAGCTGCGCGCGGTAATCGCGTTTTCTCTGATCGTGTGAAAGCGAGAGGAGGCCGAGGCCCATCAGCAGGAACGTGCCGGCGGTGTTGATCGCCATTCGTCCGGGCGGCGCGGCCGATACTTGGTGCACTCGGCTCCCAAACAGCAACAAATCGAAGCTCGACGCGCCGCCGCGCAAATACTCGTAGAGTGTGAGCCCGGCAATTGTCGAAACCAGCGCCGCCAGAGCTTGCTGAGCGGCTTCGCTGGTCGCGCTTCGCTGAGCGCGGGCGGCAACGATCAGCGACAAACCCGCCAGAACGAAACACACCGCGGCAAGCGGCAGCATTGGGTATGCGTTGCTGTGCGCGGTAACGATCGCCGGCATATTCAATGACCACCCGATCAACACCAATGCGCCGAGCGCAACGACGCTGGTACCGGCTATGACCGGAACCCGCTCGAAAACTCGCATGAGTGGGCTATGACGAGCCGGGGGGCCGGGTGCTGTATTACTGGGATTGGCCATGTTACGCGTCGACCGAAAAAACCTACCGGCGAGCATCTATCAGTGCAATTCTACCAGGCAATCGCGCGCCGATCTCGAAAGAATCCGCCCGTCGGGCCGTCATCAGGAAGGGTCGCCAGCCATAAGGGGGTTTCTGCTCCCCTCTCAACCGAACGCGTCGCTCCCCTTCCGCCCATTGCGGTTCGAGCCCATCCCGGATCCACCGAATTCACCAGAATCCCCATGCCTTCAGTCTCGGCGGCAAGCACACGAGTCACCACGTTGATGCCGGCCTTCGACATACGATAAGCGATATAACCAGCGCCCATCTCGCTTAGCGAGCCCATTCCGCTCGACAGATTCACAATCCGGCCGTAGCGGCGTGTCTTCATGATGGGAACGGCTAGTCGGGACAACAGCAATGGGCCATAGACGTTGGTTTGCATGGTGTCACGCACAATTTCGACCTCCTCGAGCGGATCCGCATCATCATCCTCGACCATGATGCCGGCATTGTTGACGAGAATATCGAGGCGTCCGATGTCGCGGCGAACCCAGTTCATGCATTCGCGAATACTTTGGACATTAGCGACATCGAGTTGACGCGGCTCGACCGGCAGTCCGTTCGCGTTCAGTTCGGCAGCTGCTGCAATCCCTTTCGCGTGGTCGCGAGAACCGAGCAAGACGCGAATTCGCTGTTGGGCGAGTTGCCGGCACAGCTCGAGGCCGATGCCTCGGTTGCCTCCAGTCACGAGCGCAATTCTTTGCTCGGCCATCTTTTTATTTCGGTT
>Ga0075426_10001852_pt1 | contig 15100 bp, 18 predicted proteins | sample SoiMethybrSBSTD5_FD_75304 | JGI IMG/M metagenome (GOLD analysis project Ga0075426, IMG submission 75304) | Bulk soil microbial communities from a Populus tree surrounding site in Tennessee, USA - Soil MetaG P. TD hybrid SBSTD5 | ecosystem: Environmental > Terrestrial > Soil > Tree plantation... | reverse complement strand
GAGCCGTGCTCCAACCGGAGCCGCACCCGCCCGAGCGTCTTCTTCGTCAGGTCGACGATCAGCACCGCCTTCTCGTTGTCCGCGGCCCGCACATAGCGCTGGCCATCGGGACTCAGAAACACGTCCTCGCGATGGCCGCGGACGGTAGTGACGGCTGTGTTCCAGCCGTCCTTGATCAGCCCCTTGGTGATCACTGGCACGCCGGTGTCATCCACCGCCACGTGCGCGACCACTCGCTTGCTGCCCATCAGGGCGTCATAGCCCTCGACGCCCAACATCTTCTTCAGGGCCTGACGCAACGGCCCGTTGTGGGTGAAGCCGAGTCCGTGGCTCTCTTCAATCAGAGCCGCGCCCGACTGCAATCGATCGACGATCTCGGCCAGCTTGGCCTTGGGAATCTCACTCATGATGCCCTCCTGACATCGGCCGCATCGAACGTCTCGACCTTGGCCGAGCCGTCCTTCTGCTTGACATCGACGCGCACCGTGCGACCATGCACGCCGAGCACCACGCCCATCTGATCACTGTACGACGTCAGCCCCGGCACGCGAGCGGCTTCGCCGATCTGCACCTCAGCCACATACGGCACCGCCCGCACCAGATCAGTCAACACGTCCTGCAACCGACTGATGATCGCCTGCTCGGTCGCGGACAACGCGCCGAACTGTTCCTTCTCGCGCGCCGTCGTCAGTTCCTTCACCATCTTTACCGACTCATCGCTCAACCAGTTGCGCAGCCGCTTGAGCTGACGCCGCTGCTCCTCCTGCCTCAGTTCGGCCTGTCGCGTGGCGATGCGCTCGGCCACATCCGTCTTGCCGAGCTTCTTGCAGATGCTCGCCAGCGTGAGCCACGTCCGACTGTTGCGATACTGCTCGGCCGGGAATAGTGGCAGCAACTGCTCGGCCAGTTTGTCGGTGATCATGATACGCACCGCACTGCTGCTCCAGCGGCTGCCTGCCCGGTCCTGACTCTCCAGCACATACTTGACGGGATCGAAGGAGTACGCGCCGCGCAACTGCCACCGCAACGTCGAATCGTAGCCCGTGCGCGTCACGGCCAGGGTGACAATCGCCTCCAGGTCGTAGACCTTCTCGTCGCGCTTCTTCGTCATACTGCCCTCCTGGCCTGCTCGGCCATCTGGGGTGTCGGGAACTTCACCACGCCGGTCTGCGCAGCCGGATCGAACCAGCCTTCGGTGCTCTCGTTCAGCGCCAGCAGCTTCTCAAACTCCTGCTGACTCCGTACGACCACCGTGTTGCCATGTCCTGTTGCCATGTTTGGACCTCCTCCTCGGGTCAGCTCGCCAGGTTCAGCCATTCCTTATCGAGGCGCAGCTTCTTGAAAATGTCTGGGTGCATATCTCCGACAGTGAAGTTCACCGGACCCAGCATCACATGCAGCAGTTCATGCTTGATCACGCGCCGGTCGGTCAGGAAGTCCGCCGCGAACACCACGTAACCAGCACCGAGCCACGCCCCCGCTACTTCATTCATCGATCGGGGGACCTTGAACGTCGTCGGCGATGTGAATGCGTGAAGCTGCTCAAACGAAACGGCCGGGGTGCACTCGCACTCGACCGTCAACGAATCCCAGATGCCCCGCCACGCGTCCGGCGTATTGATCGGGGTCTGTGTGTTGAGCCACTGGACCAGCTCCTGCACGTACGCCTCATCGCGTGCACTGCGCTTCTGAGCCTGCGCGTGCAGCGTCGTGCACGCCAGCCCCATCGCGGTGAGGACCAGCAGCAGGATGCGCTGATAGATGATACGAACCGTGTGCATATGAATCTCCTTTGTGAGTTGCGACCGCCCTCACGCGGTCTGCTTTTTGAACTGGTTCACCAGCAACTGCCGAATGTACGCCGCGACCAACTTCTCCTCCCCGTCGTTGAAATACTTCCGCCCATGCTCCCACGCCAGCTCTGACGGCTTGTTGCTGTAGGGCACGCGCTCGTCATCGAACACCACCACCGTCTGGTCCGAGTTGCGTGACTCGGCAACGTATACCGTGCCGCCCGCCCCAACCGAGCTGAACCGAATCGCCAAGCCCTGCTCCCGGCCGTTGTCCCAGCACTCGGCCCAGACTTGCTCCGCGATGGCTTTCGGCAGATCGACGCGCCGCAGGATCGCGATCGCGCGCTTCAGGGAATGATGCAGACCGACTTTCATGCAACCTCCTTGGAGTGAGTATCAATCCATGCTTCTGCTTCCGCTGCTGTTGCGAACGGACCTGCACAAAAGAACCGCACGCCCGGCTTCCGCACTCCGTAAATCGGTACGCTCGCGGCATTGGGATGCGGCTGCACGATCAGTCCCTTGTACGTATGCGGTTGGTACTTCTTCGCCCGCACATTCGGCCTGATGCAGTTCATGCAACCTCCTTCGCCGGAATCCGGCGCGACTTGATCATGCCGGCGGTCCGCAACGCGCGCTCACGCGCCGCGTCGAGTACCGGATCGTTGGGGAACTGCTGCCGACCACCACCGAGCCAACCAACCAGCGCGGGACGCGCTGCACGAGGACCATCGATCTCCTGCAGGGAAGCGAATTGCACTGTGACCTCACTTGATAGGGAAAAGTTCGAGCTGCTCGAAGTGCCACGATCTGCTGCTGCGCTTCACGCGAGTCATTTATGCCTCCCACGTCCGCGCCCAGTCCAGCATGCTCAACAACGCCTTCTCTGCCCCCGCCAGCTGCGTGCAATGAATCTTCGCGTTCTGACGAATCGCTGCTGGCGCGTGTGCATCGTTGCGCGTCTCATTGGTCGTGAAATACGACTGACGTGTCCGCGCGATGCGCTGCTCCAACTCAGCAACCAACGCCTTCGTGGTGAGCTTCGGCATACGATCTCCTTATGATGGAATGGAACGGGACTGCATGATCATCGAAAGGCCAGCGCCGGGCTCCTGCCCCCAGCTACCGAAGGGCTCCCGGATGCGCACCCGGCCCCATTCTGGCTTCTCTCCTTCGCGCGATTGTTCCCTCGGACCGCAGCCTTGAACTGTTCCTGGCCTGCTGATCATCCGAGACCGAAGCCGCCTTGCGTCAATTCGCTTTCACTTGTCCGGCGCTGCCTGCGGGATAGCCTGAGCCAGAGCCCTTGAATGAGCATCTCACGCCGTCTGCGGATTCGGTTCGTTCGCTTCGCGCTATGGCTCGGGGTCTGTGCTGACTCATGTCAGCTGTCGGCGATACCGCCATCCCCTAGCCTCCCCTGAGGCCCTTCCTTGCCCTCCCCTCCCCACGACACAAATATAGGGCGTGGGAGAGTTTGGATCAAGGCTTTATAACTCGTTATAAATCAACGAGTTACACGTTCTTACTTGAGCGTTATGGAATTGAGGCGGAAACGAGGGCACGAGATAGTCGTTGATACATAAGGACTATCTCGGTTTTGGCGTGGCTTCATTATATAGGCGTGTTCCGCACGGCCCTGCATGATCAGGCCGTGCGGACCTGTCAGCAGACTACCGGTAGAAGCGGAAGTAGTCCGCGCTGATGCGCTCGCAGGGAATGGACTGCTTCGGCGTGGGGGCGGAGACCCAGTCCGGTACACGGAACGGCGGAGACATCGTGACCGGCGAGTAGTAGTACAGCGCGCCCGGCACCACGCGGCCGTCGTGGCCGGTGCGGATCATTTCCTGCACCCGCCGCCACGCTTGCAAGCATTCCGCCACGTGCTGGGGGAACCAGTTGCCAGTGATCGCATCGACCCAGTAGTCCTTCCCTTTAGTGACCGACAAACCCCGCAGCGTGCCGGAGAACTGCTTGGGTTGCAGCACCACGCCCGCCGCCGTCTTGGGGAAAGCTGGATTGGCAAGCCGGTTGGCAATGACCTCGGCCACAGCCTGTTGGGCCACGAGGATCATGGCGGCGGTGAACATCTCTTTACTACCCGAGGACTGGACCGGGGAGGGTGGCACCTCCGTCGCGATGGTGCACGCCACGATCCATTCTTCCGCATTGGCTCTCGCCGTCTGGACTGCATCATCGAACGGGGTCATGACCCCTCCACAGGGAAACAGGGAGCTGCAGGGCGGGAGCCGCCGCCACGGACCGACCTACACTGTGCGGGCTTAGGAGCGGGTTAGTGCTCCGGTCGCCACTCCCTGAAATATGGTCAATTCCCTACGGTCGGGGCAGCGGGCACGGGGGGCATATTGATCTTGTCGTTCGCCACCGCCGTGGTCCACATTCCCGTCACGAACCCTGCGAAGCCTAAGTCGAACTTTTGCGTTGTCGCATAGACGCCGAGCACCACCAACGTGCCCAGGACCGCGAGGGCGTAATGCACATCCACCCAGAACGAGGTGGCAAACCAGCCCGCGATCTCCTTCCGCACCTTCTGCCCTTCGGTCATCTATTCCTCCGTTGCCGCCCCTGAGCCCGCCGCAAGCGCTCCTCCGTCGCCGCGTCCAGAAGTAGCGAATCCAATTTGGGAACCATCGAACTGACGTGTTCCGCCATGCTCGCGATCTGCGCTGACGTCTGTGCACTCCGCCGAATCGCATCTTCCATGCCGTGCCCGCGCCGTTCGATCTCCGCCACGACCTTGGCAATATCCGTCGTAGCTTCCATCAGCGCCGTGAGAGCCTTGTCCTGCTGATCGAGCTGTGCCCCGACCCGGCCTCGCCACTCCGCCGTCGACGCATCGTCCTCTCCACGGCCGATCTTCTGCAACGCCGGCAGGAGCCACTTCGTCCCGATCGTAATGGCGGATGTAACTAACGCCGCGACGAACGCCCAGTCAATCAGATGAGGGGGCATGGTGCACTCCATTCTCCGTCAACACGGAGACGACATAGGCGATCGCGAGCAGGATGATCGGCAACTGATCCGCCAAGATGAACAGTGGAGGCCGCGGGGTCCCGTCCAGATACTGGCCACGCGCAATCGCCGACGCACATCCAATAGCCGCCGTCAGGAGGAACACCTGCTGCGGAAGGAACATGAGCTGCCGTACTTTCCCCGGCTTCGACCATAACCCCACGAGGGCGATCGCCGCGACCAGGAGAAACATGACGCCCAACGCAATCCGATCTCCGGGAACAAGGAGATCCAAGAGCGCGACCGGAGTCGCGCCCAAGGCGTCAGGAGAGAACAGCACAAGGATGCCCCACGTCGCGTGCAGGACGGTTGACCACCAGATGATGTTCAGTCGCCAGAATTCTTTTCGACGCGAGGCACACATACTCACACCTCGAAGTTGCGGAGGACTTCTCCGTCTTTGCCGACGTAGTATCGGAACGCCTCCGGCTTGAACCGCCGCAGGCTGCCGTCGGGCGTGAACGTGGCCTCGACGATCCAGAAGCCGAGGACTGCCCGCAGGGACAACTTCCGCATGAACGGCGTCTGCCGCTCCAGGCACATCGCCTGCAGCACCGCGACGTCCCGGATGTCGTAGTAACCGCCCTTGTGGTAGTGCCCGATGATCAGGATCGCAGGCTTCTCCCCACCGTGGTAGCTCTCGACGATCTTCTGCGGTCGGTACGAATCCGCATAGCTCGTCCCGCCGCCTGGATGCACGATGCGAAGGATCGGTCGCGCTGGGGAGTCGTGGATGGCGATGTCCGCCTCATCCAAGCCCAGATACTTCATGTCCGGCCGCTCGGCCTCGATCATCTTGCCGATCAGCAGGCCCGCCGACTTGACGTAGTAACCTTCGTGGCAGGTGCTGCTCTCCACGTGGTAGGTCGTGATGCCGGGGATCTTGGGCCAGGTGCGCGCGAGATACGCCACCACATTGTCGGCGCCCATGACATCGATCTCGTACTCCTGCCCCCGATACGTCTTCTCGCCATCGATCAGATTACCAGGGCAGTAGACTTGTGTGATCCCCTCGCGCCGAAAGACGGCATAGGCTTCGTGCAGCTGCTCGGGCATGGCATGCTTGTTGCCCAAGTGCGTATCCGAGACTACTCCGAACCGCACCGTGTCGCCGTCGTAGAAATGCTCGACCTCGACCTTGCCCACCCCGCCGCCGCGGCTGACCACATCGCCCACGACGTTGTAACCCCGAGCGCTCATGTCCCGCAGGATCTCGGCCGCGGCCTCCAGGCCGATCTTCAACTCCTTGGCGATCTCCTCCCGGTTCAAACTCTGGCGCTTGCCGAGGAGCCGCTCGACCCTCGCCATTGACGGATGCTCGTGCGCCGAGAGGCGCCGCTGCACGGTCTCCAACTCCTGCTTGGTCGCCGCCAGTGAGGACCGGAGCGTGCGGTTCTGCCGCGCTAGCTCCTGGTTCTCTGTGAACCGCACCTTCGCTTCTTCGTCCGCGAAGGCCTCCAGACTTGGCGCAGCCTTCTTTCCTTTACGCGGTGGCATCGTGCCTCCCGTTGTTGTGCTTGTTGAGATCCTCCACCGAGACTGTCACGCCCGTGACCACTTGCACCCATCGTACCTGCTGATCACGCGAGATCTTTTTCTCACTGGCCGGCTTGCCGAGCTGGCCGCGAATCTCTGCGGGCAGCTTGCACACCGGGCAGTTCTTCTTCCGCTCCTCGCGTGAGAACTCTTGTAACGTCATCACTGGTGTCTTTCCCTTCGTAGCCACAGCTGCCTCCTACGAGTTGGCCGGGGCAAGGGCTCCCGGGGCGGGTTGTGAGGCGTGCCACTCGGCTCCTTCACAGTTCAACCACTGCAGAATGCCCGACGCAATGCGCGACGGATCGAGATTCCGATGGTACCAGCGCTGCGCGGCGCGACCGAAGTATTCCGTACGCTCGGGATACCGGAGCGCTTCGCGGTGCGCCTGGATGATCGCATCCGCGCCCTCTTCGGGATCCACGGCGAACCCCACCTCGGTGCGCGGAATGTCACGCGTCGCGATGTACTCGGTCGGCATGGCCGCACTCTCGAACATGGGCGCCCAGGGATACGCGAGAACTGGAATGCCCAAGCTGAACATCTCGAACTCGCGGTAGCACCACGGGTGCCCAGGGAGCGCCAGCACGACGCGATGCCGCGCCGCTTCGAGGAACCACTTCGTGCGCTCCAGCTTCTGGTCGCTGATGTCCACCTCACTCGGATACTTCTCGCCCAGCACTACCGCGACTTGCCGGAACGGCTGGCCTTGCCACACGTAGTCTCCAGTGGCGTGCTTGAGAATGGTGCCGCGGAAGTACAACCGATTGTCGAGTGGGACGTGGCGCAAGTTGCGGGCTCGGCCGCGGAAGTATTGCGTCAGGAGCGGCTCTTGATCCATGAAGTAGCCGGGTTTGATCAACTCGGACTTCTGACCGAAGAGGCGCTCGATGCGCGGCCGGTGGTACATCGAATACATCGCGCCGCGGAAGTAGGGCGACGGCGCGAGCTGTACGGCCGGGCTCGCATCAGAATCTTGGAAGTCGACGATCTTAAAAGCGCCTGTCTCTACGTTCTCCACGATGAAGCAGTCCCCGCGCAGCCCTTCGAACTCGGCGCCGCAGCGAAGCGTCTGCTTCCCGATCGTGTCCGGCTGGTCGTCGAAGATGACAGCGAGCCGTGTGGTCAACCGCCCGAGCGCTTGCGCGATCAGGCTGTCGAACCGATCCATCGAGAACTTCCCTCCGTATGTCAAGACTCGCAGCTCAAGCATGAACCCCCTCTTCCACCAACTCGACCAGCATCGCCTCGGCGGTGGGCGTTGAAGTGTGCGTCTTACCAATCTCGACCGGAATCCCTGCCTCCTGCATCAGCTCAGTAAGCGGGCGCTGGAGGTTGTCACTATACGCGTAACATAAGATCCACTTGGCGTGCAATAGATGCTCCCTCGTTGCCGCCCTCCGGGACAGATCCGTTTCCTCTGTGAGTCGGCCAGGATAAAGGACAACTAACTCAAACGGCCCTCCTGGCCTGACCTTGGGATCATGCAGGTCGCCGAAGGAGAAGTCGCCCTGGGACAGGCGGCGCTTGGCCGCCAAGGCCCGGAGCCGATCCGCATCGACGCCCGCGGGCGTGAGTTGGGGGTGCATGGCACAGATCTTCTCTAGGAGCAGACCGTTGCCGCATCCTGGATCGTAGACCACACCCGGCTGGAATCGACCTGAGGAGATCGCCGCCAATAGAACATCGTGCGCCGCATCCATCGCCGCCTGCGAACTGAATCCGTTCTGGAGCCAGTTGTCGGCGGCCGTCACAGCCACGATACTCCGCGCAAAGCTCTTGCCCTTGGTGATCTGCACTCCTGTCGGCGCTTGGTAGGGGAACGAGAGCCCCGACGCCCCCTCCTCCGGATACTTCGTGCCTGCCCGCCGCGCCACCAGCTTGTGCGCGGTGGCGTCGGTCGCCGTAGAGATCTTACATACGGGCGTTTTGATTTCTGCGATGCCGTGCAACGCCGACCACTCCATCGGCCACGAGAGGATGTCCAGGATCCACTCGGCTTCTTTCTGGTGCCCGAGCTGGTGCATCAACTCCCGATACTTCCGGCCGAGCACCGCCGTCGGTTCGCAGTCATGTCGGCAGGGGAGATGTGGCACCAAACGCACGTTGAGCCACCGCAGCAGGATGTTGGCCTCGGGCGGCCCGGAGACTTCCCCGAGCCCCATTGGCCACGTGGTGTCCATGTGGACTTGCTCTACCCACGTCCGTTGGAAGAAGTGATTGCAGCAGTCCGGATAGCCGAGCAGCCGACCAATCGCGAAGTTGTCCTTCCGCGCCCACGCCTCGGCCCACATCGCCACGTGCTCCGGTCGCGTGTACGCAACTCGGTAGGTCCAGGGCTTCCCCTCTTCGACCGGCACGGCCGACGCCTGGTAGCCCAAGCCCAAGTAGCCCTCGCGCCCTAGTGGCAACGCGACCAGTCCCGTTTGAGCAGCACGCAATGTCAACGCCGGGAGATCATCCGGGGCGACCGTCCGCAACGCGCTCGGACGAATCCCCGAGTCGACCGACGCGAGTTCGAGCGCCTCCCACGCGGCCGAGATCGCACCGAACCGGGGCGCCCAGGTCTGCATCGCCAACTCGCTCGTCCAACCCACCCGCGTATACTCGGGCAGGCGGAAGGGCAGGCGGACTACGCGAGACTGCGGGCTTGACTGAGCAACTGCTCCGTCCATGCCTGGGCTCCTTTCCAGAACTTCGCGCCTGCATCGGTCCAGCGCGCGTTCATCTCGATCGTGGCCTGGCCTTCGAGGGTGCGTTCGACGTTGAGGCGAATGTTCGAGAGATCGCCTTGGTGCTCGAACTCATCGGTCCGCAACGGCAACGCCGCCAAATCCAGGGCCAGCACGTTCAAGTAGCTGTAGTGGGCATGGAGTACCGCGCCCATCGGCCGCAGCTTGTCCTTCCGAATCGAACTCACGAACAGTTCGTCGGGCTTGTTCGCGATGATCAGATCGTCCCACTCTTCAAAGTGAATCCCCAGGGCGTGCAGCTTCCAGTGGCCGAGTTCATGGACGATGCCCTCCACGAAGCCCACCGGATCGAACACACTCGAGAAGATCATGCCGAAGCCATTCCCACCGACGGTGCCGCAAAAGCATCCACGCCCCCCGGGACCGGCGAGGCGCCAGTCACACACCCAGATGTCCGTCAAGAGCCGCTGGACTTGCGCGCACATCGCGGGCCACCGCCGGAGATACTGCTCCCCGAGGATAATGTTGGGATGATCAAACGGCGCGGGGAGCAGATCGGGCGAAGGCTGGAAGTCGTCGTTCCGCAGCCGCACGGCGCCGTCGAGCCAGTTCGCCGCGGGAGCCACGCGAGCCCACTGGTATGTCTTGGCCGCGTACTCCTCGATGATCCGCGTGTCGTAGCCGTCGTCTTGTGGCTGCGCCAGGCGTGCCCACTCGACCGTCATGGTGCCTCCATTCCCGTCTTGATCACCGGCACTCGGCCTTCCAACCGCCGGCCTTTGTCCCCATGTGGCGAGTCACCGTGCGGCGCGTCACCGTGGACTACGTTACCGTGTGAGTCGCCGTGCGCCTTGTCCCCGTGCGGCCCACCAGCCAGCACGCCGGGTTCCGTGACTTCGCCACGCTTACGCGCCTCGATGGCGACCAGCGTGGATGCAATGTTTGTCCGCAAGCCCTTGCCCCACGTCGCCAACATCACGGCCTCGATCTCCGGAAGCAGCGGAGAGAGCGACAACGGCTGCTCCCCGTTCGCGATCATCTCCCCTTCCACGAACCCAAAGATGCCCATCCACGTCGCGCACTGTGCCGATCGGTTGCGCCAGTCGCCGTCAATCGCGGTACCGGGGCACTGGCCCTTGCACATCACGAAGAAGCGGCAGCCCTGACATCCGCCGAATGCTTGCGGCGTCCGATAGAGCGCGAGCTGCCGCTCGTAGCCACGCTGCTCCGCCTTGCGCCAGTTCACGCCATCCTTCGTCGCCCGGCCGCAGTTACTTTGCATCCCATCCCCATCGACGCCGTGCACCGCATCCGTGGTAAACGGATCGCACTCGGTGAAGACGCACGTGACGTTGACATCCGTTCCGCGCAGGAGATTGACGCAATCCTGGAACACGTCGAACTTGAGATTGTGTTCCTTCTCCCACGCGCCGAAATCCAACATCGCGTCGAGCGCCTCTTGGGGCGTCAAGTCGAGTCCGATCATGCTGGGGTGATCCACTTCGAGGAGATGCAGTCTGGCGGTCTGCAGCCCCTTTGCGTCCAGATCGTGTAGCCATGCCTTCACTTGCTGGCGGGCATCTGGGAGCCCATTGCCTCGGTGCAGGGTGATAATTAGTGACGCCCCCACACCCTCCGCAAGGCATCGCTCCAGCGCCGTTTGCGACTTTCGCGTCGACTCTAGCGTCTTCTCCATCGAGCCGGCCCACCGCGAGTTGTTGAGCTCACCGGGGCCGTCAAGGGACATTCCCACGTGCACCGCGTACTTCTTGAAGAGTGCGATATGAGCCTCGGTGATCAGCGCGCCGTTCGTCTGGATGCAATTCTTTCCGTACTTCTCGAACCCCCAGCGGAAGATCTCCTCCAGATCCTCGAACCGCATCAGCAACGGCTCGCCACCAAAGACGGTGAAGTCGCCGCCTTCCGCTTCCAGGCCGCGCTTCATCGCCTCCATATCATACGTGCGGCCCATCGCGTTGCCCGCGTCCCGAATGGGATGCTCGTAGCAGTAGGGGCAGCTCAAGTTGCACGTCACACCCACGGGGTTGAGTTCGATCGTCATCGCATCTCCTCAGGGGCCCACGAATACGGGCTGGTCGGTGTGCGCGGCATCACCATGGGCATCCGTATGATCGGAATGTGAGACGTCGGTATGCGCCACGTCCGAGTGTGCCGAGTCCGTGTGCGCCACGTCCGAGTGCGCCACGTCCGTGTGTGAGTCGGTGTGCGCCACGTCCGAGTGCGCCGTATCCGTATGCGCCGTGTCTCCGTGCGCGACGTCCGTGTGCTGGTTGGTGTGGCCCAGATTCGGGGAGTCGATGTGCGAATCATCGTGCGCCGTGTCCGTATGACCGGCGTCTCCATGCGCCACGTCCGAGTGCGCGACGTCGGCATGAGCGACATCCGAGTGCGCGACATCCGAGTGCGCGACGTCGCCGTGTGCGACATCCGTATGACTATCCGAGTGTGCGACGTCCGAGTGCCCGGTATCCGAGTGCGCGACGTCCAGATGTGCGAGGCGCTTGTGCGCCGCCGAATCCAACCAAGCCCAGTAGTGCGTCGTGTCGGAGTGCCCGGCCGTGTTCTCGACCCACGGACTCCCCGGCACGCCCGACTGGAGGCCCAGATCCGCGCCTGAGAGGTAGCGATCATTCCCTGAGGCATCCACGTAGTGAAAGTCATTGCCCGAGACCCACCAACTCCCCAACACGGCTCCCGACGCTGCGCCCACCAACGTGCCGGTGAACTTCCACTCGGCCTGATTGACATCCACATAGTGGAAGTCGGTCCCATCCACCCACGCAGAGCCGGGGTTCTTTGCCATATCATGCCGGCACGTACTTGTTGGTACCGACCGGAACGACCGTGAACCGCGACGCCTGCGCCAGGGCCAGCGGGCCTTCCACACCGGCGCCACCGATCTTTGAATAGGCCAGCGCCGCCACGTTCGCCACATCGCCCGGCTCGAACACCAACGGGCCGCCCGTCGCGGCGTCGATGAGCGTGACCACGATATTACGACCATCAGTCGTCGGTTGCTGGCGGACATCGAAGACATCCGGAATCGCCGGAGTCACGCCGGGGATCTCCTGCACCCACACGTCATCGAACCAGGCCTGGCCCGCGATCGTGGCGCCGCCGTATCCCAGCTGACAGTACACGCGGATCGTCCCATCCGCTCCCGTGGGCTTGAAGACACACTCGACATATGTGTAGGCGTGTGCGTTGCCATCCGCCTTGATGCCACAGTCCGGTTGTGCGGCGTTGGGATCCGTCCCGATCGTCGTCTTGGAAATGATGGTGAAGCCCGTCACACCTGAGACAGTGTCGATATTGATCAACGAGTAGCTCGCCCCGGCGGTCATGGCACTCGTCCGAATCCACGCGTGCACTCGATACGTCTTGCTGATCTTGACGGAGATGTCCTGGTGCGCGAACGAATCCGCCGCGACCGAGTTATCGATCTTCAGCGACTGGAGCCCCAAGTACACGAAGTCTGACGCATCCTTCAAGTGCGTCGTCGTATCTTGCGTCCAACTCGGAGCATCCGAGCCCACCGTGCCGGTTTCGCCGCCGCCGTTCGTCAAGAGGTTGGGACCACCCTTGCGCGCGACCGCCCGAATCGAACCGGCGCCCGCATCGGCCTGTACGGCCACACCAATTCCATAGTTCCCGTCGCCATGCCCGATGTCCGTATGCGAGTCGATATGCGCCGAGTCACTGTGCGAACCGTCGGAGTGCGTATCGGAGTGCGCCGTGTCGGCGTGCGCGATATCCGTGTGCGAGTTCCCGTGGATCTGGTGCCCGTCCAAGTGCGTATCTTGGTGCGAATCATTATGGGCTGCGTCCCCGTGCGCCGCATCACTGTGGGAATCGGCGTGCGCCACGTCGGAGTGCGCCGTATCCTGGTGCGCCACGTCCGAGTGTGCCGAGTCCACGTGCGCCGAGGCCAACGTCACCGTGAGAATCTGCGGCGGGCGATCCACCACCGAGACGTTGTTATTGGTCCAGCTACTCGTCACGCCCAACCGGTTCACCGCCCGCACCTGCACATCCCAGACGCCACCGGCGGCCGGCACGATGTAGAACTGCTGCGTGGCTTCCTTCGACACGCGGCCCCACGAATCGTACGGCTGCAGCGACTTGTAAAGCAGGGCGTTCTGAATCCGCATCCGCGACGGCGTACCATCCGCCGTGATCCCCCGCGCCGAGATGAACGCCGTCGTCGCCGGGATCGCCACACCCTCGAAGTGAGAGAGAGTGCCCGGGGAGGTAACGTTGACGAGATTGCCGTCCTGCGTAGCCACCAGCGCCATACCACTCGTCCAGAACTTCACCCGTACGCGCTCGTTCGCCCCGACGTTCGTATTCCAGACTTCTGCTTGGAAACTGATTTGATCACCGACCACCAGGCCGAGTGTCGCAATCGCCATCGGCGCCGCCTCGGTGAAGCCCACATACTCATACTGATCGGAGTGTACCGGATCAGCGTCGGCGCCGAGGAACGTGATGCGCTGTCGCGCCTGCACTTCCACGAAGTCGAGGAAGGCATCGATCGGCGCCGCCCAGGATGCGAAGATGCGGCCGATGTACGTCCCGTCCCCCTTCGACACGGCCTGTGCCGCCGAGCCATCCAAGAGCAGACCCGTAGGCGCCGCGATCGCGAACGGGTTCGGCAGATTGGTATCAGGCGGCACCACGGGGGTATTCTGCGCGTCGAGATCGTAGGTCGTTGAGAAGTACTCGCCCAAGATGGCCTGGATCCCACCATCCGGTTGGAGCAAGATAGCGAGCACATCGAAGAGCTTCCCATTCCAGCCCGGCGAGGGTTGTGTGACGGCGACAATATCGCCGACGCGCATCGAGATGGCCGTCTCCAGCAACTGCACGGTCACGACTTTGTCCTGGCGCGCCTCCTTGAGAAGGATCATCGCCATCGCCTGTGCGCGGGCACGGTTCGCCGTATACGGCAAGTCCAGTTCGAGCCGTGACTCGTAGTTGTTGTCCGCGACCAAGTAAGCGTTCGCCGCTCCAGGGTCCGGCCACTGCACCGTATCCGTTTGGTACTTCTGCAACGGATCGATATAGTTGGCGCGAACAATGTTCGGGGCGTCGGCGCCCGAGAGCACGTACTTCCACGAGCCCTCGACCGTATTCGTTTCATCCACGACGTAGTTGGTCGGGACACGGGCGCGGCGGATCACCAACCGCCACCGCTCCCCTTCGTTCACGATCATCCCCTTGCAGGCCGTCGAGAGTCGACCCAGATTCTCCGTCACCGATCGCGAGCAGTCCACCCATCCATCTAACGTGTAGCGCGCCGCCGAGCCGAGGCCGGGGATGCTCACCGTCTCGTCACAATGGTTTGCCATGTCAATGAAGTCTTGGACGTCAAGATTGCCCACCGGCACGTTCTGGCCGTAGATCGACGAGAGCAAGTAGTCCCGGATGCACAACGCGGGATTGTTACTGAACGCCCACGCGCGCGTGCGTGGATCTTCTACGCGCTGCCCGCGGATGGTTGCCTGAATCGTTCCCGGCATTCCACCGCCGTAGATGTCCGTGTTGTACCACAGTTCCAGCACCGAGTAGACAATTCCGTCACCCGTTGAACTGGCCGGCCACGCTGCGGGAAAGAGTGTGGCGAGACGAGAGTCAACCGTCTGCGTGTCGAGGCCGAGGTAGTGGCGGAACTCCAGATGCTTGATCGGGTTTCCGCCGACGAGTTCGTTCGGGACCACCGTGTTGAAAGGCGCCTGCACCGTACTGCCGGAGATCGCCAACCGATCGTCGAACCAGACTTCGTCGATGGCTTGGATGCCCAGACCATCACGAGAGCCCAGGCACCACGCAATGACCAGCACCAGACGCTTGCGGTTGGTGGAGACAGGATCCACACGGACGTCCGCATAGACGCCCGCGATGCGAGTTGTACCGTAGATCACTGGGATCGCATTTTGCGTTCCGATGCGCGTCTGCAGAATCGCGCCCTGATCCTTGCCGAGATCCCGCGGCACACCGGGGCGCGTAATGATCGCCATGCCG
>Ga0075426_10001851_pt1 | contig 15101 bp, 13 predicted proteins | sample SoiMethybrSBSTD5_FD_75304 | JGI IMG/M metagenome (GOLD analysis project Ga0075426, IMG submission 75304) | Bulk soil microbial communities from a Populus tree surrounding site in Tennessee, USA - Soil MetaG P. TD hybrid SBSTD5 | ecosystem: Environmental > Terrestrial > Soil > Tree plantation... | reverse complement strand
AGCTTCAATCGTTGATCTGCTTCGATTCGACTGATGAGCTGATCGCGCGTTGCGACGCTTTCGGCCCGCACGAGTGCCGAAGAATATCCGCTGCGATCGAAGGCGTCGGCAACATCGTTAACGCCTGACCAGATCTCGGAATCGAACGAGCTGCCGCTTGCATCAAACACGCCCACGATCGTCAATGCTCGTCGTCCGAGTTGAATTGTCTGCCCCAGACTCGCGCCGGAGAACCGGTCGGCGATCTTGCGGCTGACAATCGCTTCGCTAACGTCCGGGCGAAACATCCTGCCCTCGACCAGCTTGATTTGCGGACGAAGCGCGAACCCGGTTTCCGAGAGCCCTCGAAGCGTGACGTTCGAAGACTGGCCGCTCTCGCGGCGTGGGAGGTTTACGACGACTGCCACTTCGGCTGACGCCTTTGGCTTTCCATCTTGATCGCGAGCTATACCGGGAAGAGTCTGGATGATTTGAAAAGCCTCCTTGCTGATGCCGCTCTGCATTTCGGTTTGAGAGCCCTGGCGGAGTATGAGCACGTTGTCGGGAGAGCCGGTAGCGATCAACGAGCTGTTGAGACCATTGGCAAGCGCGAACAGAGCTACGAAGACGGCGACTACCAGCGCGATGGTTCCGACTGTCATGAGAGTGCTAACTCGCCTCACGACTAGATTGCGGAAATTATATTTCAGCGGAATTGCCATAGCGGTTTAGCGCTTTGGTTGTTTCTCTGAGCCGGGCTGCGAGTATCGGCTCCCTCTCCTTTTATCCAGTTCTTCAATGAATCGGTTCCGAGTTCTACGGTTCTTTACATTGACAATTCGGCTGTTTCTGAGCGCGTGAGCGAATGACTCCTTGAGTCTTGTCTCTGCCTCTTTCCAACCTTTCGTGTCGTGCTTTTTGGGAGCTTTGAAATCAAAACCAACCTCGGGCATACGTTTGCCGCACTGTGGGCAGTGAACCACACGCCCGCGCTCGTCGATTTTCACAAGGTGGTCGGGTACTTCTTGGATGTTGACTTTCTTGAAAGCCTTGCGGCAGTGAAAGCACGCGTAATGCTGTTTGTAGATCTTGTCTTCTCTGTGCATTGTACAGTCACCAAGCGCTGCAAACTACGCTACCCTGCGAAGCCCATCAACTATTCTTATTCGCGCAGCATTCCACGCCGGAATTCCACCGCTGACGAGACCAATCAAAGCGGATGCGCCGAGTGCAATCGCAATCGTGCCTGTCGTGATCTTGAAGTTCTGAAGAAACAGCGCAAGCACATCGCCCAATCCCACAAACTGAAACGCGACTTTCGCCGCAACCGCCGCAAGCGCTCCGCCTACAAGCGCGATCAATACAGACTCCGCAAGCAACAATGTAAAAATCATTCCAGGTCGGAACCCGAGGGCTTTCATCACCGCGACCTCAGTGAACCGCTCGCGAGTCGACATCGCCATAGTGTTTGCGCCGATCAGTGTTATCGTGAATACAACGATCAATCCAATACCGCTTATCAAACCTTTTACATTGCCGAGCATTGAGATGAAGCCGGCTGCGAATGCTGCTTCGGTTTCGGTCTTGGTAGGTGCGGCGGAGTTCTTGAACATGCTGTCGATCTCTTCCATGACTCGAGGCGCGCTGCCCGGTGAATCGAGCCTCACGCGATACTGTCCGACGCGGCCCGGTCTGCCAAAAGCCTCCTCGACATACTCGCGATGAAAGAAGAAATTCGTTTCCTGTGATCCGGTGTAGATACCGCGAAGCGTGAGCCTCGGGTCCAGCGGATAGATTGCGCCCTTAAGATCGATGACGTCGCCAACCTTCCACCCGTACTTGTCGGCGAGTTTCCTCCCAGCAATTGCGCCGGTTCGATCTTGCTGGAATGCGGCTTTCTCCTCCGGAGAGATCTGGGCTTCGAGTTGAACATCGAAGAGGGAGTTCGCGTCAACGAAAAACTGCGCGAAGGTATATTTCGGTTTGTCCTCTTTGTAGATTCCTCCAAACCAATTTGATGGGCAAACCGCGACCACTCCCGGCACTTGCTCGATTTTCTGGCGATATGCCTCGGGCATCGAATCGGCAATCGACGTGTTGCGTCTGACTACGACCCGGTATTCGCCGCCGGTTAGAGTCGATATCGAACCCAGAGCCGCGATCACCGCCTGCATCGTCGCTAGGAGGAACACAGACACCGACACGCTCAGGACTGTGAGAACCGTGCGCCTTTTGTTTCGGCCGAGGTTCTTAGTTATGAGCCGCAGGTACTTCATAGACGCCTCCCGATCTCGACAGCACGCCCTTTTCAAGATGCAGCACCGCGTGCGCGTGACTCGCCGCGCGCGGGTCGTGAGTGACCATGATGATCGTCTTGTGAAACTCTTCGTTGAGCCGCTTGATCAAATCGAGAATCTCTTCAGCGGACTTCGCATCGAGATCGCCGGTCGGCTCATCGGCTACCAGCAGTGTAGGGTCGGTTACGATCGCTCGCGCGATTGCGACTCGCTGTTCCTGACCGCCGGAAAGCTGGCGCGGATAATGACGTTCGCGATCTTCGAGTCCGACAACGGAAAGAGCCGTCATTACGTGCTCGCGCCGCTTGCTCTTCGAAAGTTTGGTAAGCAGCAAAGGAAGCTCGACGTTTTCAAACGCGTTGAGCACGGGAATCAAATTATAAAGTTGAAAGATGAATCCGACGTGACGCGCTCGCCATTTTGCGAGTTGCTGCTCGCTGAGTTTGGTGATCTCTTTATCGTCGATCAAGACGCGGCCAGAGTTGGGCTTGTCGATTCCGGCGATCAGGTTCAACAGGGTTGTCTTGCCCGAGCCCGAAGGTCCCATCAGCGCCAGAAACTCTCCGTGAGCGACTTCCAGATCGATGTTATCGAGCACGGGGATATCGATGGTGTCGCGTCGATAATGCTTTGTTACTCGAACAAGGTTGATCAGCGTGTCTGGCATTCGGATTCTCCTGCCGCCTGGGAGCGCAGGCATCCTTGCCTGCCATTCTCGATTACTTAATCAATGAAGACCAGCCAGGCAAGGATGCCTGCGCTCCCAGGTCCTAGCTTCCAGTCTTCACTTTAACGCGCGAGCCGTCCGTCAGGTTCTCAGCGCCATGAATGATAACCGGCTCTCCACCAGCGAGCCCTTGTTTGATTTCCACTCGATCACCAATTTCATTCCCAACTACTACCTGCTGCGACACGAGCCGGCCGTCGCTAAAGACAAACACCGTACTCTTTCCATCGCGTTGGTTGATGGCGGACTTTGGAACCGTGATGCGAGATGCTCCTGTTTGTGCGCCTTGCTCGGGCCTTTGCATGAAAGTAGCCTTCGCGTTCATGTCGGGAAGTATTCGTGGATCGATTTCCTTGAAGCGCACTTTAACCTTCACCGTGGCTTTCTGACGATCAGCGGTAGGAATGATCTTGCGAACCTCGGCGGCCAGCTTTTCACCCGGTAAAGCATCGAGCGTGACTTCGGCTTCGAGCCCGGGCGTAATCTTTCCGATGCTCGACTCGTTGATGTCTGCTTCGACCTCGAGCGTGTTCGGATCGACGATTGTGACGACTGATCCACGAGTGTTCGCGCCGCCGTATATCGCGGGCGCCACCGTCTCACCTACTTCAGCGTCTTTCGAGATCACCAGGCCTTCGAACGGACTGCGAATGTTTGTGTATTCGAGCTGTGCTTCAATGTATTGAATGCGCGCTTCAGCGGAGCGTACTTGCGAAGTGGAAGCTTCAATCTTCGATTGAATGGCTCTGATCTGCGCTTCCGCGGAGCGCACTTGACCCTCGTCGACGTGGGCCTGCGCTGTTGCGTTATCGGATTCGGCCTTCGATGTTACTCCATCTTGAAGCAGCTTTGTTTGTCGAGCGAGTTCGAGAGTGCTCTTTTGGCGATTGGCTTGAGCCTGAGTCAGGGCGGCGCGCGCCTGTTCGAGTTCCGCTTCGGCCTGATTGTGGGCGGCTTGATAATTGGTGAGGACGCTCTTCGCCTCACTCAGTTGCGCATCAAGATCGTGATGTTCGAGTCGCGCGATTATTTGCCCGGGCTTCACGCGGCTGCCGGTGTCAACGCCGAGGTATTCGAGACGACCCGAGATCTTAGGACTGACCGCGGCCTTTCGATCGGCCACAACGTAGCCGGTGGCCGTGAGTATCTCGATGCCCGCGCTTGAAGACTCGACGGTCGCTCGAGCGATTTCAACCTCGGGCATCGTAGCCGAGTTCCACACGCGATAGCCTGCAAGAAGAGCGCCCGCTATTACGACGAGCAGCGTGCCGAGCAGGACGGCTCGCAATCCGCGCCGCGAGCCCGCTTCTTCGTCGTCGCGATGAATTCTGAGCGCCGACAAGTCGGGCTTGATCTTCGGTGTTTGTTCCGTCAGATGCTCCATTGCTCTTGCCGTTTTCGGGCCGCTCTTGCCTTCTCGCTTTTGCGGTCGATCGCTGAGGGCGCCTCGTGTTCGACTATAAAGCAGCGTCAATGAAAGAGGCAACACGCACTCGAAAAGGTGCAGACACTGACGGTGGGGCTCGGTATCCTCGATTCGTCGCGACGATACAAACCGTGACGGCGGTGAGATGGCCTACCGCCGCCGTGGCGTTTCAATTCAAGTACACCGCTGAAAGGCTGATTCGCAAGCTGCGAACTGGAGACTCTAATAGCAACGCAGAGGAGTTTTATGCTACTTTCCGTTCATCTGACTCTGTGATATAAAGCTCTTCGCAAGCGCACAACAACCTGCCCGGCGGTGGGTCGTTCGATGGGGTTTGAAGACGCTGAAACAAATTCCTTAAATAACCATAATGTAGCAGAGGCAAGAAATAAGGTTCTGCGGCGCGGTTAGCCGCATGACCGCCAGCCGCACTTGGGTTTCATGTTCTCTAAACGAAGAAGACTCGCTAGATCGTAGATCGAGGATTCGAACCGTGAAAAAGAAATGCTCTCTCCTGGTAGGTTTTGTGGTGCTAATCGCTGTAGGCTTCGCAACCTTCAACTGCACCAACAAGAAAAACAATTCGCTGCTCGACATGGATGAGGGACGCAAGCCGGAGGATTTCGCCGAAATCGCAGAGGATGTCTTCAAAGCGATGGATGGCGGCATCCAGTTGACGTCCGACGAAATCAAAGGCCGCAACACCTGGAACCTTTGGTGCGGTGGCACGGAGCAGTTCTGGGATCGAATGGCGCGTGAGGCATACGGACTCAGCGATGTGCTAAAGATGATTGACTCTCGGAATCGGGGCAGCCGGTTCAAAGAAATCGGCCTCATCAATGAGCCCGGCTACAAGCAGGCGTCGCAGCCCGACCCCAACGGCATTTGGATCGACGAGGCCGTCGAACCTGAATCCGCGGCGATCGACCCGAAGGTCTACGGGCGCTCGACGGGCATCATGGGTGTCCGGCTCTTTGATAATCCCAACTTCGATGCCGACGCGAGGAAGAAATGGAACGCCGATCGCTACTACAGCGACGACGATTACTCCGCCGACCCAAAGCTTGTGCGGCCATACCGCGTCGGGATCTCGTGTGGGTTATGTCACATCGCCTTCAACCCGTGTAATCCGCCGGACGACCCGTCCAATCCAAAGTGGGAAAACCTCGCCTCGGCAATCGGCAATCAATACATCCGAGAGGGCCGCGCTCTTGCAAACACGGTCAAAGAGGGTGGCTACTTTTGGGAGATGCTGAAGACGCAACCACCTGGTACTTCGGATACATCGCGCATCGCCACCGACCACATCAACAATCCCAACGCCATCAACCCGATCTTTCTTCTGGGTGAGCGCTTAAACGAGGGTGAAGAGGAAGAGCTCGCCGGGGACACGCTGAACCTGCCAACAGTGACCGCGAAAATGAAGGTGCCGCACGTCCTCAAAGACGGCGCCGACTCGGTAGGCGTGCCCGGTGCGACGCTTCGTGTTTACGTGAATATCGGCAGTTACTCTCAGCACTGGATGCAGCAGCATAATGCTCTCATCGGGCTGACGAAACAGAAGCCGTTCTCAGTAGAGACCGCGCAAAAGAATTCGGTTTACTGGCTCGCGACCCAGCAGAAGTTTCAAAACATCGCAAAGTTTTTCATGCGGCTTAAGTCTTTCCGGCTTGAAGACGCGCGCGGCGGCAAGGATTACATAACCAGGGACGGAGCGGTTATGACTCGCGGGAAAACCGTCTTCGCTGAAAACTGCGCGACCTGCCATTCGAGCAAACGCCCGCCGGAGGGCGCGAACGAAACTAATTGGTTCCGCCAAGAAGTTCTTAAGCCGGACTTCCGCGAGGGCAATTTCTTCTCCGACGACAAGCGCTATCCCGTCACCATGATTGGGACCAATGCCGCGCGCGCCTGCGGCACCAACGCAATGCGCGGTCACATCTGGGACGCGTTTTCGTCCGAGACCTACAAGAACCTGCCCTCGGTCGGCGACATCGAGGTTTGGAACCCTTACACCGATAAGATGGAGTCTTTCACCATTCCAGGAGGCGGTCCCGGATACTACCGCACGGCGTCGCTGATCAGCGTCTGGTCTTCGGCGCCGCTGTTGCACAACAACTCACTCGGTATATACAACGGGGACCCTTCAGTCAAAGGACGAATCGAAGCATTCACTGACGCCATTACTAAGCTACTCTGGCCGGAAAAACGCCTGGGCAAAGACTCGATCTGGCGCACGTCACGCGAGTGCAGCCTGCAGCTTCAATTAGCGGTGATTCCCGAACCATTGCGCGGGCTTCTTAGGCCACAAGCTGATCCCGATGGTTACTTTCGCATCGGTAATATTCCTGAGGGCACCCCGATCAATCTGCTCTCGAACATCGGGCCTGAAATGGATCCCAAGGATTTCGTCGATCTGTGCCTCAAAGTGAAAGCCGCGCTGGTCGAGATCAAGTTGAAGAATCTCGATTCGGCGGCGGCGAAGGAACTGTTGAAAAAGGAAGTCGCGCCCGCGCTGTTCAAGGCGAGCAACTGCCCCGACCTGATCGAGGATCGGGGTCACTACTTCGGCACACAATTGCCGGATGTCGACAAGCGCGCGCTGATCGAGTTTCTCAAGACTCTTTGACCCGCGCCGAAACACAAAGGAACCGACTCATGCCTATTACCGTTCCCGATCTTTTGAAGATGTCTCAGGCGCAACTTGATGACCTGTTCACCAAGAGCCCACCCGGCGACATTCCTGACGGTCCGGCGAAGGGCACTGCGATCGTCGCGCCCGGGACGACCTACACTGAGGAAATCGCCGAGTTCATCAATCACTTCGCCTGGCAGGGAAAAACCTTCGATGCGAAGCACGGCGTGCTTAGGAACAGGATCCTTTCCTTCGGCCTCAACGCGATCATCGCCAAGGTCTATAAGGCTCCGAGCTGGCTCGACGGCAAGGAATGCATCGTTCTGGACTACTCCGAGACGTCGTTGCTGGCCCACTGGATTCGCGATGAGATCCGTTTAATATCGCCGGGCCTTTACCTGGGAAAAGTCTACTGGAGTAAGAATCGGCTGATCGACTTCGCCATCCAGTTTGATAATTAACTAACGCTGGCGTTCACCCATTGAGCCAGCCAGGGTGACGAGCTGTATGGCAGAGGCTGGAGCCGCGGTCAGAGACACAGGGTCACTGTAATGAACGAGAACAACTCTCTCAAAGCGCTGACAAATCCGGGCGAAGCGGACGACTTTTTTAAGATCGACAACCTGGGCTCGCGGCGCCGTTCGGGCATCTGCGTGAGCGCTTCGAGACTTTGAGAAACAACTTGGGCGAGGTCTTGAGAACCAGGGGCGCCAGTCTGCTGGAGAAATTCACCGATCACACTCCGGTGAACTATACCGCCAGGATTGAGAGGGCCGGGGAGCTTCCGTGAGCAGTCTGGCTTTCAATAGCTTCGGTACAAGTCGGTTTCCCCTACTTGTTTTCAGCGCCTCGCTTTCAAATCTGTTTTGAGAGTTTTTCCGCTCTGTTCCCGGTTTTTTGGATGCGCTCGTCAATCTTTAACGTCGTTCGTCGTACCGCCGCCCACCAGGGGGCAAGCAAGGGCCACACTTTATGGAACGCTCACAGTTGATGAAAATGTCAAAAGAGCAACTCGACGAGTTGTTCAAGCAAAGCGAGTCCGGAGAACTTCCCGACGGTGAAAGCGTAGGCACGGCGGTCGTCTTTCCCGGCACCTGGCTGGCGTGGTTCCTAGCCTGGCTCACGCGTGTGTTTTTCTGGCAGGGCAAGGTATTCGACGCCACGGGAGGCAGGCTTAAGAACCGCGTCACCCCCTTTAGCCTGCGCATGATCAAGGCCCAGGTGTACAAAGGGCCGAGCTGGCTGGACGAGAAAGAGACAATCGTCCTCGACTATTCGAAAACATCGCTCGTTGCTCGCAAGATTCGCGACGAGATTCGCGAGGTCGCTCCCGGGCTTTATTTGGGCAAAGTATGGTGGGGCCGCAAGCGGCTCATCGATTTCATCGTCAGCTTTCAATACGAACCTGCTCGCAAGTTTTGGCGGCGCGTGATCGCGGTAGCCTGCCTGGGGGTATTGATCGTCGCAGCTTGGTTCGCCGTGCGATTGAGCAGTGACCGGGCGATCGCCTACGAGAACATCGAGGATCATTTCAAGTACGGCTCGACCGGCGGCGAACGCGCTTCGGGGCTTCCTTATTCGATCCTGATGGTCTTGCCACAAATCTTCCCTGAGTACCTTCCAGGAGGCTATGCCTCGCTTGGCTTCATCTACGAGAAGGACAAGAATGGCAACCCACGGGATCTGCCGGTCGGCTTCTCAAAGCGCACCGTCCAGGGGGTTGACCGAACTTTCGTCAACTGCGCTATCTGTCATGTCGGTTCGGTGCGCGCCGCGCCTGAGAGTGAGCCGCACATTGTCGTGGGGATGCCCAGTAATACGGTCGACCTCGAGGGATTCACACGCTTCCTGATTGCGTGCGTTAAGGACGAGCGGTTCACTGCACAGCGGCTTGTGCCGGAAATAGAACAAGCCGGGACAGAGGACTTGGTGAACCGTCTCGCGCTCAGGTTCATAGGCATCGGCCTGATGCGCGATCGCCTGCTGATGCTGGGCGACAGATTCAGGTTCCTGGATGGAGAGCCCGACTGCGGACCCGGCCGATACGACACCTTCAATCCGCCCAAATCACTTTTCAACTTTCCTCTCGATAAGCGGGCTCCCGAGGAAAAGATCGGACTGTGCGATTTCCCCTCGATCTGGAATCAACGCCAGCGTAAGGCGGCTGACATGCATCTGCACTGGGACGGCAACAACGACTCGGTGGAAGAACGCAACCGCAGCGCTGCGTTTGGCACTGGCGCGACACCGCCGACGCTCGACCGCGAAAACATCAAGAGGATCGAAGACTTTCTGCTAGATGCCAAGCCGCTGCCTTATCGCGAACTTTTCCCGATCGATGAAGCGCTTGCAGCGAAAGGCGAGCCGCTGTATGTACAATATTGTGCGAGTTGCCACGGCAAGAACGGAACGGATTTCAGCGGCGAATGGGTGGGCCAGGTCACGCCGATAGAGAAAATCAAAACGGACCGGTGGCGACTCGACTCTTATACGCTTGAGCTCGCGGCGAACCAGAATCTCCTCTACGCCGGATACAACGAGGAGCGCTTTTCGCACTTCCGCAAGACCTTCGGCTACGCTAACGCGCCGCTAGACGGCATTTGGCTGCGAGCGCCGTATTTACATAACGGCTCGGTGCCATCGCTGCGTGACCTGCTCGAGCCAGCCGAGCTGAGACCGCCGGAGTTCTACCGAGGGTACGACGTCTACGATGCGAAACGACTCGGTTTCATCAGCACAGTTGCCGAAGAGAATGGCCGGAAGTTTTTCCGGTACGATACGACACTGCCGGGTAACGGGAACTTCGGACACGACGGGCCAGAGTACGGAACGATGCTCCGTCCCGAAGAGAAAGACGCCATCGTCGAGTTCTTGAAGAAGTTCTAATCTGCGCTTCCAGGCCAGTCGTCGCGATGAGTGTCTCAACAGGAGCAAGCCAATGACTGCGGGAAAGAAAAAAACACTTCTCATTCTTCTGGCCCTGCTGGTGATCATGGGCGGACTGGGAGCGTGGTTCTCCTGGTACAAGTTTTTTCGCGAAGAACCTGAGCAGCAGTTCGCCAGCGAGGAAGAGCGGTTCAAGTACGGGTCGATCGGCGCGGAAAACGATCGGGGCATTCCCTATTGGATCTGGGTCGTGCTGCCTCGAATCTTTCCCGACCTGATGCCCGGGCCCGGAGGCTACGCGTCGTTCGGTATCGTGTGGGAAGAAGGCAAGGAGATGCCCGTCGGCTTCACCAAGAAAGTCATCGGCTTTCCTCGCACAGCCAACAACTGTGCGATATGTCACACGGGAACCTGGCGCAGCAAACCGAACGAAGTCCCGAACGTGGTCGCCGCTGCGCCGTCACACACGGCGGACGTGCAAGGCTTGTTGCGATTTCTCGTTAATTGCGCCAAGGACACCCGCTTCAACGCCGACACCATACTTGCCGAGATCCAGCAGAGTACGCATCTGTCGTTTGTCGATCGCCAGATTTATCGCTACCTCATCATTCCCTTTACGCGAAAGGCGCTGCTGCAACAGGAAGTTCAGTTGGCCTGGATGAATCGCAAGACAGACGCTCACGGCCGCCCCTGGCCCCAATGGGGCAAAGGCCGCGACGATCCGATGAACCTGACCAAGTATTTCATGACCAAGATGGAGGTGGACGATACGACGGGTCAGGCAGACTTTCCGTCCGTGTGGAACTTGAAAGTGCGAAAGGGTGACGGGCTGTTTCTCAATTGGAGCTGCGATACGCCCGCCGTGCGCTCGGTGCTCATCGACTCTGCACTCGGACTCGGCGCGCGTCCGAACGATTGGTTCCTTCATCGAATGGAGGAACTGGATAACTTTTTGAGCGAGTTTGCGGCGCCTGAATATCCTTTCCCGATCGACAAGGCTTTGGCGGCGGAAGGTTCATCGGTCTATCAACAACATTGCGCCGACTGTCACACTCCGGGTGCAGCCCGAACCAATCGTCCAATCCCGATCGGTGAGATCAAAACCGATCGCGAACGCATGGACACCTGGCTACAGGCTGCCGCCGACGAAGCCAACCGAGTGGTGAAGCAGATGGGAATCAACCGGCCCAACATGGTCAAACAAGAAGCCTACCAGTCGCCTCCGCTCGACGGGATTTGGATGCGCGCGCCCTATCTTCATAACGGTTCAGTGCCGAACCTTCGCGAGCTTCTCGAGCCGGAGGACAAACGCACAAAAGTCTTCTATCGCGGCTTTGACGGGTACGATTGGGAAGACGTCGGCTTCATCACGAGCAATGAAGAAGCAGAGCATTTCGGCTGGAGGCAAAAACCCACCGAGGGCAAGGAACCCTTGTTCAAGATCGAACGCGTCGGTTGGAAGCACGACGTCGCCGAGCGCGGCAATGGTAACAAAGGGCACACCTATGGCACGAGTCTCACGCCACCTGAGAAACGCGCGTTGCTCGAGTATCTGAAGACGCTGTGAACGAGTGCTCGCGGATTGACGTTTTCATCCTGCTATGACTGATTTTCTTAGCCGGACTGTTACTCCTCTGCTGCTTCCGTTGCTGCTGATGCAAGGCCTTTGGGTCCGCTTGCGCACGCCGCGCTTGCCCGCCGCGTGCGGGCCGTTTTCAGGCACGATAAGCGGGGAAGGTGATCCGCTTGGCTTAATAGTGCTAGGTGAATCACCGGTGGCCGGCATTGGTGCAACAACACACGAATTTGCTCTGACGGGTCGAACTGCTTCTTCGCTAGCTCGCCGCACCAGGCGAAGCGTCAGATGGCACGTGTTAGGGCTCTCCGGTGCGACGGCTAAGCGAACCCTGCGAGATCTCGTTCCACAAATGGCGGGCAAGAACGCAGATGCTGTCATCATCGTGCTTGGCGTTAATGACGTCATCTCGTGGCGTGGGGTCTCTCAATGGACCAGAGACGTTGAACAACTCATTGCAGGTGTGCGCCAACTCGTGGGCGACTCCGTCATCATTTTGACTGGTGTTCCGCCGATGCAATATTTTCCGGCCATTCCTCAACCACTGAAATATGTCCTCGGCGTTCGAGCCAGACTGCTCGATCGTGGCTCTGCCAGTCTGGCAGCGATCCTTCCTCGAGTGATCCATGTATCTTCAGATGTCGAGTTGGATAGGAGCTTTTTTTGCGCGGATGGGTTTCATCCGAGCGAACGAGGTTATGCAGAGTGGGGAGACTTCTTAGCGGAGGTGATGCTCACTTACCTATGAGTAGGAGTACGAAGTTTATTGCACTGCAAGGTGCTCGTTCACTCCGTGAATGATATCACCGACGGTTAGAAACTTCGGAATAGCGTCGTCGGGGATCTTAATTCTGAAGCGCTCTTCCAGCCGAAGGGCGATGTTGAGAGCGTCCAGCGAGTCGGCGCCCAGATCCTTCATCAAATGGGTGGTGGGGCCCAATTGACTGCGATCCACGCGAAGCTCGGCGACGATGATGCCTTTCACTGCGTCTTCAATAGATTCGACAGCTTCTCGGGTCATCTTGTCATCTCCTCAACATTGATACTGGTGCTGCCTGGAATTTTGAAGCTTGATACTACTGCACTGGTGCCCGGAGGACAAGGACTGCATTATTGCCGCCGAAGCCGAACGAATTGGAGATTGCGGTCCGGAGAGGTGTTGACCGCGCGGCCTGACGGGAGCCTTCGGTGACATAGTCGAGATCACACTGCGGATCCGCCTCTTCGTAGTTTATAGTGGGCGGTATCACCTGATTTTCAATCGCTAGCACAGTCGCAATGAACTCAATCGCGCCCGCAGCGCCCATTGAGTGTCCGAGCATTGACTTGATAGAACTGACGGGAATTTCGTAAGCGCGACTTCCAAACACGCGCTTGATCGCTTCGGTTTCAGAAGCGTCGTTAAGTTTCGTTGCGGTCCCGTGAGCGTTGATGTAGTCGATTTCCTCAGGCTTGACTCCCGCGTCTTTGAGCGCTCGTGTCATCGCGTGAGCTTCGCCGTCCGGATCGGGAAAAGTGATGTGCGATGCGTCGGCGGTCGAGCCATAGCCGATTACTTCAGCGTAAATGTGCGCGCCTCGAGAGGCGGCGGTCTCAAAATCTTCGAGCACTACGATACCCGCGCCTTCAGCAAGCACGAATCCATCACGGTTGGCACTGAACGGTTTGCAGGCGCGCTCGGGTGGTTCGTTCTTCGTCGACAACACTCGCATCTCTTTCCAGGCGTCCATCACGACGGGAGTAATCGGAGCGTCAACTCCCCCGGCGATCATTCGTTCGGCGTGACCGTGGCGAATGAGGTGAGACGCTTGCCCTATCGCGTTCGCCCCCGATGAGCACGCAGTTGTCACCGTGATGTTCGGTCCGCGAGTCTTAAAACGTATCGATATGTTCGACGACGAAGCGTTGTACATAGACTTCGGAATGGCGATAGCCGAGCGGCGGCCTTTTCCGTTTACAAAGAAGGCGCTGCAGAATTCTTCGATCGAGCCTTGGCCACCAAAGCCGGTTCCGAGGTATACGCCTGCGTCGTAACTATCAAGCTGCCCATTTGTCAGGCCGGCTTCGCGAGTGGCCATTTCAGTAGCGGCTATCGCGAGTTGAGAAACTCGATCAAGCCGTGACAGCTCGCGCTCGTCAAAATGTTTCTCTGGATTGAAGTCACGGCAAACGCCCGCGATGTTGGTCTTCAGATTCGAAGTGTCGAAGTTCTCGATACGCGATATTCCACTTTTGCCGTCGACAAGCGCAGCCCAAACGCACTCCCGCCCCACGCCAGTCGGCGCTATGACTCCGATACCGGTTACGGCGACTCGCCTCATAGTGAGAAGTGCTGAGGACTGAGTGCTGAGGACTGAGTAATTGTATTCCGCTCAGTCCTCAGTCCTCATCGCTCATTACTGAATCAGTTGCAGCTTCATACCAATTCGATACATTGATTCGAGGAGGCGCTCAGCATGCTCGTCCGTGTGTGTAGCCATGCAGCTTATGCGCACGAGACTGTGCGAGACTGCGGGAGCGAGCACCGGGTTCGTGTAAATGCCCTCGCTCATCAGCTCCCAGAAAAACTTGCAGACCAGCACTTCGTCATCGACAACAACTGGAATCACCGGCGTGAAGCCATCAAGAAGTTTGAATCCCAGCCTCAGAAGCTCACGCCTCAACGACGCGCTCAAATCGCGGAGGCGACTGCGGCGCTCGGGCTCTCGTTCAATTATTTCGATTGCTTTGAGAACGGCTGCCGCGTTCGCGGGAGCAAGTGAAGCTGAATAAACGAACGCGCGGCTGTGATGCTTGATGAACTCGATCACATCGCGCCGTGAAGCTACAAACCCTCCGATCGACGCAAAAGACTTCGAGAAAGTTCCCATCACGACATCGACTTCGTTTTCGACCTCGAAGTGCTCGGCGCTGCCCCGACCGTTATTTCCCAACACGCCGATTGCGTGAGCTTCATCGACATATATTCGCGCGCCGTAGCTCCGCGCAAGTCTCACAATCTCGGGCAAGTTGGCCGTATCTCCTTCCATTGAGAATACGCCGTCCACGACGATCAGCCGGCCTTCGTCGCGCTGGAGACCGGCGAGCACCTTCTCAAGATCGGCCATGTCGTTATGACGGAACCGAGTCGTTCGCGCGAATGAAGCGAGACAACCATCAAGAATCGAAGCGTGTATGTTGCGATCGGCTATTATTACGTCGCCTTTTTGAGCGATTGTCGAAAGCGCTCCAAGATTAGTTTGAAAGCCCGTTCCGAAAACCAGCGCCGCCTCGCGCTTCATGAATCGCGCCAACTCGGCTTCGAGCCGAACGTGCAAATCCATAGTGCCGTTTAGCATTCGCGAGCCCGAGCACCCAGTTCCGTAAAGATCGATGGCCTGCTTTGCTGCGGCTTTCACTTCAGGATTTGTCGTGAGGCCGAGGTAGTTATTTGAGCCGAACATGAGGATGCGTCGATCGCCCATCATCACTTCGGCCTCGCCGGAGTCAGCCCCGCTGGAAAACTCGGTGAAGTAAGGATAAAGTCCGGCCCGCCTGAACTCATCGGCCTTGGTGAAGCCCACAGCTTTTTCGAA
>Ga0075426_10001849_pt1 | contig 15105 bp, 11 predicted proteins | sample SoiMethybrSBSTD5_FD_75304 | JGI IMG/M metagenome (GOLD analysis project Ga0075426, IMG submission 75304) | Bulk soil microbial communities from a Populus tree surrounding site in Tennessee, USA - Soil MetaG P. TD hybrid SBSTD5 | ecosystem: Environmental > Terrestrial > Soil > Tree plantation... | reverse complement strand
GGTCTCCAAAGATTGCTCCGCCGCGCATTGCGTGGTGCTGCGCGCGAGATCCCTCGGAGCTAAAGTCCGCTCGGGATAGCCCGCGCTCGGCGGTGGACAGACAGCAGAGTATTGCTGATGGGCTCTGTGCGTCCGTAGCTTTCATGGATTCAATTGTAGATGCGGAGGATGCAGGGATGCAGCCGGTCCGCTCCATTTTGACAGTGTGTAAAGGCGGCTGGTAGCATCAATCTTCGAGTCAGACGGCCCACCTTTCGACGCGTCCCCGTCGTCTAGCCCGGCCTAGGACATCGCCCTTTCACGGCGGTAACGGGGGTTCGAATCCCCCCGGGGACGCCAAGTAATTCAAAGCAGTTACAACGGCGCTGCTTACGACCGGCCAAAATGTGGTAACGCATTGGTAACAGCAAGGCTGCCATTTGGGTGCTAAGAGATAAAAACGAAGCACGGCCGCGGCTTCTGCATTCATTTGTTGATAGGAGCGAGCTCCAGCGGACCGTAAGCGTAGTCTAGGGTAGCAACCGCGTCAGCCAGGAACGCCGGAGAGAGATGCTGGTAGCGAGCTGCCATCCGCAAATCCTTATGCCCCAATAGTTGGGCGACCGTGTGGATATCTGCGCCCTGCATCCGCAGCCAGCTAGCTGCGGTATGTCGCGAGTCATGAAATCGAAAATCGAGGATCTGCTGCTTTCGACAAACCCTGACAAAAGCAAGACTTACCTGCTCAGGAGTGACTCCTTCGAACAGACGCTCAGTACTTTTAGCATCCGGTGACTTTCGCAGACACTGCACAGCCGCAGCAGCGGATTGGCTTTGGTACACGATCCTACCGTCGCCATTCTTCGTTTGGGGCAGCAGGATGCGACCGTTCGCGGTATCGAGGTCTAGCCAACGCAAGTTCAGTATTTCAAGCGGCGCATGCCGGTCGAGACGGCAAGGCCTACAATGGGTTTGAGCCATTGCGGGCATAACGCAAGCAAAGAATGCAGCTCGACACGCTGGAGATAGCGCAGTCGGCCCGCAGGGACCCGAGGCGATTTGATGGCCTGAGCGGGACTGAAAGGTATGATTTCCCATTTAACTGCCAGGCGCAACAGGTGCTTAAGGACATTCAGCTCTTTTTGCACTGAATGTGCCGATGTCTCGCCACTTCGCTTCGTTACGTAGCGCTGTGCATCTACGCGGCGTATCCTGGCTAGTGGGCCTGTAAAGAACTTGCTCAAATGTTGTTTAAGTCGATGCTCGTCGATGGCCAACTGTAAGGGTTAGGCGACCGGTTTCGCGACTTTGCTAGCGATTTCGCCCGTACCCAGGTTCTTGGGCATTTGAAATCATTCCCCCGATGGTCGGCAAACCGGAAGCTGGCTGGGGCGGATCGCCTAAGTTTGGTTGGGCTCTGATACCTCCGGAATCAGCGGCTGTGCCACCTTGGAAGGTCACCTTTCCGATCTACTCATATTTGAAAGACGAATGGCAGATGGGGCCTGAAATCCACTTGTTGGCCGCGACGCCTGCGATCAAATTCAATTTCGAGCAGAGGCGCCTCTCCAAGTCGAGTCTTTAGAATTCCGCCTTCAACTACCTTTTTCGAAACCTGAGAGTGAAGCGGCACGGGAGTAGTCAGACTTAGGCCGGTGATCTCACGAATACCAACTGGGTGCTCGATGAACCACTCTTCGCGATCAAGACGTCGCATAAAGCTGAGATAAACCCACATGGGCTCCTCAATTCCTGCTTCGCCAATGTGCATGACGAGTCGATCTGGCAAGTACGAGGGCCGATACTCCCATGAAGGAAAAGGGGGACCTGTGTCTTGACAGCCGACAGGCCGCAGGCAAATCCCAAAAGGACAAGCGCAATCAGTTCGACCAGACCACCTGTCCCAGAGCAAAGTGCGTTTTGTCTCTTGACTTTGAGCTTTCCTTATATCAGTAACCCAAAGCAACTCAATCATGGCGTTGGAGAATGCAAACCGGCGATTGGCAGTACCTTGGCCGGGATGCTGATTGGGAGGTCCCTCGTGCAGTCCGAACTGAATCAATTGCTCGGCCTCGGGAGCGCCCGGAGCGGTGCAGACGAACAAGTGGTCCAACTCTATCCGCATTGCGAGCTAGAAGGCCGGACAGGATGAGTTCGGTCGAAGCCGGGCCTCCAATATCTTGAACCTGGGCTCCGCCCGCAGGTTTTCGAAGGCGGGGTCGGATATCTTTGGATCGTCCTCTGGTTGAGCTTTCTCCAGCCAATGGAAAGCTGCCTCTCTTTCCCCCAGCCGCGCGTAGATCAGCGCATTCAAGCTCGGAGCGACATGTTGCTGCCTCGACATTTCCTTCAGCTGCCAGATCGCTTCCAGTGCTTCCTTCCTCTTGCCCCATTGCGCGAACACTTCGCCCAGCTTTGCCACCCTAACTGGTGTGTTGTCCAGTGAGAGTGCCTTCCGCATTTCTGTTGCTGCTTGCCCGTATTGCTGTTTCTGAGCATATGCCATTCCAAGCCGTGCATGTGCTGGCGCGTAATTCGGATCGAGTTCCAGAGCCTTCTGGAGCTGCGCGATAGCTTCATCGTTGCGCCCCGCAAGGTATAGGTAAAGCCCCAACTCGGCGTTGGTTATCACTCGCAGTGGGTCGTGCTCCAGGACCTTTCTCTTCTCGGCAATCGCTTCGTCCGTGCGCCCTATCTCAAGCAGATAATAGGAATGATAGTCGAGCGCTCCCATGTCTCCTGGGTTTAGCTGGAGAGCAGCGTTCAATTCCTTTTCGGCGGCTGCACGATCACAACGAAATTGCAGGTTGACCATTCCGAGGAGAGTATGGGCCTTGGGGGACGTATTATCCATTTTCAAGGCTTTGCCCAGGAGATCCTCTGCTTTCAACCAGGCTTCGCGGGGGGGCGCCATGCCCAGAAATGCGGTCGCGGCATAGTATTCGCCTAACCCCGCATAGCCCTCGGCATAACTCGGATCGAGATCGATGGACTGCTCAAAGTACCCTCTTGCCTTTCTGAAGCCCTCGGTGGTCCATTTGTCAAGGAAGTATCCTCCCTTAAGAAAGGCTTCATAAGCAGGCGGACTCACCTTTCGCGATCTCACCGCCAAACGTGACTTTTCGTTGGAGGTCAACTCCCCCGCGACTTCCAGAGCAATGGCCGAAGCCAAATCATTCTGGAGCTGCAAAATGTCCTGCAATTCGCGGTCGTACTGTCGCGCCCACAGGTGCTGGTCCCTGTGAGCATCCACGAGTTGTGCGTTGATCCGCACACGACCGCGCGCCGTAGCGACAGTTGCTTCGACCACAGCATCAACGTCCAGTTCCCGGGCAATCTCAGGCAGGGCCTTGCGTGTTCCCTTGTAGTGCAAACTTGACGTTCGCGAGATCACGCGCAGAGCTGCGACCTTGGTTAAGTTCGTGATCAAAGCATCCGTCATAGCGTCGGCAAAATAATCCTGCGCGGAATCCCCGCTTAGATTCTCAATCGGCAGAACGGCTATGGACTTCATTTGGTGGGGTACATATGCCCTTCCGAGAATCCACCCTTGAACACGCTGGAGTCGCAGGGAACCCGCTAGAAGGGGCGCAAGGAACAGCGCCGTCACCGCCAACATCGGCAGCATCTTCCGCCTCTTCGCGCGAACGACGAGCCGGTCACGAAGCGCCTGCAGATCGGCACGCATCTCCGCTGCGCTCTGATAGCGCAGCCCGCGTTCTTTCTGTAGTGCCTTGTTGACGATACTGACCAGTCTGGACGGAATTTTCGGCCGATGTTGCTCCAGCGGGGTCGGCTGACCGTTTTGAATCGCCTGCAGAACATCTACCAGAGCCTTCCCGGCAAAGGGACGTTGACCGCTCGCTATTTCGTACAGCACTGCTCCCATGGAGAACAGATCAGAGCGCGCGTCGACGTCGTGCCCGGCCGACTGCTCAGGCGACATGTAAGCCACGGTTCCGATCATGGCCCCAGGAGTGGTCACACTGAGATCGAGCTTGGGTGGCAGCAGTTGAGAGAGCGTGTCCGCGCGCTGAAGCAGTTCTGGTCTCACGCGTTTTGCCACCCCGAAATCGAGTAACTTGGCGTGTCCACGGCGCGTGAGAACGATGTTGGACGGTTTTATGTCGCGATGAATGATGCCGACCGTGTGCGCGGCCTCAAGTGCATCGCAGATCTCGGTTCCTATCGCAAGTATTTCTCGAATATCTAGCGGGCCGCGGCCGATGCGCTCCTTCAGGGTTTCGCCTTCCAGCAGTTCGATCGCGATGAAGTGCAATCCGCGATCTTGGTCAACCTCATAGACCGTGCAAATGTTTGGGTGATTGAGCGCGGAGGTTGCTTGTGCTTCCTGCTCGAAGCGCCGCAAGGCTTGCCCGTCTCTCGCCAGAAAATTAGGCAGCAGCTTGAGGGCGACACGGCGACGAAGCTTTACATCTTCCGCTTCATAGACTACCCCCATCCCGCCGCGACCGACTGCCTTGATAATCCGGTAATGAGAGATGCTCGTTCCCTCCAGTGCCGGAGCGGGCGAGTCGTACGCGTCTGCGGCGATGGCCTTCGCGACGATAGCGATGGCTGGTGTATCCAGGAAGCTTTCGGGTGTGTCGCCGTGGCGAAGCAGAGATTCCAGTTCCAGGCGCAGATCCTGATCTTCACAGCATGCTTCTTGAAGAAAAGAGCTGCGCTCGGCAGCAGGCAGTTCTGAGGCGGAGTGGTAAAGTTCCGCGATCACCTGCCACTGTTCCGATCTCATGCTTTCGCCTCATGGCTGAGTTCGCGCAGGAGCCAGGCCTTGGCCAGCTTCCAGTCACGCATTACGGTCTCAGGAGAGACTTTCAGAGCCGCAGCAACCTCCTCAACCGTAAGACCGCCAAAAAAGCGCAATTCGACCACCTCACTCTTGCGTTGATCCAGCTTCGCAAGTTCTTTGAGAGCTTCATCGACGGCTAGTAGTTCGGAGCCCACAACCGCAGACACTGTCGCTGCTGCTCCTAACTCTATATGCGGGGAATGGCCGCCTCGTTTTTGATAATTTCGCGAGCGTGCAAAATCGATCAGAATACGCCGCATCAGGCGGGCGCAAATGGCGTAGAAGTGAGCGCGATCGTGCCAGTCGATGTTGTTTGCGTCAATCAGCCTGAGATAGACCTCATGAACCAACGCCGTGGTCTGTAAGGTCTGGCCCGGCTGTTCCCCTGCCATGTAGCGGTGGGCGAGGCGGTGCAACTCGTTGTAGACGAGTGGGATTAACCGTTCCAGGGCGCTCTCGTCTCCCGAACACCAGGCCTGCAGCAGGCGGGTTATATCGTGGGTTGAAGCCGACGCGACTTCGTCCATGTCCCCCATACGTCCGCGCTGCTGCGCGCAAGGGTACCACGTGCCAGCCTGCCTTTCCAGAACCTGCAATTCGCCGGCTTTGCAGTTTTTGCGCTTTTTTCCCGCATTAAAGGACAGATGAGGTTTTTCCCCAGTAACGCGTAATAGTGATCCGCGCCGGCCGATGTCTCCCGGGGCTGGAGGAAGTCATGCTTAGACATTTCTCGTGGACAGCTGTCGGATTTCTTATCGCATGGCAGTTTGCTTGCAGTGGTGCGACCTTCAGGCAATCCTCCAACTCGGGCTCTTCGAGCACGCAGTCGGCAAACATCTCAATTTCTCCTGCGAGTGCCTTGGTCGGCAGCCCAGACCTCACGCTCACGATTCTAGGCTCGAACAAGTTCACGTTTTTCAACGGGCACTGGCATAGCGCAGTTCTCTGGTCGCAAGACGGGGTGGAGACGGCATTGCTGACGAGTTTCGTAAACAGCTTGCAGCTCACTGCGGTCGTGCCAGCAGCTCTTCTGGGCAGCGCCGGCAAAGGCACTGTGCGGGTCGAGATCTGGGACAGTATTGAAAATAGCCTCGTTGCTACCTCAAGCTTGGTGCCCTTTCCGGTGACGTCATCTCCTCCCGCAACTCCAGTTCCATCTATTTCGGCTATCTCGCCTTCCACGGTGCCAGCCGGCAGCCCCGATGTGACGCTCACGATTGATGGCTCAAACTTTGGGCACTACGGACATTTCGCCTGGAGTACTGCGTTCTGGACCGCCGACGCTAACCTGCATGACCACGGCACAATGTTGCAAACAACCATCGTTAATAGTGCCCAAGTGACAGCGGTAATTCCGGCTGCGTTATTGCAGAGCCCGACCTCAGTTCAGATCCTCATTATGAACGGCGACGTTATGGGCATGTCAGATGGTTACTTTGGCTATCCGAGATCAAATTCGGTCACGTTTACCGTCGGCCCATAGCTCAGGCCTGTATTTAACTAAGAAAGGGAGAACACAATGAAACGCGCGATTGATGCGCTCGCAGTAAGAGTGCTCCTGATCAGCCGGGCTGCAGCGACCCGGCTATTCTGCGCGGCACTGCTCGGGTTCACACTGCCGCTGCCGTTGCGTGCAGCTGAATTCAAGTTCACTCAGATTGATTATCCGACCGCCCAGGCTACCGAAGCGCTCGGGATCAATGAGCAGGGAGCCATCGTTGGAGTCTTTGCTGATAACGATACGGCACATGGCTTTGTGTGGCGCAACGGCAAATTTCAGACGATCGACCCCCCGGGCTCGGTTCTCACGTTTGCACGGTCGATTAATGCCCGAGTCGAGATCGTCGGCTTCTACTTCGACGCAAATTTCACGCAGCGTGGCTTTTACTACTACAACGGTCAGTTCAGAACGATTGTTGTCCCGAATTCGACTGAGAACGATGCGACAGGCATCAACGATCTCGGTGTCATCTCCGGAGAGTATGTCGACCTCAACGGAATAGAGCACGGATACGTGCTCCAAGGTGGAATCTTCAAGACCATTGATGTGCCCCAATCGCTCTCGACAGACATATGGAACGTTGCGAATGACGGTGCATTCGCAGGTGACTATTCCGATGAATCCACAGTTCACGGATTCATGAGTCCCAACTTGGGTGTGTTTATCCCCCTCGATTTCCCTGGAGCGGCTGCAACGGCGGGTCGCGATATTAATGAGACCAAGCAAGTCGTAGGCCGATGGGACGACTACAACGTTCCGTTGGACATAGTGTGCTCCACGCAATGCCACGGCTTCCTGTGGGAAAGAGGTGAATTTCATTCGATAGATGCGCCGGGAGCAAATTCGACTGTCGCACTCGGTATCAACGATGCCGGTCGAATCGTCGGCAGATTCATCGACTCGTCTGGCGGTGACCACGGCTTCATAGCAGTTCGGTGTTCGGTTTCGGGTTGCCTTTGACGAGGAAGGTAGCTGAACGAGGTTTGCAAACAGCTCGCCTGATTCGCAAACAAACATCCGCCGAAACGGAGGAAATATGAAACGCGCAGGTCTTACCATTGCTGCTCTGCTGCTGTTGCTGGCATCGGCCTCAACAGCACAGAACACCGTCACTGAGTGGAATGAGATTGGCATCGCGGCGGCCCGCGCCAGCACAGCGCCGGGATCGGCGACAGCGGGCGGCACGGGCATCTATATGGCGTATGTGCATTTGGCAGCATACAACGCAGTGAACGCGATTGACGGTCGCTTTCAGTCTTACAAGTATTCGCTGACTGCTCCCGTGGGTGCTTCGGCCGATGCTGCTGCGGTCGAAGCGAGTTATCGAACGCTGCTGTACCTCTTACCCGACCAGGCCGCTTACCTCACAGCCCAGTACAACAGTTCGCTGGCCGCCATCCCCGACGGTGGCGCCAAGACTAAAGGTCAGATGCTCGGGTTGGCTTCGGCCAATGCCCTGATTGCGCTGCGGACAAATGACGGACGTGGAGCCAGCGTTCCTTACACTTTTCCAGCCGTTCCGACGCCGGGAGTCTGGATCCTTACTCCTGGCGCGACGGCGCCACAGACACCATGGGTCGGCCAGATGCGGCCCTTCACCTTTGACGATCCAGCCCGGTTCCTGCCGGATGAGCCGCCACCGGATTTGGGCAGTCAGACTTGGGCCGACGATTACAACCAGGTTAAGTCACTCGGAGCATTGAACAGCACACTACGCACACCTTGGGAGACGGAAGTTGGGCGATTCTGGATGGATCACGGCGCTTCTCAGTATGGCCGCATGTTGCGAGCGATCGCGGGGCAACGCAAGTTGGGCGTTTCCGACTCGGCGCGTCTCTTCGCCATGTCCTATGCCGCCTATGCCGATAGCTTCGTCGGTTGCATGAACGCAAAATACCACTTTAGTTTCTGGCGACCGGTAACCGCTATCCAAAATGGCGACATTGACGGGAATTCGGATACAGTCGCTGATCCAAACTGGCTGCCTCTGGCTACAACCCCCAACCATCCGGAATATCCGGCAGCCCACGGATGCGTGACGGGCGCACTAGCCGAAACGTTAGCAGCCTTCTTCGGCACACCAAATCTTCCGATCTCGGTTGATAGCACGATCACGGGCACAACTCACACGTTCATTAGCATCCGTGAATGGCAGAAGGAAGTGGAAGTTGCACGTATCTATGCCGGCTTTCACTACCACCACTCACTCGTGCAGGGATTTGTCCTCGGCCACAAGGTCGCACGCAATTTGGTTACGAACTATTTCAGGCCTGTTCGGTAAACGCTACTAAGGGGCTTTGGTCTCAAAACGTGACCTTCACGGCAAGCTGCATGATTCGCGGACCGGAGGAGAAAACAGGAGTACCAAAGGCATTGAGTCCCTGGTTTTGTGGCACAAGACAGGGGGAAGGAGCAATGCCGCAATCGGAGGACAGATCAGAAACCGTGTATTGAATGTTGTTCACGTACGTGATATTCGCATGATTCAGGACGTTGAAGGCTTCCCACATGATCTGGAGTTTTGCTCGTTCCCCAACGCTGATGTTCCGCGTGAGCCGGGGGTCCAGTGAAACCGACGCCGGCATGTAGAAACTGTTGCGGCCCAGTCCTGGCGTGCGATCTGTCGCAAAAACTCCATCATTGTTGAGGTCAAAGTTGATCAGGCCGGAGTAGGGTTGTCCGGACTGCGCGGCCAGAATTCCGCTGAGTTCCCATCCTCGGAGAATGGCCCTGCCCACTGTGGGCAGCCCACTGCCATAGCTCGGCGTCCAGACGGCAGCCGATGTAAAGCGATGTCGCTGATCGTTGCTGCCCGGTCCACGGTCCGAACCCGGGTCGGTCGGATCCTGAACCAGGCCAGACGCATCCGGTCCAGGGTTGAATGCATAGACATTGGGATTGTTGTCGGTCACCTTCGACAGGGTATAGGAAGCCAATGCCTGGAAATTCCGTGAAAAACGCTTATTCACCTGGATTGCCAGGCCGTGATAAATCGAGTTGGCATCACTATTGAAAACTAGAATGCGATCGAACCCCGAGATGGGGCGTCGCTCCTGGAACCTGCGGTACGTCAAAAGCCTGTTAGTGTCGGCGACCGCAATTGTTCCGGACACGGTATTGCCGAGGTTGACATCGCGTATCTGCTGCAGGTGCGTGCCTTCGCTGAAGACGTAGCTGGCGGACACAACGAGACTTTTGCTCGCCTGGACTTCCAATCCCAGGCTGCCCTGGTGAACGTAGGGCTGGCGATAACGTGCAGAAAATAGCTGCAGAGTCGGCAAGCTGGCTCCCTCGTTCGGCGGAGCGCAATTCGGCGGTAAGCCCGAAGGATCTGGCGGTCCGCAGAAATTATTCGGATAAGCTGGAATTAAGGAGGCGAGAGAAGAGTTCCCGTCAAACGTCCTCGGTTGCGCAGTGATTCCGTTTTGAAAGAAGGCGCGCGCAGTGAGCACCGATGGGGTAAGCGCATAGAAAATACCGTAGCCGGTTCGTACCACCAGTCGGCTGTCAGGGGACCAGGCGATTCCGAGTCGTGGTGCAAAGTTATGGTTGTCGGTCGGCAACACGCTGGTGTCTAGACCCGCAGCGAGCAATGCCGTAGAAGGATTCCTCACCGAAGGCTTGTCGATCAACTGCAGGTCGTAACGGAGGCCGACGTTGATTGTCAGAGTCGGCCGAATGCGCCACGTGTCCTCCACAAAACCGGCAACGCTGGTGAAGTTCGGATGAGTTATGACACCGTGCTCTCCGAATCCCGAAAAAGCCTGGGTATAGCCATCAACAGGAAGGGGCTGCGGCTGTCCACTCAAGCTGCGGCCAAAGCTTTCCAGGCTACCGAAGTCGTAGCTACCGGAAAAGTCTTGCCCAGTAAAGAACCGGACACGATCAACGAGGACGTCCGCCCCCAATTTCAGAGCGTGCGAACCCTGGTCATGATGCGCCGTGTCTGACCACTGGAATTGGCGAACCGGGTCTTGCTGAGGGCTGCCCCTGTCGCGGCCCATGGTAAGGACCAATTGGCCGCTCTCGAAGATGTTCGCCTCCGGATTTACTCCGAGAGGGCTAAACCCGAACCATTCATGCAGGTAACCGAACCTTGCAATATTAACGGTCCGGTTCGACATCGCGGAGGTAAGTGAAAACATTCCGGTCTCCACGTTAACCGGACTGGACGTGGTGTGCTCAAAGGCAGTTTGTGGGCCGGCGAATGCGCCGCCACCTGCGAATCGCTGTATGTCCCAAAGCGCTGTGATTCTATGGTCTTGTGAAAGCTGCCAATCGAATTTGGCCATGTAATCATTCTGCGAGATCGGCCACACCCATGAACTGGCGCGCGGCCTCAAATAGTCGATGGCGTCTTGTTGAAAGCCTGCAATGGTCGTGTCAGACGAAAGTTGAAAACCAGCGGGCAGGTTGAGAAAAACAGCGTTGGGGATATTACTGCGCAAACCTTCATAGTTAACGAAGAAGAACAGTCGGTTCCGCCGAATTGGACCGCCAAGCGTAGCGCCAAACTGGTTGAAGTGAAATGGACTCTTGGGCAGACCATAGCGTCTATTCACTGGATCATTGGCGTTCATAGACTTGTCGCGATAGAACCAGAAACCTGAACCGTGGAGATCATTGGTTCCCGATTTGGTTATCGTATTGATGATGGCCCCGCCAGCCCTCCCGAATTCCGCAGAATAAGCATTGGAATTAACCTGAAATTCACGCACTGCATCCTGGCTGATGTGGTAGGGTTGGCGGCCATCGAGTATGAAACCATCCTGGGGTTGTCCCCAGAATGCATCATCGTTGTTGATGCCATCTAGCAGTAGCGAATTCATGGCGCGCTGTCCTGCAAAGCTAAGGCCTCCTCGAGCATCCATCGTCACTCCAGGCGTCAGCAGGACGAATGCAGTGAAATCACGACCGTTGACCGGCAAGTCGGAGATAAAACGATTGTCGATGGTTGTACTAAGTTGGCTCCGGCTCTTCTCCAAGATTGGGGCGTCTTCAGTCACCGTCATGTTTTCTTTCGCATTCGCAACCTTGAAGCGGAGCGTAAGCGTAAGATTTGCGCCAACCGGGAGGTGGATGTTGTTTACCTGGACGGTGGCGAAACCATCATGCTCCGCCTTCAACTCGTAATGCCCGACCGGAAGAACGGCGAAGCGGAACATGCCGTGACTGTCCGTCGTAGTGGAAGCGGCAAATGAAGTGCTTAGGTCAAGCACTTTCACGTGAGCGCCAGCAACCAGCACGCCCGAGGCATCGAACGCAGTGCCTGCAAGCGAAGCTTGACCGCCCGATTGGCACCAAGAGCATACCGCGACCGTGAGCAAGACGAAGCCAAGCCGGGTTGCATGCGGAAGCAAATGGCGGAGTACTGAAAACATGCACGCTACGCCCTTGGATTCCGAACCTGCTTTGGAGGCATACTACCCGTCCCGTCTATTGGAAGTTGTCCACGAGCACAATATGCCCCGTCAAAGCGTCGATCTGCGTGTATAGGATGGCTCGACCATCGGGCGATGCGGCCAAGCCCGTGGCTTCGCGTGCAGGACGGGCCTCGAGCTCGAACAGGCGAGTTACATGGCCATCCATGAAGTCGAAGAAGGCAATTGCCGGCCTTGTAGTCGTATCGAGGTAGTAAATACCTTTTTGGACAACGGCCCAATAGCCCCAGAATTCGGGTTCCACACCGGCAATAACTAGCGTCTCCTCGCCGCCGCCCGTCGGCATACGCCAGATACCCGAGACACCCGGATATTTTGTGTAGTACAGGAATTTTCCATCCGGCGCTTCAAAGGCTCCGAAACCGCCATGGCGCGTCACTTGCACAGAAGGCCCTCCCGTCGCAGGCATCTTCCACACTTCCCACGGCCCACTGCGCGAAGAGGCAAAGTAGATCCAGCGTCCGTCTCGCGACCAACTGGGCACGACATCGCTCGATGTCTCATGGGTGAGCTGCCGAGGCGGACCGCCTTGAAAATCCATCACGAAAATGTCAGCATTGCCGGGCGCTCGAGAGTCAAAGGCGATCTGCTGTCCGTTGGGCGACCAACGCGGCGTTCCTGTCACGTTATTGAAATGCGTGAGCTGGACGAGATTGGTGCCATCACCGCGGCACATCCAAATCTCATAGCTCCCGCTACGAGTTGATTCGAAGGCGATGCTGCTTCCGTCGGGCGAGTACTGAGGACCACTGTCGATTGCCGTGGAAGACAGAAAGCGATCGGCCGGAACCAATGAATGCTTGGAATCGAGTTGCTTTCTCCAAATGTTCAGGTCGCTAAACTGGCGGGCATACACCAGGCGACTGCCTTGAATCGAAGGCTCCGTTCCTTCCTGGCCAAATTGCAGCCTTTGCGGCTCACCGCCGCCGCGAGCTGAGAGCCTCCAGAGCCAACCAGACTTTGCCAGGTAACCCGCCCTTCCGAAAATGATGTCGCGCCCATCGGACGTCCAGGCGAGTCCCCATCCAAATTGCGGACCGGTAATCAATCGTCGCTCCTGGCCTCCTGCAACCGGCATGGTGTAGATAGACGTGACTCCTTGCGAACCACGGTTGAACACCAGCATTTGACCATCTGGCGAGAACACGGGATTGTAGTCGCCAGGAAGTTCCGGCGAGGTAACTCGGCGAATCGAGAGAGAATCGAGGGCCAGCAGGTAGATGGATGTCGGCTCGCTACTGGAGGTGCGATCGGAGAAGGCAAGCAGCTTTCCGTCCGGCGACCAAGAGAGGCGGCCGAAATACCAGAAGACCTGATCGAAATCGCGGTTCTCCCAATGGGTATCCCGCACTTTGCGCTCAGCGCCACCTATTGAAGGAACTATGTAAATACCGGTGTCACCCGTCTTAATGCGACAGAACGCGATGTAGTGTCCATCGGGTGACCAGACGGGATTGAAATCAATAGAGTCTTGCCGCGTGAGGCGAAGCGGCTCTTCGTTGTCGATAAGCTTCACATAAATGCTGAAGTGCCGGCCGGTCCCGCCATTCCAGGCAAAGGCCAACTGCTTGCCGTCTGGGGAAAGGCTGGGACTGTATTTTTCCCCCACGCTGGTAACGGCGAGGCTGATCGAGGGCTCGGGCGCTTTGGATCTAAGCAGGGGGCTGCGGTAGAGGAGAAGCAAGGCAATCGCACCCGCTGCCAAAAGCCCTAGTGCCGTGACACTCCCTGATAGCCAAAGGCGCTTCGCACTTTGTGGTTGAGACGGTGGTTCAACCGTCATCGGGGTTGGCACGTCAGTCGGAGCGGGGTTGCCATTTTCAATTTCCCTGACCCACTCCACGGGAGCCAAGAAGCGGTAACCGACTTTTGGCACGGTCTCGATGAATTTGGGGTCTTGGACCGAGTCTTCCAGCGCCTTCCGCAGCTTTTTCACTGCGGTGTTGACGCTGTGCTCGAAGTCAACAAAGGTTTCTTTCGGCCAGAGAGCTGCCCTTAGCTCGTCACGTGAAATAACTCTTCCATCTGCTTCCAGCAACAGCCGAAGGAGCTGAAGAGGCTGCTGCTGGATACGCACGGATGCGCCGTTTTGGCCGCAAAGTTCACCCGTGGCCAGGTCGAGCTGAAACTGGCCAAAGAAAGCACAAACACGAGCCGAGCGAGAGCTAGCCACCCCAAGACCTCGAGGCAATCGTGTCGAAATTGTACCGCATACATGGATCGGTGAGGCCCACCATTGACATAGCGATAGGTAAGATGGGCAGTGTCAATGGGTTGGGCAGTTCACCTTTATTTCACTCAGCCGTTCACCTTCTGTGCATTGCGAAGCGGAACCGAGATGCGTCACCTTGCGTGCTACACGAGGGTGAGCAGCGTTACGGTCGCGATCCTCGAATCCATTATTGAGAGGCCAAACAAATGAAGGCGATATGTAAGCTTCTGATGTTCTGCGTTGTCCTGGTTCTCGGGTCATCGGTCATCGCACAGTCAGCCAGCCGGAATGATGGCAGCAGGGAATGTTCGAACCAAACCCTTTCGGGTGATTACGGAGCGCAGATCGAGGGCACCCTGTATATCCCCAATAGTCCGAACCCGCCGATTAAGGTGGACCTTAGGACAATATCAATGGGCCACTACGATGGGGCGGAAAACGTGACTTTTCGCGATCATGTCGTCGTGGACGGCAATCCACCACCAGAGGAATGGGTAGCGAAAAGCGGAACTTACTTGGTCAACCCAGATTGTACCGGGAAGTTCAGTGTCGATACAGCTCCGGGCTTCCCGCCGCTCGTCGTCTATTTTGTGGTAGTCAAACACGGGAGGGAAATACACGGTGTGACGAACGGCAGTGCGATCACATATAGCGCGTATAAGGTAAATTAGGGAGGGCAGGTCTTTGGCCGGGTTTGGTGAGGTCAATACTGGAGCTGACGGCCGTGAGATACAAGGCGGCGTTTCAATAGCTAAGCGCGATTCTGACCCCGGGGGGTCGGCAAAGCGGACGCAGAGCCGCCACTCACCCCGGTCGCTCTGTCGGCTGTTTAGAGCCCAGAAATCCTTCCGTTATCTGAATCGAAAAGTGGCCAAGCAGGAACTGGATGTGCTCCAGTTTCACCTCCTACGGCGTGGACGTTTTGGTCAATCACGCGGGGTAAAGATGGTTCGCGAACTGTTGGACCGGGAAACCGACTCAGCGAAGACAGGACGCGGTAGACAGATCAGTCGGAGGAACTATGACTTCGTTTTTCTTAGGAAAGAGAACCTCGGGCCTTTTGCAATTGGACGCAAGAGAGAATCGCCAAGAAAGCTGGGCTGGGCTCACGATGGGCCCAACGCTTCGCCAGCCATGCCAAGGCAAGCCCGAACGCGGC
>Ga0075426_10001846_pt1 | contig 15113 bp, 19 predicted proteins | sample SoiMethybrSBSTD5_FD_75304 | JGI IMG/M metagenome (GOLD analysis project Ga0075426, IMG submission 75304) | Bulk soil microbial communities from a Populus tree surrounding site in Tennessee, USA - Soil MetaG P. TD hybrid SBSTD5 | ecosystem: Environmental > Terrestrial > Soil > Tree plantation... | reverse complement strand
TTGCGCGCAAACACGTTGGGATCGAAGCTGGGCACCGACACCATTGCCAGGATCTCGCCGTTCTGCGGATTGGTGACGACCGCTGCGCCTGTTTCGTGTTTTGAATAGAACAGTTCTTCGGCAACTCGTTGAATGTCGAGGTCCAGCGTAGTAACGATGTCCTGCCCTTTGATTGGTTCAATAGTTTCCAGATCAGATATCGGACGGCCTCGGCTATCGACGATCAAACGGCGCACCCCGTCTTTCCCGCGAAGGATCTTGTCATACACCGCCTCGATCCCGCCTTGACCGATGATGTCACCTGATTTATATCCGGCTTCTTTGAACTCCGGATTCTCGAGTTGTTTGGGATTGACCTGACCGATGTAACCGAGGACGTGAGCCGCCAGCTTTCCATACTTGTAAATCCTTTGCGGCTGAGTTTCGCCTCTTATTTCGGGATGCTCGAGCTCGTGGGCGGCGACCCACGCGCGATCGGCCTTCGAAGCGTTTTGTTTCACGAGTATCGGCTGAGATTTCGGTCGCAGAGGGTCATTGAGTTGGACCATCAGCTCGCCGCGATCGACGTCAAGGTTCTGCACAAGCGCGTTGAGAGTGTCTTCCTTGTTTGTAATGTCTTCCGGCGTGACTACTATGTTGAAAGCCGGCGTGTTGTCGACGAGTACGTTTCCGTTTTGGTCAAGAATCTGACCGCGCGGCGCCGGTATTGGGATCTCCCGAATCCTGTTGTTCTCGGCGCGTGCTTGATAATCCTCATGACGAGCTACCTGAAGAATGTAGAAGCGAATGCCAAGGGCAATGAAAACCACCAGCACGAGGTACTGAACTACGTAGACTCGCAATTCAAGATTGAAGCCTTCGTCGCGAAGATTGGTACTACTCATAAAACCTCTTCTTTATCGCCATCCGTCGCGCAGCCGCCTGCTCGGAGAAGAATCGGTCAAGCGCAAGGAACACTGGAATCGACGCCACGGAATCGCCCAGCGCCTTCCAGCCAATCGTGACGCCGAACTCCGACCAGGTTGATACGAGCGATTGTTCGAGCATCTGATGAAGACCTACGAACAATGCGGTGTTTGCCGCCGACGCTACTGCTATCACCGACAACCTCGCAAGCGGATTCTCCAGCGAAAGTCTGACACTGGCCATGCCTACAACATAGCCTATCAGCGTCTTGGAAAATCCTCCAACGCCGAGTATGCCTCCCTCGACTGCGTCGCCTCCCAAGCCCGCTATCATACCGGTCACCATGCCCAAAACCGGCTCGCGCTGCAACGCGAAGTACACGGTTATCACAAGCGGAAGATCGATGTACCGGAAGAATCCGAAGTACTTTGAAAGAAGCATCTGGAGCAAGAGCGCGAAGACTATGGTGAGGGCAATTTTGAAGGTCTGCACTCTTCGGGCTACCCCTCTTGGACGGAGGTTTGAACATCGAGGATCGAGGACCCCACTGTGTCAACGCATCGTTGAGCACTGTCTGTCTTCCATTCTCGATCTTCTATCTTCAATCCTCGATCACTTTCCTGCTTCGTCCAGCTTCAAGTCCTTCTGTTCGACCAGCAATACGAACACATGTTCAACCCGGTCAACGGGGGCTGCCGGCTTGATGATGATTCGATGCCACGGCGCATTTGGATCAGCTTCGATGCTTTCAACCGTTCCTATCATCAGGCCCTTCGGATAGATCCTATCGAGACCGGTGGTCACAACTGACTCACCAACAACCACGTTCTCGCTTGTAGAAATGTTCTTAAGCTCACATCGATTGTTGTCGAGCCCGCGCACTTCTCCCATCGCGCGCGAGTTCTGAAGCATCGCGCCAAGTCCGGCGTGTTTGTCTGTGATCACCTGCACCATTGAGAAGTTCGGCCCCAGTGAAATGACTCTGCCAACAACTCCCCCGGCAGTAGAAACGGGCATATCTCGCTTGATTCCGTCCAGCGTTCCCCGGTCTATCGTTAGCCGCCTGAACCACAAGTTCGCATCGCGCGAAAAAACATTGGCAGCAATCTCGTGGTACTGAGGGCGTGAGGGCAGCGCGAGCTGTGCGCGCATAGCATTCAGCTCGGCCTCTTTCTCGACCGCTTCATTCCGCTCCGCGGTCAGCTGATCGATTTGCTCCTGCAGTGTGACGTTTTCTTCTCGCGCGTGTCTGTTTGCGGCATAGCCCGCGAAAAATCCACTCACGGATGAAGTCACGAAGTCGGCGCCACGGACAATGGGCGAGAACGCGGTTACTACCCATACGCGAAGAAATGATTGCTCGCTGTCGGGATGTCTCGCGTTCGTCGACATCAATATGACTTGTGAGAGCAATAGGACGGCCAGTATCCACGGAGCTTTTCGCTGTGCGGTATTGGCACTCATAGGAGTGGCAGTTGGCGGCCGGAGGTTTGGGGGTTAGACAACCCCCAACCCCGATTACCCATCCCCTGTTTCAAAGTCCGTGGTGGAGCATAGTATTTTCCCAGCTTACGCGGCTGAGAAGATCGAAATCGGCAAGCATCTTTCCGGTCCCGAGTGCGACCGAGGAAAGGGGGTTTTCGGCCAGAGATACCGGGACTCCGGTCTCGTGCATCAACCGTTTGTCTATTCCCTTGAGCAAGGCGCCGCCGCCCGTAAGCACTATGCCTCGCTCGGCGATGTCCGCTGAGAGCTCAGGAGGGGTTCGCTCTAAAGCGACACGAACGGCGTTGACTATTGTGGAAATGGGGTCTGCCAGCGCCTCGCGCACTTCTTCGTCCGTGATTGCGATCGTGCGAGGAACTCCTTCGATCAAGTTGCGACCCTTGATCTCCATCTGCATTGGCTCCTCGCAAGGCCAAGCCGAGCCCAGCTCTATCTTGACCGATTCAGCAGTGCGCTCCCCGATCAGAAGATTATATTTTCGCTTTATATATTGAATTATTGCTTCATCCAATTCGTTCCCGGCAACTCGAACCGCTCTCGAGTAGACGATTCCCGATAGAGATATCACTGCAATGTCCGTAGTTCCACCGCCGATATCGACAATCATGTTTCCGTAAGGCTCGGTGATTGGAAGGCCGGCTCCTATCGCGGCGGCCATCGCTTCTGCGACGAGATACACCTTTGAAGCCTTCGCGCGGTAAGCCGCGTCCTCGACCGCGCGGCGCTCTACTTGAGTAATTTCGCCCGGCACTCCAATAACAACCCGAGGCGAAACCCACGAGCGTCCGTTGTGCGCCTTGCGGATAAAGTGCTGGAGCATTTTCTCGGTAACCTCGAAGTCCGCAATCACTCCGTCCTTCATTGGGCGAATAGCGATGATGTTTCCCGGCGTGCGGCCGAGCATCTCTTTTGCTTCTTTCCCGACGGCTTCCACTTTGTTGGTCACCTTGTTGATCGCGACGATAGAAGGCTCGCTGACAACGATTCCTCTTCCCTTGGCGAATACCAGCGTGTTTGCAGTGCCAAGGTCTATTGCGAGGTCGCTGGAAAAAGGATTGAATAGGTTTCGCATTCTCATTACTTAGTTCTTCTTTTGCAACAACTCTTAATTACAATTGCCGCCCTTCGCGTCCAGCTTAACGAGGCTCACCTTCGAGCCGCAAAGTTGCTACCCGTTCGTCACGGAACGCTCGACAATGTTCCCACAAGCCTGCATGCTGCTGCAGAGCAAGAAAGATTGAGAAGGGAGAAAGATGCACTTGGCGGAAAGCCGAGGCGGTAGAACAAATCAAAGACTCGCTTTAAGGAAATCAGTGACGACCGGCACCCTTCACGCAAACCCTCAATTCCCGGGCCGCCATCAAGTTTCTGCTGCTCGCTTCAGCGCCCGTTCAGTCAACTCCCGCTCCGCTAAATCTTTTGAAGACTTAATCTAGCACTTAGACTCATGCCACGCAAGAACCTTTTGAAAAAAGCGCAAAGAAAACATTCAAAACCATGCTGCTTCGCTTGTACTGCGCTTTACCCACCCCATCCAAACCGGGCCGATTCGAGCCGATTATTGGCTTCCCCGCGCTGCCGTGTTAAGATTTCAGCACTCAAAGCGAGGCAAAACTATGACACTTACAAATGCAATCATCCCCCTCGCTATTCGAAGGAATCTCTTCGCGGACTGAAGTCTCACAACGAACATAAGAATCAGCCAGCGGACGAATGTCCGTCTTGCTTTTGTATCATCTAGTACGCCGTTCGTTGGAGACAAGCAATGCAAACTACAACAAGAGTTACAAAACTACCCGAGATCAAGACCTCGCTTCCTGGCCCGAAGGCGACAGAGATGCTCGCTCGTGATGCGAAATACATTTCTCCAAGCTACACGCGAAGCTATCCTCTCGTAGTCGAACGTGGCTACGGCGCGATCATTGAAGACGTCGACGGCAACACATTTCTCGATTTTAATGCAGGGGTTGCTGTTGCGGCCCTCGGTCATGCGCATCCTGAGATCGCTGAAGTCATAGCGAAACAAGCGCGTGAGTTCGTTCACATATCAGGCACCGACTATTACTACCCGCATCAAACGGCGCTCGCCGAAAAGCTCGCGCAGGTGACGCCGGGCGACTTCGCAAAGAAGGTTCACTACGGCAACTCCGGAGCAGAAGCGATGGAGGCCGCGCTCAAAGCTGCGATCTATGCAACCGGCCGCGATAAGTTCATCGCGTTTCGCGGTGCGTTCCACGGCCGAACGTTTGGGACGTTGTCGTTAACTGCGTCGAGAGCTGCTCAGCGACGTGGCTTCGGCCCTCAAGCGCTGGACGTGACGCACGTGCCTTATGCGAATCCCATTCGCTTTCCGCTGGAGCGGGGCGACGGCGAGAGCGTCGGTCAGCGTGTTGCTCGTTACATTGAACAAACAATCTTCAGGACGACTGTAGCGCCCGAAGACTGCGCCGCTATCGTTGTTGAACCTGTTCAGGGCGAAGGTGGCTACGTCGTTCCCACCCCCGACTTTCTTCCCGAGCTTCGGCGAATCTGTGATGAACATGGAATCGTGCTGATCGTCGATGAAGTGCAATCCGGAATGGGCCGCACCGGAAAGCTCTGGGCGATTGAACACTTTGGAGTTGTCCCCGATATCATGTGCATGGCAAAGGCAATCGGCGGCGGCCTCCCGCTCGGAGTCACAATCGCTCGAGAAGAACTCATGCGATGGCATGTAGGGGCGCACGCTTCGACGTTTGGGGGGAATCCTGTCGCGATTGCGGCGGCAATGAAAACCTTCGAGATTCTGGAAAACGGCGTGATGGAGAATGCTGCCGAGATGGGCGCGTATATGATGGATCGCCTTCGCGAGCTCCAAAAGAAGCACGAGGTGATCGCTCAAGTTCGCGGTTTAGGTTTAATGATCGGAGTCGAAATCGCTCACGACCGCGAAGCAAATGAGCCGTGGCCGGAGTTGCGAGACAAGATCGTTGTTGACTGCTTCAAGAGCGGGCTTGTGATTCAGGGAGCTGGAGAATCCGCCGTGCGCTTCTCACCGCCTTTGATAATCGATCGCGAGCAGGTGGACTTCGCAGTGGACACGTTTGACGATGTAATCAGTTCGGCGTACCAGGCTCAAGTCTTGGGTAGTGTCTTAAATGGAGTCTGAGCGAATTACTTGCTGCCTAACGGGGAATTCACGATGGCCTCTAAACTACTACCAGAGAAATATAAGGTTCAATGCGGCAAGTGCAAAATGACGAAAACTGTTCTTGGAACCACCGCGCTTCTATCTATAACCGCCTGGTCGGCGGGCTTGTTCCCGACTTTGATGAATAGTCGTCAGAAAGCAAGTGACGAAGCTCTAAGTCAGAGAAGGCAAAAACTACGAACAGCTACTATAGGCATCGAAAACAGGGCTAGTGGCTTGGAAGTCGTTACATTGGAAAAGCATCTAGAACAGAATCTTCTAGTCCTTGTCCTGAGAAATCGTTATCCAAAACCGGTCACCGGTTATAAATTCAGCGTCGGCAATAGCATCGAATATACGGAGCGCCGCAACCACAAGGTTTTACCTGGAGAAGAAGTTCGGGAGTTCATACCGTTGCAGGTTGATCTGGATGTCAAAGGAATAAAGATCCTTGCGGTTATCTTCGATGACGAAACTACTGCGGGCGATCCGCAATTCGTAAAGGAAATCGAGGACCGCAGGAAAGGATCAAGAACCCAACGAGCACATGCTCTTCTCTTGTTGCAAGAAGCAGCTAACTCACGAGACGTGGATCTTGATAAAGCTCTCTCGACAGTTGAGCCCAAGTTGCGGGCTCTATCTCCCGGGGAGTCGAGTGGGCTCTCTGCAGACATGGTGGCGGGTATAAGCTCCGAAAGATATGTGATCCTGCAAGAACTGCATCGCATTCGGACCATGCGTTCCTCACAAGGCGGGGGAACTGAAACGAAATCCCCCTCGGCAGAGCCAACCATGCGAGAGGGTCTGAATGACTTATTAGAGAAACTCTCGCGTCCATGACGCGGTCTTAGCTCCTCATACCTCAAGTTACTCTGCAATTAGTAGAAAGTCATTTCGGAAGGAGTCGGTAATGAGAAATGCTGGAATATTGCTTTATTGGATTACACTGTCTTTATTAACTACTGCCTCTCTGCTAACACCATCGGTTCCCGCACAGTCCGGGTGTACACCCACTTGGCAAAGAACCAACTCCGAGGGGCAGTGCGGAAACATGTCTGATTTGGGTTGTAATGCTTGTTTGGGCAAAACAGATACCTATAACATATACTGGCCGGACGGTGATTCCACCATCGGTTTCCAAGTGTTTGACTTCGGAGAGTGCGAGGATCTATCGACTAGCTGCTGTAGCTTCTCCACGACCCACTACGAATGCTGGCCCGACTTTCAGGCTCCTACTGTAGGGTATGGGTACTGGCAGCAAACCACCTATACAGAGGGAGTCGATCTTGTATGGCAAGACTGTTCTTGGCCCTGTCCTGGTTTCTACAAATACCGACGCTGTGTACACTCGGCACTGGCGATGCCCACGATCACAGAGAATCACATACCTGTTCAACAGCGTCAGGCTGTTTTGATGCTCCCACGGATTGCCCGTGCCGGCTGAATATAGTGACTTGTGAGTGTTACGACCCTTGCGACTACACTCCCATATTAATTGATGTGCTTGGCAACGGCTTTGATCTCAGTGGCGCGGCGCAGGGTGTCAACTTTGATCTTAATGATAGCGGAGTTACTGAGCGCATTGGTTGGACTGCCGCGGGCTCAGATGATGCTTTCTTAGCGCTCGATCGAAACCGCAACGGCAAGATAGACAATGGCTCGGAGTTGTTCGGTAACTTCACACCTCAGCCGCCATCGGCACATCCCAATGGCTTCCTGGCGCTCGCTGAATACGATAAACCGGCCAATGGTGGAAACGGAGACGGTCTCATCGATAGCCGGGACGCTATCTTCTCGTCCTTGCGACTCTGGCAGGACAGCAACCACAACGGCATTTCAGAACCGAACGAATTACACATCTTGCCGTCGTTGGGCGTTTATGCAATCAGTCTTGACTACCATGAATCCAAGCGAACCGACCAATACGGCAACCAGTTTCGCTATCGCGGGAAGGTGTACGACCAAAACGGAGCACACGTCGGGCGCTGGGCTTGGGACGTATTCTTCGTCACTCAGTAGGCGAGCGAGCTATTAGTTTGAACACGAACCCGCCCGCAAGTCGGAGAAGACTTGCCAGGCGGGTTTCTTCTTAGCGACTGCCACCGCGCAGTTGAAAAATACAATGGCGTCCTCTCTACTCCTTGACCTGTAGCCGGGCGATGCTGAGTGCCTTTCCCGTTCTCTCGTCTATCTCGACTACCACGCCGTGAAGCTGCGGGTTCTCCGTTGCGGTTTGATACCGCAGCGGCAAGCCTCGCACGAAGCGCGTGATCACCAATTGCGACTGAACTCCGATCACGCTGTCGTAAGGCCCTGTCATTCCGAGATCGGTTATGTAAGCAGTGCCGCCGGGCATAATTTGTTCGTCAGCGGTCTGAACGTGAGTGTGTGTTCCCACTACGACGGACACTCGTCCATCGAGATAGCGGCCCATTGCGAGCTTCTCGGAAGTCGCTTCGGCGTGATGATCGACAATGATCACCGCCGCGCGATTGCCGATCTCAGCCAACAATCTATCTGTCGCGCGGAATGGACAATCAGTTGGCGGCATAAATATCCGGCCTTGTACGTTGATCACGGCGACTTGAGTTCCTGAATCGGTCGAGCCAAGCCATAATCCTCTTCCCGGCGCATCCGAAGCATAGTTTGCCGGGCGAAGCAGACGCGGCTGATTCTCGATGTACCCGATGACTTCCTTCTTATCGAAGATATGATTGCCAGAAGTCATCACGTCGACTCCGGCTGCGAGAATCTCGTCTCCTACTTTTGGAACCACACCAGCTCCCTCGGCCGCGTTCTCAACATTTGCTACGACGAACTCAGCTTCGTGTCGCTCTCTTAATTTCTTTAGTGCCTCAGTAAGAATCTTACGTCCCGGCTTGCCCACTACGTCGCCGATGATGATTACCTTCATTCTTCCTCCGGTCTCGTGATTCAATTAAATCATGAAAGAAGTAGCGAAGACGAACTCGCGGCGAGTCAGGATTTCATCGAGCTCGCCGACACAATCTGTTTGACACTTAAGATTGCACTCGATAAGATCGCGCAATCCAAGGAGGGCACATGCTTGCTTCGATAATTGGATCGCTAATCATCGGACTCATCATAGGCGGGCTGGCGCGATTGGTAATGCCCGGTCGAGATCCGATGGGCTGCTTCATGACTGCGCTGCTCGGCATTGGCGGTTCGCTGGTGGGCGGCCTGATCGGAAGCGCCATTTGGCCCGCAACCGCTCGCGACAGCTACACTCACCCGCATCGCTTGCTTCACTTCGTTCTCGCCGTGATAGGCGCCGTCATTCTTCTATGGGTTTGGCGAGCAATCACCGGGCGCCGCGGCTGATTCTCATCACGGTTAGCACGATCCAGGACAGAGAGTGCAGCTTTGTACTGATCGTGTACATTTCTATCCCAAACGTACTGTATCGAGCCCCGCAAAAGCCGCGCCGTTAAACTAGAATCGCGCTTGCTCACGACAGAGCGCATCGCTCTCCCATTGGCACGAACATTGCTGGACTGACGCGTGTCGCGGAACTTGTGTTCCGTCGATTCTCGTACAAGAAGCTTTAGCGTTCCAGAACGCATGGAGAATTGAAAAACCAGACTGCGAGGAGAGCTTATGGTGACCATAGTGATGGCGACCGTGATAGCATTCGGCTTGGCTTGTATAGTCTTGCTGAAATCGAGAACCACCGACCCGGAACAATTAATCCAGCCACGTGCTCCACTAATGACGGTTGGTATTCAAATCATTTGCGGTAACTGTTCTGGCGAGGGTGACCGCCCGATCAAGACTTATCTTGATCAATACGGTAACTGCGCGCAGTGCGGGGGCCGCAGCTACGTTTTGGCGTCGTCTGTTGCCGCATATGGTGTCGTGGCGAGAGCAGCTCGATTGAGAGAAGCTCAAATCGTGTCGAGTCGCGGACGAGTTCTTCCCTTCGAATTTCCGGGCTCGCGCACACAGCACTCTGGAAGGATTGCAGTCTGAAAACTTCAAGCACAACTTGAAAAGAATAACGAGGCTCGAGTTTTGGGCCTCGTTTCTGTTTTTTGTTACTCCGTGTCCGCCTGGCTAGTAAGTATTGAGCAGTGTGTAACCACAGCGTTTATCTCCGATCTTTCACTCGTTCGTAGTCTTCAGGCGAATCGCAGTCTTCCACAACGGCGCTCGCGTAAACTTCGATGTACCCTATTTCGATCGAATGAGCCGAGATCACTTGACGCAAACCAATGGATTCGTCGATTGCCAAGATCTCTTCCTTTAATAAGAGATCTAAGATTATCGGATGACCGCGCTTCCCGCAGAAAGTTGGAATTACTATTGGCCGACGAAACCGCTCGTATTCGGCTACAAGTTTGTTAATGATGTCAGTGTCGATTCGAGGTTGATCAACCAGCGAAATTAAACAAGCCGTCGCGCGGTCCGATACGGCTTGCACGCCGACCTTTATTGAAGACGACATACCAGACCGATAACCAGCATTGTGAGCGAATCTGACTGGAGCACGTTCGAGAACTGATCGCACTTCTGCTTCGCGATGCCCGGTCACGACTATTATTTCTTCAACGCGAGAGGCACGAAGATTGTCGACGCAATGTTCGATGAAGGTCTTCTCACCGAGCTCGAGCAGTTGCTTGAAACGGCCCATTCGCCGTGATTGGCCGGCTGCCAGCAGTATTGCTGAGATCACTTAAAACTCCAGAATGTCAGTCGTTTGAATTGCTGTCCGGTTGAGATTATATCCTCGTGCCGGCTTACACGATCAAGCTCAGCCTCTGATGCGGCCTTAATTGTATTCAGTTCGTGAGGGCTGATAGACTTCAGATCGCGAAGAAACTCTGTCGCACTCGACGGCATCCAATATCCGTAAAATTATTTGCGGCATCAGGAGAGAACACCTTGACGAAGCTAAAGACACTTTTTGCGGCAATCGCAATCATTTCATTCTTAGCCGAAGCACAGGCACAAGACTTCAGCTTTACCACACCTGCCGGCGAGACGGTGTCCGGCTCGACCCTGCGAGGCAAGGTAGTCGTACTGCTATTCAGCGGAGCTCAGGATCCGCAGAGACGTGAAGGTTTGAAGGCGCTGGATTCGCTCGCCGAGAGATTTCAGGACAGAAACGTCAAAGTCTACTGGGTGAGCGTGAACTCACCGGCGGAGATGTCGAACGACCAGCTCAAAGCCGCCAGCGGCGGTTACGTTATTGCCGTGCGCGATCCGAATCAAGCCGCATTCAAACGTTTCAGCGGAAAACTTGCTCAGCTTCCAACCATCGTGGTGATTGATCAGCAGGGCAACCCGTTCGGGCAGCCTCGTGGTGGTTTCAATCCGAATTCTGATTTTATCAACGATCTCGCTTCGACAATTGACAAGCTGCTGCAGCGCAAGTAACAAATCACAACGCCGAGAATCACCAAGCGCCGGTGGATCGAATCCATCGGCGCTTTTGTCGTTCGCTGGCATACATCGTTCCCACTCTGATAAAACTTGATGCAATGACATCCGAGTTCAACGGACGAAATCTATTAGCTCACTTTGAGTGTCAAAAATCAGAGATGATTGAGTTCACTCGCTGGCTCGTCGAGCAGGAATCGATGTCACGCGAAGCGTCGGCGCTCAAGCGCATTGCGGAGAATCTCGGCGAGCGGCTGGCTTCAATCGGCGGCGAGGTTGAACTCTTCCACGATGCCGCTCGAGGAACAACCCTGCGAGCGCGCTTCGCGTCTTCTGGCGACGATGGGAAAGATCGCAAGCCCTTGTTGATAGTCGGACATCTCGACACTGTTTGGCCTCTCGGAACACTTGCCGCGCGGCCGTTCAGGATTGAACAAGAGAAGGCTTTTGGTCCCGGAATTTTTGATATGAAGGCGGGTGTGATGCTGTCTTTCTTCGCGATGCGGGCAATCAGGGAACTCGGCTTGTCAAAGCGCCGCAACACTACCTTGTTGATGACCTGCGACGAAGAAACAGGCAGCACGTTTTCTCGGCCGCTCATTGAAGATGAGGCGCGTTGGGCGCGCGCAGCGCTTGTGCTGGAGCCTCCAATTCCCGGAGGAACGGTTAAGACCGGGCGAAAGGGAGTCGGCGAATTCGAATTGATCATAAGAGGACGGCCGGCGCACGCAGGAAACGACCCGCGAGCAGGTGTAAGCGCAATCACCGAACTGGCTCATCAGGTCCTCGCTATTGAAAAGCTCAATGACTTCGATCGCGGGACTACAGTCAATGTAGGAGTGGCCCACGCCGGAGTTCTTTCAAATGTTGTCGCGGCCGAAGCCCATGCGCTGATCGACATGCGTTTTCGCACGGTTGAGGACGGTCAGCGGATAACTGACGCCTTGGGCAAGTTGCGGCCCGTGATCGACGGGGCACGAATCGAAGTTCGCGGCGGAGCGAATCGGCCCCCGTTGGTTCGCACTGAGGAATCGGGCAAACTGTTCGAGCATGCCAGGGAGCTGGCTTCAGAAATCGATTTGGATTTGAAAGAGGGTTCGGTGGGCGGCGGATCGGACGGCAATTTCATCGCCGCCCTTGGAGTTCCGGTGCTCGACGGGCTCGGTGTTGACGGCGCAGGAGCTCACGCCGAACACGAACACATCATCCTCAGCGACATACCGCGCCGCGCTGCTTTGCTTACCGGGCTTATCCAGACGATTTGAACTGCAGCGCGCTACTAGACTCATCTCATCGAGCGATACGAGATCGCGCGCTTTCCAACAGCTCATCATACACTTCGACGACGCGACGGCGAGTTTCGTCCGGAGTTCCAGCCGTGCTTATTCTGTAGTCCGCGTAACGCAGCTTCTCTTCTGTTGACATTTGCGCGCCGACTCTCCGTTCGGCATCCTCGCGAGTGATGGCGTTACGCCTCATTAAGCGTTCGATCTGTGTTTCACGATCACAGTAGACGACTATCAACTTGTCGAATCGCTTATGACCGCCGGATTCGATCATCAGCGCAGCGTCGATCACCGCAATCCCATTCGGGTCGCGCGCTTCGGCTTCTAATAACATTCTGTTCTGCTCCTCGATCACTCGAGGATGAACAATCTCATTCAACCGAGCGCGTCGAGCGTGATCAGCAAACACAATTGCGCCGAGCTTCTGACGATCTATCGACCCGTCCGCTGCAAGAACGTTCGGGCCAAATTCGCGAACGATGTCTTTATGAGCTTCACGACCCGGTTCCATCACCGAGTGCGCGATCCGATCGGCATCAAACGTGACGCATCCGAGATCGGCAAGGACACAGAGCACGAAGCTCTTACCGACCGCAATGCTGCCCGTGAGTCCGACTTTCAGCATGGAGAGTCAGGAGTTCGGAGTTCAGAGTTCGGAGTTTCTTTTCGCGTGATTCCTCAAATAAGATGTTACACGCCGATCATCATGAGCATTTGCAAAATCCGGCTATCAATGAAACGGTCTCTTCAGAGAGAGGATAGATTTCATCGAATTCGTCTTGCTGAATATGCTTGAGATCCTGAGCAAGTTTATTAAGGATTCGACTTCCAACACTGATGCGCGCGCGACATCCAGGAAGTGAGCGAAATCTCCGTCGGTCTTTCTGCCGAATCCTTCGGCAATATTGGTCATCGACGAGACCGATGCACGGCGAATCTGATCGCACAGGCCGAAATCCCTGCGCAACGGAGTGCGGTCACACACCTGATATATCTTTGAGACCAACAACCTCGCTTTCTGCCAAGCCACTATTTCCTCAAATCGCTTGTTGGAGGGCATTGTGGTATCGCCTGGGACTTCGGACGCCAGACTCCGAACTCCGAACTCTTATTGAATCGTTTCGCTTGTCGAAAACGTCTGCGCCTGAGAGTCCGTCACTTGAAGCGTCTGCTCCGCGAAGACATTTGAGTCGATGAGCGATTGGACGACGTAGCCGCCCGGCGTTGGAAATGTAACGTTTGCGAACATCGTTATGTTATCGGCGAATCCATCCGGAGGAACTTGAAATGGCGAGGGCGCTGATACCGCAACGGTCTGTGAGCGATCCGGCGTCAGAATTCGAACCTCTGAAAGGAACTGCCCGTTGCCTGACCAGTGATTCAGGATGACGATCTTCAAAAGAGTGGCCGGCAGCTGCTGAACCTGTATCCCGTAAAATATTCCCATCAAGCTGAGCTTATGATTGATCTCAACTCGAACGTCCTCGCACATAATAGTGTAATGAAGCTGCAGGTTTGGTTGCGTTTTGTTCGTCATTGATTCTCTCTTTCGTCGGTTGAGCTTATCATTTACCGTCGAACGTGCGCCACACAGCCAAGTCTCGTTGCAAAAAGATTGTCAGTGCATATTTGTTTGTGATTAAGTGACGTGCAAATATTGAACGGAGGTGGCCTGTGACTCGAACCCTCGGCATTGCTCTGTTAGCCCTATTGAGCCTGATCTCGGTCGAACTCAACGCAAACGCCCAGACACATATGAAGTCAACAGACGTCGAGAGCGAAGTGCGTCAAGTGTTCGAACGATGGTCAACCGCGCTTACTCGCGGTGATAAGAAAACATATCTTGATACGTTTTGGAATTCGCCACGACTTGTGATTCGAGTTTCCGGAGGCGAGTGGCGTGGGTTTGACGCTTATCGCGCACGCATTGAAGCCGCCCAGCTTCCACCTGCAAGCCCTTCCGATTATCGAAAGGTCGAAGTCGTTGCTCTGGGAGAGGATGGCGCGGTTGTGACTTATGAGCGGCCCGCACCGAGTCAGGCTACTGCTGCGGCCGGTGAGTCTTTGATATTCAGAGGAACCGCCGTCTTCACTCGAACGACGGACGGTTGGAAGCTAGCTGCCTGGCACGCGCATTCGGTTAGCGATAAGTCTGCTCACTGATGAATTGCGAGGGCAGCCGGCGTTGGTGAGCTTTACTATTCAACTACCGCGAGAACCTGATGGGCAGTGACGGTGGCGCCTTCGTCGACGCGTAACTCAATCACCTTTCCTGCTTTCGGCGATTTGATTTCGTTCTGCATTTTCATCGCTTCAACTATCAGGACGCCCTGGCCGAGAGCGACTTCGTCGCCCGCGTGAAGCAGCACTCGAACGACTTTTCCATGCATTGGAGCGATCAAATTCTGCCGGCCCTCAATGTTGTGTTCAGTTGCGATGCGACGATGTTTGCGATCGATAATTGTACAATCGAATGTGCGGCCGCCGACAAAAACGCGAAACGAGTTCGGCTCGCGCTCCCAGACATTGCATTCAAATATCCTATCGTCGGCAATCAAACAGAAAACGCCAACTTCCGGTGACACAACCTCGAGCGCGTATTCACGCGCGCCTATGCGAGCGTGAACGCGGCCGTCACGTTGTCCCAGCTCTATGTCGAGATGGTTACCGTCGATTTCGACTTCGTGCTTCATAACAACTAAGAAGGTTCAACGACTCTGCGATCTTCTTTGCGAAAGTCTGCCGTGAAGTTTCCAGCGGCTTTCTGTTTCTGACGGAGTCGCGGTGACTTGTCTAGACGAGCTTGCCTGCGAAGACAACACTGACGCGATCGCAGCAATGTCCCT
>Ga0075426_10001845_pt1 | contig 15113 bp, 13 predicted proteins | sample SoiMethybrSBSTD5_FD_75304 | JGI IMG/M metagenome (GOLD analysis project Ga0075426, IMG submission 75304) | Bulk soil microbial communities from a Populus tree surrounding site in Tennessee, USA - Soil MetaG P. TD hybrid SBSTD5 | ecosystem: Environmental > Terrestrial > Soil > Tree plantation... | reverse complement strand
GCTGCGGCGGCACATCGCCTACCCACTCGCGCGAGGCCGGCGCGGCCTCTCCGGCCCATTCGACGCCGCCGCGCTTCCTCGCCGCTTCGCGCAGGTCCTCGAACGTGAGCTGCGCCGGGTCCTTTGCCACCTCGAGGCGCTGCGCGAGCGCGGCGAGGACGAGCTTGCGCACCTGGCGGCCGTTCCAGCCGTCGCACAGCGCGGCGATTTCCCGGATGCGCGCCGCATCGTTGCCCAGGGGCTGCACCGCCGGCCATTGCACGGCGAGCTCGGCGAGCGAGTGGCTGAGGATATTGGCGATCGTGTCGACGTTCGGCAGCGCGAAGTGCATCACGAGGTCGGCGCGCGAGAGGAACGCATCGTCGATCGCGTCGATGAAGTTCGTCGTCGTGACGAAGAGCACCGCCGGCAGGTTCTTCGCGATCTCGTCGATGCCGAGCATCACTGCGTCCGTGGCGCGATGGACGTCCACGGGGTTTGTTTCAAAGGATGCACTGGTGCGGCGCACGGCGAAGCTCTCGACCTCGTCGATCAGCACGAGCGTGTGCGGGCGTCGCGCGGCGATCTCGGGAATCGTGTCCTGCAGGAGCCGCATGATGTTGCGCTGGCTCTCGCCCAGCATGTCGCTCGGAAAGGCGTGCGGATTTATTTCCACCAGCGTCGTGGCGCCTTCGCGCGCCAGGGCCGAAGCCGCGACCTGCGCGAGCCCGCGCGCGAGCGTCGTCTTGCCCGTGCCCGGCGGGCCGGCGAGCACGATCAGGCCGTGCGGCAGTCCGGCGAGCTGCGAGAGCTTGCGTCCGTGCTTGAGCGTGAGCAGCGCCTGCGCGAGGAGGCGCTCCTTCACGCCCTTCGGCACGATGATCGCGTCCCAATCCTTCTCGTGGTGATCCGCGGGCAGGACGTGCAGCGACAGCACGCCCGGCGGCAGCGTGACAGCCGCCTGCGCCATCAGCAAATCAGGGACAGACCACGATTAGCCGGTCGAGGACACGGCAAAACGTGGTCTGTCCCTGGTTTTGGGGTTCGGTTCATCAGCTCTCCGGGCGCCGGTCGTCCGGCCACTCGATCTGCGACACCTCCTGCACGCTGAGCAGGGTGTCTTCCGCCTCCTCGAAGAGCACGAGCGGATCGGTGAGGGCGCGCATGGTCTCGAGGATCGAGTCGAACATGTGCACGCGCACGAGTCGCGCCTGGTTCTTCGGATCGTCGTTGAAGTGCTGGTGCCAGAGGAAGTGGTCGACGACGATGAGGTCGCCCTTCTTCCAGCGGTAATGGTCGCCCTTGTCGGGCGCGGTGCCCATGAAGCTGTGGCCGTAGCCCTCGACGACGTAGAGCCAGGCTTCGCCCGGATGGCGGTGCAGCGACTGCGTCTTGCCCGGGGCGAACTGGATCATCACCTGCGTGATGCCGGAGGCCTCGCTGCCGATCGCGCGATCGACGAGGAACTTGGTGCGCGTGCCGCGCGGCGTCGCGAGCAGGTCCTGCTCGTCGTACGGCGTATGGATGCGGCCCTTGCGTCGCTTCTTGGCCTCCGCCGCCACGCGTCTCAACCTGCGCGCATAGGCATCGTCGCCTTGGCGGCCGTCGCTGAACGCGGGGCGCGGCGGCAAACTCTTCACGTCTTCGTGGCCGCGGTCCTCGATGAGCGACATGCCGAGCGTCCAGAGCATCGGCTCGGACGAGTAGCTCATGAAGCGCGCCGTCTTCTTGCCCTCATTGCCGTGGCGGTGCCACGCCCAGGCCGGGATATGGATCGCGTCCCAGGGTTTCCACTCATAGCGCTGGCCGTCGATCTCCGTCCAGCCCGAGCCCTCGACGACGAAAAGCTGCGCGTCCCACGAGTGCCGATGGATGGTGGTGACCACGCCCGGGTCGACCTCGTGCACGAGCGCATCGAGGCAGCGGGTCGGCGAATCGCCGTCCCAGCCCATGTAGACGCCGGTGCGAAGTCCGCGGGCCGTCGGAACGAGCGCCACGTCTTCCTTGCGGATCACCGTGCGCCGGTTCTTGCGCCAGTCCTCGATGAACTCGGCGCGCCGCTTCTTCTGGATGTGATAGTGCGTGACCGCCGTGGTGGTCTTGGTCGACATTTCCGGTATATGGAACCGCGTTCGCGGGAAGCGAAAAGCACCATAGAATAACGCGCCGCGAAGGTCAATCGATGAGAGCGTTGCTTGCCCTCGCGCTGTCGGCTTCGCTCGGCGCAGCCGCGGCGCAGGAAAAAACCGTCGTGCTGTACACCTCGCTCGCGCCCACCGAGTCGGGCCCGCTTGCGCAGGCTTTCGAGAAAAAGACCGGCATCAAGGTCGAGCTTTGGCGCGCGCTCTCCGAAAAGGTGGTGCAGCGCGCGCTCACGGAGGCGCGCGCGAAGCGCTATGCGGTGGATGTGATCGAGACCAACGGCCCCGAGATGGAGATGCTCGCGCGCGAGCAGCTCTTCGCCGAGGTGAAGTCGCCCTACCTGGGCGATCTGCCGGCAGCGGCGATTCCCAAGCACCGTCAGTGGGTGCCGGACCGGCTGAATTTCTTCGTCGTTGCGTTCAACACGACGAAGGTGCGCCGCGAGGAGATTCCCGCGAACTACCGCGGCTTCCTCGACCCGAAATGGAAAGGCCGGCTCGGGCTCGAGGCGACTGACACGGAATGGATGGCGATGCTCGTCAAGCTCTGGGGCGAGCGCGACGGCATGGCGTTCTTCCGCAGCCTCGCCGACATGCATCCGGATGTGCGCAAAGGGCACGTGCTGCTTGCCGAGCTCATCGCTGCCGGTGAGATTCCGGTCGGGCTCACGGTCTACAACAGCAATGCCGAATCGTTCAAGCGCCGCGGCGCGCCGATCGACTGGATTGCGGTGCAGCCGGTCGTGGCGCGCCCGCAGGGCATCGGCGTCAGCCGCAATGCCCCCCATGCCGAGGCCGCGCGCGCCTTCGTCGATTTCGTGCTCTCGCCGGAGGGTCAGCAGCTCTACGAGTCGATGGGCCGCGTGCCGGTGAGCACCAAGGTGCGCACGCACATGAACCGCTTCGACTACACGCTCGTCGACCCGGCCACCGTGCTCGACGAGCAGGACAAATGGACGCGCGAATGGGACAAGCTCTTCACCCAGAAGTGAGCCTGGTCGCGCTCGTCTTCGTGCTCGGCCTGAAGCACGGGCTCGATCCTGACCATCTCGTCGCCATCGATGGCTTTACGCGCACTACGCGTTCGCGCTGGTGCGGCCTGTTTTTCTCCATCGGCCACGGCTTGGTGGTGACGCTCACCGCGGTGACCGTAGCGCTCATCGCCGCCGCATGGCAGGCGCCACGCTCGCTCGAGGACAGCGGCGCGTGGATCTCCATCGCCGTTCTAGCGGCGCTCGGCGTCGCGAATCTCGTCGCGGCGCTGCGCACGCCTGATGGCGAGCCCGTTGCCCTCCTTGGCATGCGCGGCCACTGGCTGCCCGCGCGCCTCGCGCAGGCGAGCCACCCGGCGGTGATTGCCGCGGTGGGCGCGGCCTTTGCCATTTCGTTCGACACGGTGAGCAACGCGCTTCTCTTTTCGGCCGCCAGCGGCGCGCTCTTCGCCGCCGCGCTTGGTGCGATTTTCACTGCGGGTATGGCGACAACCGATGCGCTCAACGGCTGGTGGATCGCGCGCCTCGTGCAGCGCGCGGATGACCGCGCGGCGGCCGCCTCGCGCGTGATGAGCGTCGCGATCGCGGCGCTCTGCCTCGCGCTCGCAACCTTCGGATTGGCGAAGTTCGCGCTGCCATCGCTCTCGATGTCCGCCGACGCGTGGGCGCCCGCGCTCGGACTCGCGACATGCGCGATGGTGTTCGCCGCTTATATGGTCGCGCGCCGGTGGCGCGTGGCCATCTAGCGTATGGACCGGCCGCGCAGCACGCGTCTCTCGTCGGTGGCGAACTCGATTCGCCTGCTCACCTCGTTCTCCGGCGCGGAGGACGAGCTCGGCATCACGACGCTCGCCACGCGGCTGCGGCTCGCCAAGAGCACGGTGCACCGCCTCGCGGCGACGCTGACCGGCGCCGGATTTCTCGAGCAGAACAGCGACACGGGCAAGTATCGCCTCGGCGTCGCGCTCTTCGAGCTCGGCGCGCTCGTGCGCCGGCGCATGGATGTCGCGAACGAAGCGCGCCCGAAGCTGCGTGAGCTGCTGGAGAAGACGGGCGAGACCGTGCAGCTCGGCATCGTCGATCACGAGAGCGTGCTTTACGTCTACGAGATGGAGAGCCGCCACGCCATCCGCATGGCCGCCGCGGTCGGCGGTCGCGCGCCTTTGCATTGCACCGCGGTCGGCAAGGTTCTGCTCGCCTTCCAGCCGCCGGAGTACGCAAAGCAAGTGCTCGGCAACGGGCTCAAGGCCTATACGCCGAAGACGGTGACCAAGCGCGAAACACTGCTCGCCATGCTCGAGGAAGTCGCGGAGCGCGAGTACGCGATCGATGATGAGGAGAGCGAGCCGGGACTGCGCGCCATCGCCGCCCCGGTGCGCAACCACACGGGCAACGTCATCGCCGCGCTCGGTGTCGCGGCGCCCGTGCAGCGCATGACGAAAAAGGTGATGCAGGATTGCGTGCCGAGCGTCATCGCCACGGCAGCGGCGGTGTCGGCGCGCCTGGGCTACGAGGCGCGGCGCGGGCCGGTGGAATGACCAAGCCTGCCGAGCCCAAGCGTCCGCACACGCTCTCCGATCACGCGTATGGCGACGAGATGGACCATACGCATGACGAGGACACCGACCACGATCACGACCATGATCATGACGTCGGTCCGGCCGGCCCGATCGAGGACAACCCGCTCTGGCAGGCCGACAACATCACGCTCACCAGCGTCGGCATCGACATCGGCTCCGCCGGCACGCAGGTGATCTTCTCGCGCGTGCGCATGCGTCGCATGGGCGAGGATCTTTCGAGCCGCTATTTCGTCGTCGGCCGCGAGACGCTCTACCAGTCGCCGGTGGCGCTCACGCCCTACGTCAGCGACGTGCGCATCGACGAGCGCGCCATCGGAGAGATCATCGACGACGCCTATACGAACGCGGGCTTGCATCCGGACGTCATCGACACCGGCTCGGTCATCCTTACCGGCGAGGCCCTGCGCCGCGAGAACGCCCAGGCGATCGGCGAGCTGCTTGCGGAGATGGGCGGCGAGTTCGTCTGCGCCGCGGCCGGCCACCACATGGAAGCGATGCTCGCCGCTTATGGGTCGGGAGCGGCGAAGCGCTCGCACGACGAAGACTGCCACCTGCTGAATGTCGACATCGGTGGCGGCACCACGAAACTGGCCGTCGTCGCGCACGGCCGCGTCGTAGAGACCGCTGCGTTCCACGTCGGTGGCCGGCTGATCGTGGTGGACGACGCCGGCCGCATCGCGAGGCTCGATCCGCAGGGCGCAAACCTCGCGCGCGCCGCCGGCTTCGACTGGCGTCTCGGCACGCAGGTGCCGCGCGCCGACGTCGAGCGCCTCGCCGACCGGCTCGCCGAAACGCTGTGCGCGGCGATCCTCGAGCCGCGGCGCGATCTGTACCTGACCGAGCCGCTGCACAACCTCTCCGGCATCGATGGCGTGATGTTCTCCGGCGGCGTCGCCGAATATGTCTATGGGCGCGAGCAGCGCGACTTCGGCGACCTGGGGCGCAGCCTGGGTTTTGCCATCCGAAAGAAAATCGAACAGGGGCGCCTCCCTTGGCGCGTGCTGCCGCCGGGCGAATGCATCCGCGCGACGGCCTTCGGTGCTTCGGAGTACAGCGTGCAGCTTTCGGGCAACACGGTGTACGTCTCAGCCCCGGGCGAGCTCCTGCCGCGCAAGAACCTGCAGGTCCTGCAGCCCCCCGTGCGGCTCGAGGCGACCATCGATCCGGATGCGCTCGCGCGTGCCATTCGCGAGCACTTCACTGCTTTCGATGTCGCCGAAGGAGGTAACGAGGTCGCGCTTGCCTTCCGCTGGCGCGGCGCGCCGGAGTACGGGCGGCTCGCCGCTTTTGCACGCGCCATCAAGCTCGCGCTGCCGCGCACGCTCGAGCAACGCAAGCCGGTCTACCTCATCCTCGACGGCGACGTCGCGCAAACGATCGGCGGCATCCTCAAGGAGGACTTCGCGCTCGCCTCCGAGGTGCTCGTGCTCGACGGCATCGCGCTGCATGACTTCGACTACGTCGATCTCGGCCGCATCCGCATGCCGTCGCACACGGTGCCGGTGACGATCAAGTCACTCGTCTTCAGCCAGGACCCGCGCGTGCCGCACGAGCATCGCCACCATCATCATGGCCATGACCATGGCCACGATCATCACCATCACTAGTCTTCGACCGTAAAGCGCTTCCACTGCTCCTTCGGCCGGCTCTTGCCGTCCCAGCCGATCTGGTCCATCTCGCAGAAGAATTGCAGCCGGTTGCCCTCGGGATCGTCGAAGTCGAACGTGTAGTCGCTACCGGGACCCTCGTGCTTGATCGGGGTGACCTTGGGCGCGCTCTGGCTGATGAGGTAGGCGCGGATGCGCTTAAGCGTCTCGAGGTCGGCGACTTCCATCGCGATCTGCTGCAGCACGGTTGGCCCCGACGCCGGCTCGGCGGCCGGCGCGAGCACGAAGCTGTGATGGTCGGCGCCGAAGCGCAGGAAGGTCATGCCTTTCTCGTTCACGTCCGAGACCTTGAAGCCGAGGACCTTCGTATAGAAGTCGACCATGCGCTTGAGGTCGCGGCAGTAAAGGCCGACGTGGCCGATCTTGCTGATGCGGATGGGATTGGTCATTGGGCAATCGCTCTCTGGTAATAGCTGAGATCGTAATAGGCCGCGGGTTCCAGCGACGGCGGAGGCGAGGGCGCGAACTTGGCCCGCAGCTCGAGCACCGTGCGCACTCCCTCGATGTCCAGGGCGCCTTTGCGCGCGAGGGCGCTCTGCCCGAGGAGCTCGCGGTAGCTGCGCCCGGCGCTCTCGGCGCCGACCTTCAGCCGCCGCGCGAGGAGCTGCACCGCCTCGGCGTGATGCTCGGGCGCGTGCAGCCAGTCGAGCGCCGCCACGTGCGCGGCGATGTAGCGCACGAGTGTGTCTGCGTTCTCTGCAGCCCAGGCGCGTCGCGCGGCGCCGACCGAGCCCTGGTAGCGCGTGAGCACGTCCGCCGATGTGGCGAGGCGCATGAATCCGGCGGCTTCGGCGGCGGTATCGGTCGGCGCGTTGAGCAGCGCGCCCGCCGCGCGGCCGCTTTGCATCGCCGCGAGCCGGTCACGGCTGCCGCCGACGCTGACGAGCTCGTAGCTGCCGGGCGCTAATCCGGCGCGCGCCAGCATCTCCATCAGCACGAAGGCATAGCCGCTTGCGAGCGCGTCCACGGCGAGCGGCTGGCCGCGCAGCTCGCCTGCGGCGCGGATCGTCGGCCGGACCATGAGGCTCATGCGGCCGCCGTCGTTCAGGCCGAGGAAGGCGAAGAGCTCGCCCGGATACGGCAGGATGTTGTCCATCGCGGTCAGCGCGATGTCGATGCGGCCCGCGCGCAGCGCGGCGATCTGCGTCGCCGAGTTCGGCGCCGCTGCAAGCTCGACGTCGAGACCGCGAGAGCTGAAGAAGCCCTTTTCCTGCGCGACGAAGACGGGCGCATTCGCGGCGCCCGCGAAGCCCATGACGTGCAGCCGGGCCGGGTCGGCGTGCGCGGTGGCCATCGCGAGAACGGCGGCGGCCGTGACGAGAATGGCGAGCCCGGTGCGCATGAAACGGCGGGCTATGATACGCCGATGCTTCGCGCGCTCGTGCTGCTGCTTTCGCTTTGCGCCGGCCACGCTGCGGCCGAAAGCCGCGCCATCTATATGTACCAGGGCGCCGATCGCATGGAGCGCCTCGTCGCCGGCGCGAAGAACGAAGGGCAGGTCGTGCTCTACAGCACGATGACGGTGCAGGACGGCCGGGCGCTCGGCGCGGCCTTCGAGAAAAAATACGGCGTGAAGCTCGTGCATTGGCGCGGCTCGGCGGAGAAGATCGTGCAGCGTGCGCTCGCCGAAGCGCGCGCCGGGCACGACGGCGCCGACGTGTTCGAGACGAGCTCGCATCGCATGGAAGCGCTCTACCGCGAGAAGCTCCTCGAGGATTTCTATACGCCGGCGTTCGCGCAGCTCTCGCCCGCCGCCTTCCCGCAGGGGCATCGCCAATACGTGGCCGCGCGCTTCGCGTTCTTCGTGCTCGGCTACAACACCAACCTGGTGAAGTCGGCGGAATTGCCCTCCACGTACGAGGAGCTTCTCCAGCCGCGCTGGAACGGCCGGCTCGCCATCGAGTCGACCGATGTGCTGTGGTTTGCGGCGCTCGTGAAGAGCATGGGCGAGCAAAAGGGTTTGGACTTTTTCCGCCGGCTCGCGGCGATGAAGCCGACGGTGCGCAACGGGCACATCCTCGCCGCGCAGCTCGTCGCCTCGGGCGAGATTCCGCTCTTCGTCGACGCCTATAACAACAACATGGAGACGCTCAAGAAAGCCGGGGCGCCGGTCGGCTGGAAGGCGCTGCAGCCGGCGTTCGGCCAGGCAAGCGCGGTAGGTGTGGCCCGCACTTCGCGCCGGCCGCATGCGGCGCTGCTCTTCACCGATTTCCTGCTGTCGCGCGAAGGCCAGGAGTTCTTCAAGAGCGTGAACCGCGTGCCCGCGAGCCTCGCGGTCGATACGCCCCTCAACAAGTTCCCGCACCAGATCATCGATCCGGCGCTCGCGCTCGACGAGGGCGAGAAGTGGGACAAGCTCTGGTCGGATCTCTTCCTTGGCGGCAAGCCCGTCGAGCGCGGCGAGTAGCGCTTACGCCGAGCTCGCCGCCGCGCTGGCGGCGCGCGGCATCGGCTTCATCTTTGCACCCGATCGGCACGCCGCGCTCGAGTACTTGCGCGCGCAGATTCCGGCCGGCGCGCGCGTGATGAACGGTGGCTCGCGCACCCTCGAGGAGATCGGCTTCCTCGAGCTGCTGCAGCAGGGTGGCTACCAGTGGCTGCGTCCGGCGATCGCCGCGTCCGATGAGCGCGAGGAGCGCATCCGCCGGCGCCGCGAGGCGACGACGGCCGACTGGCTCGTGGGCGGCGCGAACGCCGTCACCCGATCGGGCGAGATCGTCAACGTCGACGGCAGCGGCAACCGCCTCGCCGGCTACGCGTTCGGCGCCGGCAAGGTCATCCTCGTTGCGGGCCTGAACAAGCTCGTGCCGGATCTCGCGGCGGCGCTCGAGCGCATCCGCAACGGCGCCGCCGTCCAGGAATGCCGCAAGCTCGGCAAGGACACGCCCTGCGCACGCACCGGGCGCTGCGACAACGATGCCTGCCGCGGACCGGAGCGCCAGTGCGGCAAGATCCTGATCATCGAGAACGAGAAGATCGCGGGCCGCATCACGCTCGTGCTCGTCGCCGAGCCGCTCGGCTTCTAAGCGTGCTAAATTTTCGCCGCAGTTCCCATACATAGACCTTCGTTCCACATCCCGGAACGGCGGCACCGAGGAGGATCGTGCAGGCGGCTGGCGAGGCAGCGCCCGTTTTCGCGGCGGGAGTGCCGAGGTTCGACCCGAAGTGGCTGATCATCGCGCTCTGCGTCGCGCTCACGCTGTACCTCGGCGTGGTGCCGCTCGCCTTCCTGCTCTGGCAGAGCTTCTTCACGCCGCAGACGGCCGCGAAGGCGGCGCAATTCACTTTCGGCAACTACGTCGAGGCGTACGGCTCGGCCGACACGTGGCTCCTCTTCGGCAACTCGCTCAAGTTCGCGACCGGCGCTGCGGCGGTTTCCTTCGCCATCGGCACGCTCCTCGCCTGGATGAACGAGCGCACCAACACGCCGTTCAAGGGCTTCTTCTTCGCCCTCTCGGTGATCCCGCTCATCATCCCGGGAATCCTCTTCACGGTCGCGTGGATCCTGCTCGGCAGCCCGAAGATCGGCATCATCAACCTGCTCCTGCAGCGCGTCTTCGACACCGACGTCGTCTTCGTCAACGTCTACTCGCTCACGGGCATGGTCTGGGTCGACGGGTTGCACTATTCGCCGGTCGCGTTTCTCCTGATGACCGCCGCCTTCCGCGCCATGGATCCCGCGCTCGAGGAGTCGGCGATCATGAGCGGCGCGAGCGTCTTGCAGGTGGCGCGCCGGGTGACGCTGCCGCTTGCATGGCCGGCCGTGTTCGCCACGCTGCTCATCCTCTTCGTGCGCGCGATCGAGTCGTTCGAGGTGCCGGCGCTACTCGGCCTGCCGGTCGGGCTGCAGGTATTCACGTCGGCGATTTACCAGGCGGTGCATCGCTATCCGAGTCAGATCGGGCTTGCCGCCGCTTATGCCGTGACGCTCCTCGCCATCACGAGCGTGGGCGTCTACCTGCAGTCGCGCATCTCCACCGGCGGCAGCAAGTACGCGACGATGACCGGCAAGGGCTTCCGGCCGCGTACCATCGACCTCGGCCGCTGGCGCTACCTCACGACGGCGATCTTCCTCGCGTATTTCCTTTTCATCGTCGTGCTGCCGTTCATGGTGCTGCTGTGGTCGTCGCTGCAGAAGTTCTACTCGGTGCCGTCGATGGAGGCGCTGCATCGCCTCACGCTCGATCCGTACCGCACGATCATCTCCTATCCGAACATCGTGCGCTCGGTGTGGAACAGCATCCTCCTTGCGGTGGCGAGCGCCACCACCATCATGCTCGTCACCTCGGTGATTTGCTGGATCGTGGTGAAGACCAAATTGCCGGGGCGCTGGCTGCTCGACAACTTCGCCTCGCTGCCGATGGTGTTCCCCGGCATCGTGCTCGGCCTCGCGATCATGATCCTGTACCTCACCCTGCCCGTGGGCATCTACGGCACGATCTGGATCATGCTGATCGCGTACATCACGCGCTTCATGCCCTACGGCCTGCGCTACAACACGACCTCGATGCTCCAGATCCACAAGGAGCTCGAGGAATCGGCGGCGATGAGCGGCGCCTCGTGGGTGACCACCTTCTGGCGCATCATCCTGCCGCTCCTCAAGCCGGGGCTCGTCGCCGGATGGATCTACATCGTCATCGTCTCCATCCGCGAGCTCTCGAGCTCGATCCTGCTCTACAGCCCCGGCACCGAGGTGCTGTCGGTCGTGATCTGGGAGCTGTGGGAGAACGGCCAGTACGTCGAGCTTTCGGCGCTCGGCGTGATGTTCATCTTCGGGCTTTTCGTGCTGGTGCTCGCAGCGCAGTGGGTCGGCCGGCGCTTCGGCATCCGAGAACTGTGACATGCTGAAAGTCACCGGCCTCTGCACGGATTACATCGGCGAGCACGGCCAGCCGATCCGCGCCGCGAACGAGGTGGGGTTCGAGGTGCCGCCGGGCAAGCTCTTCACCCTTCTCGGGCCGAGCGGCTGCGGCAAGACGACGACGCTGCGCTCGATCGCCGGCCTAGAGCGCCCGCGCGAGGGCGAGATTGCCGTCGGCGGCGATGTGGTTTACTCCTCCGGCAGGAACATTTTCATCCCGCCCAATCAGCGCGGCCTCGGCATGGTGTTCCAGTCCTACGCCATCTGGCCGCACATGACCGTCTACGAGAACGCCGCCTTCCCGCTGCGCGTCGGACGCAAGCGCCTCGGCCGCCGCGAGATCGAGGAGCGCGTCATGCGCGTCCTGCAGACCGTCGATCTGCAAGAAATGGCGCAGCGCGAAGCGACCAAGCTTTCCGGCGGCCAGCAGCAGCGGCTCGCGCTCGCGCGCGCACTGGTGATGGAGCCGCGCGTGCTGCTCCTCGATGAGCCGCTCTCCAACCTTGACGCCAAGCTGCGCGAGCGCATGCGCTTCGAACTCAAGCGCCTGCAGCGCGAGCTCGGCATTACCACGGTGTACGTGACGCATGACCAGAGCGAGGCGCTCGCGCTCTCGCACGCCATCGCGGTCATGAACCGCGGCCGCATCGAACAGATCGGCACGCCGCGCGAAATCTATGAGCGGCCGGTGAACCAGTTCGTCGCCGACTTCGTCGGCACCACGAACTTCCTCGACGCCACCGTCTCGGGCGCCGATGGCGCCGCCGGGTTTTATCGCGTGCGCTGCGAGCTCGGCGAGCTGAAGGCGCTTGCGCACGAGGCGCTCGCGCCCGCCGAGAAAGTCGTGCTCTCGGTGCGGCCGGAAGACATCTACCTCAGCGAATCCCGGCCCGACGGCGACAACGTCCTGCAGGGCCGCGTCGACCAGAAGGTGTTCCTCGGCGAGACGGCCGACTTCCAGGTGCTGATCGGCGAGCGGCGGCTGCAATCGCGCGTCCATCCGTCGCTGCGCACGCGCGTCGGCGAGCCGATCTACGTACGCATCGATGCGGAAAAATGCGTCGCATTAAAGCCGTAAAGCGCTGGGCGTCCGACGTCATCGTCGACCTGCTGCACGCGTACGACCTGCCGTATGCCGCGCTCAACCCGGGCGCTTCGTACCGCGGGCTGCACGATTCGATCGTCAACTACGGCGGCAACAAGCCGGTGATGATGCTCTGCCAGCACGAGGAGATCGCGGTGCAGATTGCGCATGGCTACGCCAAGGCGAGCGGCAAGCCGATGCTCGCCATCCTGCACAACCTGGTGGGTCTGCTGCACGCCAATATGGCGATCTACTACGCCTATGCCGACCGCGCGCCCGTCTTCATCGTCGGCGCCACCGGGCCGATGGACGAGACCAAGCGCCGGCCGCGTATCGACTGGATCCACACCGCGCTCGTGCAGGGCGAGGCGGTGCGCGCCTATACCAAATGGGATTACCAGCCGACCGTCATCGACGGCGTGCCCGAATCCTTCGCGCGCGCCTATGCGGTGATGATGACCGAGCCGCGCGGGCCGATCTACATGTGCTACGACGCCTGGCTGCAGGAGCAGCCGCTCGAGCACGAGGTGCCGCTGCCGCCGAAGAGCGCGCAGAAGGTGCCGGCGCCGCTCGCGCCTGATCCGGTCTCACTCGAGCGCGCCGCCAAGCTGCTCGCTGCCGCGAAGCGGCCGGTGATCATTGCCGAGTTCGTCGGCCGCGACTCCGCCGGCTTCGATGCGCTCGTCGAGCTCGCCGAGACGCTCGGCGCGCCGGTCTGGGATGTGAACGCGCGGCTGAATTTCCCGAGCCGCCATCCGCTGAATCTCAGCATGGTGAAGGACGTGTTCCGGGATGCGGACGTGCTGCTCTGTCTCGACACGCGCGACTGGGAGCGCGCCACCACCGAGCTCGTGAGCGCGACGCGCGAAGTGAAGTCGATCGTCCCGCCCGGCTGCAAGTGGATCGACATCGGCTTCGGCGACCTCGAGATCTCGAGCTGGGCAATGGACTACCAGCGCCTCGCGCATGCCGATCTGCGCATCCTCGCCGACACCACGCTCGCCATCCCGGCGCTCACCAAGCTGCTGAAGGGCCGCGTCAAGAATGCGGCCCCGCGGCGCAGGGCCGCTGAATCGCTGGGCGCCAAGGCGCGCAAGGCGTGGGAGCGCGAAGCGCGCGCGGACTGGGACGCGAGCCCGATCACGCTGCCGCGACTAGCCACCGAGATCTGGGACGTGATCAAGAACGAGGACTGGGTGCTGACGGCCAACACGCTCGAGGACTGGACGCGCATCCTCTGGGACTTCGACAAGCCGTACCGGCATCCGGGCAAGTCGCTCGGCACGGCAACCCAGCTCGGCATCTCGCTCGGCGTGGCGCTCGCGCATCGCGACCAGAAGCGCCTGGTCATCGACATCCAGCCCGACGGCGATCTCATGTTCGACGCCGGCGCGCTCTGGGTCGCGGCGAAGCACCGCATCCCGATGCTCGTCGTCATGTTCAACAACCGCGCCTACTACAACGACTGGGAACACCAGATCCGCATGGCGAAGCTGCGCGGCACGGCGCTCGAGCGCGCGCACATCGGCATGGACATGGATGATCCGGCCCCGGATTTCGCGAGCATCGCAAAGGCGATGGGCTGGTATGCCGAGGGGCCGATCGACAAGCCGGGCGACGTCGGGCCTGCGCTCAAGCGCGCGATCAAGCGCTTGAAGGCCGGGCAGCCGGCGCTTCTCGATACCATCACCCAAAAACGATAAATGGTGACAGTCACCATTTTTCGATGGTTATTTATCGCGCTCGTGCTGCTCGCTTCCGGCGGCGTGCGTGCGCAGCCGGTGGTGAACGTCTACACGTCGATGGCGGACAAGGACGTGCGCCGGCTCGCCTCCGAGTTCGAGCGTCGCCATGGCATCAAGGTGAATCTGTGGCGCTCGGGCAAGAACCGCGTCCTGCAGCGCGTGCTGTCGGAAGCGCAGGCCGGGCGCTACGAGGTCGACGTGATCCACAACCCGTCACCCGAGATGGAGGCGCTGCACCGCGAGAAGCTGTTGCAGCCGATGGCTTCGCCGCGCTTCGCCGACCTTATTCCGCAGGCGATCGCGCCGCACCGCGAATGGGCCGGCCCGCGCGTATACATCTTCGTGCAGGCGTACAACACGAGCAAGGTGAAGGCCGACGAGCTGCCGCATAGCTACCAGGATCTGCTGGCGCCGCGCTGGAAGGGCCGCGTGGCGATCGAGGGCAAGGAGCAGGAGTGGTTCTACACGCTCGTGCACGCGATGGGCGAGGCGCAGGGCCTCGCATATTTTCGTCAACTGGCAGCGAACGGCCTGCAGGTCCGGCTCGGCAACGCGCTGCTCACGAATCTCGTGGTCGCGGGCGACGTGCCGTTCGCCCTCACGCTGTACAGCTACCTTCCCGAGCAACAGCGCGTCGCCGGCGCGCCCATCAACTGGATCGCGCTCTCGCCGACCATCGCCGCGACCGACGCCGTCGGTGTGGCGGCGCACGCGCCGCATCCGAAGGAGGCAGGGCTCTTCTTCGATTTCATGCTGGGCGAGGGCCAGGCGCTGATGGCCGAGATGGGCCACGTGATCTCGCACCGGCGCATGGCGCCCGAGCTCGCCCGCTACGACCTGAAGTACATCGATCCGGCGGCGGTCATCCGGGATTACGATCGCTGGACGAAGATCTTCGAAGACACGATCCATAACCGCCAATGAACACCGCGCAGGAAAACGAGCTCCTCACGCGCACCGTGCCCGGCACGCCGATGGGCGAGCTTTTCCGGCGCTATTGGCTGCCCGCGCTGCTGAGCGAAGAGCTGCCCGAGGCCGATTGCCCGCCCGTGCGCGTCAAGATC
>Ga0075426_10001844_pt1 | contig 15119 bp, 15 predicted proteins | sample SoiMethybrSBSTD5_FD_75304 | JGI IMG/M metagenome (GOLD analysis project Ga0075426, IMG submission 75304) | Bulk soil microbial communities from a Populus tree surrounding site in Tennessee, USA - Soil MetaG P. TD hybrid SBSTD5 | ecosystem: Environmental > Terrestrial > Soil > Tree plantation... | reverse complement strand
CCTCGAACGCCAGGTGCGCCGCGTAACCGAAGCGCTCGCGCTGGCGCCGGGCTTCGAGCGCCTCGGCCTTGGCGCGGGCCTCGGCCTCCGTCTCGCCGGTGTACTCCACGATCATGATGGCGGCGGGATCGCCCTGGACCCAGCCCATCTTCTGCGACTGCTCGATGTTGGCGCGGGCGAGGTCGAGGATGACCTTGTCGGTCACCTCGACCGCGTAGGGGCCGGTCTCGAGCAGACTCGGCGAGGACTCGAGCGCCTCCTGCAGGTCGTGGTAATGGATGACGGCGAGCGCGGTCGCCCGGGGCCGCTTCACGAGACGGACCTTGGCCTCGAGGATCGTCAGCAGCGTGCCCTCCGCGCCGACCACGAGCCGCGCCATGCTCAGGGTGCGGGGGGCGCCGTTCCCACCACCTGCGTAGGAGTGCGGCCGCACGCCGATGCCCACGAGCTCGTTGAGGTTGTAGCCGGCGACCCGTCGCCACTGCTTGGGGTACCGGGCGCGGATCTCGTCGGCGTACGTCTCGCGGATCGCCGCCACCTCGCGGTAGATGTGGCCTTCGAGGCCGGGCGCCCGGCCCTTGGCCTCGAACTCGGCGGGCGTGAGCTCTCCGAACACCACCTCGCTGCCGTCGGCCAGCAGCGCGCGGATCTCGAGCACGTGGTCGACGGTGAGCCCGTAGGCGATCGAGTGCGAGCCGCCCGAATTATTGCCCATCATGCCGCCGAGCGTCGCCCGGTTCGACGTCGAGGTGTCGGGGCCGAAGACGAGCCCGTGGCCCCGGATCAGGTCGTTCAGCTCGTCCTGCACGAGCCCGGGCTGGACGCGGGCCCACATCTCCTCGGCATTGACCTCGAGCAGCCGGTGCATGTGGCGCGTGAAGTCGAGCACCAGCGCGCGATTCACGGTCTGGCCGGTCAGCGAGGTCCCGCCGCCGCGCGGGAGGAGCGCCACGCGCTGTGCGCGCGCGACCTCCACCGCGGCCCGCACGTCGTCGGCATCCCGCGGCACCACGACGCCGAGCGGCTCCACCTGGTACATGGACGCGTCGGTCGAGTACAGCAGGCGCGAGCCGTGGTCGAAGCGAACGTCGCCGCGGACGACGCGACGGAGAGCGGCTTCGAGGTCGTTCATCGTAGCGGGCGGCGTTAGCCCGCGACGCGTCGCGGGTGGCCTGTTCGCGAAGGCCGGGGATTCATCGCGCCATTATACCCGCCGCGCTCAGCGCAGCGTGGACGGTGGCGCCGTGTGCGGGTTGAGGTAGGGGCTCACCTCGCCCTGGTAGGGCCAGTAGCGCGCCGAGCCGGGCAGCCACGTCGAGGGCGGCACGAAGCACCAGCAGGCGCCGCCGGGCATCGCGACCGTCTGGATGGGACACCACCCCCAGTCGGTGCTGCAGATCGTGGCGGCCGGACCGCCGCTCTTCGCGGGCGTCGGTGGCGGCGCGAAATTCTGGGCGAGCGCCGGCCCGGCCACGACGAGCAAGAGCGCCCCGACCGCCAGCACCCGACGCATTGGACTACTATACCGTCATGTCCCGCCGGGTCTTCGCGCTCGGGCTGCTCCTCGCGCTGACCGGCGTCGCCGACGCCGCTCCGGCCGCGCCCGGCTTTCGCCTCAAGACGCTCGACGGCCGGCTGATCGACTCCAAGGAGCTCATCGGCAAGAAGATCGTCGTGCTGCGCTTCCAGGCCTCGTACTGCAAGCCGTGCGGCAAGGAGTCGGCCGCACTGGCCCGGGTCGCCGAGCGTTATCGCGACCGCGGCGTCGAGATCCTCGCGGTCCACGTGCAGGACACCGCCACCGACACGCGAACCTTCATCCGCGCGCATCACGTCGCCTACCCGGTCGCGCTCGATCCGCGCCTGACGCTGGGCAACCGCTTCGGGTTCAAGGGCACGCCGTACACGGTCGTCATCGACCGGCGGGGGGAGATGGTCGCGCGGCTGCACGGCGAGGGCGTCGTGGCCCGACTGCCGCGGATCCTCGACACGCTCCTGGCGAAGGAACCGGTCAGCGAGCAGTGACGACGAAGGCGACGGCCGCCGCCGTCATGGCGGCCGTGGCCAGCCAGCCCAGCGTGTTGAGCCAGACGCCGTTGACGTGCTGGCCCATGATCGTGCGGTTGTTCGCGACCAGCATGATCAGCACGAGCAGCGGCGGCGCCAGCAGGCCGTTGACGATCGCCGACAGGAACATCATCCGGATCGCATTGGCGCCGAAGGCGGCGATCAGCATGCCGGCCACGATGGCCCCGGCCAGCACGACATAGAAGCGGCGGCCCTGGCGCGGTCGGAGGTCGAGCCCGGCGCGCCAGCCGAACAGCTCGGAGAGCGCGTAGGACGCCGAGCCGGCCAGCACCGGAATGGCCAGCGCGCCGGTGCCAACGAGGCCGAGGGCGAACAGGACGTAGGCGAGGTCGCCGGCCAGCGGGCGCAGCGCTTCGGCCGCCTGCCGGCTGGTCTCGATCTCGTGCCGTCCCGCGCGGTGGAGCGTGGCCGCGGTGGCGAGGATGATGAAGTACATGACGACGTTGGAGAACGTCATGCCGACGTTGACGTCGATGACGGCGGCGCGCAGCTCCTGCGGGCCGGCGCCACGGCGCGCGGCCACCGTCGTGCGACCGCGGGCGCGCTCCTCCTCCACCTCCTGCGAGGCCTGCCAGAAGAAGAGGTAGGGCGAGATCGTGGTGCCGAGAATGCCGACGAGCGTACCGATGCCCGCTGCGTCCCACGTCACGCGCGGCATCACGGTGGCGGCCAGCGCCTCGCGCCAGCGGGGATGCGCCAGCACCGCCGCGCCGATGTAGGCGAAGAGCACGGTCGTGAGCCACTTGAGCCAGCGCGCGAACGTCGCGTAACTCGCGTAGATCGCCGCCGCCACGATGGCGATGCCGAACAGCGGCACCCACGCCAGCGCGGGCAGCCCGGTCAGCAGGGCGGCGGCGTCCGCCATCCCGGCCAGGTCGGCGCTGATGTTGAAGACGTTGGCGACCAGCAGCGCCACGCAGGCGACCAGCAGGAACCAGCGCGGATAGTGTCGCCGCATGGCGCCGGCGAGGCCGCGGCCGCTGACGAGGCCGATGCGGGCGCACGTGAGCTGGATGGCGGCCATGAGCGGCAGGGTCACCAGCGCCGTCCACAGCAGGCCGTAGCCGAACGCGGCGCCCGCCACCGAGTACGTCGTGATGCCGCTGGGATCGTCGTCGGAGGCGCCGGTGACGAGACCGGGCCCGAGCACGCGCAGCAGGCGGACGACGGGGTTCGGGCGCAACCGGCTCAGGGCTTCAGCATCACCTTGATCGCCCGATCCTGCTTGGCGTCGAAGATCGCGTAGCCGCGCGGCGCGTCCTTGAGCGGCATCGTGTGGGTGACGATGCGCGCCGGTCGCAGCTTTCGGCGCTGCACCAGCGGCAGCAGCGGGGCCATGAACGTCCGCGCGTTGCAGATGCCCATCTTGAGCGTGAGGTCCTTGAAGAACGCCTCGCGGGCCGGGAAGCCCATCGACGGCTCGACGTAGACGCCGACCGACGACACCACGCCGCCGGCCCGCACCGCCTGGATCGCCTGCGTGAACGGGGTCTCGTGGCCCACGCACTCCAGCACCACGTCGGGCCCGTGACCACCGGTCAGCGTGCGCAGGCCCTCGGCCGGATCGCCGGCGTCCAGGCTCACCGGCTCGGCGCCGAACTCCTCGGCCAGCGCCAGCCGATAGTCGACGCGATCCACCGCGAAGACGCGCGCGGGGCCGAACAGCTGCGCCGACTGCATCGCCAGCAGGCCGACCGGCCCCGCGCCGAAGACCGCCACCGTGTCGCCCGGGCGGATCCCGCCGTTCTCGGCGCACAGGTACGCCGTCGACAGGATGTCGCCCAGAAAGAGCGCGTCGTCGTCGCTCAGCTCGGCCGGCACCTTCTCGCAGAGATGATCGGCGAACGGCACCCGGATCCGCTCGGCTTGGCCGCCGCCCCAGACGTGGCCGAAGCGCCCGCCGAACACGGCGCGGCCGGTGGTCGCGCACTGGCTGGTGAGCCGCCGGCGACACGCCTCGCACTGACCGCAGGAGACATTGAACGGCACCACGACTCGATCGCCGGCGCGGACCGAGCGCACGGCCGTCCCCGTCTCCTCGACGACGCCCATGAACTCGTGTCCCATCAGGGCGCCGGTTTGCACGAGGGCCCCGCCCCCGCGCCCGTGGTACTGGTGCAGGTCGGAGCCGCACACGGCGCTGGTGGTGATGCGCAGCAGGATGTCGGTCGCGTCGACCAGCCCGGGATCGGCCACGTCGGTGGCCCGCACGTCGCCGACGCCGTGGAACGTGATCGCCTTCATCGGGAGCCCTCCCCCCGTCCACCCGTCTCGTACAGGACCAGCGCCGCCGCGCCGCGCATGGTCAGTCGCTTGTCGCCGGGCACGATGACCACCCGCGTGGTCGCCAGCGCGCGGGGAAACGCGTACTCGCCGGCGGCCTTCAGGATGCGCGTCTCCAGCGCCGCCAGCGAGGTCGCGACGCCGCCGGTGATGACGACGACCTCCGGATTCAGGCCGTTCACGACCGTGCCGATCATGGCGCCCAGCGCCTGGCAGGCCTCATCGATGACGGCGGCGGCCGTCGGGTCGCCCTCGGCCGCCAGGCGGAACACCAGCGGCGGCGCGATCGCCAGCGGGTCGCCGCCCGCCGCGCGCAGCAGCGGCGCATCCGCGTGGCCGGCCACCCGCGCCTGGGCCGCCTCGGCGATGCCCCGGCCGCTCGCGTAGAGGGCGAGGCATCCGCGCCCACCGCACCAGCAGCGCGGGCCGTCGAACTTCACGGGCGTGTGGCCGAGCTCACCGCCGAAGCCGGCGGCGCCACGGACGAGGCGCCCGTCGAGGACGATGCCGGCCCCGAAGCCGGTGCCGGGCGCCAGGACGACGAGCGAGCGAGCGCCGCGCCCGGCGCCGAAGGTCCACTCGGCCAGCGCCAGCGCGTTCACGTCGTTGTCGACGAAGGCCGGGACGCCGAAGCGCTCGCCGAGCTCGCGCGCCAGCGGGCGGCCGGCGAGCTCCGGCACGTGCGGAACGTGCTCGCCGATGCGGCCGCCGACGGTATCGACCGGACCGGGGACGCCCACGCCGATCGCTCCGATCGGATGACCGAGGCGGCTCGCGGCCTCGCGGACCTCGCCCATCATCCACACGACGCAGTCGACCACCCGCCCCGGCCCGTCGCGCTGTGTCGGCACCCGCTCCTCGAGGACGACCTCGCCGGCCGGCGTGACCGCTCCGGCGGCGAGCGTGGTTCCCCCGATGTCGACCGCGAGGATGAGCGACGCCTCGTCCTTCGGCGTCACAGCTGTCCGAAGTGGCGCAGCGTGATGCCGAGCGCGGCGGCGGCGGCGCGGGCGGCGGGGGCACCGACGCCGGTGAGCTCGACCTCGCGCTGGCGACCGTAACGACTCCAGCCGAGGTCGGTGTCGAAGCGCCCGGGATGGCACATGAACTCGGAGACGCCGACCGGCAGCGCGCGCAGGTGGGCCAGCGTGCGCGGGAGCGACCAGTACGCCTCCGGTCCCGACTCGCCGAAGAAGTGATCCGGCGTGCGGAGGCCGGCGCCGCGCGCGCGGGCCCGCGCGGCCGCGTCCTGGCTGCGCACGGGCACGCCCAGGCCGCGCGCGAGCTCGAGCACGACCTCACGCACCGGCGCATACAGGCCCACGTGGTGGTGAGTGTCCAGATGCGTCGGCGGTCGCCCGACCAGTCGCTCGAAGCGCGCGATCTGCGCCTCGACCTCGGCCCGGACGTCGCGAGCGTCGGCGCCCGCCGCCGCCCGTCGCGCGTCGCGCACGAAGCGCCCGCTGCCGTCCACCAGCGAGCGCGCCCGCGTCAACGGCTTGCCGAGCGTGAGATTGACGTGCAGGCCGAGACCGAGCCCGGCGTCACGGGCCTCGGCCAGCTGCTCGCGGTCGGGGCCGGGGCTGACGAGCACGGTGGCGCTGGTCACGATGCCGTGACGGTGCGCGGCCAGGATGCCGGCGCTCACCCCCGGCGTGAGGCCGAAGTCGTCGGCGTTGACGATGAGCGCTCTCACGCGCGGCGCCCCTCGATCACGAAGCGCTCCGAGCGCTCGGGAAAGCCGGCGCCCGGCAGGGTGGCCTCGGGGTCGAGCGTGCGGAGGTACTCCAGGCGCTCGTAGCCGATCCGGGGAAACGACTGCGTCTCGGCCGCGACGATTCGCGGCGTCAGGCCGACCGCCTCGAGTCGGGCGAAGGCGGCCTTGCGGCCGAGGAAGGCGAAGATCGTGAACACCAGTCGGCCGCCGGGTGCGAGGTGGGCGGGCGCGCCGGCGATGACGCGGTCGAGGATCTCCCAGCCGTCGCGGCCGCCGTTGTCGGCGGCGGCGAGCGGGTCGGCGCGCTCGCGCCCGGGCGGCGTCGGCATCTGCGGAGGATTGCTGCACACGAGATCGAAGCGCTCGTCCGACCGCACCGGCGCGTAGCAGTCGCCCAGGCGCGCGTCGACGGTGACGCCGTTGAGCGTCGCGTTGGCGCGGACCGCCTCCACGGCGGCCGGCACGATGTCGGTGGCGACCACGCGCGCGCCGGCCCGCGCCGCCAGCACCGAGGCGAGCCCGAGGCCGGCGCCGATCTCCAGCATGCGCTCCCCGGGCTGCGCGCTCAGGTGGCGGCAGAAGAACAGCGAGCCGGACTTCGGCGGCTGCACGTCGTCGGGCACGCGAAACACGCAGCCGCCGTACGTGTACAGCAAGACCCCGGCGGGCTCGGTCACTTCCCCTGCACCTTCCGGAAGTAGAGCCGGATCGCCTCCTTGAGCTGGGCGCGGGCGCCGGCCGACGTCTGGGCGTCCTCCAGGGTGTCGAGGTCGAGCGCGAGCGGCACGCCTTCCTTCTTCACGCCGTCCAGCTCGGCGGTGAGGCCGCAGCGCTCGTCGGACTCCGTGAAGACCAGCTTGGCCTTCTGGAACGAGCCGTCGTCGCGGGCGATCTGCTCGACGGTCTCGACGAGCAGGCGCTTGATCGCCTCGGCGTCACCGGCGGGCACGCTCGAGAACGCGGCGGTGAGGCTAACGTCCGCCATCGGTGTAGACCGCGAGGATGTCGGCGTGCGCCTTCGCCGCGTTGGCCCGGATCGCGAACGAGATCGCCTCGCGCACCTCGTCTTCGCTGGCGCCGCTGGCCCTGGCACCTGCCAGGTCGCGCTTCGCTCAGTGGGTGTTGCCGACGGCGAGGTTGGCGGCCAGGTAGCACAGGTAGGCGGTCTTGGCGTCGAGCGCGCCCTTCTTGTACTTCCAGGAAGCGATGACCTTCTCCTCGAGCGCGGGCATGGGGCCCTCCTTCCTCTTATCGGCCCATCAGGATCTTCGCGATCTCGCCGGGCGCCGTCACCATCGCGTCGTGCCCGGTCTTGACGTCGTGGAACGTCCACTTGCGATCGTCACGCAGTCGCTCGGCGAACTGATCGAACGTGCCCGTGGCCGGCTTCGAGCAGTAGATGTACGTGCGCTTCAGCCGCTCGCCGCCGGCGGCCGGCAGCGGCTGCTCGAAGGTGCGGAACGGCTGCGGCACCAGGTGCTTGGTGAGCCACTCGGTGTCGCGCTGGCTGGTGACCCCGAAGCGCTCGGGCGGAAACGGCGGCAGCTTCCAGCCGTCGCCCTGCGTGCGCACCACCTCGCGCAGGGCGTCGGCCCGCGGGCCGAGATGGTCGAGCAGCGACTGGCCCGCCTCCGGCACGAACGCGTCGAGATAGACGAGCTGCGCGATGCGGCCGCCGGTGGCCCGGGCCGCCACACCGGTCACGACGAGGCCGCCATAGGAGTGGCCGACGAGCGTCACCCCCCGCAGCTCCTCCGTCTCCAGCATGGCGACGACGTCCTCGATGTGCAGCGCGAGGTCGATCTCGGGCCGCGCCAGGTGCGCGCGCTCGCCGAGGCCGGTCAGGGTGGGCGTGTACACCTCGTGGCCGGCGTCGCGGAGCAGGCGGGCGACCTTGGCCCAGCACCATCCGCCGTGCCAGGCGCCGTGCACGAGCACGAACTTTTCGATGGCCATGGGCTAGTGCCCGGCCGCCGCCGCGGCGCTGTACTGCTCGCAGCCGGCCTCGAGGCCCCTGGCGGTGACGCGGATCGCCACCGGCCGCGCGAAGTTCAGCGTCGAGTACGACTCTTCCGTGGGCACGACCCGATGACCGCGCCTGACGAGACCGGCCAGCGCCTTGTCGCCCACGCGCGTGCTGACCAGCACCTCACCGCCCTCGGTGTGCAGGCGAGGCGCCTCGACGGCCGCCGGCGCCGTGGCCTTGCCGTCGACGAGATTGCTGATCACCTGCGGGATGGCCGAGATGATGGCGCGGCCGCCGGGCGCGCCCAGCGCGAACGCCGGGGCGCCGCGCCGGAAGCCGAGCGCGGGCACCATGTTGACGAGGCCGCGCTTGCCGGGTCCGACCGAGTTCGGCTTGCCGGGCTCGGGGTCGAACCAGATCATGCCGTTGTTCAGCAGGATGCCGGTGCCCGGCACGACGACGCGCGAGCCCCACAGGGAGACCGCCGTGTGGGTCAGCGCGACCATGTTCCGCTGGCGATCGATCACGCTCACGTGGGTGGTGCACTCCTCGCTCGCCCGCGGCGGGCGCGTCCGCGCCGGCGTTCCCCGGCGGATGTGGGCCGCCACGACGCGCGCGTGATCGCGGGACGCCAGACGCTCCCACGGCGCCTTGACGATCGCCGGATCGCCGAGGTGCTCGAAGCGGTCGCGGAACGCGTGGGCCACCGCGCTGGCCCGCAGGTGGAGGCCCTCGGCCGTCTGCCAGCCGACGCGCGCCGACGGAAACTCGCCGAGCACGTTCAGGATCTCCAGGGCGGTGACGCCGCCGGTGGGGCCGGGCGAGAGCGCGAGGTCGACGTCGCGATAGCGCGCGGGCAGCCCCGGCTCGACGATCACGCGATAGGCGGCCAGATCCTCGCGCCGGATCAGGCCGCCGTGAGCGGCCATGTCGTCGATCAGCGCCTGGGCGATCGCGCCGCGATAGAACGCGTCCGCCCCGTCGCGGGCGATCAGCTCGAGGCTGCGCGCCAGGTCGGGATAGCTCGACCGATCGCCCGGCAGCATGCCGGCCGGACGATGGCTCCAGCGGCCGTCGCGGAGGTAGGTCTTCGCCGTCGCCGGGAACGCCGACAGCTCCTCCACGTACTTCGCCTCGTTCTGGGCGAGATACCAGTCGGTCTCGAAGCCGTCGCGGGCCAGCGCGATGGCCGGGGCCAGCACGTCGCGCAGCGCCATCGTGCCGTAGCGCTCGAGCGCCAGGACGAGGCCGGCCACCGACCCCGGCACCGCGACCGCGCGGTGTCCGTACTCGTTCGCGGCGTTCTCGGTGCGCGGCCACCCGAAGAGGCCGTCGGAGACGCCGCCGGCGAGACGGTACATCGTCTCGTGGGCGGCCAGCGGCGCCACGCCGTTGAAGTTGAGGCTCACGGTGTCGCCCCGCCGGGCGAGGTGGACCAGCATCGTGCCGGATCCCGCGATCGTGGACATGAACGGCTCGATCACGGTCATCGCAAACGCGGTGGCCACCGCGGCGTCCACGGCGTTGCCACCGCCGGCGAGAATGGCGGCGCCGATCGCAGCCCCCCGCGGGTGCTCGGCGGCGACCATGCCGTGAGGGGCGAGCGGTGTCTGCTTGGTGACCACCGCGCGGGATCGAATCATGGCGCCTCCGGGATCAGGGGGATGCCGGAAAGTACTGCGTGATGTCGATGAGCTTCTGGCCGGCGAAGAACAGGTTCCAGCCGAGCGGGTAGACCCACACCTCGGTGGCGTTACCCTGGATCTCGGGCCAGTACCGGCGCGCGATCTTCTGCATCTGCCCCTGGTCCCCGCTGACCGAGAGCGGCGCGCCGAGCAGGATGAGGATCTGATCCTTGTCCATCCCGACCTGCGGCTGGCGCAGGAAGCGGAAGGTGGAGACGTCGAGGGCGTTGGCCTTGTCCGGGTGCTCGCGCAGGTACGCGCTGATCCGCTGCTCGATCTGCTCGTCCCACTGCCGCCTCTCGTCGAACGTCGGCTCGTGCCCGGTCTCCGTCATGACCCTGTAGTTGAACATCTGCTGCGCCGTCGGCCCCTGCGTCGTCCTCTGCTCCACCCCCATCCTCGTCGCACACGCCCCCGCCGCACCCGCGAGCACCACAATGGCCCCCACGAGCGATAACGTGACAGCCCGCGGCAACGACGCACCCTCGGTATGCGACGACCAAGGCCGACGAAGGATCACGCGCGTCAGGATAGCAGACGAACCGCCGGATGGCCGCCGACCCTGTTCCGCATTGGGGGGCATTCGGGGGGAGCATGGCTCCCCCCGATCACAATTAGGAACCATGGCTCCCGCCGATGACAAACAATCGCTCCCCCCGATCTCAAATCAAAGCGCTCTCGAGCACGATCCCGCGGTCCACCACTCGCGCCGCCTGGGTCAGCAGCCGGCTCGTGGCCGGCGGCACGTCCGGGCTGTCGGCGATCTGGCGCAGGAGATCGATCAGCCGCCGCATGGCGCGGATGAGGTCGCCCTCGTGACCGCCGAACGCGGACTCCACGACCGCCGACCAGTCGTCGTCGCCGGACGCCCAGCGGTAGACGGCCGGCATGAACCCGGGCTGCACGCTGATCGGCATCGCCAGGTGGCGCGCCCGCTGGGCCTGGTACACGGCGTCGGCGAGCGCGATGAGCTGGTCGACCTTGCGCTTGAGCTTGCCGTGCGTGCGCAGGAAGCCGCGGGCGATGAGCGGCTCGCCGGAGCGCGACTCCTCGAGCAGCGCCGAGCAGAGGGCGGCCGCTTCCGGCACGGTGGCGTCCTCGAAGAGGCGTCGCCACACGGCCTCGGTCACCAGCAGCTCGTTGTCGTGGCGGAGGCCGGCGATGACCCGCCCCTTGGGCATGAGGTCGCGGCCGTGCACGGCGCCGAACTGCTCGAGCACCTCGACCACGGCGAGGAATTCCCGCCAGTAGGCGCCGCGCACCACCTCGAGCGCCTCGCGCCGCTGGCGCAGGCGCTCCTCCAGCCGCTCGATCTCGCGCCAGGCGCGGTCGCAGGTGGTGGTCGCACCCCACGGGCAGCGATGACATTCGATCGCGCCGAGCGCGGCCTCGGGGCCGTGCGTGCGCTCGCGCTCGATCAGCGCCTGGACGTCCTGTCGCGCGAGCTGCTCGGCGAGGATGCGCAGGCCGCGGCCGTCGTGGCGCTCGGTACGATGCAGGTCGCGCGGCACGGGCAGCGGCGGCGTGCCCCAGAAGATCCGCTTCACCAGGCCGCTCTTGAGCCGCACGACGGCCCCGTGCGGCAGCAGCGCGTCGAACAGCACCCGGTGACCGCGGATCGCATGCACCCGGAGGATCAGGGCGAGGCTCGGCGCGCCCTTGCGCCGGACCAGCGCCAGCCGGCCGGGCTCGGCCTCGACCGGCGAGCGCTCGCCGCGCCGCCCGCCGCGCCCGGTCGCCTGGCGGCGCGCCTCGACCTCCTGCCGCGCGCGGCGGTAACGTCCGATGCGTGAAAAGTCGCCGCACGGCGCCGCGTACTGCTGCGCCTCGGCCAGCGCCTGCTCGAGCGCGCGCACGTCCTGCTCCATCTCGCGAATGCGCTTGAGGTTCTGGTACTGGCCGAACGACGACTCGATGCGCTTGCGGATGACCTCCGGCTCGGCGCCGGTGGCGATCAGCGCCGCCGCCGAGCCGTAGCCGAGCTTGAAGCGGCTCTCGATCGGCTCCGGCGAGCCGTCGACGACGCGGAGGACGTCCTCCAGACCGTCCCGCGCGTCGAGAGCGATGACGCACTGGCCCTCCGGATCGATGCCGCGGCGGCCCGCCCGGCCCGCCATCTGCGTCAGCTCGTTGTGCGACAGCGAGCGGAAGCCGCGATCGGTCCGCTTGGTGAGGCCCTGTAGCACCACCGCGCGCGCCGGCATGTGGATGCCGAGCGACATGGTCTCGGTGGCGAACACGACCTTGCACAGCCCGCGCTCGAACAGCGTCTCGATCAGGCGCTTGAGCCCGGGCAGGATCCCCGCGTGGTGCAGGGCCACGCCGATGCGCAGCCCGCGGAAGACCGACTGGCTCAGCGACGACTCGCCGAGCGCGGGCTGATCGCCGAGCGCCTGGGCGATCGCCTCGTCGACCTCGCGCGCCCGCTCGCGCGTGATCAGCGGACGGCCCTCGGTGAGAACGTCCTCCATCGCCCGCTCGCAGCCGGCGCGACTGAAGATGAAGTAGATGGCCGGCAGCCAGCTTCGCTGCTCGAGCGCCTCGATCATGACCGTCGGATCGACCACCCGCCGCGTGTACCAGCGCGTGCGGTCGTCGGCCCCCCGCGGCTCGTCGCCGACGACCGAGGCGCGGCCGCGGCGCACGTCGGCGATGTCGTGCAGGTCACCGGCGAGGTCGGCCACGACGTAGTGAAGCGGCACCGGTCGCTGGGGATGGTAGATCGGCACGATCGGCCGGTGCACGATCGAGATCCAGTCGGCGATCTCCTTGACGTTGGCGACGGTGGCCGAGAGCCCGACCAGCAGGACGTCGTCGGGCGCGGCCACGATGATCTCCTCCCACACCGTGCCCCGGCCCTCGTCGCCCATGTAATGGCACTCGTCGAGCACGATGTACTTGAGGTTGTCGAGGCCGCTGCCGTAGAGGGCGTTGCGGAGGATCTCGGTGGTCATCACCAGCACCGGCGCCTGCGGGTTCACCTTCACGTCGCCGGTGAGGATGCCGACCCGGTCCTCGCCGTAGGCGCGGGTGAAGTCGCCGAACTTCTGGTTGCTGAGGGCCTTGAGCGGCGTGGTGTATGCGATGCGGCGGCCGGCCTCCAGCGCGGCCTGGATGGCGAACTCGGCGACCAGCGTCTTGCCGGCGCCGGTCGGCGCGGAGACGATCACCGATTGGTCGCTGGCGATCGCGCGGATCGCCTCGACCTGGAAGTCGTCCAGCGGGAAGGGATAACGAGCGCGGAAGCGCGCGAGGGCGTCCATCCAATCCACCTTATCACCTCGCCGGCGGGTGGTAGCATAGGCGCCACGAGAGCCGCAGCGTGATCGTCTACCACGTCGGCATCACGACCGTCGAGGATTACGTCGCCAAGCGCGAGCCGCATCGCCGCGCCCACCTCGAGCGGCTGCAGGGTCTGCGCGCGGTCAGCATCTGCCTGGGCGGCGGGCCGGCGCCGGACGGGCGCAGCGTCGACCTCGTGTACCGTCTGCAGCGGCCCGATCAGGTCACGAACGCGGTCGAGGACGATCCCTACTGGCTCGGCGGCGCCTGGACGCGCTACGAGCCGCGCTCGTTCGCGCAGTTCGTGGAGCCGTGGGAGATGATCCCGGTCGTGCTCGACGGCAGCCGCCGGACCACGATCGTGGAGGGCCCGGTGGTCCAGCACGACATGGCGCAGTTCGCGCTGATCGAGCTGCGCGGCGCCGGCCGTCTGCACCTGGGCGGCTTCTTCGAGAACGGCCAGACGTGGGCGTTGATGCGAACGGTCGACGCCGACGAGGCGCGCGGGTGGTTCGCCGAGACCGGGTTCTGGAAGACGGACGCGCTCACCACGCGTCCGCTGCTCCACGTCCTGTGAGGAGGCGCCCATGAGCGCCGAGGTCCGCCCGGTGGTCGGCCTGGTCACGATCGGTCAATCGCCGCGCGTCGACGTCGTCCCCGAGATGGCGTCGGTCATCGGCCCCGGCGTGGACGTCCGCGAGGCCGGCGCGCTCGACGGGCTCACGCCCGGGCAGATCGCCGCCCTGGCGCCGAGCGGCGACGACGAGATCCTGGTCACCCGGCTGGCCGACGGCGCCGCGGTGTTCGTCGGCAAGCAGAAGATCGTCGGCCACGTCGAGGCGCGCATCGCCGCGCTCGAGCGCGACGGCGCCAGCCTGACCGCGCTGCTCTGCACCGGCGCCTTTCCGCCACTGGCCGCGACGCGGCCGCTCATCCAGCCGCAGCCCGTGCTGCTGGGGACGCTGCGGGGGGTGCGCTGGACCGGCCGCCTCGGCGTCCTCACGCCGTCGGCCCGCCACGTGCCGCAGACCGAGGCGCGCTGGCGGCGCGACGGCTTCGATCCGGTGGTCTTCCCCCTGTCGCCCTACGAGGAGGAGGACGCCGCCGCGCTGGCCCGCGCCGCCGGGGCGCTGCGCGAGGCCGGCGCCGGCCTCGTCGTGCTCGACTGCATGGGCTTCCGTCGCAAGACCCGTAACGAGCTGGGCGCGCTGACCGGCGCGCCGGTGCTGCTCGCAAACCTGCTCGTCGCCCGCGTCATCGCCGAGCTGGCTGGCGCCGCTGACGCGACCTGACCCGGAGGAGCCATGAAAGACGGACTTCGCTTCGTCGACTCGGACATGCACGTCATGGAGCCGCCCGATCTGTTCGAACGGTATCTCGACGCGAAGTTCAAGCACCGGGTGAGCGTGCCGATCGGGAGCGACGGCCGGCCCAAGCGTGGCGTCTCCGGGCTCACGCTCATCGACGGCCTGCCCACGTCGGACATGGACCTGCAGCAGTACCGCAAGCGGGTGCGGCCCAGTGGCTCGCAGACCACGCAGCCGCTGTCGGGCTCGCGCCTGTTCGACGGCGGGCGGCTCGACTTCGCCATCGAGCGCGACTACGACCCGGTGGCCCAGGTCATGGGCATGGACATGGAGGGCGTCGACATCGCCGTCCTCTATCCGACCGCCGGCCTCGCCCTGCTGGGCCGCAACGACATGGAGCCGCAGCTCTCGCTCGCCCTCTGCCAGGCCTACAACAACTGGATGCACGACTTCACGCGCTACAGCCCGGATCGGCTGAAGTGGGTGGCGATGCTGCCGGTGCACGACGTCCACCTCGCCTGCCGCGAGCTGGTGCGGTGCGTGCGCGAGCTCGGCGCGGTCGGGTCGTTCATCCGGCCGAATCTGGTCAACGGCCACTACTGGCACTCCAACTACTGGGACCCGCTCTACACGATCCACGAGGAGCTCGGCATCACCTGGGGCTTTCACGAGGGCGTGAGCGCGATCTACTCGCGCATGATCGAGCTCTACGGGGAGAACCGGTTCTACCGGCACGTGGCCAGCCACTGGATCGAGATGCAGCAGGCGCTGATCGCCATGCTCATCGGCGG
>Ga0075426_10001837_pt1 | contig 15171 bp, 24 predicted proteins | sample SoiMethybrSBSTD5_FD_75304 | JGI IMG/M metagenome (GOLD analysis project Ga0075426, IMG submission 75304) | Bulk soil microbial communities from a Populus tree surrounding site in Tennessee, USA - Soil MetaG P. TD hybrid SBSTD5 | ecosystem: Environmental > Terrestrial > Soil > Tree plantation... | reverse complement strand
TGGCGCACGATCCGGGCGCGACTCCCACCAAGCGCAAGGCGTACCGCAATTTCCCGCGTCCGAGCCACTCCTCGCGCGAGGAGCAGACCGGCGACGTTCACGCACGCGATCATCAACAGCAGCGCGGTTGCAGCAAGGACGATCAGCAGCGTCGCGCCTACATCCCCGACGATCGAGTCGAGTAGCGACTGCATCACATATTCTCGCCCAACGTCGCTGGGAAAGCGTTGTGCGAGTCCGGCCATTACGGCCGGTGCGGCCCGTCGCAGTTGGTCGAGACGCGCACCCGGCGGCAGTCGAAGGACCCCCTCGAACATGTGCGCGACGCTCAACGGTTCCTCTCGCTCGGCGTACCAGAAATCGGTGTCCTTTGGAAGGTCACCACCGGGCGGGGCGACGCCGACGATGGTGGTCGGCGCAGGAATCTCGCTCAAGCGCACGGTTCGGTTCACGATCATCGGATCGCCGCCGAACAACTGCCGCCAGGCGCGGTTCGACACCACGACCATCAGCGGAGGATGTGGCCCCGATGGAGCGAAGTCTTCGTGCCTGAATCCTGCGCCCTTCTCCAGGCGAACGCCAAGCACGTCAAAGAATCCCTCGGTCACCCCGGTGAGACGAACGTGCTCCGCTGCGCCGTCGTCGCGAAGGAGTGTCGCGTCGAACGGCTGCGTTTCGACACCGGCCGCTCGCACCACCGGAAGGTGCGACGTGTTCAGCGCGGTGATTTCTGCCGACGAGAGCAGCCCCGTTGTCACTCGACCGTCCGTCATTCGCGTACGGACGTCGACGAGCTGTTCCGCGTCGGGAAAGGGGAGTGGGCGGAGGAGCGCAGCATCGACAATCGTGAACATGGCGGCGGTGGACGCCACGCCGATCGCCAGCGTCGCGACCGCGGCACACGCGAAACCAGGCATCTTCCTTAGCTGCCGAGCCGCGTACGCAACATCCTGCCTGAATGTATACACGACTGTCACCGAGCGGCGCCCCAGATTCGCGTATTAACGGCGGATCGAGCCCGCGTTGTGACGCGGACGTTAACACAAGGTCCGGTAAACTCCGATCTGTTACCGGCGGCTGGCAGACACTTGGCGACTTAATCTTAAGATTACTCATGGCCGTTGCGGCGCCTGATGACGTTGTGGATCGATTCGTCGCCAAGCTCAAGGCGGACGCGATCAACGTCGAGCCCATTTCAGCCGCACCGTGGATCGCGGCCTTCGAGGCACGTCTGCCATTTCGACTGCCGAAGTCGTACGCCTCGCTCGTTAGTCGGTACCGTTTTGACCCGTTTGAGTGGGCCGGTCTTCGATTCTTCGGCAATCTAGGAGATGGTTCGAGAGAAGATCTCGTCGTCGCAGCACCAAACGATCCGTTCTTGTGGAAGCCGCTCGTTGCTGCCAGTGTGCTCCAGATCGGTCGGCTCGACACTGGCTCCTACGATCCCGTCTGCTTGGATGGCCGACAGACGAAGAACGGGCGTGAGTGTCCCTTGGTGCTGCTCGATCACGAAGCCGCGCTTCAATTCGAGCGAATAATGGTCGTCCGTCGGATCGATCAGTCGTTCTTGTCGTTCATGTTTAACAATGGCGCCAAGTAGCGACAAAACGCCGATCTGGCAACCTGTGGCGGCTAACACAAAGCGACTACCATTTTCGGCGAACCATCTCGACAACAGCTCTCCGCCCCAATCGTATTCAGACGGTCTATCGCCTCGCGTGCAGCGGCGCGACCCGAGACGCGGCAAACGCCAACGCCGCGAACACCAGCCCCGATTCTGGTAGCGGCCAGCAATGGTCCATCTGAAAACGATCTCCGGGTTCGCCAGGAGCTTGAGACGCCGACCGTTGACAGGTCGGCCCTGAGCATCGCCGAAGGCCAGTTTGCGATACATCGCATTCGTGATGGGCGCGACCGCGGCGTTTACTGCGCCCGTGATGAGCACCGCCGCAACGGCGAACGCGCCGACGGTTACGCACACCTGGCGTGTGACCGGCAGGCTTCGACAGACGAAAATCACCGCTGTTGCCGCTGCAATTGGGAGAGCGACCGCGACTGCCTGCGGCAGGAATAACAGCAAGAGTCGTGAGGTAGCGCCAATACCCGTCGGTAAAGAGGCATAGGCGCCGGCCGCGACCGCCAGGAGCGGCACGACGCAAAGAGCAGCGGTGGCGACAATGGCCGCCGCTACCACCGCGCTAAGGACCGGAACAGGTCGTGGCTCATGCCAGCGATCCCAACCGAATCGCCGACACCTCGTATCAGATTCCCGTGCACGTCACGATAGCTGAAAACGCGCCAGGGACGATCTGCCGGGCAGCCACGATTTCTTCGGCACACGAGCGAGCGGCGTGAGCCTGATCGATTTGTGGCACCGTACAGGCACACGTTCTTCAGAAATGGCGACCTCGAGTGGCACGGTCGTGCTCGTGACACGGATCATCTACAAGAACGACGCTGCCGCCAAGTCGAGTCGTCGGCGAGATCCCGCAGCTTATTGATTGGCCACGGTAACGCTCGTCCTGGGACCGAGCGGTGCGGTCAGTAGTCAGGCGATCCAAACGACGCGCTCAAAGCGCCGTGATCACTTTGAGTGCGAATTTCTTCCGCCCGGCCGGTTCGAGGTAGGCGATGGCATTCCCGCTCTCGGACCACGCCGGCAGCGAGATATCCTTGCCGCCTTCGATCGTCTGCGTCTCACCTTCCGCATTCATGATCGTGAGGCGGCCAACGCCCGGCGCGCGGAACACGATCATGCCGAGCGATTCGGGCGACCACGAGAAGGTGTAGCCGGGAAAAATCTCTTCGTCGACGAACTCGCCGATGACATGGCCCCTGAGCAGCAGCCGGTTCACCGTCCGAACCATGCTCGCCTTCGATTGCAGCGTCGCCGGCGCTTTCCTTTCGGAGTTGAGATACGCACTGTTGCGGTCTCGCGGCTCGTCGACGACGGCGCGCGTCGTGTCAACGGCGATTGTCAGCAGCGGATTGCCGAAGAAGCTCCTCGCCGACTTCCACTTCCAGTAGGCCTGCGCCCAGATCGGCTGGCGATCGATCGGCGCCGGCTCGGCATTCGTCTTCAGCAAGTAGTGCCGGACCTGCAGCGACTCGACCGTGACGCCCTGCGCGACCTGCAGATAGAGCTCCGCTTCGTCATCGGACCAGGCAAGCTGCGCCGGACGGCCTTTCACCTTGTCAACGTCGATCGTCGTCCATGTCGACGCCTCTGAGAATCGGACCAGCGGAGCGGCCGCTGCGCTCGCCACGATCGCACAAGCGGTCGCGACGACGAGTCCGCACGGAAGGGCCTTCATGCGCATCGATATTATGACCGAAGCTGCGCTCGCAGTTCATGCTTTGCTGCGTCTCGAGGTACAACAGCGGAACGATCCGCCAGGCGACGCGAATAGACCTGTGGTCCGCAATTAATCAGTCGCGGCCGGTTTTTCTAAAGTTTTCGAGCTGCTCACCGAGCCGCGCTCTCGATGTTCGCCGCCGTCGCGCAGGATCGGTCAGGTCATGCTCAGGCCTGTTTCGTCTCTTTTTCGAATCATCGTGCCCGTCGCTGGCGATCTCATCTCGCTGATACGCTCCGCGATGTGGTCACGTGCCCAACTCGCCGCAGAAAACCTGTTCCTCCGAAAGCAGTTGGCGTTGTACCTGGAACGGCAGGTGTAGCCCCGCCGGACCGATGACGCGACGCGCATCACCCTCGTCGCCTTGTCATCGTTCGTCGAGTGGCGGCATCTGCTGACCGTCGTGAAGCCGGAGACGCTGATTTAGTGGCATCGAAAGGGATTTCGGTTGTGGTGGCGCTGGAAATCGCGGGCGCCCGGCCGGCCGCCGATTCCAGAAGACCTACAGCAGTTGATTGCAACGATGGCGGCCGCAAATCGGACGTGGGGCGAGGAGCGAATTGCCGCCGAACTCCTCGTGAAGCTCGGCATTCGCGTCTCTCGGCGGACGGTGCGCCGGTATATGCCCTCGCGGGAGGAGGGGAACACAGGCGTGGAGCACTTTCGTGCGGAGCCACGCCCGGTCAATGCTCGCCAGCGATTTCCTCGTTGTCGTCACGGGTACTTTCCGCGTGATCTACGTGTTCGTCATTCTGGAAATCGGGACACGACGAATCCTGCATTGGACAGAGCATCCGACGGCGGGCTGGACCGCGCAGCAGTTCCGGATGATTGTGCCGGGCGATCAGGGACACCGATTCGTGATCCACGATCGCGACACGATTTATTCGGAGGACGTCGATCGAACCCTCGAGGCAATCGGTCTAACCGTTCTGAAGACGCCGGCCCGCGTTCCACAAGCGAACACCTTTTGCAAGCGCGTGATTGCCACGATCCGTCGTGAGTGCTTGGACTTCGTGATCCCGCTGACCGAGGGCCATCTGCGCGCCATCCTTCGCGAGTGGATCAGTCATTACAACCGAGGCCGCCCGCACTGTAGCTTGGGACCTGGGCTCCCGGATCCCCCGTCCGAACGATGGGTGGCGTCGAACGGTCACCAATTGCCCGACGGCCGTCGAGTGGTTTCGACGACGATTCTGGGCGGCCTCCATCACGAGTACCGCCCTTGAGGCGGCGGCGTGAGCGGCGCCATCAACGATATTTGCGGAGGACACGCGTTCAGTCGCGCAGCACGACGCTCAGAAGCGAGTTGTTGATTTTGAGTTCGCCGTTGTACTCGATGAACCCGAGCTTCCGGAATTTGTTCATGAAGAAGTTCACGCGCGACCGCGTCGTCCCCACCATCTCCGCCAGCGTTTCCTGCGATATTTTCGGTAAGGTTCGGTGAGTCGCCTCGGGTTCACCGTAGCGCGCCAGCAACAACAGCGTTCGCGCGAGCCGCTTCTCACTTGAGTTGAAGAGCTGGTCGATCAGATCCTCCTCAACGCGGATATTTTTCGTCAGCATATGGCTCAGGAACTGATCACCGAACGCCGGGCGGCTCCGGAGGTGCCGCGCCATTTCGGCTTTATCGACGATGATGATCGTGCACGGAGCGATGGCGGCAGCGGTCGCCATCCGGTACGGCTGTCCAGCCAGGCAGCCCTCTCCGAAAAAATGAAAAGGCTCCAGTACAGCGATGACGGCCTCTTTGCCGGCATGCGACAGCACGGAAAGCCGCACGGTGCCCTGCTCGATGTACATCACGCTGCTCGCCGCGTCGCCCTGCGCAAAAATCATCGCGCCAGGCCCGTACTCGACACGCTGAGTCTTGGCACCGGTCCAATCGACGCCGTTCGCGGCGGTCCCTGCGGCGTGCTTCGCTTTAGCCATGGTTCTTCGCCCCGCAGCGTGAGCCGACGTCGCCAATGTACGGACGACACGCAGACGAGCGCGACGAATCCAGCGTGACACGAATACGGGACCGCTGCAAATCCGCCGGCAGCACCGTCCAACGCGGTCTTCCCCCCGCCCGAAAGGCTCGGCACGAGCGTCAGACCGGCCGGCCGCGAGGAGAAATCGCGAACTCAAGGCTCAGCCCGTTGAGAAGGGTCTTCGCTGTCAATTATCCGGAGCCCGGCTTGCGGAGCTCCGGCGAAATCAACTGTCAAACCCCGAACGGTTCGGGATCACGATGACGCCATCGCACCAGCGAGGATGACGCACCAATCACAAGGCCGAGCAATCGCATGGCGAATCCTTTTCGGCGTCCGGGCGCGAGGTCGGTGGGCGAGCGAGCGGGCTATCGTGCGCGAAACGTGATGAAGCCGCGCAGGGGATCGTAGGGCGACACGCCCACGGTCACACGATCTCCAGGCACGACCTTGATGTGGAACCGGCGCATGCGCCCGCTTAACTGCGCGAGCATTTCGTGGCCGGCATCGCATTTGACTCGGTAGAGGCCGCCGCTGTGGACTGCCACGACGACACCGTGCAGATCGATCAAATCGTCCTTGCTCAACTGCTCGGACTCCTTCCTGATCGTGGTTGCGAGTTCCTCCTGCCGCACACCAAGGCACGCGTCGTCGAATTGAGCGCTTGCGTCAACGTGATCAACTTCGCGCGTCTGATTCGGCGCGGTCGCTCAACAGAGAGTGGACGCAGTTATGTCTGCCGACATCGGCTGTGGCCGCACCATGGACGCGGTTCCGTCCGTGATCGTCGCGAGCGTCTGCATCAATCCCCGGCTCGCAGCGGACCGCCCTCTTCGAGCATGCCCCGCGAGGCCGCGCGCGAAGACCGGTCCACGTATGCGCGTTTCGGCAGCGTCGCGGCAAGTGCATGAATTCGTTCACGGTGACGAAGCTTGCGCTTTCGGTTCTTTTGGAACCGAGCTCGATCGCCGTTTCGTTCAGACATACCGTCAGGGTATCGCAGTAGCTCGGACCCAGCCGTACCCTTTCGCACACCCGCCCGCTGAGGAGATCGAGCATGGCGTGCCGCTCTTTCTGACGCAGCTGGCAGACACACTCCGGTTGGAGACGACCGCCGAGCCGTTCTCGAGCGAGGCCGTCGGTGCGACAGGCAGCATGGCGCGGAGTTGTTGGCAGCGGGCTTCAATGTCGCACAGGTCGTTCACGACTACGGCGACATCTGCCAGGCCATCACGGAGATCGTGATCGAGCAGCACCCCCGATCACCGTCGAGGAATTTCACACCTCAACCGGTGTCTCGACACCGCGATCGCTGAAGCGGTGACCGAGCACACGCGCCTGGCGGCACGGAAACGGTCGGAGGAGGAAGTCGAGCGCCTCGGCCACGCCGCTCACCAACTGCGGAACCTCCTCAATGGCGCGCTCCTCGCCGTCCACGCGCTGAAACGAGGCGCGTTCGCCATCAACGGCAATACCGGAGCGGTGCTCGGCCGAAGCCTGACCAGTCTTCAGGCCTCGTGGACCGCACGTTGTCCGAGGTGCGGCTCGCCGCCGGAAAGCAGCGACCGGAGCGCGTCAGCGTGGCGACGTTCGTGGACGAAATCGCGGCGATTGGTGTGCTCCACTCAGAGTACCGAGGGTTCGGCTCACGGTACTGGCCGTCGAGCCGGAGTTAGCCGTTGACGGCGATCCCCAGCTCCTCACGTCGGCGGTGATGAACCTGCTGCTCAACGCGTTCAAGGACACGCCCGCAAGGGGAACGGTGACCTTCGGCACACATGCGCACGCGGGACGTCTGCTCGTCGAGGTCGAGGACGTGCGGCGGTATTCCAGAGCACAAAGGCGATCGGTTTCAAGCCTTCGGCGACCGACGCCGCGCCGATCGCTCGGGTTTCAGTCTCGGGCTCTCGATCGCGCGGCAGGCCGTGCAAACAGCGTGACAGCGGAGTGAGATCGCATGTGGTGTTCCAACGGGCGGCCACGCTCGTCGGAACGATCCAGGCTGGAGCGTTTAGCGCGTAGTCAGCGACGCTCGCGAGCCAAGGCGGCCTTCCGTTCGCGTACGAGATCATCCAGTTGATGGGTCGGCGTTCCATCGATGTCCAGGATTGGGAATTCCGCATCGGGTGAGAGGACCAGCGCGAAGCCGTGTGGACCCACCTTGAGATGGGCATCGTGATGGGCATCCGATCCGGCCACGTGCACGCGCGGAAGGTCGACTCTGATGTTCGGCTTGTTCACGACGCGTGCGGAAGGACACGCCGCCAGATGTCGGCAAGGTGCGTGGGGTGGAGCAGGCTTTGCCACAGGCGCGCCCCGAGTGTCCCGGACCGGCTGCCCGCACGCGCGCTCGGTGCGCCGCCGCCGTCGCGCTCGTGCTCCAGACGTTCGAGGTCCGAAGCAACAATGGGATGCGAATGGTTGGTGACGACGATGTCAGCGCGAGAGCGCAGTAGCGCGGCTGGGCCAGCGACGCGTTTCTCGAATGCACCAGGAATCAGCACCGGCGAGCCGCTCCGTCCCGCCTGGACAAGAAGCGCCGCGGTGTCTTCCGCAGGACTCTGACGCGCGTCATTCATCGTTCCACCCATTCGACAAAGGCCGGCGGAATTTCATTTCGGACAATCATGACCCGTAAGATCCGATCGTCGCGCAACAGTGTCGCGATGCCCAATCGCGCCGCCGCAATCGTTGGATATCGCGCCCATACTTCGGCGATTCCGGCGGCCGATCCGCGCCTCATCGTTGGTATCAGTTTGAACATGGTGTGCCCCGGACGACTCCCAGTGTGTCGCAACAGGACGAATCGCGCTGTCTCGAATGGAACGCCGGCACGCTCCCGATAGTCGGCGAGTCACGCCTCTGGCGCGCTAGGGGCGAAACACGCCCTTGTTTGCGGCTCGGGCGTTGGCCCTCCGCCGGATCGACGCTCGCAAGCGCGGCAACCGAGGCCACATCGCTACCCATGCCGCCCGTACCGACCTTCACCTCTGCGCCGAACGCCACCGCAGCAACAACGACGAGCGCAACCGCTGCGAACCACACCTGAATCGCCTGCCCGCGAGTCGTATTGTTCAACATGGCTTTCACCTATCGGAGCGTCTCTTTGTAGGGCGTTACGACGTGCGCCGGCCGCGACCGGAGCGAGAGCCAGTTCAGTGAACGAGCTCGGGTGGCAGCTCGAATGTGGCAAGGCGCTGGTCCATCTCGGCCGTGCGCCACAATTTGACGGCGAGCTGCAAGAGCCGGCGACGTTTCTCCTCGCGATATCGCTCGATCAGCTGCTCGATGCGCCCAAGCTGTGTCGCAGCATCGGCGTCTGCAGGAATCACGCAATCAGTGTATGGGAGACGAGTGCGCCGTGTTGTCCGCTATTGCACAGCGCGGAGCGATTGCAGCCGCCATACTGCTGCCAAGTAGGTACGGATGGTCATCATCAACGAACCTGTTGCCGAGCTTCGGAGCACTCCGACCTCCCATGGCGCACCGCTCGTCGCGGCTGATCGGGATTTCGAGACACGTTGGGCCGCCTGGGTCGCGCGCGGGCTCGTTCATGAGCGGCGCGTCCGCCGGCGGTTCGTCGTCTCAGCCGGTGTGATTGCGATCGGAGCCGCGATCGCCTTCGCGTTGTTCGGAAGATGAGGCTCAACGTCCGCTTCGGTGACGTCACGACGCCAAGCCCGATGCGCCCGTCATCTGACGGCGACGTGCACAAGCGAGCGATCGAGGACGATCGTCCGTGTGTGAATCGAATGCGCCTGGATTAGACGACGATGGATTGCCCAATGATGCGATCGCGATCGCCGAGGATGCGATCGGCGCCCGAGAAGACGGTTCGCAGGGATGACTCCGGGTGCACCGCCGGCGTAGTTTCGACGGGCGCTCAAATGAGGTCGTTGCGCCAGAACAGCACGTCGTCCGAAGACAGCCGCCGTATTATCTTGCTCGGTTCGAGCACTCGGACTCTGATGCTCTCCGCCGACGGCGTCGCGGACACAATCGTGACCTGGGGCGGCATGAAGCCGGGCGGCAGCCAGCCACGGATCGTCGGAGTCCGCTCGATCGGCTCCCGTGCGATCAACGCCTGGAGCAGCGCTCCCAGGCGAGCGCCTGACACGTCGCGATCGCCGCACTCCTCGAGCGTCCAGCACGTTCCGACGACCGAGAGCACCACATAAGCGGCGGCGGTAATTCCCTCTTCCGCGATGAAGAAATGCAGCTGGCGCGCGTTCGCCGCGCCGAGCCCTGCGAGCAGGCGCTTCGACGTGATGGCGTACTGCACGAAGTCCACGTCGCGATCCAGATGGAACCGAAACGGTTCGGCACGCGCTCTTCCCATCGCGGCGATCGCGGCGAGGTCACGCTCGTCGCCTCCGCGCACCATCGTCATCGGCGCCCCGTGACGCGGTGACTGGGCCACGTTGAGCGTCACATCGGTGAACCGGATCGCTTCGAACGCGCCGCCGATTTCGTCGTCGAGTGCCGTGTCCGAGAAGAGGATAGCGATTGCGGCGCCTGCTCGTGCGGCAGCGGTGATGAGGCGGTCGACGAGCTCTCGGGTATGGCGAGGGTCACTCTGAACCGACCCGATACCGCAGATGCGCACCGTCCGTCCGTCGAACACGCCTGTCAGGTCGTACTGCTCCGCACTGGCGAGGATCTCGTGACCGTCGGTGAGCGCGACGGTTCGTTGGCGCTGCTGCCCCCACGTCGTTTTCATTTGGGCCGCATGCCAAATGCCGCACGCTCGTGGGGACAGGCCGTTATGCGGGCGCTGACACCTCGCGTCGAGGACGCGATCAAGAAGCGGACCCTCGGCGGGGACGACGCTGATCACGCGAGTGCCTCCGACGTCTCCGATGTGCTCGACCGTCGTCAAGACCGATCACGCCTGTCTGATTGGTGAGGAGTGTCCGGCTCCTCCCGATTCAAGAGATCCGGCAGCGCGGCGATCGCCTCGTCGCGACTCGCGAACCATCGATCCACGTCACTGACCGGCAGCGCGTCACCGTCGTTGAATTGATTCGGTAGGGCGAGCAGCGCGAATGCATGGGTGCGAGGATCCTCGTAGATCGTGTATTTCATCGGGCGCTCGTCATGTCAATTCCTTGCGGCAAAGACCATGTGTCGAATGTGTCGGATGATGTCCCTCGGCTGGACGTCACCGAACGTGCGATTGTGGACGAACCCAGTCCGCAGGACCGCGGGTCCCGCCCATCCTGGCATCGTCCTGGTTGCGTACTTGTGGGTGACGTTCACGTGAAGGTGGTCGTCACGAACGAGCTCGAATAGTGCGACGTGACAATCATTGGTCACGGCCCGGCCCGCGCCGAGGCGCCCGATCGCCTCCTCGACGACGTGAACGTCGTCCGTCCACGAGTCCGTCAGCAGGTTGTGAGTAGTCTTGATTGGCATGGGCCTCCCTCGCCGTTGATTGTTGATGCGTGTGTGTTGATGCTCTCCCAGGCGTCTGCGAAATGCCGTCCGATCGTCATGAATGAGCTGCGGTTCCGCGCTCGCATGACGCCCTTCGCAAGCGGCCCGCGATCGCGACGCTGACGACGATCCAGATGACGCCCATCGACAGATCCTCTTGACACGGTTTTTTCTGCAGGTTCGAGAGTAGTGGATCCGCCTTGGCGAGCATGTGCGAAACGGGACAGTAATCGTGGTCAGGTCCTGCTACTGTGGCGTTCCGTCGCCGCTGCAATGCCTCTCGTGCCACTCGAGGAAGACGCCATGGACCATCCTGATGGCACAATGTCCTGACTCACACGCCGCTTCGCGCATGAATTCTTCAATTGAACTCGCGGCGGACGCCGCGGACTGAGCGGGCTCGAGAGTTACCATATGGAACCAACAGAGATTCACGCTCGAGCCACCATCGCAGCGGCGCTGATCCTCAGCCGTGCGGTCGAAGTGCCGTCGATTCCCACCTGCGGCGACTGGTCGCAGGACACTGCCGCCCTTCGACTGCGTGATCTGACGGACTACGTCTACCAGATGATTACGAGCAGCAAGCCGCGCTGATCTCGTTTCACGTCCCACTGGGCGCGGCGAGGTGGGGCTCGCATGACGAAGCGCAATAGCGAAACAGAACAAACCACTGACCGGTCGATGGCTGACGCATCACGTTCCACGACGGCCGATACGATGGGGCAGCGCGTGGTGGCCTTTGCCGAGCCAGCTCGGGTGGATGGCGGCCACCGTTCAAGCCAGAGCTGAAGGCTGGATGGATCGGGAGACGCTGACCAAGCAGATTTCCAGTGTCCGTGACGCTGCGGTGGAGATGCTCCAGCAGCTTGCGAGCGGCACGACGAACGAAGCGAAGGGTTTCGAAGACAAGGCCGGCTGCGCCGGCGCCGCGAAGAAACAACGGGCGTAGCGGCGGCATGGTCGACGCGCCGGGCAAGAAGCATCGAACGCCGATGCCGGCGGATCCGGGCGGCACCATCGTCGACAGTCAGGCGGCGAAAATGCGGACGGCAAAGACAATGCTGAAGACGAACAGGCGCCGCGCGCGGCTAGCGGTCTTTTGTTGGCTCTTCCTGGCCCGTCTCCAGGTGGAAGCGGTGGAGCACGTGATGAATGACCGGGGCCAACATCACGCCTGCCAGCACCAGGAACACGACACCGGCCAGCAGGGCGTAGAATCCAGCCAGCCACTTGCCGGCCACCGTGTGCAAGGGATCGACGGGGCCCATTCCTCCTAGGAGCATTGCGGCGTTGAGAAACGCGTCCGGCCACCCGAGGCCTTCGACCCAATGATAGATGGCCATGCCGAGCGCCAGCGTGCCGATGCCCAACGGCACCAATGCCACGGCTCGCGACACCATGTGGCCTGCCAGATGCCAAGGCGGTAGCACCGGAAGCAGTTCGCGTCGGCTCTGCCGACGCGGTGATCGAGAGTCACGTGCGCGAAGCATCAGATCGCCCGCGGCAGCGCGAGTGCCGCTGTCCAAAGCTCGTTGGCGTGGATCGATCCCTCTGGAACCGGCGTAGTCGCAACGATGAAGGCAACCGTCACCTCTAAGGGGCGAGCAACGTCGGGGACTGCTTTCCCGACGTTGGCCAGCAACGCTCGATTGGGCGAGGCACGAAGGGGGTTCGGGTGGTGTCAGTATGCGCTACCGCCCATTCCGCCAGCCGACATCGCGCCGTTCTGATGTTGTTCGGGGATCTGAGAGATGACCGCTTCCGTGGTCAGCAGCAAACCTGCCACCGACGCGGCGTTCTGGAGCGCGGAACGAACGACTTTGGTGGGATCAATCACGCCGGCCTGTACGAGGTTCTCGTACTGGTCGGTCTGTGCATTGAATCCGTCATCGCCCTTCATCTCCTTTACTCGCTGGACGACGATTGACCCTTCGTGACCCGCATTCGATGCGATCCAGCGCAGCGGCTCCTCGATCGCGCGCGTGATGATCGCGACCCCGACGTGCTCCTCGCCTTCGACGTTCAGCGTGTGCAATACCGTGGACGCGCGCAGGAGTGCGACGCCGCCGCCGGCGACGATGCCTTCTTCGACCGCCGCCTTCGTCGCGTGCATCGCGTCCTCGACGCGCGCTTTCTTCTCCTTCATCTCGGTCTCGGTCGCAGCGCCGACCTTGACGATCGCTACGCCGCCCACGAGTTTCGCGAGCCGCTCCTGCAGTTTTTCGCGGTCATAGTCAGACGTGGTGTCTTCAACCTGCGCCCGCAGTTGCTTCACGCGACCCTCGATGGCCGCTGAGCTGCCCGCGCCTTCAATGATGGTGGTGTTGTCCTTGTCGATCGTTACCTTCTTGGCCTGGCCGAGGTCCTCTATGGTGAGGGACTCGAGTCTGATCCCGAGGTCCTCGGTCACGGCGCGGCCGTTGGTCAGAATCGCGACGTCTTCGAGCATGGCCTTCCGCCGATCGCCGTAGCCCGGGGCTTTGACCGCGGCGACCTGGAGGGTGCCGCGCAGCTTGTTGACGACGATCGTCGCCAGCGCCTCGCCCTCGATGTCCTCGGCGATGATGAGCAGTGAACGGCCGGCACGCGCGACCAGCTCCAAGATCGGCAAGAGATCTTTCATCGCGCTGATCTTCTTCTCGTGAATCAAGATGACGGGGTTGTCAAGCACGACTTCCATGCGCTCCGCATCTGTCACGAAGTACGGCGAAAGATAGCCACGGTCGAACTGCATCCCTTCGACGACCTCGAGGGATGTTTCGAGCGTCTTCGCCTCTTCGACGGTAATGACGCCGTCCTTCCCGACTTTATCCATGGCGTCGGCGATGATCTGCCCGATGGTCTCATCGTGGTTCGCCGAGATCGTGCCGACCTGGGCGATCATCGGCCCGGTCACGGGCTTCGACATCCGTGTCAGCTCGCCAGTGATCGCCGCCACGGCCTGGTCGATCCCGCGCTTGATGGCCATCGGATTGGCCCCAGCCGTGACGTTTTTCGCACCTTCACGATAAATGGCCTGGGCCAGAATGGTCGCCGTCGTCGTGCCATCTCCGGCAATGTCCGACGTTTTGCTCGCGACCTCCTTCACCATCTGGGCGCCCATGTTCTCGAGCGCATCCTTTAAGTCGATCTCCTTCGCCACGGTGACGCCGTCCTTCGTGATCGTGGGAGACCCGAACTTCTTGTCGAGGATGACGTTGCGCCCTCTGGGCCCGAGCGTCACCTTCACCGCATTCGCGAGGCTGTTGACGCCGCGGAGAATTGCCTGGCGCGACGCATCGCCATACGTAATCTGGTTGGCCATGATCAGCTGCCCTTCTTGGTGTGTTTTGACACCCCACCGCTGGCGGCGGAACCGGCATCCTGGATGGCGAGGACGTCGTCCTCCGTCATGATCAGGTACTCCACACCATCCAGTTTGATTTCTTGACCGGAGTACTTTCCGAACAGGATGGTGTCTCCCGCCTTGACATCCAGCGGCACCCGTTTGCCATCCTTGTTGGATTTGCCGAGGCCGGCCGCCAGCACCTTGCCCTGCTGTGGCTTTTCCTTGGCGGAGTCCGGAATGATGATGGCGCCCGCGTGCTGAGCGGATTCCTCGAGGCGTTGAACGATGAGACGATCGTGGAGCGGTCTGACATTCATGATTGTGCACTCCAAACTGCGTAGGTCAGAGGTCAGAGAAGGGGCCCTGTATTCGGTGGAGGGCTCAGTTCTGAGAGGCTCTACTGCGACTATACGAGCACGTGTGCGACGCGGAGTGTGCACAATGGCACACACGGGTGCGACCAGCGAATCGCCGGCCGTCGAACGTCTGCCGCCGCGGTGTCCGCGATCGACCGCGCATTCACAGACGGCACTCCGGCGATGAGCCGAGTCTTTAGAGTCAGATCGCCTGACGAACGACCCATCAGCGCATCAGTCGCGGCCGGAAGGCGATCATCGTCACGTAAACGACGACCATTTGCGGCGGCAGCTATTGACCTCCCGGTGTCAGCTCCTGCTCAGCGCGAAGTCAGTCCTCATCGTTAAGCCCGTCGATGGCGCCCTCGCATCCGCGTACATCTCGAATGCGCGAATCGCACGATCGCCGTGCGTTGCTACGGAAATGGTTTGATGACGAGTCCTCAAAAGACAAGCCAAGCGCGGCGCACGGCGAAAGCGAAGATCGCGCGATTTTCATTGGGGGAACTGCGCAGTCGAGCAACGTCGGGCAAGGGCGCGCAAAGGGCGGCTAACGTTTCTTTTTCCACCTGTTAACCGGAGGGTTGCTGGTTCGAATCCAGCCTGAGGAGCCAATCCTGTCAGGTATGTTCCGGTCACATGGGTGACAGATTATTCCGAGCACATAGGTAACACTTTCGAGCCGAACGGATTCTCGATCGGCTCTACGCGGCCCACCTCGT
>Ga0075426_10001834_pt1 | contig 15177 bp, 14 predicted proteins | sample SoiMethybrSBSTD5_FD_75304 | JGI IMG/M metagenome (GOLD analysis project Ga0075426, IMG submission 75304) | Bulk soil microbial communities from a Populus tree surrounding site in Tennessee, USA - Soil MetaG P. TD hybrid SBSTD5 | ecosystem: Environmental > Terrestrial > Soil > Tree plantation... | reverse complement strand
GAGTTTCTCCAATCCACGGCCATCCACGTTTGGATTTGCGTCGCGTGTTGCCATCACGACGCGCGCGATGCCTGCTTTGATGATCGCTTCCGTACATGGTCCAGTGCGGCCGGTGTGATTACAGGGCTCAAGGCTGACGTAGAGCGTCGCGCCGCGCGCTCGGTCGCTCGCCGCTTTCAGCGCCACAATTTCCGCGTGGTCGTGCAAGTCGTACTGGTGAAATCCTTCACCGGCAATTTCGCGGTCGCGCACAATCACGCAGCCTACCATTGGATTTGGACTCGCCAGCCCAACGCCTTTCCGTGCCAGCGCAAGGGCATGCTGCAGGAAGTGAATGTCGTGTTCGTTCACAGGATTAGTCGAAGAGGGAATTCACGTACGTTTCGGCGTCGAACGGAACCAGGTCGTCAATCTGTTCGCCGGTGCCGACGAAACGAATCGGCAGGCCGAGTTCGCGAGAAATCGCTACGACGATTCCGCCCTTCGCCGTCCCGTCGAGTTTCGTCAAAATAATTCCGGTCACGCCGACGGCCGATGTGAATTCGCGCGCCTGCGACAGCCCGTTCTGTCCCGTCGTGGCGTCCATCACAAGCAGCACATCATGCGGGGCGCCGGGAATAACTTTCGCCGCGGTGCGCTTCATTTTGTCCAGCTCGGCCATCAAATTGGACTTCGTATGCAGACGCCCCGCGGTGTCCACAATCACCGCATCCGCATTCCGCGATTTCGCCGCGCCCATCGCGTCGAACACCACCGCAGCCGGGTCAGCGCCCGATTTTTGCTTTACGACTTCGACGCCATTGCGCTGCGCCCAAATCTCCAGTTGCTCGATTGCCGCCGCGCGAAACGTGTCTGCCGCGCAGAGGACGACATTCAATCCTTGCTGCCGCAGCCGATTCGCCAGTTTCCCGATACTTGTCGTCTTGCCGACGCCATTTACGCCAACGACGAAAACGACGCGCGGGCCGCTCCCGTTCGTCGAAGCAGTGCCAAGCTTCAGCTCCGTCGCAGGCTGAACGATCCGTGCGATGTGTGACTTAATTTCTTGCCTGAGCTGCGTCGTGTTCGACAGCGCATTGCGGTCGAGCTTTTCTTTTACAGCGTCCAGTACTTCTCGCGTCGTTTTGACGCCGATGTCGGCGGAAATCAGCGCCGTTTCCAAGTCCTTCAAAATCGAAGGGTCAATCGCCCGCTCGCCAAGAAAAATGGAATCGACCGTTTCTGCCAGGGCCGCTTTGGTCTTGGTAACGGACGCCTTTAGCCGCTCGATCAGCGAGGGCTCGGCCTTCTCGGTCTTATCTTTTTTGCCAAAGAGGGAGAACATAGTCAGCTGCGCCGCGACCGGCGCAAACGTAAATTGTAACAGAGAGGGGGATCGTGCGCCGTGGAGGCTCGCGCGTCAGACTTGCACTTCGACTGCGGAAAGCCGCAGTCTGCCTGCGGTCACTGCTGCATCGAGAGCCGTCACGATTGCGGGGTCAAATTTCGATCCGGCCAGCGCCCGAATGCGTCCCATCGCGTAATCCAGTTCCATCGCCGTCTGATAGGGCCGATTCGTCGTCATCGCGTCCAGCGTGTCGGCCACGCCGATGATGCGCGCCATCTGCGGAATCTGTGGGCCGGACAATCCATAAGGATAGCCGCGCCCGTCAATGTGTTCGTGGTGCAGTTCGATGCCGGGCAGCATTTCTTTCAACTGTGAAACCGGGCGCATGATGTTCGCGCCTTTCACGGTGTGCTGTTTCATCAATTCAAATTCTTCCGGCGTTAGCGAACCCGGCTTCTTCAAGACGCGGTCGTCCACGCCAATTTTTCCGACGTCGTGCAGCAGCGCCGCAATCCGGAGCTTGTCCAACTCATCCGCGGGCAATTTCAATTCGCGCCCGATAATTTGCGAATACTTCGCCACGCGGCCGGAATGGCCTCGGGTGTACGGATCCTTTTCGTCGATCGCGGCCGCAAGCATGCGGATCGAGCCGATAAACAGTTCGCGGTTTTCTTCGGCCGCTTCCTTCAGCTTCTCGATGTACTCTTCGATGTCGCCGGCCATTTTGTTGAAGTTTTCAGCCAGCTCGCTGATTTCCGACGCGCCTCGAACGGGAGAGCGTTGATGAAATTCGCCGCGGCTGATGGCGCGGGTTGAAGCCACAAGGCCGCGCACCGGGCCGCTGATACCGATGGCAAAAAAGTAGCCGACAAGAATCGCGACGAGAACGACGACGCTGACGAATGCGAGCGCCTGGCGGTTCAGGTCCGCCACACCGGCGTCGTCGCGCGCTTCGCTCAAACTCCTTTGCGCCACCACCGCCCACTCGAGTTCGCTGAGCGTGCTGTACGTGCCGATCATTTCGATCGGCTTCTTGCCTTCCTTGTCCGTGAAACGAATCGTTTCCGTGTTGTGCAGCGCCTGCGGCAATGTCTTGATTTGTGCAACGACGGGATTGGCGCTCGCGTCTTCGCCCGGGCTGAAATGCCGCGTATCCGGATGCGCGATCAATTTCCCATCGTGATTAACGATATAAACGGTGCGCCCGCGGACGCTGGCGTCGGTCAGCCGCTGAAGGATAGGCCTAAACGTCACCACGGCAGCAAGCATTCCGTTGAACTTGTCGTGGTCCATCAACGGAATCGCGATGACGAAGGCTGTATCGTTGGTCGGCGAAACCGTTAACGGGTCGCTCCGGAACTTCACAAAATTTGTCGAAGATGATTGCTGCGTCGCCTGAAACGCGCGGTTCAAAACCTTGCTGACAAACGGATCCTGCTCCGCTCGAAAATTTCCCTGCGACGCGCTGGTACCCTTCTTATTCGTACTGACGGCCGTTATATACAGCACCGTCGTGTGATTGCTTTCAACGAAGTTTTCCAACAGCCGCGTCACTTTTGGCTCGGCCGCGGGATCGGAGACGTCCTGAATCGTTCCCATCAATTCCAGAATCTGTTGTTCGCTCAAAAGCTGCTGCGTGAGGTTGGAGTCGAAACTCTGCACTTCCTGTGCCAGCGAACGCGTCAAATCCGACTGCTGCACGCGCTCCGTATCCAGCAGCTTGTCCTGGCTGAGCTGCAGAACCTGGCGGTGATAAAGGCCAATCGGCAGGGCGCTGATGAGCAGCATCGCGCCCAGCACCAGCCATAGAATGCGAATGCGGCCGGTACGCACCCGCTCAAGAGACTTTTTCCAGTTCAATTCCATATGCCGCTTACTATTTTACTGGTGGGTCGAAAGCTTCAGGACGGCGTTGCAAGCGCGAGGTGCTGATCCGCCAATGGGACGAAGGTACTACTCGCCCGCAGTGCCATTATTCGCTCTTTTGCGGGCGTTCCATGATTTCGCGGATCGCCGCCGCGGGCGCTGTCCCTTGGTACAGGATGGCGTTTACTTGCTCCGTGATGGGTAGCTCAATCTTGCGTTCACCGGCCAGCGCGAATAGCGCCGCAGCCGTGCCCACGCCCTCGGCCACCATTTTCATGTTTTTTAGAATTTCGTTCAGCGCGCGGCCCTTGCCCAATTCGATTCCCACGAACCGATTTCGGCTAAGTGTGCCCGTACACGTCAGCACAAGGTCACCCAATCCGGCAAGGCCACTCAAGGTCGCCGGCTGCGCGCCCAGCGCCACGGTTAGCCGCGTCATTTCGGCGAGGCCGCGCGTGATCAGTGCTGCCAAAGTGTTCGTGCCGAGTCCCAACCCCTCGCACACGCCCGCTGCGATCGCGATTACATTCTTCATCGCACCGGCCAATTCAACTCCAAGCACATCGCGGTTCGTGTACAGCCGAAGCGTTGGCCCCGCAAAGCACGCCTGTAAAGTTCGGGCGGTCGCGTCGTCCTCGCACGCGAGGACGACGGCCGTCGGTTCTCCCCGAGCGGCCTCCAGGGCGAACGATGGGCCGCTCAGCACTGAAATTTTGCCAGCAACGCGGTGCGCCATCGCTTGCGCAATCACTTCGCTCATTCGAGCGTGCGTCGCCGGTTCAAGCCCTTTCGTCGCGCTCACAATTGCTATGCCGTCCCTCAAATGGGGAACTGCCGCCGAGTAAATCTCTCGTGCGCATGCGGCGGGCATCGCACCAACGATAATCTCCGCTCCACGAAGTGCCTCGCGCAAATCAGAAAACACGGAAACGTCCGTTGGAATTGTCTGCCCGGGAAGATAATTTGCATTTTCGCGTTTCTCGCGCATCGCCCCGGAAAGCGCCGCGTCATGAACCCAAATCGAGATCTGATGCGGCTCGCGTGCACGCGATAACAGAATTGCCAGCGCCGTCCCCCAGCTTCCGCCGCCGAGAATCGCGATGCGGCTCATTCGGCGTCTTCCGCTTCACGCTTCTTTCCGAAAGAAAACTTTGGTTCGGTCCCTTCGACGAGTCGTTGAAGATTCGCGTCATGCTTGTAAACGATCAGCATGGCCGCTGCGAGCGAGCCGGCCGTCACCGAAATCGGCGGCGCATAGTGTGGCGCCCACAGGAAGTAAATCAGCAAAGGCATTGCGGCCGCGGCGGACACCGACGCCAGCGAAACGTAGCGCCAGAATCCCACAACCAACGAGAAGATTATTAGTGCGCCCGCCGCCGCTGGTAGGCAGAGAACTAAAAACACTCCCGCCGCTGTCGCAACGCCTTTTCCGCCGCGGAATTTCAGCCACACCGGGAAGCAATGTCCCACTAGTGCGCCGAGTCCGGCCAACACCTGTAAAGCTGCATGATCCGGAAAATAGTGCCGCGCCAGCCAGACCGGCGCTGCGCCTTTCGCCGCATCCAGCAGAAGTGTCAAGATTCCAGCCACAGGTCCGGCGCTGCGTGCGACATTCGTCGCGCCAATGTTTCCGCTCCCCGTCTTTCGCACGTCCATCCCGCCAAATAATTTCCCCAACAACAATCCAAAAGGAATCGACCCGCACAGGTAGGCGGCAACAAAAAGTGCAATTGGCATCAGTGGCGTTTGCATTTTGATTTAACGAGTCAATGGAAACGATTCGAGCGTAGTGTACTCCGGCCCGGCGGATCTTATCCTGCTCTCGACGAGGTGGAATGTCGAAGCGTCCATCATCCCAAATTGCCCGTCCGAAAGCGTCGCGATCGCTTCGCGAAGTTGTGGCGAACCCGTTGCTCTCTTGTTTCGCGCCAGCGTCAAGTGCGGCGTAAATTCGCGTTCTTCGCGTGCAAAGCCGGCACCGGCAAGCGCACCCTCGACCGCTACAGCTAATCCAATAAGATTCTGCGGCCCCTCCATCCCCGCCCAGAGCACCCGCGGCCTGCGTTCGTTTGGAAAAAATCCCAATCCATGAAATTTCAGCGCTACAGAGCCAGACGTCGGCGCCGTTCGCAACGCTTCAACTATTCTTGGCAGCCTATCCGGCGCAACTTCACCTAGAAATTTCAGGGTTACATGCAAATTCTCCGCGCGGACCCACTTCCACGAATCATCAAGTGGTTTCAATTCGCCTATCAGCGATTCGATGGCCGTACGAACGGCTTCAGGAATATCCAGCGCGACAAAGAGCCGCACCGCTCAGCCCCGCTTCGCCACGCTGTTGTAGAGGAAATGCATGCGTACCATATCCAGCGCAGCCTGTGACGCCTGCAGCCGCACCATTTCGCGATCGCCCGGGAAGCGCGCCACGCGTTCCTTCACTCCGCCTGCGCCCGACAGCGCCAGATGTACCAATCCCACCGGCTTTTCTTCGCTGCCGCCTCCGGGGCCCGCGATTCCGGTAATCCCCACGCCGAGCGTGCTGCCCACTCGCCGCCGAATTCCCTCCGCCAGCGCTATTGCCACTTCCGCGCTCACCGCGCCTTTCGCTTCAATCAATTCCTTCGGCACGTCCGCCCACGCCGTTTTCATCTCATTGCTGTAGCAAACCACTCCACCCAAAAAGTACGTCGAGCTGCCCGCAATACTCGTCAATCGCTCCGCCAGCAATCCGCCCGTACAGCTTTCCGCCGCGGCGATCGTCGCGTTGTTCATCGTCAGCATGCTTGCGACAACTTCCGGCAAGCTCGATCCGTCGCGCGAAAAAATCCGGTCCGTCAGCGCGATTTCAAATCCCTGCTCGATTTCCGCAAATGTTTTCTTCGCAAGTGCGGCGTCTTCTGTCCACATTCGCAGATGCACTTGCACTTCGCCCGGCGACGCCAACACAGTCGTGTTCACGTCCTTATACCGCTTGTAAACCGGCTGAATCCGCGAGTCCACCAGCGATTCGCCCAGCCCCGTCACGCGCAATTCGCGATGAAACATTCGCACACCGGTGGCGCGCCGCGCCACGCGTGGCAACACTTCTTCGCGAAACATCGGCTCGAGTTCCCGTGGCGGCCCGGGCAGCAGCGCAATCATGTGCTCGCCGTCTTCGATCCAAAGCCCCGGCGCCGTGCCGCGCGGATTATTCAACGGCTCCGCTCCTTCCGGCACCATCGCTTGCCGGACATTTGTATCCGGCATTTCCCGCCCGAACGAACGGAAGCGTGCCTTAATCGCGTCCAGAATCGCCTCGTTGCGTTTCAATTTGCGGCCGAGCAAATCCGCAACGGTCTCGCGCGTCAAATCGTCTTCGGTCGGGCCAAGTCCGCCGCTCGAAACAATCAGCGGCACGCGATTCAGCGCGTCGCGAAACGCTTCCCGCAGCAAATCGCGATCGTCCCCGACGATCGTTTTGCGCACAACTTCAATTCCGAGTTTGTTCAGCTCTTCGGTGAGAAAAAGGGAATTCGTATCCATGCGGTCCGGCGTCAGAAGCTCCGAACCAACGGCGATAATTTCAGCTTTCATCATGACAGGAGAATTGTATCAGCCGAGCAGCGGCAGCCCGTGCACGTCCCAATCCAGGCTGAACAACGCATTGGTCGTCGCAATCATTGCGCGACCCGTCGGCAGCAGCGCCATGCCGACAATCTGCGAACCCGACAGCGCCAACTCCGCATGGCCCTGCGGCGTTATTTTCACAATTCCGCGCCGCCCTCCATGCGAAGCCGCTACATACAAATTCGCATCGCGATCAAACGCAAGACCTTGTGGCCGGCCCAACCCGCGAAAGAAAATCCCAACTTCGCCGTTTTTGGAAATGCGGTACACGCGATCGAAGCTCGAAGTCGTCGGTCCTGTCGCGTACAGTTCGCCGTCCGGATGAAACGCTACGTGATACGCTGCAACCGACGGCTCCAGCGTCGCAAAAACAAAAATCTCGCGCGTCGGGCTGATCTTGAAAATCGTGCCGCTCCGGTCGCCCACATACAGATTATCGTCGCGATCGAACGCAATGCCCGTTGCCACGCCCATTCCTTCAATCCATTCTTCCGACCGCCCGTCGGGTGTGACGCGATGAATCGTTCCATCGTTGCGGCACGAGACGAACAAATTCCCCGCGCGATCCAGTGCCAACCCGCTCGGATTCATCAGCGAAGTCACATACGGCTTCACATTAAAATTCGAAGTGACTTTGTAAAGCGACACTGGCACGCGCTGTCCGCGCGGCCCGCTAAACGTAACATAAGTGTTTCCGTCGGAATCCACCGCAGGATTCGCTACCGGCTGCAAATTGTCCGCAATCTGCATCGCCACGGAAACAGGAAACGGTTCGCTGCGATGCCCGCCCGTTTCAATCGAAACGACGCCGCCGAACGCGCCGTCCGGCACCCGCGCCACAACGCGATTCGCGCTCACCAGCGACAATCCACTTTCCGCGTCGCCAAATCGCACCACCGGTTTCGCAGCGCCGCGCGAAGCGAATCCGCTCCCGATCAGCGCCATTTCTCCGCCAGGAATCGCTGCGCTTGGCGCTACGCGCTCGATCCGCGGCGTTCCGTTTTTTTCTATGGAAGTTCCGAACCCGAATTTCATACCAACCCAAAGTGTAACGCGGCACGCAGCAGAATGGCAGCATAGACGCCTGCCAGCCAGTCGTCCGCCATAATGCCCCAGCCGCCCGGCAATTTCTCCAAATTCTTGATCGGATACGGCTTCCAGATGTCGAACAACCGAAACAGCAAAAACCCTGCCAACAAATATTTCCAATTCACTAGGCTGAGCGCCGAAAAAATCGCATACACGGAAAAATCCACGTGCGCTTGCAGATGCGGCAACGCAATCGGAATCAGCGGCAGCACAAGTGTCAAGTGTTGCCCCGCGACTTCGTCAATCACCACGAATTGCGGATCCTTCAATCCCGAGTAGTCCGCGGCGACGTGAGAAGCCCACACCCCCGCTAACGCGAGAAAAATCAGCAGCGCGAACGCGCAAAGCAGCGGCAGCCACATCGCCGCATCGTGAATGTCCGAGCCGGGCACAAGAAAATGCCGGTCCATTAGCGTCGCATCGGACAAGGGGTGCAGCGAGAAAAGATCCGTCCAATGTTCCGGCCGTAGAAAAAACACCGCCGAAAGGAAAATCGTGATGACGCCGACCAGCGAACCGAACGTACCCGGCGCCTTCGGCGCGTACCCCACGCCCAGCGCCGTTGCAATGGCCAGCGCCAGACGCGGTTTTTCTTTTTGGTCGGGAGTTTCAGCGCTCGCTGTCATCGGTCTCATTCAGGTCCAGAATAATCGTCTTGCGGTCGCCGGCAGCTTTTTCGATTTCTTCTTCGTCAAAAATCGGATCGGAGACGACGTACTTTTCGCTCGCCCAGTTACCCAGGTCCTGCATGCGGCAGCGTTCGCTGCAAAATGGAAAATCTTTGTGCACGTCGGAATCGGTTGAGGCTTTGCAGATAGGGCATCGATGAATCATGGCTGACGCTCGTTCAGGATTTTTGTTGCGCAAATCTTTGCGTAAATGTATTGCGTATCTCGCCCGCGAAATTCGGCCCCAATCTTAACCCACTTGGACGGGAGCCGTTAGCCAATCACGCGCAGCGCAGCGCCTGTCGTAATCCGCGTAAGCGCTTCGGCGGGTACCGGCGCAGGCTGCCGCTGCAACGATGGCCGTGTCTCAATCTCTACAACCCGCCCAACCAGATCGTAGGAATCGGTTTTCTGGATTTCGACCCGTACCATATCGCCGGCTGCCGCAATTTCGCCGCTCGCCAACTCAATGTCGGTCAAATACAGTTTGCCGTCAATTTCCGGCGCCATGCCTTCCAGTCGCGCTTCCCACACCAGTGGATTCTCTTTCGACTCGCCCTCGATCAGCGCGCGAACTGTCTGTCCTTTAAAGCGCCGCAAGTTTTCTCGCGAAATCTTTTTCTGAATCGCCATCAAATGATTCCTGCGTTCCGCGATCGTCGCTCCGTCGACTTTCCCGTCCAGCGGAAAACTCGCCGCGTTATCCACGTCCGAATACTCGAACACGCCCATCCAATCCAGCTTTGCGGCGCGCACGAACTCGCACAACTCTTCGAAGTCCGCTTCCGTTTCGCCCGGAAACCCTACAATAAACGAAGTACGCAGCGAAACGCCTGGAATCGTCATACGAATCCGCTCCAGCAATTTCAAGAACGCGTCCCCGTTCGACCCGCGCTTCATTCGCGCCAATACATTCCGGCTCGCATGCTGAAGCGGCATGTCCATATATTTCACGAGCCTCGGATGCGCCGCCAGCGCGTCGAGCAAACCTTGCGTCACGCGGTTCGGATACGCATACAAAAATCGCACCCAAGCCAGTTCTTCGATCTCTGCAAGCCGCGAAAGCAATTTCGCTAGGCCGTCGCGCAATCCCAAATCTTCGCCGTACGAAGTCGTGTCCTGCCCAATCAACGTCACTTCTCGCGCGCCCGCAGCGGCCAAATTCTCCGCTTCCTTTACAACCGACTCAAACCGTCGGCTACGAAATTTCCCGCGCAGTTGCGGAATTATGCAGAAGCTGCAAGGGTGATCGCACCCTTCCGCAATCTTGATGTATGCGGCATGTTTCGGCGTCGTCACAATGCGCGGCGTCAAATCGTGGTACAAAAATGCCGGCGGCGCGGCAGGCAGAACTTTTAAATCGCCCTCGACCGCTTCAATAATTCTTTCCACTTCGCCCGTACCCACCACCGCATCCACTTCCGGCACTTGCTCCAGAATTTGATTGCGATAACGTTCGACCAGGCATCCCGCTACAATCAATTTCTTAGCCGCGCCGAACTTCTTGTGTTCGGCCATCTCCAGAATCGTGTCTACCGACTCTTTTTGCGCCGATTCGATGAAGCTGCACGTATTCACCACGAGGATCTCCGCCTCCGCCGCGTGCGGCGTCAGCTCGTAACCCTCGCGCGAAAGAATGCCCATCATCACCTCGCTGTCCACGAGGTTCTTCGGACATCCCAGGCTTACGAATCCTACCTTCGTATTGGCGCGCGTTTTGCTCATTCGGGTAATTCACAATTGTAACATGCGCGTCGTTTGGACGACCTTATGAGCCGTGCGGCGACAGCGAGATGATTTTTTAGTTGGTCGGTGAACTTTGCCGCGCCTCGTTCACCACGTCGTGCACGGCCTTGACGACTATTTCCTTCGGAATCGTCGCATGCGTCGCATCGGGCACAACGATCTGCCGCCCTTTCGATGAGAGCTTCGCCAGTTTCGGTTGAATTTCGTACGCCCAAATTTTCTGGTATGCCTCGGCTTGCCGGTTTAGCTCGGCATCCCCAAAGTCCGGCGCTTTCCCTGCGGTCAGCGCGATCAGCGGAATATCTCCCAAGGAAGGAATCGCTCTCGCTTCCGCATAGCTCTCATTCAATACCATGCCGGCATCGACGTTATTCAAAAATGATTTTGGCTGGTGCCGCAGTTCCGTAATTAGTTCTTCACGCGTCATTTGCGATTCGTCTTTGCCCCCAGAAGGAGACGAACCCGTTACGCGCAGCAGCCCGACCTGCGACGCTGCCCAAAACAAAGTGTGAATCGGCCGCCACAACGCGCGCGGCGCCTGGTGCGCCAAATAAATTTTCGGCGCGCACAGCGGCTCATCCTCGTGCGCGGCATCGTCCAACACAACGCCAGCCGTGTCTTTCGGATACATCCCCGCAAACACACGCGAGTTCAACCCGCCGATGGATGCTCCCAACAGCACGTACGGCGGCGGAATTCCCGCGCGCTTCAAAAGTTCGTGCAGGTCCGCGGAAACCGCCGCGCTCGTCCTCGGATAGGGCCCCGAATCGCTCCACCCAATTCCTGCGCGGTCATACCAACACGCTTGCGTGAACTTCGCTATCTCAGCCCGTGTGTCCTCCCACGCCAATCCCGGATTGTCGCCGCCCGTATCGAGAATCACCGCGGGACTTCCCGCCCCAGAGCAGAAAATGTTCAGCGAGCGTCCCCCAATATCCACGGAACGCCCGATCCGTGGAAGCCGCTTGCGATCCTTCGCTCGCCCGATCCGTTCATAAATGAAGCCGCACAACAATCCAACAGCGCATGCCAGCGCCAGAATCTTCATGACCAATTTGAAACGCGAAGCTGCCATAGACTTCCTCGGATTTTCCAGCCCAGTGATTCAGAAACAGGCGCGCAATGCCTGCCAAATTCCCGCCCACGTCAAAAAGCCTCCGAAACCGCAAAACACCGATATCGCTCCGCCTAGCGTTGCCGCCGCCCATTTCCAGAAGGTTGGCCGCAGAAACCATTGCCGCAACAAGGAAGCAGCGGCGTCCAACAACAACGTGACTGCGCCCCAGGAGTTCGCCGCCTCTTCAAAGATCAATTCCATTTCGTCGCCAAAACGCTCGCAGAAATCGCGTGGATGCAAGCGGATCAGCAGGCGATAAATTCGTAGCGTCATGTCGCCCTCCGTGGATGCGGCCGCAAACGCCCTCGTGCTTCGCGTACTAGCGAATCGAGCCGCTCGATCTCCGTCGCGAGCAATTTCTTCCCGGTGTCCGTCAGACGGTAATATCTGCGCCGCGGATCTTCTTCGCCGGGTTGCCGCGGCAATTCGCGGACCAAATCCTTCTCGAGAAGTTTTTCCAGATTGTCGTAGAGCGTTCCCGGCCCCAGCTTGTATCTCCCAGCGGATTGCCGCGCGATTTCCTGCATGATCGCGTAACCGTGGCGGTCTTCGCCGGAAAGCGCCAGCAGGATGTGCAGCACGGCAGGAGAGAGCGGCAGGTATTGGTTCAGGTCATGTTTCATAGTCGGAGTCCGATATATCGGATTCCGAGCTATGCGTCAACAGAATTTTTTCAGGGAAGGCGGGCTAGTGGCTTCGCGCTGCGGCCCGGATCTGGCCGAGCAGCTTTTGCAGCGGTTCGAGATTCTCCGCCGCGCCGCCGAACCGCGCTGCGGAATAGAGCTGAGTGAATTCCTGTACAACGCGTGCCAAAGCTGTCTCTTTGATTTGCGCCGCAAATTCATCCGGCGTCTGCGTTTCCCGATGCGTCAGGCCCGCTTTCTTCAGGGTACGCAACATCTCCGCGTACAAGCGCGACGCGATCAGCGGACTATTCTGCGCCGACGGCTTTTTCCGCAGCTGCAGATACAAGATGGCGCGCCTCACCAAATGCGCAATCAAATTAAATCGCAACACCGCGAGGAAGCCGATAAGCAGTACGGGCAGCAGCATGCCGATCGCTTCATTGCGGAACTGAAATTTCCGCAACCATGCCTTTCCGGCATTTTGTTTTTGGTCGAACCATTCGCGCGCCACGTCGCGCCAATTTCGCGATTTCAACTGCATCGATTGTGCCAGTTGGACCTGGTGGTTGAAGTCGTAGTTGATGATCCATTCGTTCCACGTAAGCTCCAGCCAGTCGGCAATCAACGCAAGCCGAGAAAACATTCCCGGCGGGGTTTCGATGGCGGCCGGAGTCGGATCGAAGACGACCCATCCGCTTCCGGGAAAATATGCCTCGACCCAACTATGAGCGTCGCTAGCCCGCACAATGTAGTCGCCGCCCAAAGCGTTGTATTCGCCGGGCAAAAATCCGTTAACTTCGCGCGAAGGGATTCCAAGCGTGCGCAGCATCACCGCCATCGCCGATGCAAAATATTCGCAATGACCGGCACGCTTCTGAAATAGAAAATAGGCCAGCGGATCTTTTCCCGGTTTGCCCGCGAGATCGAGCGTATAGGCATACCGGCTGCGAAGATATCCTTCGATCGCGATGGCTTTGTCCACCGGTGTCGCCGCTTGCGCCGTGATCGTCTGCGCCAGTTTCGGAATTCGCGGATCGAGCGAGGGCAATTGAAGATAACTTTCGCGAACGTTGTCCGGATAGTCGGTTCCCGCCGCGCGCAATTTTTCAATCTGAAATTGCGGTAGCCGCGAAAGTCCGAAGTACCTCATCGCCCCGTAATTATGAAATGGGTTGAAAACGGAGTCCGACGCATCGCGATACAGGTACGCGCGACGTCCGCCGAATGGACTCAATCGATCGCTGGTGAAATTGCCGCGCACCGCGACGCCAACTCCAGGAATGAAAAGAGCGTCGCTCGCCATCGGCTCCATCAGCACGGTGTATTGTAAGAGTCTTGCGCGATCTGTTTTCGACGGCGGCGCGCTGGTCACCGGGATCCACCCGTCGCCGTTCGCAAAAACCGCAATGGAGCCTCTTACACCCGAGCTCCATTTCGCTCCGTCGAACGTCGCCAGCGCAATCCCGCGCCAGCGCAATCGATCGTATCCCACCGGCTCACCGGTTTGTACGCGCAGCACTACCGCGGTGTTTTTCTTGATCTCCCCGATTTCGCCAAGCTCCACTTCATCGGAAAATCCACTCATGAGCGTCGTATTCATGTTGCTGTGGCCCATGTAACCTGCGCTGAATCGCGGAAAGAAAAAGAAGAGCATCGCGCCCGTACAGATCGCGCCGAAAGTCAGCATCACAACGGCCACGCTCAGCGCACGCGCCATGCGCCGTTCGCGCTCTTGCGGATTCGGAAGCTCCGCCGGCACCGCGTCGGAAACGCCGCGCCGCAATTCGAGCGTCGCGAAAACGGCGACGGCGAAAAGCATGTACACGAAAAAGAGGATCAAGAAAGTCGTGTCCACGGTCAGAACGGCGGAAGCCAGAACTGCCGCAAACGAAAGCATGGCAAGGAACATCGCGTCGCGGTCGGTCGTCGCGCTGTAGAGGCGGACCAGCATGATGAAGAAAAGAAAATGAATCGCGGCGAACAGCGTCGCGTACAAAACCGGATTCGTCGAATTGGCGGAATACATTCGCGAAAAAACGAAAATGTCGATTGGAAAAAAGCCGAGGTAACCCGTCACCAGCCACGTCGCGGCGCGCGCGGAAATCTCAGGTGCAGCTTGGTTCCACCAGCGGTGGCCCTTATACAGAAGTCCCACGACAACAAGCACAGAGCTGAGCACATCCAGCTTGCCCGTCGAGACGATACACACTGCGCCGGTCAGCATTAATAAGAACAGGGAGACGCGGAAAAAGCGTTCGGCGGGAAGCTGCGGAGAAACCGCGGATAGCGAAGGCGTGGCCATGGCGAAAATTCAGAATAACATTGGTGGGATTGCGGCGGTTTCGAGCGGGCGAAAGAATAACGGCAAGGTCAGTCTGAAATTTCCTTGAGCGCCGCGGCAGCGCGTTTCGCGATTTTTCGCGTGAGGTTGGAAATCGCAAGATTAGTTACGGCGCTGAGCGCGACTGTTTTCGTTCCTTTTACGTTTGGCAATCGCGGCAGCGTGCAAAGGAAGGGATGGACGGAAATGTTTCGATAGGTCACCGCGTGGCGGACCGGCGGGAGTTGCAGCATTTTTCCGGCGGCGGCTTTGCCGGAGCTGAAAAATTCTTTCCAAGACTGTTTTGCCGCGCGACTCACGTCGCCATTCGCGGAGGTCGTGGGAAAGTGCCAGAGATTTGAGACCAGCGTCGGAATGTGGTCGGGCTGATCGTCTTTGTTTTTCTGCTCGGGCGGCGGCAGAAGAAGAGTTTCGCCGTCAGGATTCACGAGTACAAGGCTTGCCAGCGCCACGTCCACGGTGTCGCGCTTTTTCCTGGCTTCGGGCAGCGATTCTGCGATCCCCAGCTTACGCGCCTCACAGTGCGTTGCGACTGGACAGAGAAGGCATTGCGGCGCGCGCGGCGTGCAGATTATCGCGCCAAGCTCCATCATCGCTTGATTCCAGTCGCCGGGCGCGGCTGGCGTCAACAATCGGTCTGCCTCGCGTTGCAGTCCCTGCCATTTCTGCCCCTCGCGCAAATCTCCGCGGATTGCTTCGAGCCGCGAAAGCACGCGCGCCACGTTGCCATCCAGGACCGCGGCCCGCTCGTTGAAGGCGATGCTGGCAATTGCTGACGCGGTGTAATCGCC
>Ga0075426_10001827_pt1 | contig 15197 bp, 19 predicted proteins | sample SoiMethybrSBSTD5_FD_75304 | JGI IMG/M metagenome (GOLD analysis project Ga0075426, IMG submission 75304) | Bulk soil microbial communities from a Populus tree surrounding site in Tennessee, USA - Soil MetaG P. TD hybrid SBSTD5 | ecosystem: Environmental > Terrestrial > Soil > Tree plantation... | reverse complement strand
AGACATTCTCCTGCGATTTGAGTGGGTGGTAAATGAATAATACTCTGTGGACCAATCAGGAATCCTGATCGGCCGTCAGTCTACCGCGCGTAGGAGACCCAACGCGCCATTTCTCTCATCGTCGGCCGCTTGCCGTACATCAGCAGGCCGACGCGATAGATCCGCGAGGCGAGCCATAACGCTGCCAGACAACCGATCGCCAGAAAAAACAGACTCGCTGCCAATTCCAGCCGTGGAACACCGGTCACCGCCATCCGGATCGGCATGATGATCGGGGACGAGATCGGGATCAGCGACAACACCTTCGCCGTCGTCCCGGTCGGATTCAAAAGAACCGGCTGTATAAATACACCAGTACTCACGATCATGATCATCAGCGGACTCGCCGCCTGCCGAGCTTCGCTCTCACTGTTGACTGACGAGCCTACCGCGGCGTACAGCGACGAGTAGAAAACGAAACCGAGCAGGAAGAACAGAAGGAAAAGAATGCCCGCGGCGAGTGAAATATCGGGCAGCGAGAAGGAAACCGTCGGCGCGCCCAGCTTCGCCATGATAGGCGCCCGCACCTTGAGCAGAACGTAGGTCGTTCCGATCCAGATTATTTGTTGCGTCAGTCCGACCGCACCAACCCCGAAGACCTTGCCAGCGAGCAGTGTGTCGGTCGGCACGCTCGACATTACTACCTCGGCGACGCGCGTGGTCTTCTCCTCGAGCACGCCGCTCATGATCGTCTGACCGTAGATCACGATCGACATGTAGAGCAGGAATCCGATCGCGAAACCAAACAGCACGCTCGCCATGCCCGATCCGGCTCGGCCCCGCTCGGTGATCCGTTCCGTGCTGAAGTCGAGCGGGATGAAGGTGATCTCCTTCATCTTCTGGTTGTCGAGGCCGACTTTCTCCAGACGAGTCGCCATAATCGTCTGCTTGATTGCTTCCTTGATGCGGGTCATGTCGGCAATCGACGTCGCATTCGTTCCGGCGTAGCGCGCAGACTCACCAGCCAGCGTTTGCTGGTTGACCACGACGTACCCGCTCTTTTCCTTCCTCATCACTTCGCGCGTCGCCAGACTCTCCGCCTGTGTCAGCTCGGCGGGCGGGACAGTTCGCACGACGGGAAGCATCGCGGCGTTGGTGCTATCACCTCCGGCGATGTTGATCGCGAGACGACGACCGAAGTTTTCGCCGGTCGCGTCGAGGATGATCGAGTTGTAGATGTCGGTGGTGGTTTTACTGCGCGAAGCCAGCCAGGCCGGCACGATGATGATCGCGCTGAAGAAGATCGGCCCGAAGAACGTCGCGATCAGAAACCACTTCGACCGCACGCGCTCGAGGTACTCACGCTTGATGACTGCCCAGAGCTTAGCCATGTCCGCTCATTCCTTCTTCAATGCCAGTCGCTCCCACCTTCTGCAGGAAGATCTGGTGCAGCGACGGCTGGATCATCTCGAAACGCTGCACAGCAACACCCGACTCGACGATTCGACGCAGCAGCGCCTGCGGGTCTGCGCCAGGCGCGAGCTCGATCTCGAAAAAACGGTTTGAGTCGTCGGCACGCCGGACAAGTGAATGATCGCGCAGGATCTGCGCGACATCAGCCATGCCGTTGCCGTCGAGGGCAAGAGCGACGTTTCGCTGGCCGTGCTCCTCCTTCACATCGGTGACGCTGCCATCGAGAACCTTCTCACCGCGCGCGATGATGCAGACGGAATCGCAAAGCCGCTCAGCATTGTCCATCAGGTGCGTGCTGAAGATCACGGTCTTTCCGCGGCGCTTCAGCTCGACAACGGTGTCCTTGAGCGCCTGCGCGTTGATTGGATCGAGTCCGCTGAACGGCTCGTCGAGAATCACCAGATCGGGATCGTGAAGCAGAGTGCCGATGAATTGCACCTTCTGCTGCATGCCGCGCGAAAGCTCGTCGATCTTCGCCAGTCCCCAATCTTTCTCAGGCGTCTTGAGCGATAGCCTTTCCAGCCACTCGTCGATACGGCGGTCAGCTTCGCTTCCCTTTACTCCCTTCAATTCGGCGAGGAACTTCAAAACGCGCCGCACCTGCATCTTTCGATACAGGCCGCGCTCCTCGGGGAGATAGCCGAGGCGCTCGGTGATAGCGGTATCGTTCGACGGGCGACCGAAGATGAAAATGTTGCCCGCATCCGGAGCGATGATGTTGAGGATCATCCGGATGGTGGTGGTCTTGCCGGCGCCGTTCGGGCCGAGGAGTCCGTAGACGCTTCCCTTGGGAACGCGCAGCGTCAAATCGTTCACCGCCGTATGCTCGGCGTAACGCTTCGTGACGTTGACTATGTCGATTGCGTACTCGGTCATGTAGCTTCGCAGGCGCTGCCAGCGGACGTTGGATAGGCGAGTCGGGAACAACAATATACGTCGGAAAGAGATGCCTGTTTCAGAAACGATCGCAATCGGTTCGTTATTCCTGATTGGAGCGGCGCTCTACTCGTCGGTCGGACATGGCGGCGCGTCCAGCTACCTCGCGGTGATGGGTCTCTTCAGCCTTTCCCCTGATGTGATGAAGCCGACCGCGCTCGCCCTCAACATCCTCGTTGCAGCGGTGGCGACGATAAAGTTTTATCACGCTGGTCTGTTCAAGTGGGAGTTGTTCTGGCCTTTCGCGGTAGTGTCGGTACCGGCGGCATTCCTCGGCGGTGCGACGATGCTCCCGGCGCGCTTGTACAAGATCCTGGTCGGTGTGGTGCTGCTGTACGCTGCGGTGTGGCTGTTTCGCTCGTCGCTGAGACCGGCGGCGAAGGAGCCGCATGCGCCGCCACTCTGGGCAGCGATCATCTCTGGCCTGGTGATCGGATTTCTATCCGGAATCACCGGTGTCGGCGGCGGAATCTTCCTCAGCCCGCTGCTGCTCTACATGGGATGGTCGGAGACACGCGCGACGTCCGCGGTGGCTGCGCCTTTCATTCTTGTGAATTCAATCGCGGGGCTGCTCGGACACCTGTCGAGCGTTGCGGCCTTACCCGCGAACATTCCGGCCTGGGGAGCAGCGGTGCTGGTCGGAGGCTGGATCGGCGCGACGTACGGCAGCAGACGCGCACCGACACCCGTGCTGCGGCAGCTGCTGTCCCTCGTTCTCATCGTCGCGGGGGTGAAGCTGGTGTTCGCGGGATAGCGGCTGTTCGCGGGGTACTCGCCGGGGCTGTGTACCACGTCCCGATGCGAACCAGGTCAAGCGGATTGACAGTGTTCGCGCCGTAGCGAGCCGCCCAGTGCAGATGCGGGCCCGTTACGCGTCCGGTATTGCCGACCAGGCCGATCACCTGCCCGCGCTTCACGACTTCGCCGACGTGCACCAGCGTCTTGCTCAGGTGAAAGTACGATGTCACGACTCCGGCACCGTGATCGATGTATACGACGTTGCCGGCGAGAAAGAAGTTGTCGATCAGAGCGACAACACCGCGATTTGCTGCCTTGACCGGTTCCCCCATCGCGCCGCGAAAATCAACACCCAGGTGACGCGCAGTCAGCTGACCATTGAACAGCCGACCCGAGCCAAACTCGCTCGTGATCACCGAATTGCGCGGCCGTATGAACGACGCGGTCCACATTGGCGCTCGCTCGTGGGCTGCTTTTCCAACTTCCCTCGCGCGCGCGTTCTCGCGATCGACGCGTGCCTGGGTTGCGGCATCGAGGGGTCGCGTGAAGGAGCTATCAACCTCGAGCGGTTGTGCAACCGGCGGTGGAATCTTCGGCAGGTCAAAGCGCACGCGCGTTATCTCCGTCTTGCCGGACGCTCGTTGTACGACAGCGTTGGCGAATAGCACCCCTTCCTTGTCGACGGGTATGCCACCGATTGCACGCCAGGTGTTGCTGCCCGCGCGTCGGAAATGGAGTGGTTCGTCGGCCAGAGCTCCTCGTATCGAAACGATCGAATCTCCACGAGTCGGATCGCTGAGGGTGAGGCGGACAATCGCGCCTGGCTGTGGCTGCGTCGGTAGCGCGCTGATTTTCGCGCCCTGAGCCCGCGAAACGCCAGCGCATAAACAAGAAGCGGCTGCAATCGCCGCGATATGTGTTCTGAATTCCATGATGTTCCGGGTGGTTGAGACAGAAGCTAACCTATTGTTACAACCACACTGTCTCGAAGTTCTGTCTAAGGTCTGAACCCTGCGGAGAACCTGAATGCTTCGTGCTTTGGTAATTGCACTGATTTTCGCCACCGACGCCGCTGCGCAACAAATCCATCAGTCGGCGCCGATCAGCAACATCGCGTACGAAATCACCGCGGATTCATCCGCGGTCGGCCGGCATCAGCTCGGCGTCTCGATGACGTTCGATGTCAGTGGAACGGCGCCCGTTGTTCTCGCACTGCCCGCGTGGTCACCCGGGCATTATGTGCTGCTCTGGTTTTCCCGGCGCGTGTCGAATTTCACGCCGCAACAGAACGGTGCGCCACTCGAGTGGAGGAAGCTCGATTTTCAGACATGGGAGATCAAGCCGCGCGGTACCGGCCAGGTGCGTGTGAGCTTCCAATATCTCGCCAACGCAGTCGATCGGGCCGTCGCATGGACGGCTCCCAATTTCGCTTTCTTCAACGGCACTAACGTCTTCCTCTATCCGACTGGTCGCGGATTCAACTGGCCGGCACGCGTGACCGTGCGCACCGAGCCGAGCTGGGGGATTGCGACGGGAATGGATCCGGCTGGCGCGAACACTTTCAGCGCCACGAATTATCACGATCTCACTGACATGCCGTTCTATGTCGGTCGCTTTGCAATCGATAGCACCCAGATCGCGGGGAAGTGGGTTCGGCTCGCGTTCTACCCGGCATCTTCACTCACTCCAGCCAGACGCGATCGGACCTTCGGCTGGCTGCAGAAGTTCGTGCCGAAGCACATCGCGGTGTTTGGCGAAGCACCATTCCGTAACTACACGATCTTCCAGCGATCGGATACCCTCGTGAACGGGGGCGGCCTCGAGCATCAGGCGTCACAGGTCGATGAGGTCCACGTCAGTCAGCTCGACGCCGGTTATCTGCCGGGACTTTACTCCCACGAGTTCTTCCACGCCTGGAACGTCAAGCGCCTCCGGCCAGCCGACCTCGTCCCATACCGGTACGATGACGCGCAGCAGACAACGTGGCTTTGGGTGAGTGAAGGCGTCACGGACTATTACGGCGAGCTCGCGCTCACTCGCAGCGGTGTCCATGACAGCGTTGCCTTCTTCGATTTCCTTGCCGGCGAAGTTGCGTCGATTGCATCGGCGCCTCCCACCGCATTGAGCGACGCGTCGCTCGATGCATGGATCGGCGCCACGGATGGCAGCGGCGGCCTTTACTACCCAAAGGGCGGATTCGTCGGATTTCTGCTCGACGTTCTCATTCGCGATGCGAGTGATAATCACCACTCGCTCGATCAGGTCATGCGCAATCTGTACGACCAAACCTACAAACGTGGTCGCGGCTTTACGCCGAGCGACTGGTGGGGTGAAGTCAGCAAGGCAGCCAACGGAAAAAATTTCGCTGACTTCGCGCATCGATACGTCGACGGGCGTGAGCCGCCGCCGATCGATTCCGTTCTCGCACTGGTAGGTCTGCGTGCAAAAGGTGACACGCTGCGTGAGCCACGACTTGGCGTTGCAACGTCCACCGATAGCCTGGGCATAACCGTCACCGGGCTCGCCGCCAACGGGGCCGGTGCAGTGGCTGGCCTCGCTGTCGGCGACAGACTCGTCTCGATCGGTGAAGTCTCCATCACCAACGACAGCTCCTTCGATGCGTTCCGACAGCGCTACAATGGCACTACCGCGACGACGTTACCGCTGGTGGTAAAACGCGGTGCTCAGACGCAGACTCTGCAACTTCCGGTTCGACTCGTGCAGCGTGTGATAACTGTCGTCACGCCGATCCCGAACGCCTCTGACAAAGCGTTACGTCTGCGCGCTGGGATTTTGAAGGGATCGACGTCCTGAAGGTGTAGACGAAGCGACGCGCGTTATTGCACCTCGATAACCCGCGTCGTCGACGTGCCGCCATTCGTCCCGACCTCCAGCTTGACCGCGTATTTCCCGCGCGGGACGGCGGAAAGGTCCAGCACGACAGAGCGGGGAGACATGACGCCCGACGCACCGTTCTCCTGCCAGCGGATGTTGAGCGGTTCGGCCTTGGGGACGATGCGAAAGACACGGAAAGCGCGCCGCAGCAGGCTTTCTTCTACCGGCGTGATCGTCAGTGTCACTGGTAGCGCGCTGTCCGCTGGCGTACTGCCGTACAGCTCCCAGAAGAGTCCGACCTGAACGTTGCGCTTGAACTTCGTGCCGCCATGAGCGCGAGCAATCGCCTCGTCCAGATTTGTCGGCAGCGACGGCGCACCGTCGACCAACAAAAGGTCCGACACGCTGATCTTGCCGGAGTCGAGCGGAATCTCCGCGAAGCCTGAACGCCAGCGCGCGGCGGCAGTGCTGTCTTTAGCGAGCAGCTCGACACCAATCAACTGCTCTCGCCACGGCGTCATCACAGTCAACACGTTCTTCGTCGGCGATTCGTCGAGCAGCGTCATCGACGGCGTCGTCGCTTCATCACCCATCGCGACGACGGCAGCGGCAAATTTGTGCTGGCCAAAGATCGTGTCAGTGGTGACGTCGAATGCGGCGACTATCCGCGTCGAATCGCCGCGACGAAAGCGCGCCACTTGCGCGTCGAGTCTTACGAATCCATTCGCATAGCCAGGCGCATACTGCTCGCGCGGCGGGAACTGGAAGATGTCGAAAATCGAATCAGCGATCTGCGACAGGCTCTCGGGCGGTCGTTGAGTCAGAAAAAAATGATAGCCAGGCTCGCGCTCATGCCCGGTCACCGACGGCTTCGAGTCGGGATAAAGGCTTTGACTCGGCTCCTGAGTCCACTTCTCAGCCCAGCCGAATCGCAGAGTTAGCTCGGCGAGGTCGCCACCCCACGTCGAGCCGTAGGTGTTCGCAGAGTTCTGATACAGCATGGTGTACAGAATTCTCGAATAGTGCTCCGTGCGTCGTTCGTTGCCCGGCGTCATGTAGAGCGGATCGGAAACCCACCAGATCCGCGCGTCGGCGGCTTCACGCTGCGCGCACGACATTTTGTGGTAGGTACCACGAATATCGTCGTCCAGCAGCGGACTCAGATTCATCCAGTGACAGCGTAGCGCCGACGGCATCTCGTCGAGTGCCTGTGAGTAAGCGCTGTCCGCCGCCAGATATTTGCCCGCCACATGTAATGCGAAGCCGAGCAGTGCATCGCACCACCATTTGCTGGCACGACATGAACGAGCGAGGGCGATGGTGGTCGTGTCGCGCGTCTCCAGCATGTAGCGGATCCGCTGACCCATGATCCAGTCGTCACCGGGCACCAGGTCTGACGCGCGCGCGAGATCGCGGAGCAGCTCTTTGCGAGCCTTGACTATGTCCCGCCCCTCTTCGGGTATGACGTAGTCCTTGAGGTTGGGATGCCATTCACAGAACCTGCCAACGATCAGGCAGTGATTCTGATCGACGCTTCCGATGTAGAAGCGCGGCAGCATGCGACGCCTGCGCATTTCGAAGCTGGCCTGGAGATCCTTGGCGTGATCAACGACTTCCGCCGAATCGATTCTCGGCTCTTCGTTGGTCGTCGCCTTTACCAGTTGTTGCTGGGCGACACTCGCTGAGGGATCGAGCATCAGGATCAGTGTTGCACACACTGCAACCGGTCGGGCAAGCACCAGGCTCATACCCGAATTGGACACCCGAAACAGTTTAAAAGATGCGGCGCAGAACGTAGGGCACCTGCTTAAGAGCCACAGTAATTATTTAGCTCCGGTGCACGCGCCACGCCACCTGGAAACGGTGGGCGCTACCCTGTCGCCTGAACCGACCCCGCGCTGTCGATGAGGAGAACTTGCTGGCGGGCAACCCAGAGTCGCCAGGCAAAGAGAAGATAGAGAATCAGCGCAACCGGGACGTTGAGCTGACCTTCCTTGAACTCGAAAAACCAGCGCACGATGTCGAATGCGAGCGAGTAGATCGTGAGCCAGAAAGCGGCTCCCCAAAACGATCGCTTGCGCATGATGATCCCGATGCAAAGGAGCGCCAGCAGTACGCTGATGATCTGTTCGATCCACCACCAGGCTCTCGTTTGGAAGACGAGCGCCGCGCGCAACGGTGGTTTCACGAAGACGTTCAACCAGCCGGCGATTGTTAGCAAAGCGATCAGCGCCGCGATGATCGTTCTGAAGATGTCGGGAGGCAACCGGTCTGTTCGAATCACTGGTGTCGTCGGTGCGGTCATGGTATCAGGGCTGATTTGCCCGGATTGCAATCAAGTTCCGTGCGCGGCCGCCGCCTGATAAGTAATCAGGCGTTCTTCCACGGCGTAGGCCGCGGAATCCAGCGCGGAACCGCCGCCTTGTAGCGCCGATATTCGTCGCCAAAACGTCTGTCGAGCCCAGGCTCCTCGAGCAGGTGGAAGTAAATGACATTGATGAAGAAGAACACGGCTGCCCACAGCGCCAACACCCGCGAGCCAAGGAACAGAGATTCGCCGATCAGAATGATCAGGACCGCGCTGATCATCGGATTACGTACGAATCGATAAGGGCCGACCACCACGAGGTGTCTGGCGGGATCCCACGGTGCCAGAGTACCGCGGCCGATGCTCGCGAAAAGCGTGACGCACCAGATGAAAAGTGAGACGCCAAGCAGCAGGATCAATATTCCCGCGAGATGACCGAATGTTGCTGTCAGAGTGCCGTCGATCCATCGAGTGTCGGACGCCGCAAACCCGTTGATCAGCCAGCGTGGTACTAGTACCGTAACCACAAAGGGCAGTAGCAGAATCGCGACGAAATGCCGGATGATCGTCACGAGCTACGCCTCCTCGTTAAAGCTTTCTCGGCATCGGCTGCTTGTCGCGCCCAAACGGGTCGCCGAGAAGCGCTTCGGTGTGCATCGAACATACCCATTGGCCGTCGCGACGAACCCACGTCGACGAATCCGACGCTTCAACGGTGATCGGCTTGCCGTCGACCGTCAGCAGCTCCTTCACTTTGTAAGCGACTACCGCCGCGTCATCGCAGACCAGCCGTATCTGAACGTCGGACAGAGTGAATTCGTGGAGCGTCCAGCCGCCGGCTTGCAACATTTTGCCGAAGGTGTCCTGGCTGATGCGGGCCACTCCCGATGCGCCGACGACGATGCAGGGATCATCGGTCAGTCTCATCGCCGACTGCACATTCCTGTCCCGGATCGCCGTCCAGTACTGCTTCTCGAGATCGAGCAGTTGTTGTTCGATTGGGCCTTCAGGCATCTCCGCGTCCTCGTCACATCACGGTTGCCATACATTGGGGGCGAATGTTGCGCCGATCAAGCGTGTAATCGAATTGTCAGCACTTGCTTTTCAGAGCAACAGCAAGCCACGCCTGACTCCCGTTGCCACTGCTTCCGCGCGCGTCGTCACACCGAGCTTCTCGAACAAAAGCTCGAGATGAGTCTTCACAGTGTTGGTGGAGATGCCGAGTCGTGCCGCGATCTGCTTGTTGATCAAGCCATCAGCGAGCAGCGCGAGGATTTCGTGCTCGCGCCGGGTAAGTGTCGTCGAGCTCGGTTCGTTCGCGACGCGGCTGCTCGCGCGCGGCGTTACTGAGGCCGCAGGGCGGGCGATCAGCACCAGCTCGGCCGCGGGTGGTATTTCCGCGCTGGAATTTGCGACACCGACGATCTCGAATTCCTCGCTCGATCTCAGCGCCGCCGCAATCGATGCGCGCAGTTTCTCGGTTGGCGCGACGATGGCAACGCGCGTCATTGGCGCGTGCCGCGCTCAGGCTGCTCGCTGCGAGAGCGCGCGCTCCACGAATTGGTGAACCAGCGTCGAAGGAATTGCGACGCCCAGTCCATTGACGACCATGCTGTTGATTCCAACGAGCCGTCCCTCGGCGTCCACGAGAGGGCCGCCTGAATTGCCGGGTGCGAGACGAACATCGGCGACAACCCAGCGTGGCGATTTCGAGCGGTCGCGAGCGACGGTGTGAATGACGCCCATTGCCAGCGCATCGCGTACACCGAGCGGGTGACCGTGGGCGAAAACGAGCTCGCCGGCGCGAAGTGATTCAGGATCGCGCAGCTCCAGCATCGGTCCACTGACCGACGGAGCAGCGATGAGCGCGAGATCATGTTTAGGATGGTACGCGAGTGCGCGCGCTTCGCGCCACTTGCCATTGGCGTCGACTTCCACCGACGACCCGCGCCTGACGCAATGCGCGTTGGTGACGATGAGTCCGGCACCGCCCCAGATGATTCCGGTGCCGCTGCCGACGTCACCGCTGCGCACTTCGACAACTGCCTCCCGCAGGAGTTCGGCGAGACCGTTGAGATTTGACGATGCTGCGCGCGCTGAGCCAAAAAGTGAGGCATTCATTCCTGCTCACCTCGATCGGTCGGCGTTATCGAAATTGTTTTCAGGACGCCGCCGCGCAGAATCTTGAGGCTTACCCCCTCACCCGGTCGCGTGGCGGAGAGTGCATCCAACAGGTCGTCAGGTCTCGAGAGCCGCTGCCCACCCGCTTCCAACAACAGGTCTCCGAGCAAAATGCCGCCCTTCTCCGCTGGAGAGTTGTCCGCGATCGAGACGATCAACAAGCCGCCGTCGCCGGAGAGCTGATGCTTTTTGGCGAGCGCAGCTGAAAGCGCGACCGGTTGCACCGCTACGCCGATGAAAGGTCTGCGCACGTGACCCCGCTCGAGCAGTTCGTCGACGACGCGGTCAACGGCCTGCGCTGGCAACGCGAGCGGAGTGCCTCGGGCGAGAGCAGAGTTGTTGATGGCGAGGACGCTACCAGCGGCGTCGACGAGTGGTCCGCCGGAAAAACCGTCGTAAACCGCGAGGTCGAGACGGAGCACCCGATCGATACGCGCACCCTGCCAGGTGCGCCATCCTTCGCCGACCGCGCTGACGATCCCGAAGCTCGCCGAGACGTTCTTCCCTGGTCGGCCGACTGCCAGCACGAGGGTACCTACTCTCAGCGAGCTGGCGTCGGCGCGGGGCGCTGCCTTGGCGCTCGCATTTCCCTTGATACGGAGCACAATCAGATCGGTCGCGGAATCTCGTCCGGCAATCGTCGCGTTCGCGGGCTCGCCACCAGGCAGTGTGATGGAGATCTCGCCCTCGCTGCGCACGGTGTGGCTGGCGCTGACTACGACTCCATCGCGCCAGATGATCCCGCTGGATGGAATTCGCCGTCGCGCATTAATCGCCACGATCGAATTTCCGGCTGTTTGTACGGCCGAAGCGAGCTGTGAGGACAGCTCCGAGAGCGCGCTGCCGGCGCCCGACGCTGATGCTGACATGGTATACCCGATGAGTGACGCCGAATGAATCACTCCTGGAAGCGACGACGGGTATCGGACGAATGGGTGAGGCTGGCCGCGTTGCAGCAGGAGCGAGATACTAGATGCCGCTAACCGTGATTCCTGAGGAATCGTATGAGTATCGCCGACACACTACTGCCCGAATTCGATCAGGAGATGGCAACCACGCGTCGGGTGATCGAGCGCGTTCCCACCGACAAAGCGAAGTGGAAACCCCACGATAAGTCGTTTACGCTGGGCCACCTCACGCAGCTCATCGCAGGGATGCCCGGCTGGATCACCAATGCCGTCACCCAGACTTCACTCGACCTCGGCGGCTATCCCGGATACAGCTACGAGAAGACGGAAGATCTGCTGAAGATGTTCGACAAGAATGTGAAGGAAGCGCGGCAGGCGATCGCGCAATCCAGGGACTCGGATTACGTGGTGAAGTGGTCGCTAAAGCGAGGCGACCAGGTCTTCTTCAGCGCCCCGCGCGGCGTGATCGTACGGCAAACGATCAATCACCTCGTTCATCATCGCGGGCAGCTGACGGTGTATTTGCGCTTGATCGATGTGCCGGTGCCGTCGATCTACGGTCCGACAGCCGACGAGCCGATGCCGGGACTATCGCCGCGTAAATAGCGGCTATCTCGTCGCGCGGGATCGAGACAATTCGCGCAGGGTGTCTTCCACCTCCGCGACGTGTCCGGCAACGCTCACCTTGGGGAAGATCCTGGCGATCCGTCCATCTGCGTCGATGATCACGGTGGTGCGCTCGACGCCCATGAACTTGCGGCCGTACATCGATTTTTCCTTCCATACACCGAAGGAGTCCGCCAGCGAATGCTTTTCATCGGCGAGAAGCTGGAACGGCAGATCGTACTTCGCCTTGAACTTGAGATGCGAGGCCACGCTATCCGGACTCACGCCAATGATTCGCGCATCTGTCTGACTGAAGCGCGGGAAAGCGTCGCGGAAATCGCACGCTTCCTTCGTGCAACCCGAGGTATCGTCCTTCGGGTAGAAGTAGAGGACGGTATTTCTTCCCTGAAGTGAATCGCTGGTCACGACGCTGCCGTCGTCAGCGGGAAGAGAGAAGCGCGGGAGCTTATCGCCTTCCTTCAGTCCGCCAGTCTTCTTTGATTTGCGAGGGGCCACTCAGCGGGAAGCGGTGGGCACCCGGTGGGCTGCCGCTGTCACTATCGGGGTCAGCAGCTCGCGCCAGATAGCGTAGCCGTCGTAGTTCATATGCAGGCGGTCGTCGGTGAACAACTCCTCGCGCGGCTTTCCGTCCGGTCCCAGCATCGGCGTGAACACGTCGACGAAGGTAAGCATGGAATCCTTTGCGGCGTACTTCTGAATCATCGAATTCGCCGCACGCATTTTGTCTGCGAGCGCCCAGCGGTCACCACTCGGCTTGATCGAAACGTATGCGACCCTGGTATTGGGGAGCGCCTTACGTACGATCGAAACGAACGCTTTGTAGTCCTTGAAGACTTGCTCCGGTGCTCTGCCTGCGGACAGATCGTTATCGCCCGCATACAGGACCACGAGGCTGGGCTTGTAGGGAAGCACAATCCGCGGCGCGTAATTCACGACGTCGTCGATCTGCGATCCGCCAAACCCACGCTGAATGACGTTGACGCCGGGGAAATCAGACTGGAGGTCGGGCCACAAGCGGATCGAGGAGCTTCCCACGAATACGACGCCACCTGGCTTGGGTGGATCGATTCGATCGGTATCCTCGAACGCGCGAATCTCCGACTCCCAGCGACTTTCAGGCTGGACCGCGACTGCGGTTTGCCGTGTAGCGGTTGTCTGGGCGTGAGAGCCGGTCGCGACGAACGAAAGCGCGACGAGAAGGAACAGGTAACGCATGGGCCTACACAGTATCACGCAGACCCATTTCTGTCTACACGATGACAGCTTTCGGCTTATCTACGCCTTGCTGCTGAGCAAAGGCGCGGACTCAACCATTCGCGACAGCATGCACGACAGCGACGCGCTTGGCTGGGCGACTTTTTTTCGCCGCCAGCATCTCGCTGAGCTTATCGAGCGCTCACGTCGAGCGTGATTTCTGGCGGAGTAGCTGAAATGCCCAGATGCAGAAGCCAGCCGAGACCAGCGTGATGACGACAAAAAACGGATCGCGGTCGCCGTGAAATCCCGTCTCCGAAAACAGCCGCCAGACGTGAATGATCGTCAGCAGCCCGAAAATGACACCGGTGGTGATGAGGTACGCTTTCATCTCACTGCCTCCTGCGCGCGGGACGCGCCAACACGGGTACGCACGGCCTCGAAATCGCGAATCGGCCGCACCTCGATCGAGCCAATGTCAGACCATGGGAATTCCGATGCGATCCGAACAGCTTCATCGAGATCCTCAGCTTCGATCAGATTGAAGCCGGCGAGAAATTCCTTGGTTTCGGCGAACGGTCCGTCGGTGATCGTCAGGCGGTTATTGCGGCGACGGAGCGTTTTCGCGGTCTTGGGACTCTCGAGCTGCTGCGATTCAATCAGACTGCCTTGAGTTTTCAGCTCGTCGGCGTGTTCGATGCAGCCGCGCATGGTCTTGTCGAATTCCTGCTGCGGCATCGCGTCGAGCATTGCCGGATCGTTGTAAATGATCACCAGAAACTTCATGCTATCGCCTCGTCAGAACTGCGAAGGGAATCGAAGATGTCCAAGTTAATTGTGTTCAACAGTGTGTCCGCCGACGGTTACTTCACCGATACAAAAGGTGATATTAGCTGGGCCCACCAGAATGATCCTGAGTGGCGGGACTTCACCAACCAGAACGCGAGCGGCGACGGAATCCTGCTATTCGGGCGCGTCACCTATGAGATGATGGCCAGCTTCTGGCCGACACCACAAGCGAGCCAGCAATTGCCCTCCGTCGCCGAGCGCATGAACAGCGCTCAGAAAGTGGTCTTTTCCCGAACGTTGAACAAGGTGTCCTGGAATAACACGCGTCTCGTGAAGGGCGATCTCCCCACCGAAGTGCACAAACTCAAGGACACCGCATCTCCGGGAATCGTGATACTTGGCAGCGGAACGATTGTCTCTCAGCTCGCACAGGCAAATCTGATCGACGAGTACCAGTTGGCGATCAACCCGATCGTCCTCGGGAGCGGCCGAACTCTGTTCGAGGGAATGACGAGCCCACTCCGGCTAAAACGCACCCAGTCGCGCAGCTTCAGGAACGGAAACGTCTTCGTCGTCTACGAGCCCGCGAAATCAGCCTAGGGCCTCATGATCTTTTCGCGACCGCTGCGATCAACGATTCGCACCTGACTTCCAGTATCGTGAGCGAAAATCTGCACGCCACGATCCGCGCCGTCGGTTAGTCGAACGTCTAACCTAGAGGGTCAGCTTCGATCCGAGAGTGCGCTCTCCAGGGCATTCCACGCCAGGAGAGCGCATTTCACCCGGGCCGGGAATCGCGCGACACCGGCCAGCGCCCGCAATGGGCCGAGTTCTTCACTTACCCCGGCGGTGCCGAGCATCAGATCCCGAAAATGATTTCGTATGCTCTCGATCTCACCGCGAGTTTTGCCTTTGAGTAGCTGCGTCATCATCGACGCCGAGGCCTGAGAGATCGAGCAGCCGCGACCGGAGAACTTCACGTCGCTGATCTGGTCGCCGTCGAATGCCACCTGCAATCCGATCTCGTCGCCGCAGAGTGGGTTCTTCATCTCCACACTGGCGTCGGCGTTTTCCATCGTGCCTTTATTGCGCGGGCGGCGATAATGATCCAGGATCATTTCCTGGTACAGCGCCGAGAGCTCGGCGGAATCAGGACGCGGCATAGGAAAAGATCTCGCGTGCCTTGAGTATGCCAGCGACCAGTGCGTCGATGTCGCTCTCGTCGTTGT
>Ga0075426_10001826_pt1 | contig 15205 bp, 18 predicted proteins | sample SoiMethybrSBSTD5_FD_75304 | JGI IMG/M metagenome (GOLD analysis project Ga0075426, IMG submission 75304) | Bulk soil microbial communities from a Populus tree surrounding site in Tennessee, USA - Soil MetaG P. TD hybrid SBSTD5 | ecosystem: Environmental > Terrestrial > Soil > Tree plantation... | reverse complement strand
TTCTCGAACAGTAATTCGTCGCCCTTGCGCCGCACCAGCTCAAAAACGCTGGACACGTCCTTCACCGGCACCATCCCGCGCTCGTGCCCCGCCAGGTCGAAGATCCGCACCTGCGATGGCCCGCCCACCAGATCGCTAACATAGAGCATGGTGGCCGCCGGTAGAAAGCTTTCGATCACCGCCTTGCCCTCCGGAACCACAACCTGCGCGTCCCCAAGCTTGTCACTCTCGAGCGGCAGCTTCAGGATCTTGCCGTGCGGCGCACTCTGGAGCGAAAGCAGGTAGACGTTCCCGTCCAGCCCGAATCGCGCGCGCGTCACCTGGTCCGCCAGCCGCGTGATCTGCCGCCACTCCCCGCTTGGCCCGAGCAGGTAGTGCGCGAACTCGCCGCCGTCGCCGTTGGCCATCGTGGCCAGAATCCATCGCCCATCATGGGACGATTGCAGCGTAACCTCGGCGATGCGCGGAAAATCCTTTCCCAGAGAATACGCGTCCTTTTCCGTCTTCGTCCCCAGCCGGTGAAAGTGGACCTGCTGGTAGAAGCCCATGTCTTTCTTGGGACGCTCCGCGCCTCGCGGATATCGCGTGTAGTAGAAACCCGAGCCGTCCGCGTTCCATGCCAGGCTGCCCCCCGCGGTGCCGCCGTTCACGCGCGGAATCACGTCTGCCAGCGCCTTGCCCGTCGCCACCTCAAAAATATGTACGTCGCCGCTCTCGCTCCCGCCCTCTGATAGCGATACCGCCACCAGCTTCCCGTCCGTTGATGGCACGTAGAAATCGATGGCCGTGGTTCCCCTGGCATCCAGCCGGTTGGGATCCACGACCACCCGCTCCGACGCCGGTTTATCGGGCGACTCGAGCGTGATCAGAAACGGCTGCTCTTTCGGCGGTTGACTCTTCATGGCGAACAGAACATCACCGCGGTACGCAAGCCCGTAATATGCTGGCGAGGGATAGCTCAGCAGGCGCTTCAGTTGCTCGTAGAGCGCCATTCGCGCCGGCACCGCATCCAGGTAGGAGCGGGCGTAGGCGGTTTGCGCATCAGCCCATTTGCGCACGGCCGGATCATTAAAGTCCTCTAGCCACCGGTAATCGTCGACAACCTTAACGCCATGATAGACATCCGTCACCGGTCGCTTCGGCGTGGCGGGCGGCTGCGCCGCATGGACGAGAGCCGCCCCAAGCACACCGCACGCTACGGCCCGGCGCAGATGAAGGATTTTCATGAAACCTCGCTCGGCGGATTATAGCGTAATAGCACTGGAAACCGGCTGCGGGCGGCGTTAGTCTAACTGGTAGGTGGAATTCTGATATGCGCAAAACAGTCACTATGTGTTTGTGGTTGTTAATGGCTAGTGTGGCGTTCGCTCAGCACGGCGGCCGCGGCGGCGGGGGTGGACATGGAGGAGGCGGCGGCCGCGCTTTTAGTAGCGGCGGCGGGCACTACTCAGGTGGCGGCGGCCATGCCTACAACGGCGGCGGCCGAGGCTACTATGGAGGCGGCGGTCGAGGTTATTACGGCGGCGGAGGCCGTGGCTACTACGGCGGCGGCCGAGGCTATTACCGCGGCGGCCGGGGCTATTACGGGTATGGTCGCGGCTACGGATACGGTGGCTTTGGCGTTGGCCTGGGCTTTTACCCCGGTTATTACGGCTACTATGATCCGTACTACTACGACCCCTACGCCTACTCATATCCGGCCTATCCGTATCCGGCGTACGGGTATCCCGCTTATCCGGCTCCTGTGTACCCAGCGCCTTCAGTGGGTATAGTGATCGGTGGCGGCGGTTGGCGGCACTTCGGCTATCGCAGATAAAGCCGCATATTTACAATACTTTACAATAGGCACCACGGCAACGTAGTGCGATGCCCTTGCATCTAAGTTGGTAGGAGATAAAAGAGATGCAAGGGCTATGGAGAACGGGCTGGCAGGTGCCGCTCGTCATGCTTGCGGTTGCAGCGTTGGGCGTGGCGAAACCGACTACCGTACCCGCCCCAGGAACAATCAACTACATTGAAGGGCAAGTCGCTCTGAACGGGCAAGCTTTGCCGGTGAACTCGGCCGGCTCGGCCCTGCTAGAAACAAACCAGTTGCTCGACACCGGGCAAGGCAAGGCGGAGCTGCTCCTCACTCCTGGCGTGTTTTTCCGCCTGGGTGACAACAGCGAAGTCCGCATGGTTTCGCCAGGTCTCGCGGATACCAGGGTCGAACTTCTGAAGGGTTCGGGGATGCTCGAAGTCACCGAGCTCTTCAAGGAAAACGACCTCGGCGTGCTGGTTGACGGCGCCAACGCCAAAATCAACAAGAAAGGGCTTTACGATTTCAACGCCGACGAGCCACAAGTCAGCGTGTTGGACGGCCAGGCGACCGTCTACGAGGGAGACGCCCACGTCACCCTGAAAAAAGGCCATGAGGCTCTGCTGGCGAACGGCCAGGCGCTGAAATCGCAGAAGCTGAACGAAGGAGCGGTCGAAACCGACCCGCTGTACCGCTGGAGCAGCCTACGAAGCCAGTACGAAGCGGAAGCAAATATCAATACCGCCCAGACCGTCGTGGTGAACGGCGGATGGTATGGCCCGGGTTGGTATTGGAACCCGTTCTGGGGCTTCTACTCCTTCCTGCCGGGTGATGGAATCCTCTACAGTCCGTTTGGCTATGGATTCTACTCGCCTGGATTCGTGTGGCGCGTTCCTCACCACTACCACTATCCGGTTGCTGGAGTCCGCGGATTCAGAACCGCGCCGCCGGTGGCGCACACAGCTCCGATGATGGCCCCTCATATGGGATCGATGGGTGGCTTCCACGGAGGCGGCGGCCACCGCTAATACAGCCGTTTTTCCGAAGGGCCGCGTGATGAGCGCGGCCCTTTTTTTGGCTTCCGGTGATCTAGCGCTCTGTAATGGTGACGGCGTTCTTCAGCCGGAAGTTGATATGCGCCTCGGCCGGCACCACGGCCGGCTTGCCGCGCGTGGTCATCACTCCGGCCGTTCCAGCGGCGGCGCCAACGGCTGCCCCGATCCCGGCGCCCTTTCCACCGCCCGCAATGGCCCCAATGGCGGCGCCGATCGCCGCACCTCCACCGACTTTGGCGGCATCCTCACCGGTCGAAGTCTGGCCGTGCTTTACGAACGTCTCGGTGTCGATCGGGATGTGCTGCCCGTCGGAAGTGGTCAACTGCGTCAGCTCGATCGCCAGGTCCGCAAGCCCTTTGACGCGGCCTGCGCGCTGCGACTGCACTACTTTCCCTTCCACATGCGCGCCACGCTCCGCGATCACCCAGCCATCCACCACCAGCGGTTGGTCGAGCGTCGCCCGGAACTCGTCGCCCACCATATTACGCTCGCTCGATAGGCCCTGGCCCGTACGAACGGAAATCAGCGTTCCGGCCTTCAGGTTTACCTGAACGGGAGGAGGCGGGGGCGGCGGAGCTGGAGCGGGAGGAGCAACAGATGGCTCGGGTTGAACCGGGGCCGGCGCTGCCTCCGCCGGTTGAGGGAGAACAGTGGGCTCCGGAGCCGGCTGTACCGTGGGCTCCGGACTCGCCGGGATATTCTGGGCGACCATTACGGTTTCCGCTCGATGAGCCTTCTGCATCTTACGGGGTGACTTGACGGCCTTCGGCACTTTGACTTCCTCCACCGCGGTGGGTAGCGCAGGCTCCGCCGTCTGCTGCTTCACTGGGACCAGCGGCGAAGGTTTCTCCACGGCTTGCGCCGGCGCAGCAGCGGTAGCCGGCTGAGGCCTTACGGCCACTGCCGTGGCCCGCGTCATATTCCGGCTGATCTGCCACCTCATCAGCAGGCCGCCACCCACCGCGGAAACGGCCACCAATACCGCGACCTGAATCGGCTTCATAGGGTTCTCCAAGCTGTTCAGACGAGTAACACCGCACTTCCGTTTCCGCAATCGCACCCGCTAGAATGGAGAAACACGGCCGCCCATGAGGAGTTTTCCCCAAAGTTTCGCTATCGGGAACCTGCAGATTACCCCAGCCACGGTGCTCGCCCCGATGGCCGGCGTCACTGACACTGTATTCCGCCGCTTCATCCGCAAGCTTGGCGGCTGCGGCCTGATCATGACCGAGTTCACCAGCTCGCACGGCGTAAGCGCCTCGCTGCGCGCGCGCAAGCCAACCCGAACCCTGAAATATCTGGCCTTCGAGCCCGAAGAGCACCCCATCTCCGCGCAGCTTTTCGGCGCCGATCCCGCGGTGATGGCCGACGCCGCCCGCGTCTGCCAGGATCTGGGCTTCGATATCCTTGACATCAACTTCGGCTGCCCGGTGAACAAGGTTGTCAAATGCAACGGCGGCTCGGGCCTGCTGCGCGACCTACCGCTGGTCGAGCGCATCCTGCGCGAAGTGCGCGCGGCGATTACCATTCCGTTCACCATGAAGTTTCGCGCCGGCTGGAATGACGAGGAACTGGTCACCGTGAAGATGGCGCGTCTGGCCGAGGATTGCGGCTTGCAGGCCGTTGCGCTCCATCCACGCACCCGCGAGCAGGGTTACAGCGGCCAGGCGGACTGGACGCGCATTGCCGAGGTCAAGGCCGCCGTAAAGATTCCCGTGATCGGCAATGGCGATATCACGACGCCCGAGGACGCCGTCCGCATGGTCGCGGAGACCGGCTGCGACGCGGTCATGATCGGCCGCGCGGCATCGTCCAATCCCTGGATCTTCCGCCAGATCGGGCAGTATCTGGCGACCGGCCGCTACGACCAGCCTACGCACCAGGACCGCTACCAGATGATGCGCACGTATTATGCGATGCTGCTCGACCGCGACGAGCCCGATGCAGCCGGCAAGATGAAACAGTTCGCGACCTATTTCACGCACGGCATCCGCAACGGCTCGAAGCTGCGGGCGGAAGTCTATCAGGCGCACGAACCGCGCGAAATCATCGAGCGCGTGGATGCGTTCTTCCATCACGACACGGTGCCGGCGCTCGTTTCGTGAAGCAAGTTCAGCTCATCACTGATGGGGCCTGCCTCGGCAACCCCGGCCCGGGCGGCTGGGCGGCTATCCTGCGCTATGGCGGCCGCACGCGCGAAATGTTCGGCTCCGCGCCGCAAACCACCAACAACCGCATGGAGCTCACCGCCGCCATCGAAGGCCTGCGCGCGGTCAAGGAGCCGTGCGAGGTCGAAGTGGTCACCGATTCCGAATACGTGAAAAACGGCATCACGCAGTGGATTCACGCCTGGAAGCGCAGGAACTGGACCAAGAGCGACAAGAAGCCGGTCCTCAACGCCGATCTCTGGCGCTTGCTCGACGCCGAAGTCGCCCGCCACCAAACCCGCTGGACCTGGACCAAAGGCCACGCCTCCCACGACGACAACAACCGCGCGGATGAACTGGCGAACATGGCAGCGCGGGAACAGAGTTCGAGCGGATAAACCTTGTGGCGTGCGCTTCAGCGCGCAGCGGCGAACTTCAGTTCGCCGTCACAGCCGCAACGCAAGACTGCCGGCTCAAGCCGGCAGCGGCATGCTGAAGCATGCGCCACAAGCGGATGGATGTACCAGGCGCGACGACTTCGTCCTCGCCCCACGCGCTTCAAAATCCGCTTCGCCTTCGAGATATTCCTGCGGCTGGCCCGCTTGCGAAAGTAATCCTCAGCGCAGCGCCGATAGCTTCTCCCCGAGCGCAACGTTGATCAATTGATTCAGTGCGACTCCTTCGGATTCAGCGACGCGACGCGCCTCTTCCAATAGCGATGCCTGAAGTCGCAGCGCCACGTTACTTCTTCGCACGTTTACCTCCTTGGATGTCCCGCCACACCACGCCGGGCGGGACGACCCGTACGCCGCGGCTCCAAACGGAGACCTACAGCGGAATCCAGACCAGGCGGTTCACCCACTCCTCGCCTTCGCTGGCGCTCCAGATGAGAGCAAGCTCTTCGACAGCCGTCGCGATGGCAATCCCCTCCCGGAGCAGAATCAGCCCGGAGCTCGTGGTTTCCGCCACGAAGCGCCGAAAGTGCCCTGGCATGGTCCGCCGGTCTTGACTTACAAGCACACGTCCGTTTTGCGCAGCGATGCGCAAGACTTCGGAATCTTCAAGTCCGTCTAGCTCGGCGCCGGCGGCGGTACGAAAATCGATCTCCGGCATCTTGCGCCTGAGCCCGCGCACGACGCGTCCGTCCAGGTCGGCATCAGCCTGGAATTTGACTCTCATGCCGTGCGCGCCGCAGTTTCGCGATCAACTCGGCATTGGGCTGGCTGGATTCACGCTGGTGCGCGTCCGCGATCTTTTCTCCTTCGACGAGGTAGGCGTCCACTTCCTTCTGGTGCGCCAGATAAAAGGCGAGCGCCCCGTGCACCTGCTCCAACGTGAGCGCCGGGTAGCTCTCTACCATGCTCTCCGCGGACATCCCCTCGCGGAACAGGTAGACGAGTGAGTCGAGCGAGACCCGTGTGCCCGCGATGCGGAAAGCTCCCTCAATTTTGGCGACGTATTCCTTCATCACGGCGTGCCCTTGATTCAATGTTGACACGCCGCGGGACCCCGAAACAAGCGGTGTCCGTTGACCAGCTCCCCTACCTGTTCCTCCGGTGATATTCACCGCCGCCCAATCCGCCTGCGTCGATCAGGACCGCGAAAACCAGAATCACCAGATTGATCCCCTCGATCGGCCGGTGCGTATTGACGAGCCACGCGTAGGCCAGCGTGGTGGTGGGAAGGAAGAAGAAGCCGAGTAACGGAATAATCAGGCCGTGATAGGCGCGGCTCAGATAATCCGACAACAGGAACATGCAGACCAGAACGATCCGCGGGAACATCAGAACCCCAATGACGAGGCAGCAAGGCATAGTCGAAAGATCCAATTCTCAGAATCGCGCCACTGTTGATATACTAATCTGTTCACCACACATTAAGGAGATCCCCCAATGAACGTGCCATTTTACGGCCACGTCAAGCAATACCACAACATCAAGTCGGAGATCGACGCCAACATTCACGAGGTCCTCGAGAGCGGCCAGTACGTGATGGGCCCGATGCTCAAGCGCTTCGAAAAAGAATTCGCGGACTATCACGGGATAAAGTACGCCGTGGGCGTGGGCAACGGCACCGACGCGCTGTGGCTGTCGTTCATGGCCCTTGGGATCGGCCCCGGCGACGAGTGCATCACGCACCCCAACACTTTCTTCGCGACAGCCGAGGCCATCTGGATCGCCGGCGCCACGACTGTCTTCGTCGATTCCGATCCGAAGACCAACTGCATCGACCCCTCGAAGATCGAAGCCGCCATTACGCCGAAAACCAAGGCCATCGTGCCCGTCCACCTCTACGGCCAGTGCGCCGACATGAAGGCCATCCGCAAGATCGCCGACCGCCACAAGCTGCGGGTCATTGAAGACAACGCGCAGGCCATCGGGGCGCGCGGCGATGGATTCAAGATCGGCGAGCTCTCCGACAGCGTCTGCACCAGCTTCATCATTCAGAAAAACCTCGGCACTTTCGGCGACGGCGGCGCGGTGGTCACCAATAACTCCGAGATCGATCGCATCGTGCGCAAGCTGCGCAACCACGGCTCGGAGAAGCGGTCGTGCCATAGCTACGGCTTCAACAGCCGTCTGGATGATCTCCACGCCGGCGTGCTCAGCGCGAAACTGAAGCACATCGACGAAACGAACGAGCTGCGCCGTAAGTGGTCGGCGCGCTATTCGGCGTGCCTTAAAGACGCGCGCAACTTCACGCTGCCTTACGCCGCGCCCGGCTACCATCACGTCTTCCATCTCTACGTGATCGAGACCAAGCGGCCCGAGCACCGCCGTCCGCTGCTCGATTTTCTCATCCAGAACGGCGTCGACGCCAAATGCCACTACGACATTGCCATTCATCAGCAGGAAGGTTATCCGTGGGGCAAACAGGCGCGCATCGCCGGGCCAATTCCGAACGCCGAGCGCAACGCCGCCTGCTGCGTCTCGCTGCCCATGTTTCCCGAGCTCACTCCAGAAGAAGTCGACTACGTGATCGGCAAGACTCTCGAGTGGGACCGGACGGTGGGGTGAGGCGTGGCCAAAAAATACAAGGTTGTCGTCGTCGGCATGGGCAAGCGCGGAATGCACCACGCCACCACGTTTCAGGCCAACCCGCGGTTTGAGGTTGCGGGCATCTGCGACATCGACCAGAAGCGCCTGGATGATGCGGCCGCCAAGTTGGGCGTCGCGGTGAAGGGCAAAGACGCGGCCGAGGTCGCGCGCGCGGTACGGCCCGATGTTTTCTGCTTCTGCACGCTGCCCAATATCCGGGCATCGATGGTGAAGATCGGGATCGAAAGCGGCGCACGGCTCATCGCCATGGAGAAGCCCGTCGCTTTAAACAGCGCCGAAGGCTTCGAAGTCCGTGACCTGCTCGCCAAAAGCGGCGTCAAGGCTGTGGTCAGCCACCAGCACCGCTACGGCGAGCACTACCAAAAGGTCGGCGAGCTGGTAGCGTCAGGCGCGCTCGGCCGCATCCATACTGTCTACGGCACCGCCACCGGCTGGATGATGCACATGCTGTCCCACCTGGTCGACTATCTGCGCTGGTTCAACAACGACGCCGAAGCGGAATGGGTGATGGCCCAGGCCGCGGGCCGCGGCAAGCTGGCCGACATTCATCCTTCGCCCGACTACATTGCTGGCTTCATCCATTTCGCCAACGGCGTGCACGGCGTCATCGAGTGCGGCGCGGGCGCACCCGACGTCCCCGAGGTCGATTACTGGTGGCGCAAGTGCCGGATGGGCGCGCAAGGCACGGATGGCTTCGCCGAAGTCCTCACCGGTGGCGGTTGGCGCTCAGTCACCAAAGCCGGCGCCTCCTCCGGAGCCGGATCGATGAGTTACGATCTCGACATGCCGCCCTACATCCAGGAGATGGCCGAGTGGCTCGATGACGACCGCCGCGTGCATCCCTGCCATTTCTTAAGTGCCTACAAAGGCTTCGAGATCATGATGGCGTTCTGCCGCTCGGCAGCCGAAGGCGGGCAGGTAGCGCTGCCGCTCACCTCCGCCGCCGATGAAATCGAGATGTTAAAGCGCTCCGTGCCCGACAGGAAAATCCTGCTCTCTCTCTCCGCAAGCGCCAAAGAGTACACTTCGTAGGGGCGAGGTACGCCTCGCCTGGATCGCAACTAAATCTGAACCGGTGGCGTCATGTTTACGAACTCTCACTAATGCGTCACGAAGGGATTCTCCACCCGCACACCGTCGTAAACCTGCCCGTGGCCCAGGTCCTCGCTCAACACCAGCGAAGCATCCGCGGCTTTGGCGGCGACGAGGATCAAACCGTCCCAGAACGAGAGTTTGTACCGGGTGTGAAGATCGATGGCGGCGATCACATGAGGCGGTTGAATGGCGACGACAGACAGATCCGCTAGTTGAGCCGTCAATGCCTTAGCCTGGCCCGCGGGTATCTGCCTGATCTTGCCCGTCAGGATGGCGTAGAACTCCTGAAGGACCTGTGTGCTGATGACGATTGTCTTTTCGTAAAGATGGCGCGCGTAAATCCGGCGCGCTAAATCTCGTTTGTAAGGAAATCGCCGGTCGTGCACATAGACCAGTACGTTGGTGTCGAAGAAAACGCTCATGTACGGTAGAGTTCGTCCCGATTCCACTTGCCTTTCGGCACCTTGTACAGACCATCCTTGGACGCGTGGAGGAACTTCTCTCCAGCGGCAATGTAGTTATCGCCGAAGCGAACGGCTCTGTCCAGATTCTCGTGAATCCACGCATTCAGCGATATGCCCTGTTTCGCCGCTCGCGCTTTGGCCTCTCGCACCAATTCCGCAGGCAGTGCGATCGTGACGTTCCGCTTTTGTGCTCTCACATATTTAAGTGTAACACACACAAATAGGTGAAGGCAGCGTGATGGGCTTGCATCCTGGCTCTGAACATCTGCTTCGTACGACTGCTACAATCACCTTCATGCCTGAAGAAGTTTACGCCGTTTTCGATACCACCGAGGGCCGCTTCAAAGCGCGGCTTTTCGCCGACCGCGTGCCTAAGACCGTGGAGAATTTTGTCTCGCTCGCCGACGGAACCAAAACCGGCAAGCCGTTCTACGATGGCCTTGTCTTTCATCGCGTCATACCGGATTTCATGATTCAGGGCGGCTGCCCCGAAGGCTCCGGCCGCGGCGGTCCCGGCTACAAATTCGCCGATGAGTTTCATCCCGACCTGAAGCATTCCAAAGCCGGCATGCTGTCCATGGCCAACTCCGGGCCCAATAGCAACGGCAGCCAATTTTTCGTGACCGTGGCGCCCACGTCGTGGCTCGATAACAAGCACAGCATTTTCGGGGAAGTCGTCGAGGGGTACGACGTGGTGGAAAAGATTTCGCATGTGCCGCGCGGCTCGCAGGACCGGCCCAAGAAAGACGTGCAGATCCGGTCGGTGAAGATCGAAAGGAGCTGACGCCGTGTACAAGCTTTCGCTAGTGCTCTTGTTCTGCTCGCTCGCGGCCTTCGCCCAGGAGGGCTTCCGCCCGCTGTTCAACGGCAAGAACCTCGACGGCTGGGATGGCGACCCGCGCTTTTGGAGTGTTCGCGACGGCATGATCGTCGGATCCACCGAGAAAGCCAAGCTCCCGCACAATGAGTTCCTGATCACCAAACAATCGTTCGGCAACTTCATCCTGCGGGCCGACTGCAAGCTGCGCAATCATAACAGCGGCATTCAATTCCGTAGCGAGGCCCTTCCCGATTGGGTGGTGCGCGGCTACCAGGCCGATATGGCCGCCGACAATTACTGGGGCAACATTTACGAAGAGAAAGGCACGCGCGGCACCATGGTAGACGGCTGGCCGAAGGCCCAGGCGGTTGTGCATCTGAAGGACTGGAACGAGTACGAAATCTCCTGCAACGGCGATCACATTCAGTTGAAGCTGAACGGCATCGAGACCGCCGATCTCCACGATTCCGCGCGGCTCGCCGGCATCATCGCGTTGCAACTGCACGCCGGGCCTCCCATGGAAGCCTACTTCCGCAACATTCGCATCAAGGAGCTCAAATAGCGCGCCTTGCGAATCGCTCTGTTCGGCGGTACCTTCGATCCCATCCATAACGGGCACCTCGAAATCGCTCGGGATGCCGCGCGCCAATTTTCCTTGGGCCGCGTGTGGTTCGTACCGGCTTCGCGGCCGCCGCACAAATCGGGCGTCACGCGCACCCCCTACGAGCACCGCTACCGCATGGTCGCGCTGGCCTGCCAGGGTGAGCCGCTGTTTGAAGCGTCGCGCCTCGAGCAAGACGAACAGAACAGCTATTCGATCCGGACCATCGAGCGCGTTCGGGCCTCGCTCGCGGCGGGCGACGAATTGTTTTTTCTGATCGGCGCGGACGCGTTTGCGGAAATCACCAGCTGGCATCGCTGGCGCGAAGTGATTGCGTCGGTCGAATTCATTGTGGTCAGCCGCCCCGGCCGCGCCTACCAGATACCCGAAGGCGCCCGCGTGCATCCTCTCCAGGGAGTCGATCTGCCGGTATCGTCGTCAGAAATTCGGCGCCAGCTCGCCGCCGGAGACGACCGCGTGGACGTGCCGCCGGCTGTGCTCGCTTACATCCGCGAGCACGGCCTGTACCGCTAGATGAAGGCGATGACGTCGATTTCAACCAGCGAGTTGCCCGGGATGCCGCCCGCCGCCGCGATGGTCGTGCGTACCGGCGGCTCGTCCCCGAAGCGGCCGCGAAATACCTCATTCATGCCGTCATAGTCTTTCAAATCATTCAGGAACACGCGGCACTGTAGGACCTTGTCCATTGAAGATCCGGCGTTTTCCAGCTCCGCCTGAATCTCGTCGAGCACGTTCTTGGTGTGCACCTTGATGTCGCCCTCTTTGTGGTACCCCTTGCCGGCGATGAACAGCAGGTTGCCGTAGGAAACCGCGCCATTAAACAACGGCGCTTTGGCCGGCTTCTCCCCTTTTTGTCCACCGCGGTGATGCACCACTTTCTTCAGCGGCAAGTTCTTTGCGCTGGCCGTTCCAGCCACGGCCGCCGCCGCAACTCCGCCCTTCATAAATGCTCGTCTGTTTTCCATGTCATTCTCCATTCACAAGGATTCGGAAGAAATTAGATTACCGGCAAATTCACGGCAAAGTATAACTTAGCGGCTACCCGCCAGACAAAACCAGCCGGTGTCCCGCGCGTCCGAAGCTACACTGAGGCCAGGTGCGACGGACATCTCTCGTGAACTTGACGGCTGCGATCCTGGCAGCGGCGACCGCTCTGGCGCAGCCGAGCCTCACCACTATCCAGGATACGCTTTACAAAGCCGACGGCACGCCCTTCAACGGCCTGCTGATTATCTCCTGGAACAGCTTCGAATCGGCCAACCTGGCGGACATTGTCTCGCAGAGCCTGACGGTGAAGGTGGTGGGTGGAAATTTCCGCGTACAGCTTGTGCCCACTACGGTCTCCAATCCGCCTACTTACTACACCGTGAAGTACAACAGCGACGGGAAGATCCAATTCGCGGAAACCTGGGTGGTGGGCGCGGCGGACACGCCGCTGAGAATCCGCGATGTACGGGCTTCGGTTTCCCCGTCCACTCCAATCGAGCCGCCCAGCCAGACGCCCATCCAGGAAAGCGACGTAGTGGGACTGACGGGCGACTTGAGTTTGCGCCCCACCAAGGGCCCGGGGTTCAGCGCAGGCCGCGCGGCGCTGATCAACGCGTCGGGCGGCATCGAGGCGGTGATCGGAAATCCATCGGACTGCGTCACGGTGGACGGTTCGTCCGGGCCCTGCGGGGGCGCTGGGCCGCAATTTTCGGATGGCGAGGTTCCGGGAGGCACCGTGGATGGCGCCAACGCGACCTTCACGCTGGCCAATCCGCCCACTCCGGCCACCAGCCTGGTGTTGTTCCGCAACGGCATCGCGCAACAGCCGGGAACCGATTACACATTGACGGGTTCGAGCATCCAGTTCCTGGGCGGCGCGGTTCCGCAGCCGGGCGATGCGCTGCTGGCCTGGTACCGGCTGCCTGCGGCGGGATCCATCGGGGGCGAAACGGCGGCAGGCCCGCAGATTCTGTGCAGCGCGGCGGGGACGAACACCTCTTTGACCAGTTTCACTTCGCTCGGCAGTTGCACGATTCCGGCGAACATGCTCGAAACGGGAGATCGAATTGACCTTCAATTCGATCTGGCTCACGCGGGCACAACCGCGGGGTTCGAGTACAAGGTATTTTGGGGCAGCACGGTTCTGACGGACCGAGTCGCCGCGGCCGGTGACGCGCTGATCGCCGGGAAGGGTGAAGCCGGGATATATGGCGGTGGCGCACAGTTAAGGGCGGAGAGCTGGGGAACGGTGCTGGGGTTCGCGGCAACGTTGGCGAATGCGACGGACAACATGGTTCCGCCACTAACGATCGATTTTCAAGTGAAGATGGCACAGGCGACCACGGAAACCGTGGCGCTGCAAAATTTCACTGTGGTGCGGTACCCGGCGCAATAGTTACTTCAAGTACTTATCGAGATCGGGGTGGAGCTGTTTCGCCACGTCGGGATCGTCGAGATTTTCTTTTGTGACCACGCGCGGCGGAAGATTCTGGATCTTCTGCGGGGTGGCGCCTTTCAATTTTTCCACGGCGGCGACGACGGCGTCGTGGCCCATGCGGAACGGGTCCTGGACGACGAGCGAGTCGATCCGGCCGGCCTTCAAATCGTCCAGCAGTCCCGGACTCCAGTCAAATCCCACCAACTTCACTTTGGCGTTGCGGCCTTTGATGGCTTGTGCGGCGCCGACGGCGCTCGATTCATTGGATGCGAACATGGCGGCGAGGTCGCTGTGCGCGGTCAGCATGTTTTCGGCGACGTCCAGTGATTTGGCGCGATCGGCCCAACCGTAGCGTTTGTCCACGATCTGAATACCCGAAAAATCCTTCTTGATGGTGTCCTCGAAGCCCTGCTCGCGCGCCATGGTAGACGCAGCGCCGGGTTGGACGGCCACTTCAGCGATCTTACCCTTGCCGTCCAAGAGCTTTCCCATACGCTGAGCGGCCATCACGCCAGCGCCATAGTTGTCGGTAGCGACCTGGGCGACGAAGCTCTGGGTATCGACAGGGGAATCGAAAATGACGACGGGGATATTTTCGCGCGCGGCGCGATCGACGACGCTGACCATGGAGGTTTTGTCGATAGGGGCGAGACAGATGGCGTCGACGCGCTGGGTGATCATGGCTTCGGTGATCTGCAACTGGCCGTTGAAATCGGTTTCGGATGCAGGGCCGTTCCAGACGATTTCGACATTGGCTTCGCGGGCGGCGGCGACGGCGCCGGCATGGACGGACTGCCAGAACAGGTGGGCCTGGCCCTTGGGGATAACGGCGATGCGCTTGCGGGTGTCGCGATTGCAGGCGGAAAGAGCCAGAAGAAAAAAAAGAAGAAAGCCCAGGGATGAATGCCTAGTCCACGTCATGGCAACCTCTCCGGCCAACGGGGACAGGCAGCGCTGTCCCCGTTTTTCAATGGCATTTACTTTTTCACGAAGCCCTGGACATAGATGGCGTGGACGCCGCGCACGTTGGTTTCGGTGCCGGTGACTTCCATGACATGGGCGAAGTGGTCGCCGGCGGCTTTGCGCAGCTCGGTCTGGCCGTCGCGGCGGGGATCGTGCTCCTCGTCCATCAGCATGTAGATGGCGCCGTCCTTGGTGAGCAGCCCGATGGGCTGGCCGCTATTGAGGCACTTCTGGCCGCAGGATTTGTGTTTGTCGCCGTGCTTGCCGAGCTGGAGGTAGCAGGAGAGATCGACGATCTCGCCGGTGACGGTGGTGATCTTGCCGGAGAGTGGTTTCTTGTCAACCCCGGCGGCGATGGTGGTGTCGGTCCAGGGCGCGGCGGGTTTTTCACCGAGCGTGCCCATGGCTTTATCCCATCCGCCTTCCGGCGTCATCTGGGGCTGGAGCGGGCCGGCGCTCGCGGATTTTTTGGCGGCAGGTTTCTTTTCGTCGGCGGCAGTGAGCGTGAAGGCCACGGCGGCGAGGGTAAGAGATGCAAAAAGTGTTTTCAGCGACATAATTCTCCTCGTTTTCGAATTCAAAGAGCAGGAATGCCATTTTACATGCAAAACAGCGGCCAGGGGAAAGGGTCGATCAACGGTGCTTCAGAAGCAGGAGGTGATCGCCGAAGTCTGCCCCCGCCAGTTCCTTCACGCCCGAGTCGAAAGTGACCAGGACGCCATCGCGATCCGCCGATTGGCCGAGCAATAAAGCGTCC
>Ga0075426_10001825_pt1 | contig 15210 bp, 9 predicted proteins | sample SoiMethybrSBSTD5_FD_75304 | JGI IMG/M metagenome (GOLD analysis project Ga0075426, IMG submission 75304) | Bulk soil microbial communities from a Populus tree surrounding site in Tennessee, USA - Soil MetaG P. TD hybrid SBSTD5 | ecosystem: Environmental > Terrestrial > Soil > Tree plantation... | reverse complement strand
GCATCAGAGCAGTTGGAAACCTGCTTGCCTGCCACTTGGGTGTAGGAATCTCTTTCGGTCCTGGTGAAGGTGTGAGACTTCAGATTGCCATCCTGGCGTGCGCCCTGTTTTTTGCGGGCACCCACGTCGCGGCGCAGACGTTCGACATCAATGGGCAGACGCAGCCCTCGCCCGCCGCTCCCCAGAAGAAGGGGCAGAAGCGAGCGGCGCCCGGGGCGCATCCGTCCTCGCAGGGAATTGGCTGGGGAGCCAGCATCCAAGTGGCGCGGGTGGCCCGCGCGGCACAGGATGCGATGCGCCGCGGCAACTACGCGCAGGCCGTTGATTTCGCCCAGCGGGCCGCCAATGCCGCCCCGCAGAATGCCGATTTGTGGTTCGCTTACGGCTATACCGCCCGCATGGCCGGCCGCAATGCCGCTTCGGTGGACGCCTACAATCACGGGCTGCAACTGCGGCCTTCGTCCATAGAAGGGCTGTCGGGCCTGGCGCAAACCTACGCGCGCATGGGCAAGACGGCGGAAGCGCAGCAACTTCTTCAGCGCGTGATTGCCGCTAATCCCCGCAGTGCTAATGACTTGCTGCTCGCCGGCGAGCTGTTTCTGGATTCCGGCGATGCCCAGAAGGCCCTGCCCATGCTGCAGCGCGGCGATGCCCTGCAACCCAGCGCGCGCGGCGACTTGCTTCTGGCCAAGGCCTACATGCGCTTGAAGCAACCGGACAAAGCCCAGCAGATGCTGCAGCGGGCCAAGGACCGCGCCCCGCATGACCCTGATGTGCTCCGCTCGGTCGCCGGGTTCTACCGGGACAGCCGTGACTATAAGAATGCGATTGCCGCGCTATTGCAGGTACGCCAGCGCACTCCCGGTTTTCTGGCAGAATTGGGCTATACCTACCAACTGGCGGGGCAGATTGATAACGCGGCGCGCACCTACGCGGAGGCGGCCAACGCCCAGCCGCAGCAGCTGAACCTGCAGATCAGCGCGGCGCAGGCTCTAGTCAACGACAACCAGCTCTCCCAGGCGCAGCAGTTTCTAAACCGTGCCGCCGGTATTGATCCTAATCACTACCGCATTTTTGGGCTGCGCGGCCAGATTGCCCGGCTACACGGTCAGACCGAAGAGGCCATCCGCCAGTATGACCAGGCGATTCGCAATGTTCCGCAATCACCTCAGGAAGGGATTCTGTATCCCATCGAACTGCGTATGACCCTGGCGCAGCTCTACCGCGACGACAACAATGAAGCCGCCGCCGAACAGCAGGCGCAACTCGCCGCCGGTCAGATCAGCCAGATCAACATGCAGGGCCCGCAACGGCCGGAATTTCTTCGCTTGCGCGCCGCCATTGAAACCGACACCGGAAAGCTGCAGGCTGCCGATAAAGACCTGAGCGAGGCGCTCTCGCTCGACCCCAAGAACAGCAATATTAGCCTGCAATACGCCAGCTTGCTCTGGAAGATGGACCGCAAACAGGATTCGCGGCAAATGTACCTGCGTACCCTGCAAAACGACCCGAGCAACCGCTATGCACTGATTTCTCTGGGCTACCTGCTGCGCGATTTAGGCGATCCGAAAGGGGCGGAAGGTTACCTGCTGCGCGCCGCCCAGTACTACCCCAAATCCTATGAGCCCTACCTCGGGCTGGGCGATCTGTTCACAGCTCTTAACCAGTATCCGCGGGCGCTGGAAGAGTACGAGAAGGCCTACGCGCTCAACGCGACCAGCCCGCTCATTGTGGCGGGCGGGGCAAATGCCTCGCTGGAATCGCACAAGCTGCCGCTGGCCAAAACCTGGCTCGACCGTGCCAAGGGCAACATGAACCAGAACCCGGAGGTCATGCGCGAACACGAGCGCTACTTGACCTGGACGGGCAATTACGCCGAATCCGCCAAGCTGGGCCGTCAGGTAATCCAGAAACTGCCGCGCGACCGTGAAGCTCCCATATACCTGGCTTACGACCTACTTTATATGGGGCAGTATGACAATGCCCTGCGCCTGGTTGAGAGTTACCAGCCGATCCTGCCTAAAGAGAAAGACCTGTGGCTGATTGCCGGCTACGTGCACACGCATTCGGAGATGCTGACCGAAGCGGTGAATGACTTCACCCACGCCCTGGAATTGGACCCGGAGATGGCCACCGGCCTGGTGAATCGCGGCTTCGTGCTCAACGATTCGCAGAATGCTCGCCAGGCGGCCGCCGACTTCCAGAGAGCTATCCGACTCAAGCCGGATTACGGCGAGGCCCACCTCGGTCTGGCTTTCGCCAATCTGCAACTGCACCATCCCAAGGTAGCGCTGAAAGAAACCCAGCTGGCGCAGCGCTACATCGGCGAATCCAAGGCTACGCATCTCGCCATGGCCGGCGTCTACCGCGAACAACTGCTCTTGCCGGATGCGGCTAAGGAGTACCAGGCCGCGCTGAAGTATGCGCCCGACGACCTGCAACTCCACTTGTCCCTGGCGGACACGCTTTACCACATGCGCCGCTACAACCAGGCGATCGACGCGCTGAACCAGGCGCTGACGCTTTCGCCGCAAGATCCGTTCATTTACGCGGAACTGGCCCACAATTACGCCCGGCTGCATCAACGGCAGCAAACCTTCCGCTACATTGAAGCAGCTGAGCGCGCCGGCTCCGACCAAACCGGTGTTCTACTGGCCACCGGCGACGCGCTCTTGACTTTGGGCGATCGCAATGCCGCCATGGAGCGCTTCTCGCGAGCGCTAACCGCTCCAGACGCGCAAAGAGTGGAAGCCCGCCTGGCTATCGCTCGCGTATTCGCCACGGATGGGCGTTACGACGATGCCCGCCAGCAGGTCAGCCTGGGCTTCGCCGAAGCCCGCATCGGCGAGGCCGAACCCATTACTTCCGATGACCTGGTGCAGGCGGCCAACATCTTCCTGCAATCCCATGACTATGACCTGGCCCGGCAATACCTGCAGCGCGCCAAGCTGGCCGGCGCCGACGCCACCGTTATCGCTATCGGTATGGCCAACGCAGACTTGGCCGAAGGGCACAGCCAGAGCGCCCAGGCGGAACTGGCCAGCCTGGGCAATTCCTCCGATTACGACCACAACTTCGATTACATGATGGCGCAGGCCAACGTATACCGCCAGCAACAGAACTTGCCTAACGCCCTGACGGCTTTCGCAACGGCCAACAGTCTGGCCCTGGATGACGACAATGCCGAGCGTTCCGAGCTCGATGTTGCCGGCCAGGTGGGGCGTCCCATTACTGAATACGTGAACGTGCTGCCCCACGCGTCCCTGCAGCCCATTTTTGAGGACATCAACATCTATCAGCTCGACGCCAAGTTGCTGGGTGTTCGCAATCCGGTACTGCTGCCCGCCCCGCGCCACTCGATTGAAAGCAAGGTTGACGCCGGTTACAAGCTGCACATCGGCGGATTGCCGACGATTACTGGCTTCACCGAGGAGCGCAACGACTACGGTACCCTCTCGTTTCCCAGCGAACTGCTAATCCAGCACCGCAACACTTTCGATACCACATTCAATACAGGGATCAACCCGGTGCTGCGCCTGGGCTCCAACACCATTGCGTTCAACCCGGGCCTGCAGTTTACGGTGCGCCGCGACACCGAAGCCCCCCTGACGATGAATCAGAACTTATTCCGTCAGTTCGTGTACATGTCCACTTCGTCGTTCTTTAACTGGATTTCCGTGCGCGCCAGCTTCACCCGTGAGGCGGGCCCGTTCACCGAAGTTCCCCTGCACTCGCGCGAATTAAGAGGCACCGTCGGATTCACCGTCGGTCGGCCTTGGGGCCGCACGTCGCTGTTTACCGAGTACTCAGGCGATGATCTGCTGTTCCATCCCCGCCTGGTCGAATTTTATGAAACCGGTACCCGCTTTGGAGTGCAGCATAAATTCGGAGAAAAGCTGAGGTTCGGAGTTCTGGGCGACTACTTGCGTGCCTGGCGAGTCCAGGGCGGCCAGTATGCTCTGGCCCAGGCCATGCGTCCGGGGTTCCGTTTCGATTACCGGCCCACCACTCACTGGTCGGCCGAAGGCGAGTTCGCCTATTCACGCGGCCAGGGCATGCATTTCTATGACAACGTAGAGAGCCGATTCCTCGTCTCATACGTCAAGCCCGTGCGGCAAATGCTTAACTCCGGGTCCGGAGATGTACCGGTCTCGTATCCCTTCCGCATTTCTTTCGGGGTACAGCAGCAGGAGTTCTACAACTTTTCGCACGGAGCCACCATCGTTCCGGTGGTGCAGATATCGCTGTTCTAGTTGCGACAAAGAGAGCTGCCAGTACTCATGCCCCGACTTACCTCTATCGCCGAACGAGTGCGCAACGCCATTCAGCAGCGCTCGCAAGGCACACAGGGCCGCATCGTGAGCGGCAGCCTCACCCTGCTCATCGGCTCCGGCCTCGTGAGCTTGCTCAACCTGGTATACAACGTGGGCGTGGCCCGCCTGCTTGGGCCCGTGGCCTTCGGCGAGACGGCAGCGGTTTATACCCTGCTGATGCTGATCTCCTGCATCACCCTTTCTTTCCAGCTGGTTTGCGCCAAGTTCGTGGCCAAGAACGAGACTGCCGGAGCCAAAGCAGCCGTATATATGGGCTTGCGCCGGCGGGCTTGGATTTTCGGCATGGCAATCGCTTCCTTGCTGATTCTGGCCAGCGAACCGGTTGCCGCTTACCTCAACCTGAGATCGCCGACGCTAGTCATCCTGCTGGCCATTGGCATTGCCTTCTACATTCCCTTAGGGGTGCGCCGCGGGGGCATGCAGGGCATCTATGCCTTCCGCCGCTTGGCAGGCAATTTCCTGATCGAGGGTATCGTTAAGCTGGGCGGAGCGTTTCTGCTCATCCATTTCGGTTTCGGTGTGGAGGGCGCCATTGCCGCGGTCACAGTTTCAGAAGTGGCGGCCTACTTGGTCGGCCACCCCGGCCGGGAACTCGAGGCTCCTCCGCAACCGGGGCTGCCCGCCTCTTTCGGCGAGGGCATTCAGGCCATCATCTTCTTCGTCGGCCAGGTGGTCATCAACAATGTGGACATCATCCTGGTCAAACACTTTTTTGCTGCGGAAGCCGCTGGCTTGTACGCAGCCGCGGCCCTGGTCGGGCGCGTGGTTTACATGTCCTCCTGGTCGGTGGTGAGCGCCATGTTTCCCATTTCCGCCGGAATTCGTACCGGAAAAGAGAGGGACCGGGATGTGCTGCTCACGCCGCTGCTTATCGTCATCCTGATTACCGGCGGTTTCACCTTGGGCCTGTGGCTGTTCCCCAACTTAGTATGGCGCGCCGTATTCGGCGCCGGCTTCCTCCACCAGAACCTTTCGTTCTATTCCTCGCTGCTGGTGCTCTATGCCGCCGCCACCGGCGTGTATTCGCTGAGCGTGGTGTTTATCACCTACGAAATGTCGCGCAAGATGGCCAGCAGCGCCTGGGTGCAACTGGGCTTTGCCGGTGTGGTAGTACTGGGGATTTTGCTCTTCCACTCCACCCTGCAGCAGGTGGTGGTGGTGCAGTTGGTAGCGCTGGGGCTGCTGCTGTTAACCGTGTGCCTGGCCTTTCTACGCAGCCGGCTGAGCCTGGGCAGCGAGGTTGTGGTAGTGCCTGCGCTGGTGACCATGCGCAAAGTGCGGCTGCTGCCCGAGGACGAGGTTATCGCCGAATTCTTGAGCAACGAATTTCATCACGCCGAGTTTGATGAAGACCGGGCTGCATTTCAGCACCTTGTGGAGCGTCCCGATCTAAGCAGCCCGGCGGAGAATGCGCTCCGACGTGCCCTACTGTTTCGCCGCCGCGGTCCTTTGTGGCGTGAATTGCCGCAAGATACTCAATGGTGGGAAACGGAATTGCAACCCGCTGATATCGAGCGCATCCGCTTTTTTCCCCGTGCCCAGTGGCGCAAGCTTTCCCACGGCCGCTTTTACGTGAATGAAATTGTGGAGAGCATCCGCCAGCGGAACGGAAATCTGGATGAGGGCTTCCGCCGCAAACTGAACGCGGTCAGCAGCAAACTGGGGCAGGGTAATGCCGCTTTCAGTTCTATCCTGCTGATCGGGGAGGATGAAAGCAGCCCGCTCACCATTATTGAGGGCAACCATCGGGTGGCCGCGGCCCTGCTGGCTTCTCCCGGCGCTTTGCCCCACCATTTTCGTGTCCTTTGCGGATTTTCGCCCCACATGGCCGAATGCTGCTGGTACCACACAAGCGTGGCAAATCTGCTGCGCTATGCCAAGAACAAGCTGAGGGACTTTCCCCGGGATCGCAATGCCGAGGTAGATCGGGTCCTTAAGCTGCAAACCCGAACGCCGGCGGTTTCGTCCTGATGGGCCCAGCAATTGCAAGGGAGAGTGTTACGAGCCGCGGTCTGAGAGAACCTGGGCCGGAAGCGGGAAAATTTTGCCGGCAGGAGAGCAGCCGTGGAGGACAACAGGGAAATGCAGCAGCGCATCTTTAGACTTAGCTGCTCGACCTTGGCTTACTGGCAGTGAGGAGAAATTTCCTGGTCGTCGGAGCCATCGAACGACTCCTTGAAACCCTAAGCAGTGGGACGTGAACAGCAGGTCAGCAGGCGGATTGATGTATTTAGTCTTCGGAAGAGAGCCCAGGGAGCGGAGGTGAAGTGGGCGCAATGGAGTTAGCAGCAATCATCGTTGTGGGCGCCCGCCAGGAGGAGCCTGAAGCTGCCGCAAAGCACCAGCCTGCTGGTGCTGGCTTTGAAACCTTTGCAGGAATTCCTCTTCCACTTTTGGACGTCGTGGGTAAATCAGTGGCGCATCATGTGGCCGACCGCCTGCGCCGGGCAGGCGTAGAGGCGGTGACGGCGCTCACGGATGACGCTTTATATCAGGACACGGCCCTGCGTGATGGAGATGGCCAGGCCGCTTGCCGCCGGACTGCCGACGTGTGGCGGGCCGCCGAGGATGCGTTCTCGTCTTACGCCGACGAAGGCGTAGACCAGGTTTTGCTGCTTCGCTTGGGCCCTTACGCTGAGTTTGAACTTGAGGATTTTTTGCGCTTCCATCAGGAGCATCGGCAGACTGCCACGCTCCTCTGTGACAAAAACGGCCCGCTTGATGCAGCCGTGGTACAGGCGGCGCGGCGCAACGATGCCGCTTTCCTTTTAAGGAACGGCTTGCGGGCCACCCGCCTGCCCTCGGAGCCTTACCTGACGCGCGCCTACGTCAACCCCCTGGAAAATGCTCATGACCTGCGGCGCCTGGCGCAGGATGCCCTGCTGATGCGTTGCGAAATTCGCCCCCATGGGCGCGAACTCAAGCCTGGCGTGTGGGTGGGCGAACGCGCGCGCATTCATCGCAGCGCGCGCGTTCTGGCTCCCGCTTTTGTCGGAGCGCATTCCAAGTTGCGCGCTGCTTCCGTGGTCACGCGCTGCAGCGTGGTGGAGCACCATGCGGAGGTGGATTGCGGCACGGTGCTCGAGGACACTTCCATCTTGCCTTATACCTACGTGGGAACCGGCTTGGATGCCGCTCACGCCGTGGCCGGCTTTGGAAAAATTTGTCATCTGCGCCGGCGCGCGGAGGTGGAAATCGCCGATCCCCGCCTGCTGGGCACCGTCGCCGTTTCCGCCACTTGGCGAATGATGAAGAATGCCGCTTCCCTGGCCGCCTATCTTCCCGTGCAGGCGGTACGCGGTCTGGCCTCCGCAGGCCGACGCACCCAGCCCGCACCTCCGTCTCCACCAGGTGATGTGCTCGGTTCCTCGCGGCAACATCCCGCTGAGCTGGAGCCCTCACCTGAGCCGCTTTCCGCATCCAACGAAGCAGCACAATTCGCAGGTGATTTTGCCGTCGTGAGGAGATATGGGAACGAGTAGACCAGTTATCGTGAAGCGCATGCCAGATCGCATCAACCTGCAACAGTCTCGTGAATTCCTCCGTGAAGTGCAGCCTTTGCTGCGCTCCGACCGTCCCCAGGTGGTTTTTGATTTTTCCGCGGTGCGCCGCATGGACGCCGCGGGAGTGGACATGCTGCTGGAGTGCATGTCCGAGGTCATGAAGCATGACGGCGACCTCAAACTGGCCGCCCTTTCTCCCCAGGCGGGAGTGGTGCTCGAATTGACGCGCGCCGACCGCCTGTTTGAAGTGTATGACACCATTTCAGACGCGGTGCGCAGTTTCAGCGGCTTTCTTCCCAACGCCATGCGGCACTACGCCGAATGGGGTGTGCCGGCCGCTGCCTCCGCCGGCGACTCTTCCTCCAAACTGGCCGCCTAGAACCGGAGAACGAAATGAAACGCGAAAGGAAATGCAGTGCGCGCATCCTGAGTCTCGCATTGGCAGTATGCCTGTGCGGAGCACCGGAGGTGGTGGTAGCCCAGACCCAGGCTCCAGCCACGCCGCCGGCGTCCTCTGCAGACCAGACGTCACAGCCCCTGCCCGACGCCCCAAGCCAGGCCGCGCCGAACAACAACCCGCCCCAGGGTCAGCAGCAGAAACCTCCGGCGCAGCCGGCACAGGCTCCCGCCGGGACTGGAGCCGCCCAGGCCGGGCCGACCGCCGGCGGGGCTGGGTCCAGGCCTGCGGGCATGGCCATTGCTCCCGCCAAGCAGCACCAGGTGCGCTCGTTCCTAATCAAACTGGGTGCTGTCGCCGGCGGCGCCCTCGCCATCGGCACGGTGTATGCCTTGTCGCGCAGCAGCCCTAGTCGGCCACCGGGAGCTAAATAATCACGCAGCCGCATGGAAACCGCCGCCTCACATCCCGCGCCGCTCCTGATCAGCTTTTCCGGCATTGACGGCGCCGGCAAGAGCACGCAGATTGAACACCTGCGCGATACCCTGCGCGCGGCCAGCTGGAGCGTAATCCAGCGGGCCTTCTGGGACGACGTTGTAGTGTTGTCGCGCTTTCGCGAGGGCGTCACGCACAAGGTTTTCCACAGCGAGAAGGGAATTGGCGCTCCCGGCAAGCCGGTGCAGCGGCGCGACAAGAACGTCCGCGCCTGGTATCTGAGCCTGTTCCGCAGCGGGCTTTACTTGCTCGACGCGATCCATTTGCGCCGGGTCGTGAGGCGCGCCCGGCACTCAGGTGCGGCCGTCATCATCTTCGACCGCTACATTTATGATGAATTGGCTAATCTTCCGCTGAACAACCCGCTGACGAGGGTGTTTCTACGTTTCGTCCGTCTGCTGGCGCCACGGCCCGCTTTGTCGTATGTAATTGACGCGGATCCTGAAGAAGCATGCGCCCGCAAGCCCGAATACCCCCTGGAGTTCTCACGCCGTTGCCGCCACACCTATCTGCAATTGGCTCGCATAATGGGCATGGAGGTGGTTCCTCCGCTTCCGCTCGAGCAAGCCAAAGAGGAGGTGGTGAAGCGTTTCCAGCGGGTGGCAGGGAAAGCCAGCCTCGGCGTGGGCCTCTATGCCAATCGGGATTCAGGAACGTTGGTTCCTGAAAGCCTGAATCCGAAATAGGGGAAAATTCAGCAGCAACTCCAGCCAACATCCTTTCCCGCTGCCCCATCCTAAGTATCAAGAAGAGTGCACGTCTCACGGGTGCTGTCTCATGGAGAAGTCGGAAAAATTAGACTTAGTGATCCCCACCTTAAACGAAGCCGGCAACATCGCTGCCGTGCTGCAGCGGGTTCGCTCCAGCCTCGACCCCCTGGGGGTAAACTTTAACGTGACCGTCGTGGACGATGACAGTCGCGATGGCACCGCGCAAGTGGTGCAGGAGATCGCCGCCCAGGATCCACGGGTAAAGCTGCTGGTGCGCCGGGGCGAGCGCGGTTTGGCCGGCGCCGTTCTTTATGGCTGGCAGCATTCCGATGCGGAGCTGCTGGGGGTCATGGATGCCGACCTGCAGCACCCGCCCGAACTGTTACCGGACCTGCTTCGAGCCATGCGGCAGGGTTACGACATTGCCGTCGCCAGCCGGTATGTGGCAGAAGATGCGGTCAAAGGCTGGAATCCCGCCCGGCGCGTGGTCTCGCTTCTGGGCACATGGGTAACCATGCCGCTCCAAAAACAGAACATCCGCGTCAAAGACCCGCTCTCCGGATTTTTTGTGGTCCGGCGCAACTGCATTGCCGGCATTCCCCTGCACTCCCAGGGTTTCAAGATCTTGCTGGAGATTCTGGTGCGCGGCCGCATCCGCGCGGCGGCGGAAGTGCCGTTTCACTTTGGCCTGCGGCACGCGGGCAAAAGCAAGGCCAGCCTGAAAGTGGCGCTTGACTATTTCTCTCTGCTGGGGCGGTTGTCTCTCGATTCCCTTTTCAAATTAGGCTCCTGATGAAAATTTGCCTGGTCACAACTTTCCCGCCCAGCCGCCGGGGACTGGCGGAATACGGCTTCCACATCGCCTGCGAGCTGCAGCAGAATCCATTGCTTAGCCTCACAATTTTGGCCGACGAACTGGAGACGCCTGAGCCGGAGTTGGAGGATTTCAGCGTTCTTCGTTGCTGGCGTTTCAACTCATTCTCCAGCACCCGGCGGGTGCTGTCGCAGATTCGCGATCTCAAGCCTGACGTGGTGTGGTTCAACTTGGGATTTTCCAGCTACGGCGACCGCCCGGCGCCCGCTTTTGCCGGCATCTGCGCGCCTGCCCTCACCCGCCTTAGCGGTTACTACACCCACGTCACCCTTCACCAGGTGATTGATTACATTTCGATGAAGGATGCGGGGGTGCGTTATCCCAGGGTGTACCGCGCCGCAGGGTATGTGGCCACGCGCCTGGTGCTCATGTCGAACTCCATCTCTGTCCTGCTGCCTGGCTATCGCCGCACTTTGCGCGAGAAATATCGTGGCGCCAACGTGCACGTCCGCATGCATGGCATTCTTTCCAGCCGTCCCGAATACCCCGATTTCAGCCGGCGTGGCAATCCCATGCAACGCATTCTCGCCTTTGGCAAATGGGGAACCTATAAGCGCCTGGAGCAAATCCTCGAGGTGTTTGCCAGGGTGGCGGAACAGGTACCCGATGCCCAGTTGGTGATTGCCGGCGGTGACCATCCTAAGACGCCGGGCTATGTGGCCTCCGTAGCCGCGAAGTATGCGAACGATCCCCGAATCCTGTTCACCGGCTACGTCTCTGAAGATAAGATTGGTGAAATTTTTCAAACTGCCACCGTAGCAGTCATGCCCTACTCCTCGGCCGCGGGCTCCAGCGGCGTTGCCCATCTGGCCGCCGCGTATGGCCTGCCCATCATCTGCGCCGATATAAGTGATTTCCGAGAAATGGCCGATAACGAAAACCTTGCGATTGCGTTCTACGAAACCGGCAACAGCGCCAGCATGGCGGAGCAGTTGGTTGAATTGCTGCAATCCCCCGAACGCCAACGGCAGATGGCGGAGCAGAATTTCTCCGCCGCCATGCGCATGACCATGCCTCAGATCGTGCGCCAGTATTTGCGTGCGTTCGACGTCCACCAGCGCACCCGCGCCCTGGAACCGCTGCGCCGCTTCCGCCGCATTCCCGCCTGGGTTTCAGCCCGCTCGGCTTTGGCCCGCGCCGTCTCCGCTCGCACCGCTCCGTGGGTATAACTCCCTAGAGAGTAATATCTTAGGAGGCCTTACCGCGCCTTCTCTCTCGCACTCTCTTGCCAATGCCCGCCTTCCCTCGCCTCGGGTTAAGGCCCTCTCCTGAGTTCTCCTAGGGCAAAAACCGCTGATAAATGCAGTCTTTGGCGGAATGCCAGAACCAGAGCTGATGTTTACTATTGAGTTAATTCAAGGTAAGCAGATGCCCGGTCAGGCAAAGCCGGGCCATTTCAATAAGTTCCGCAGGGCCTTGCGTTTCCCCCAAAAACCAAAAAGCCCGAAGGGGGAGACGTGTCGAATTTCGACAAGGGCACCGCGCTGCTGGTAGCGGCACTGACATTGGGACTGGCAGCTTGTGGCGGTGGGTCCATGGCGCCAAGGACAGCAGCCGTGATGCAGCCGAATCCCAACCCGCCGGCCGCCGATAGTCCGCAATCCAGCGTGGCCAACAACACCAGCGCCGCCGATTCTTTTCAAGCCCAAGGAAACGGCAATGCGGGCGCCGGCAACGTGAGCAAGGCCTCCATTCGCAGCGCTCTCAGCATTCCGGCCGCGACCCCCATCTGGGCTCACCTGATGGTGTGGTTCGGTCAGTCCAATCACATGAATGTGGGCTACGACTCCGCCGACCCGAACCAGGTGCACAAGCAGCTTGACGATATGCAGAGCCGTGGCATTCAGGGCGCCATCATTGACTGGTACGGCACAGACTCGAGCCAGTCCCATGTGAACGCCGCCGCCAGCACGATCATGCAGGATGCGCAGAGCCGCAGAGGCTTCCAGTTCGCGATCATGGAAGATGCCGGAGGCGGACCCCAGCTGTGTGTGCAAACTCCGGGTTGCAACGTTACCGACCAGGTGATTGCCGACCTGAATTACGTGATGGACCATTACGCCCAATCCCCTGCCTACATTCAGATAAAGGGCCATCCCGCACTCTTCTTCTTTGGCCTGGAACAATATTCGGTGGATTGGAACAAAGTTCGTGCCAAGGTCAAGGGAAAGCCGGCTTTCATTTTCCGCAATGCAGTGGGCTTTCAGTACGCCCAGACCGACGGCGGGTTCAGCTGGGTAGAAATCAACACCGCTGACGCCAACGACTGGGGCCAGTCGTACTTGGATTCCTTCTATGCCACCGGCATGGAGCATGGCAAAGACGCGGTGGTCGGTAGCAGCTACAAGGGTTTCAACGACACGATGTCCGGGTGGAGCACGCATCGCATCCTCAACCAGAATTGCGGTCAAACCTGGCTGGCGACCCTGGATGAAATCGGTAAGTACTACGGCAACAATGCAAAGCTTGCGGGCGTGCAACTGGTTACCTGGAACGATTACGAGGAGGGCACTGAGATCGAAAGCGGCATTGACAACTGCGTCAGCGTTTCCGCCAGCGCGGCTGGGAATTCAGTGGCTTGGCAAATCCAGGGCGACGAAAAGACCATTGACCACTACTCCGTCTGGAGCAGCAGCGATGGCCAAAATTTCCATCACATCGTGGATGTAAAGGCAGGAACTCACTCTGCCAATGTCTCCTCCGCGCATATTCATACCGGGAGCGGCACGAAGGTCTATGTGCAGGCTGTGGGCAAGCCCAGCATCAGCAATCACATGTCTGCGCCGGTCTCGTTCTGAGTGAGACGGGGAAAGCGGCTGGACGAATACTCCAGCCGCTCCTCGCGAGGCAACAAATTCCTTATCGGATGTTCAACGTTAGCGTGGTCGAGTTCTGCAGAGAATTGGAAGTCCCGCTGACGGTGATGGCATAAGTGCCCTGCGCCACCGCTTGACTGGCGATGGAAGATGCTGATGGAGTCCCTCCTCCACAGGCACACAAAATCAGCAGCAGTGCCCCAAGCAGAGTTGCGAGTGTGAGCTTGCGCAGTTTGCCGCTTTCCAGCAGAAACATGCCCGCAAAGCCAAACATTGGCAGCCATAGCGCATAAACAGGCGCCCGAGGTAGCTTGGATGCGCTTGTCTTACCGGCGCTAAGGGTGAGGGTGGCAGTAGCCGTGCCGTGCCCGGGTGTAACCGAACTGGGCGAAAATATGCAACTGGCTCCGGCTGGCAGGTTGGAGCAGGCCAGAGCAACAGGCGCGCTCACGTTGGTTCCCACCGCGGTCACCGATATCTGCAGGTTGGCGCTTTGACCGGCCGTTAGGGTCAGCGTGGAGGGCGAGGTCCCAACCGTGATACCGCCGCCCTTGCTGGTGCCGCTGCTCCTATAGTGAACTTCCCCGGACATATGGTTACGGAACACCGGCTTGCCCACCGCCTGCACGTATACGGTGTAGTGTCCCGCCGGCAACGAATAGGAGCCCAGATTGATGGAATGGTTGCCCGCGCCTGCCTGGGCCAGTTCCATCAGGTTTTGACCATCGGTGGACACGAAAACAGTGTAGTGATCGACTGTATTCTCGTTCCCCTGCACGGACCACTGCAACTTTCCGTCGGAAAGCGACGCCGAAATGGTCAGGCAGTTATCAATACCAGTTTCAAGTTCGGTGCCTTCTTCATAATCGTTCCAGGTGACCAGCTGTAGCGCATCCAACTGGCGCGAGGAGTTGTACATGGAATTGATCTTGCTGAAGGTCTGCAGCCAGGTCTGCCCGCACTGCTGGCCCATCACCCGGTGCGTGCCCCAAGATGCCAGACTGTCATTGAATCCCTTGTAGGCGGCGCCGTATGCGTCTTCGGAGCTGTGCGCCAAACCAGTATTGTAAAAACCCGAAAGGTAAGACATGCCGTAATCGGTGGAGAGAATCACCCAGGAATAGCTGCCGCTGGTCTGGGCATGGGTAAACCCAGGAGAGTGCTGGAAGATCAAAGCCGGGTTGCCGGCTATGGCACTGCCCACCGCGTTCCAATCAATCGTAAAGTGCACATCGAGGTCGAAATTGGTCACCATAGGCCGCCCGCTCCAGCGCATATAGGCGGGGGAGCCGTAGTAGGTCCTGGCAATGTAATTCAGCTCATCAATCAGTGCCTGCTGCGCGCTGCAACTGCCACAACCCGCATGGGCGATGGCTCCCTTGTCCACCATGACACTAAAGGTGAAGCCGGGGTGTTGTTCTGCCTCGGCCATGATCAGCTTGGTGGCCGTATCCTCGCTCGTGCCCGGACCATACCAGTCAATAATCACTCCCTCAATGCCGCGGCTGATCATGTCCTCTATCTGCCGATGCACCTGTTGGGGATCGGTGGAGGAATAGCCTACGTTCATGTGGTTCTTTCCTCCGAACCAGGGGACCAGGTGGGCGTAAATTTTGGTGGTCGCGCCAGGATAGAGCAAAGAGTGGATATCCACCTTGCTGATGTTCCCAGCTCCCAGATTGCCATCGGGCAGGCTGGTGAAACTGTTGGCTGCACTCGTGTTATTGCCGGTTTGCGCAGCCAGCGTGGTGGTGGGTTGAATGGCCGCGCCGGCCGGTACAGGTACCAGCGCTAGTAAGCCAAGGGAAAGCAGGAAAAGACAAGTGAGCTTTCGGCGCAAACTCTTCCTCCGAGAAACCGTTGGGGGACGGTTTGTGCTCCGGCGAACTTGCCCGGTTCAATTTGCAAGTGGCGGCTGAAGAATTGTAGGTCGGAAAGCCGTGGAACCGTATTACACGAAAGGCCGTAGTACCCTGGGATTTCGGCTGTACCCAACTTGGTCCTTGGGCAGTTCCAGCCGCCTCGAGAAAGTACCTACCTCGGACTGCGCTACGCTTGCGAGCCAAGCGGAGCTGCGTGAT
>Ga0075426_10001824_pt1 | contig 15211 bp, 14 predicted proteins | sample SoiMethybrSBSTD5_FD_75304 | JGI IMG/M metagenome (GOLD analysis project Ga0075426, IMG submission 75304) | Bulk soil microbial communities from a Populus tree surrounding site in Tennessee, USA - Soil MetaG P. TD hybrid SBSTD5 | ecosystem: Environmental > Terrestrial > Soil > Tree plantation... | reverse complement strand
TCGAGGACCTGAAGGGGCGCCTCGTCCAGCTCCGCACGCTGCCGCCGGCGGTGCTCGAGATCCTCGACCGGATCCCGCCCGAGAGCTCGCCGATGGACGTCCTTCGGACGGCCGTCTCGGCGCTCGCCGTGTTCGAGCCGGCCGAAACGCAGCCCGGCGCGAGCTCGATCGGCGGCGCCCAGCGCCTCACCGCCGTGCTGCCCACGATCCTCGGCTACTTCCATCGACGGCGACGGGGGCTCGCGCCGCTGCGCCCGCGGCCGGAGCTCGGCCACGCCGCCTATCTCGTCGCGGCGCTGCGCGACGGCGATCCGACGGAGCTCGACGTCCGCGCCGTCGACGTCGCGCTGATCGTCCACGCCGACCACGAGCTCAACGCCTCGACGTTCGCCGCGCGCGTCACCGCGTCCACGCTCTCGGACCTCTACTCCGCCGTGACGAGCGCCGTCGGGACGCTCAAGGGCCCGCTTCACGGCGGCGCGAACGAGCGGGTGATGGAGCTCCTCGACGAGATCGGCGCCGTCGACCGCGTCGACGAGGTCGTGCGGGGAAAGCTCGCCCGCCACGAACGGATCATGGGGTTCGGGCACCGGGTCTACAAGGTCGAGGACCCGCGCGCCACGATCCTTCGCGACTGGTCGCGCCGGGTGGGGGAAGCGCACGGCGATCTCCACTACCTGAACCTCCTCAAGGAGGTCGAGGCCGTGGTCCATCGCGAGAAGGGACTGTACCCGAACGTCGACCTCTACTCGGGCTCCGTCTACACGCTCGTCGGGATCCCGAAGGACCTGTTCACGCCGGTGTTCGCCGCGAGCCGGGTGGTCGGTTGGACCGCGCACGTCCTCGAAGAGTACCAGGACCTCCGCCTGATCCGACCGATGGCCCGGTACATCGGTCCGGTGGACCTGGGCTACGTACCGATCGACCAACGGACGTAATCGTCCGGTCGGCGCCGGCGATCTCAGCCACTCGACCGGTCGTTCGGGTCGCCCAGCCGTCCTTCCGCCTCGACGGTGTCGACGCTGAGGACGGACATCAACGGGTAGTTCAGGTCCGAACGGTGGTCGAGCCCGGCGACCACCGTCGTGGCGCCGTCCTGGAGGGTGACCTCCACGGCGAGCATCTCGGGGGTCAGGTACCTGTAGGAGAACCGGCCGAGCCCGGCCACGGGACCGCGCTCGGGGTCGATCGTGACGGAGACATCGGTCACGAACGGCTGAAGCGCGACGGCGCGCTCGATCGTCCGCGCGAGCCCTGGGGCGGTCTCCGGTGAGACGGGCATCCCGAGGTACTGGTGGAAGACGCCGCCCAGCTTCACCCCCGCCTCGAAGAGGAGCGCTTCGCGCGGCGAGAGCGCGGCCCTATGGAACCCTTGGGCGTCGGTCGGCGGATCCATGGCCCTTCCTCTTCACCCCCGTGCCGGGTCGCTCCGCGCGACGGTGAACGGTCCGACGAGGTAATAGATTGCCATCCCGACGGCCGCCACGACCGTCGCGGCTTCGGCGAGGCCATAGAGGTACGAGTCGCTGGCCGGGTGGAACTGGACCGGCAGGATCGCCACGATGAGGGCGATCGCCGTGAGGACCATGGGGCCCCGGATCGGGCTCCCCCGCCGCAGCTTCGGGAACGGGATCGGCAGGACCATCACAACGGCGAGCCCGACCGCGATCGCGACCGCGACGCCCGGGTTCGGGCCGAGGAACCCCGGCACGTCGAGCAGGAGGACGAGCGTCACGAGGGCGAGCGCGTTCGTCGGGGTCGGGGCCCCGAGAAAGTCGGGGCGACGGTAGCCACGGACGGTGAAGTAGACGAGCCGCGCGATCGCCAGACCGGCCACGAGCAGGCCGGCGACGAGCGTCCAGGGGGCGTAGGGAGCCCACAGGTCCGGTTGGTCGCGATGGACCCAGAGGAGCGCGGCGGGGGCGAGCCCGAACGTGACGGCGTCGGCGACCGAGTCGGCGATGCGGCCGAACGCGCTCGGAGGCAGATGCGCGCGACGGGCGAGGAACCCGTCGAGCCCATCGAACCCGACCCCGGCGACGATCAGCAGCATCGCCCACGCCTTGTTGCCAGCGAGCACGTAGGCAACCGCCCCGAGCCCGACCAGCCCGTTCGCGAGCGTCGCCAGGTTCGCCGGGAGCCGGCGAGCGGCGCTCACGGGATCGCCTGCGCGATCGTCGTAACGCCCGCCCGCACGCGGGAGCCGGGGTGCACGACGACGCGCGTCCGATCGCGGGGGAGGAAGACGTCGACCCGCGACCCGAGGAGGATCATCCCGAGCCGGTCGCCCTTGCGGTGTGGCGCGCCGATCCGGACGAGGGTCACGAGGCGGCGCGCGGCGACGCCGGTCATCTGCACCACCTCGACGGGTCCGAGGAGCGTCGAGAGCCGGTAGTGCCGTCGCACGTTGTGCTCCGCGTCCGGGGCGTACGCGGGCCGGAACCCAGCGCCGCCGTCCTCGACGCTCTCGACGGTCGCATCCAGCGGGAACCGGTTGACGTGCACGTCGGTGACGTTCATGAACACGGCCACCTGCCAGCGGCCGTCGCGCTCGGCGACCGCGAGGACCCGACCGTCGGCCGCGGAGACGATCCCCTCGCCGGGCGCGCGCTCGGGGTCGCGGAAGAACCACGCGAGGAAGCCCGTGACGGTGAGCGCGGCCGCGAACCCCCCGAGGACGGCATGGCGCGCGACCCCGACCGGCAGCCACCACGCCCAGGCGCCGATGGCCACGGTCACGACCGCGCTCGGAACCAGGAGCCGGCCCGCACCGGGCGCGAACACGGTCCCGTCAGCTCTTCAGGACGATCTCGATGTTGACGCCGTCCGGGACCTGGATGCGCATCACCTGGCGCAGCGCCCGCTCGTCGGCGTCGATGTCGATCAGGCGCTTGTGGATCCGAAGCTCCCAGTGGTCGATGGTGCTCGACCCGCCGCCATCGGGTCCCTTGCGCACGGGTACCTTGAGCCGCTTGGTGGGCAGCGGGATCGGGCCGGCGATGGCGACGCCGGTCTTCTGGGAGATGTCGCGGATCTGCCGGCAGACGGTATCGACCTTCTTGGGGTCGGTGCCGCTGAGCGAGATACGGGCTCTCTGCGGCAACTCCACCCCTCGGCCGACGACGGACGTTACGCCGCTTCGTGCTTCTTGATGTCGTCGACGACACCGGCCGCGACGGTCTGGCCCATGTCGCGGACCGCGAAGCGGCCCAGCTGCGGGAAGTCCTTGTAGCGCTCGAGCACGATCGGCCGCTTTGGCGTGATGCGGACGACGGCCGCGTCGCCGGTCTTGAGGGTCTGCGGGTTCTCCTCGGCGACCTGCCCGGTCCTCGGGTCGAGGCGCTTCAGGAGTTCCGTGAACTCGCATGCCACCTGCGCCGTGTGCAGGTGGAAGACGGGCGTGTAGCCGGCGGTGATCACCGAGGGGTGGTTGAGCACCTGGATCTTCGCGGTGAAGCTCTCGACGACCGTGGGCGGGTGGGCCGCCGGTCCCGCGACCTCGCCGCGCCGGATATCGTTCTTGTCGATCCCGCGGACGTTGAACCCGACGTTGTCGCCCGGCTCGGCCTCCTGGACCGACTCGTGGTGCATCTCGATCGACTTCACTTCGCCCGACTTGCCGCCGGGCATGAAAACGATCTTGTCGCCGACCTTGAGCTTGCCCGTCTCGACGCGCCCGACCGGAACGGTCCCAATCCCAGTGATCGTGTAGACGTCCTGGACCGGGAGCCGCAGCGGCTTGTCGGTCGGCTTCGAGGGCACCGTGAGGTTGTCGAGCGCCTGGAGGAGGGTGGGGCCCTTGAACCAGGGCATGTTCGGCGACGCCTTGTTAATGTTGTCGTCCTTGAACGCCGAGATCGGGACGAAGACGACCTGCGTCTCGACCTTGTACCCGACGCTCTTGAGGAGCTTCGTGAGCTCCTCCTTGATCTCGTTGAACTTCGACTCTTTGTAGCCGACCTCCTGCCGGTCCATCTTGTTGATGGCGCAGATCAGCTGCGCGACGCCGAGGGTCTTCGAGAGGTAGACGTGCTCGCGGGTCTGGTCCTGCACGCCTTCCGCCGCCGAGCAGACCAGGACGGCGCCGTCGGCCTGGCTCGTTCCCGTGATCATGTTCTTGACGAAGTCACGGTGGCCGGGGGCGTCGATGATGGTGAAGTAGTACTTTTGCGTGTCAAACCGCCGGTGGGCGATGTCGATCGTGACCCCGCGCTCGCGCTCCTCCTTGAGGTCGTCCATGACCCAGGCGAATTCGAACGTCGCCTTGCCCTTCGCCTCGGCCTCGGCCCGGAACTTGTCGATCTCCTCCTGGCGGATGTAGCCCGTATCGAGGAGCAATCGGCCGACCGTCGTGGACTTGCCGTGGTCGACGTGGCCGATGAAGACGATATTGAGGTGGGGCTTCTGCGCCATCGGATGGGCTCCGGGCGCGGCCAAAAGGTGCCCCTATATAGGCGTTGTTGCGCGCGAAGCTCCTCGGCACGCCGGCAGAGCGCCGCCGGCGGCCGGAACGGACCGGCGTCGCATCGCGAGCCCCGCGATGCGTCCCGCGCGTCGGTCCGTGGCCATGTTCGTTCCTCGGTGGTGGGAGACGTGCGACACCGATGAGTTCGACGACGCCGCGGTCGACGATGGTGTGGCCGCCGCCGTTGCCGGGCCGCGTACGATGGGCGTGGCTCCTCGGGACCCGGGGACGCGGCTGGCGGCTCACTTCCCTGCTGCGGCTCCTCGACGGACGGATGCAGCCGACCTCGGTGGTGGCGAGCGTCGGCTCCGGTCCCGGGTTCGATGCCGCCCGGCTCGCTCGAAGAACGACGGTGAGGGGGATCCGATGGATCCTCGTCGACCCGCAGCGCGGTATGTGGTCCGACCCTCGGGGCGTGGACCGCATCGCCCGAGCGCCGCTCCGTGCGGCCCGGCTCCAGGGGGACGCCGCCGACCTTCCGCTGCGATCGGGATCGGTCGACGTCGTCCTCTCGATCGGAGCGCTCTGCTGCATGTCCGACGCGGCGGTGCCGCGCGCCGTCGCGGAGACGGTACGGGTCCTGAAGCCGGGCGGATACCTCGCCTTCGGGGTCCCACGACGTCGTGGCGCGTCGGACGAAGCCCGATGGACCTCCGCCGGGCTCGTCCGTCGCGCGAGCCTGCGCTCGGGGCGCGCGCTCTTCCAAAAGCCCCTTTAGCCTCCGCTTCCTGAAGGGTCCGTCCGCGCCGGCGTCCGATCCGGTCGCGCACGAAGGGATTCGACGTGTCGGGGCGCCTTGCACGGGCCGTCGCGGCGTCCCGTTCGACCGTCGTCCGACTGACGGTCCCGACGGACGCGAACTTCACCGGGAACGTCTTCGGCGGGGTGATCCTCGCCGAGATCGACCGGGTCGCCCTCGTGACCGCGACGCGGCACTCGGGCCTCACGTGCGTCACCGCGTCGTTCGACGGAGTCGACTTCATCGCCCCGGTGAACGTCGGGCAGGTGCTCACCTTCGATAGCCGTCTCACCTACGTCGGCCACTCGTCGATGGAGATCTGGGTCCAGGTCCACGCGGAGGACCTCGCGGGCGGGCCCGCCCATACGGTGGGCAACGCGTTCGTTACGATGGTCGCGGTCGGTCCCGACGGTCGCCCGTCCCCCGTTCGGCCGCTCGAGCTCGTCACCGACGAGGACCGCCGACTGTTCGGGGAGGGCGCAGCGCGCACCGCCGCCCGCAAGGCCGCGCGAGCTCGCACGACGGCGGGTGCTGGGTAGAGGTACGAACCGATGATCTGCGAGATGTGTGGCAAGGACGTCGATGGCCTCCAACGGGTCCGCGTCGAGGGCTCGGTCCTTCGGCTGTGTGCCGACTGCAGCCGGTTCGGGGTCGTGCTCGATGCGCCGCCGCCGACGCCGGCGGCCACGCTCGCCCCGCGCACAACGTCCGTCGGGCCGCTGGCGCGGGCCCTTCCTCGGACGCGCCGCCTCGAGGAGCGAGACCTGTACAAGGAGCTCCCGGACATGGAGCTGGCGGCGGACTGGGGCAAACGGATCCGGATGGCGCGCGAGAAGCTCGGCTGGACCCCCGAGCTGTTCGCCCAGAAATTGAGCGAGAAGAAGTCGGTCGTCTTGAAGCTCGAGGCGGGCAGCTTCCACCCGCCGGACGGGACGGTCCGGAAGATCGAGAAGCTGTTACGGATCCGTCTGCGCGTCGACCCCGAGCCCCCGGCGTAGGTCGTAGCGCCGCTAGCGGCCGGGGACCAGCCGCTCGAGGATCGCCTTCTGCGCGTGCAGGCGGTTCTCGGCCTGGTCCCAGACGACGGAGCGCGGGCCGTCGATCACCTCATCGGTGATCTCCTCGCCCCGGTGGGCGGGCAGGTCGTGGAGCACCCAGACCCCCGGGCGGGCGCGCGCCACGAGGTCCGCGTTGATCTGGAAGCCACGGAACGCGGCCCGACGTGCTTCGGCCTCGGCCTCGTCCCCCATCGAGACCCAGACGTCGGTGTAGAGGGCGTCGGCGCCCTCGGCCGCCGTGGTGGGATCGTCCGTGAACGCGAGGTGGCCGCCCTTCGCGCGCGCGATCGCCTCGGCGGTCGCGACGAGGTCGGGAGCGGGCCGGTAGTCGGCGGGCGTCGCCGCGGTGAGGTCGAGCCCGACGAGGGCGCACCCGAGGAGCAGCGACGCGAGCACGTTGTTCCCGTCGCCGATGAACGCGAGGCGTTTCCCCCGGAACGCTCCCTCCCACCGCTCGTGCAGCGTGAGGAGGTCCGCGACGATCTGGCACGGGTGCTCGCGGTCGTCGAGCGCGTTGATCACGGGCACGGACGCCCACTTCGCGAGCTCGGTCATGTCCTCGTGCCGGAAGGCGCGGTAGACGATCGCGTCCACGTAGCGCGAGAGCACGCGCGCCGTGTCGGCGATCGTCTCGCCGCGCCCCAGTTGCATGTCCTTCGGGGCGAGGTAGAGCGCGTGGCCCCCGAGGTCGTTCATCGCGACCTCGAACGACGTCCTCGTGCGGGTCGAGGGCTTCTCGAAGATCATCGCGACGTTCGTCCCCCCGCGCGTCGCCGAGAGGTCCCCCCGTCGTCGCGCGGCTTTCATCTCCGCCGCGCGGGCGAGCAGCGGGAGGAGATCGTCGGCGAGGTCCGCGACGGACAGGAGGTCGCGCTTCACGGGAGGGTGGGGCATGCCGACGAAACACCGTCCGACGACTAAAGGCTTCCCGACCGGCGACGGCCGACCCCTCGCGGGGGCTTAGGATTATCAACATCGCCGGGCTCGCGGCGTCCGAGGGTTACACGTGGCGGCCCGTTCGAAGGGAAAGCAGGGCGCGAAGTCGACCGAGGCCGTACCGGAGCTGCCGCGGCACCGGCCCAGCCGGCGCGTCTTCATGGTGACGGGCGGCGTGACGAAGTTCGCGAAGGCCCATCCCGCGATGGACTTCCGTCTGATGGTCAAGCGGGCATACGACTACGCGCTCAAGGACGTCACGAACCTCACGAAAGACCGCATCGACGGCACGCGCGTCTCCTACTTCTCGGACCACTTCTCGCGCCAGCTCAAGGCGGCGAGCATGGTCCAGGACTACCTCGGGATGAACCCGAAAGGGTCCGTGCGCATCGAGTGGGGGGGCGCCACCGGCGGCGAGTGCTTCCAGGCGGCGTTCGAGGCCGTCGCGAGCGGGCGGATGGACGTCTGCCTCGCGGCGGGCTACGAGACGATGAGCCGTGTGCCGACGTGGAAGGGCAACGAATTCATCGCCCTCGCCTCCGACACGAACTTCGACTTTCCGTTGGGCGGTTTCTACACCGGCTACTACGCGCTCATGGTCGCGCGCCACATCTACGAGTACCTGCGCCTCACCAAGTTCGCGCACATCAAGGACGAGCGCGAGGCGCAGCGCCGGGCGATCGAGGAAGGTGGACGGATTATGAGCCTCGTCTCGGTGAAGAACCACCGCAACGCGCTCCACAACCCCTACGCGCAGTACCCGAAGCGGCTCACCGTCGCCGACGTCCTCGCCTCCGAGATGATCTCCTACCCGATCACGCGCGAGCAGATCTGCACGATGAGCGACGGGGCCGCCGTGGCCGTCCTCTGCTCGGAGGAGCGCGCGCGAGAGTTCACGGACCGGCCGGTCGAGATCACCGGCGTCGGGACCGGCACCGACACGATGCGGCTCGCCGACCGGCCGTTCGGCTCCGTACCGCTCGCCCCGAACGAGCGCCCGACGGACTATCCGAACCTCCCGTACCCCGGGGTCCACTCGTTCCGGGCGGGCCGCAGCGCGGGCCTCGAGGCGTACCGCATGGCGGGGATCACGGACCCGAAGCGCGAGCTCGACTTCATCGAGCTCCACGACGCGTACGCGTCGAGCGAGATCCAGACCTACGAGGACCTCGCGCTCTGCCGGTACGGCGAGGGGTACGCGTTCACCGAATCCGGCGCGCCGTTCCTCACGAACGTCGAGTACGGCTTCCCGGTGCCGAGGGCTGGGGAGATCCCCGTGAATCCCTCCGGGGGCCTGATCGCGTGCGGCCATCCGGTCGGCGCCACCGGCCTCATGCAGGCCGTCTTCGCCTTCTGGCAGCTCCAGGGGCGGATCGCGAAGCACTTCGGCGACCCGACGCTACAGATCGAGGACGCGAAGCGCGGGCTCATCCACAGCCACGCGGGGACCGGCTCCGCGGTGACCGTCTCGATCCTCGAGCGGGGGTTCTGACGATGCCGGCGCCGAAGACCTTCACGAAGTTCCGCGACGTCCAGGCCGAGCTGACGCGCACCGGGGCCGCGATCTTCAAGGACCCGGAGGGGAAGGAGAGCCTCGTCATCCACTACCCGTACTCGATCCTGTACATCCACAGCTACGCCGAGGACACGCCGTTCTTCCTCGGCCTCGCCGAGGGCCGGTTGCGCGGGTCGCGGTGCACCGGGCCCGAGTGCCGGTTCGTCTACGCCACGCCCCGCAGCCACTGCATGGAGTGCGGTTCGGCGACGGAGTGGATGGACCTCCCGAAGCGGGGCCGCGTCCACGCGTGGACGACGTGCCACTTCGGGTCGGAGGCGTTCCTCAAGGAGACGCCGTACAACCTCGCCCTCGTCGAGTTCGACGGCGCCGACAGCCTGCTCCTGGTGCGCCTCAAGGACGCGACGGAGTCGGAGCTCTACATCGGGATGCCCGTCGAGGCGAAGTTCGACCCGAAGCCGAAGTACTCGATCACCGACGTCTGGTTCGTCCCGAGCGCCGCGCCGAAGGCGCGCAAGGCCGCGCGGTAGGTGCGCCCGCGGCGACGCGCCATGCCCGAACCGCGGCGCCCCGAGCCCCCCAACGCCCCCGCCGCCGACCACCTGCCGTTCGAGGACCGTTTCTGGGCGTCCGAGGGGTATCTCGCGCACCAGCGCGCGTCGGTCCGCGACGTCGAGGCGTTCTGGGAGCCGGTCGCTCGCGAGGTCGTCCAATGGCACCGGCCGTTCACGGAGACCCTCGACTGGAAACCGCCGTTCGCCCGGTGGTTCCCCGATGGGCGGCTCAACGTCGCCCAGAACTGCCTCGACCGGCACGTCGGCACCCGCACCTGGAACCAGGTCGCCTACTTCTGGGAAGGCGAGGACGGTGCCCGTCGGACCCTCTCCTACGCGGACCTCTACGAGGCGGTGAACCGTCTCGCCGCCGGGCTGCACGCACGGGGGTTCACCTCGAAGGACTTCGCCGCGATCTACCTGCCGATGATCCCCGAGCTGCCGATCGCGATGCTCGCCCTCGCCCGGCTCGGTATCCCGTTCACCGTCGTCTTCAGCGGGTTCAGCGCCGCCGCGCTCGCCGAGCGGATCCGCGGCCTCAGGGCGCGGCTCCTGATCACCGCCGACGGGGGGTGGCGCCGCGGGAACCTCGTGCCGCTCAAGAGCATCGCCGACGCGGCGCTCGAGCAGGCGCCGAGCGTCGAGACCGCCGTCGTCGTCGAGCGGACCGGCACCCCCGTCGGGTGGAGCGCCGGCCGCGACGTGCGGTGGAACGACGTGCTCACCGAGGGGCCCGGCCGCATCGCGCCGGTGCCGGTCGCATCGGACCACCTCCTGTTCCTCCTCTACACATCAGGGACGACGGGGCGACCGAAGGCGATCGCCCACGGCACGGGCGGCTACCTCGTCTACGCCAACGCGACGATGCGCTGGGTCTTCGACCCTCGGCCCGAGGACGTGTTTTGGAGCGCCGTCGACATCGGCTGGGTCACGGGACATAGCTACATCGTCTTCGCGCCGCTCGCGCTCGGCGTGACGAGCGTGCTCTACGAGGGGGCGTTCGACCACCCGACGCCCGACCGGCTCTGGTCGATGGTCGACCGGTACCGGGTGACGGTGCTCTACACCTCCCCGACAGCGCTGCGCGCCCTACGGACCCACGGCGACGACCCCGTGCGCGCCCACGACCTCGCCTCGCTCCGGCTGCTCGGCACCGTCGGCGAGTCGATCAACCCGTCGGTGTGGGAGTGGTACTATCGGACCGTCGGGCGCGGTCGGTGCCCGGTCGTCGACACGTGGTGGCAGACCGAGACGGGCGGGATCATGGTCTCGGCGGCGACCGGGCTCGGGATGGTTCCGATGAAGCCGGGGTCGGCGACGTACCCGATGCCCGGGATCGACGCGCAAGTCGTGAACGAGCGCGGCGAGCCGGCGGCGGCCGGAGAGAAAGGGCTCGTCGTCGTAGCGAAGCCCTGGCCGGGCATGCTCCTCACCCTCTACGGCGAGCCCGACCGGTACCGCGCGGCGTACTGGCAGCGGTTTCCCGGCGTGTTCTACGCGGGCGATTACGCCGTTCGCGATCCGGACGGCTACTTCTGGTTCTTGGGGCGCGCCGACGAGGTCCTCAAGGTCGCGGGCCATCGCCTTGGCACGATCGAGATCGAGGACGCGATCCTCTCGTACCCCGGGATCGCCGAGGCCGCCGTGTGCGGCAAGGACGACGCGGTGAAGGGCGAGGTACCGGTCGCGTTCGTCGTCGTGCGGAAGGGGACGAACGCCACCGAGGCGCTCGCGCGCGCGGTCGGCGACCGCGTTGTCGAGCGGATCGGCAAGATCGCCCGGCCCGAGGCGGTCCACTTCGTCGCGCACCTACCGAAGACGCGGAGCGGCAAGATCATGCGGCGGGTCGTGAAGGCCGTCGCGGACGGTAAGGTCGACGTCGGCGACGTCACGACGCTCGAGGACGGCGCGACCGTCGAGGAGATCCGGGATGCGATCGCGCGCCTGCGCGGTGGGCTCGCGACCGGTCGCTGACGGGCGAGCTCAGCACCCGGGAGGAGGGAGTGCCGCGGGCCGGGCTTGAACCGGCGGCTTCAAGATCTTCAGTCTTGCACTCTCCCAAACTGAGTTACCGCGGCACCGGGCCGCCCGACCCGCTGCCGGTATAAAGGCGCGGCGACGCCGGCGCTCGCTCCGTCCTCGCCGGGGCGCCGTCGGGCCCGCGCCGCGCGCCGGTCGGGTCGAGCGCGGCCCGGACGCGCGCGCTCGCGCGTTCGGCGCGGTCCGGTCGGCCCGTCGCTCCCTCCAGTTTATCTAGGCGCGTCCGCCTTTCAACGGCGCCCGTGATGCGCACCCTCGTCGTCGCCGAGAAATTCAACACCGCGCTGCGGATCGCCATCGTCCTCTCCGACGGGAGGATGAAACGATCGCGCGTCGGCGGGACCAACGTCTTCCGGTTCGACCGGCCCGACGGGGAGTACGCGGTCGTCGGGCTGCGCGGCCACATCGTCGAGCTCGACTACCCAAAGGAGCTCGCCGAATGGAACCTCGACACGCTCCCGAAGCTCCTCGAGACCGTGCCGCACAAGCGCGTGACCGAGGGCGGGATCGTCGCGACGCTCCAGGACATGGTCCGCGAGTTCGGGCGCGTGATCATCGCGACCGACTTCGACCGCGAGGGGGAGCTGATCGGCCTCGAGTGCCTCGAGCTGCTCCAGAAGGTCCACCCCGAGATCGCCGTCGTGCGGGCGCGCTACAGCGCGCTCACGCGCGAGGAGATCGAGCAGAGCTTCGACCACCTCCAGTCCGTCGACCACGCGCTCGCCGCCGCCGCGGCGGCCCGCCAGGAGATCGACCTCGTGTGGGGCGCGCTCTTGACCCGCTACCTCTCCCTCACCGCGGGCCAGCGCGGGCGGGGTTTCCTCTCCGTCGGCCGCGTCCAGACCCCGACGCTCGCCCTGCTGGTCGAGCGCGACCAGACGATCAAGGAGTTCCGTCCGACGCCGTTCTGGCAGCTCGTCGCCATGGCCCAGCACGGGGAGGAGGCGTTCCGGCTCCTCCACGAGCACGGCGTCTTCGACGACCGGGCGCAGGCGGACGCGGTGTTCCGCCGCGTGACGGGCGCGACCGAGGGCACGGTCCTCGAGTACACCGAGGAGGCGACCCGCCGTCGGCCTCCGATCCCGTTCAGCACTACGTTGTTCGTCGCCGAGGCGACGCGCCTCGGCCTCGGGGCGGCGCTCGTGATGCGGATCGCGGAGGACCTCTACACGCAGGGGCTGATCAGCTACCCGCGGACGGACAACACCGTCTATCCGAAGGGCCTCGGGCTTCGGACCCTCGTCGAGAAGTTCAAGGACGGCCCGTTCGCCGAAGCGGCAGCGTTCGTCCTCGCCCAGCCGTCGTTCCGCGCGACGCGCGGTCGCAGCGAGACGACGGACCACCCGCCGATCTATCCGACCGGCGTCGTCGACCCGAAGAAGCTGAAGCCGGACCACGCGAGGATCTACGAGCTCGTCGTGCGGCGGTTCCTCGCGACCGTCGCGCCGGACTCGACCGGGCTCGCCCGGCGCGCGAAGGTCGACGTGCGGGGGGAGACGTTCGAGGGGAAGGGCCAGCTGCTCGTCGAGCCCGGCTGGTATCGGATCTACCCGTACTCGCGTCCCGAGGAGGTCGCGTTCCCGGTCCTCACCGTCGGCGAGAAGGTCCGGATCACCTCGGTCGAGCTCGCCGAAGACCAGACGAAGCCGCCGCGCTACTTCACCCAGGGGTCGCTCATCCAGGAGATGGAGCGGTTGGGCCTCGGGACAAAGAGCACGCGCCACGACGTCCTTCAGAAGCTCTTCGACCGTCACTACATCACCCAGAGGAACCTCGAGCCGACCGGCACGGGCATCGCGGTGACCGAGGCGCTCCAAGCCCACGCCCCGGTGATCACGCGCCCGGAGATGACCCACCGGCTCGAGGAGGACATGGCGCTCGTGGCCGAGTCGAAGAAGTCGAAGGACGACGTGCTCGAGGAGTCGCGCGAGATGCTCCGCGAGGCGTACGACCTCCTCGCGCGGAACTCGGAGGGCGTCAAGAAGACCCTCACCGGGGCCCTCGACCGCCAGCGGTTCGTCGGCCCGTGCGTGAAATGCGGCGGGGCCCTGATGATCGGCCGGAGCCCGCGCGGGTTCCGCTGGGTCCAGTGCGCCAACAACCCGGCGACGTGCCCTGCGAGCTACCCGCTGCCCGCGGCCGGGTTCATCGAGCCGGCGCCGGAGTTCCTCTGCGCCGAATGCAAGGTGCCACGCGTGAAGATCATCTTCCGGGGCCAGCGCCCCGACCTCTACTGCATCAACCCGGAGTGCCCGGTGCACCAGAAGACGTGGCAGATCGGCACGTGCCCGACGTGCGGATCGAAGCTCGAGATCCGCTACTCGTTCGCCGGCAAGCGGTTCGTCGGTTGCTCGAACTACCCGAAGTGCACGCAGACGTACCCGCTCCCCCAGCGCGGGAAGCTCGAGAAGGAGAACCCACCGTGTCCCGTCTGCCACGCCCCGGTCGTGACGGCGATCGAGGCGGGTCGGCCGCCATGGACCCTCTGCATCAACCCGTCGTGCCCGACGCGCGCGAAGAAGGAGAAGCCCGCCAAGGCGTCGAAAGCCGTCAAGGGGACGGCGCGGGTGCGGAGGCCGTCGAAGGGGAAGGCCGCGCCGCCCGCTCCCACCTCCAACGAGGTCGACGCTCTCCCCGCCAGCGCTCCCTCGCCCCGACCGGTCCGAGCGGCCCGACGGACCGCGAAGGGGACGAAGGGCCCGCGGGCGACGCCGAGCGAGCCGATCGCCGCCGAGGGATCCGCGCCGGAGATCGCGCCCGCGACGGTCGCCGAACCCCGGGCGCGACGGGGCCGTCGAAACCCAAAGGAATCCGCCGGGGTCGTATAGGCTCCCCTACCGGCGCGGCCGTTTCTCCACCTCCCGGCCCGCGTTAAATACGGAGGCCTCGTCGTAGACGCGTGGAACGGTCGGTACATCGTCTTTCGGAGCTGGACTCCCGCTCCTTCGAGGTGCGACTGCGGGAGAATCCCCTTGTGATCCTCCCCGTCGGGGCGCTCGAGGCCCACGGTCCGCACCTTCCGCTCGGCGCGGACCAGATCCAGGCCGAGTCGACGGCGTTCGCGCTCGCGGAGCGGTTCGGTGCCCTCGTGGCCCCCACGATCGCCTACGGCTCCTGCCCGGGCGCCCGCCACTTTCCCGGGACCGTCTCGATGTCGATACCCGATCTCCTCGCGAACGTTCGCGGCGTGCTCGCCGAGTTCGCGCGCATGGGGGTGCGACGCCTCCTCGTACTGTCGGGCCACGCCGAACGCGGGCACATGGCCGCGCTCCGCGAGGCCGCCGACGAGGTCGTCCGAGCCCACCCGACGCTGAAGATCGTCGTGCTCTCCGACTACGATTTCGTCTACGAGCTCCGCGGCGTCGATTCGCCGGCGTCCGACGGGCACGGCGGACTGCTCGAGACCTCGCGCGTCCTCCATCTCGCGCCCCACACCGTCGGACCGTCGCGCCCCCACGTTCCGCGACGCGGATCGCCGTTCGTCGCGGGTCCGACCACCGCCGAGGAGTGGCCCGAGAGCGTCCAGGGGGACACGCGACCGGCGAGCGCCGAGCTCGGGGCGAAGGTCCAGGCGCACGTCATGGCGCGGCTCGAGGAGACCGTCCGCGAGCTGCTGGCGGCCTGAGGGCGGGCACCGGAACTATGGTCGCCCCCTCCGACGTGATACGCATCCGCGGCGCGCGCCAGCACAACCTCAAGAACGTCACCCTTGACCTCCCCCGCAACCGGTTCATCGTCATCACCGGCGTGAGCGGCTCGGGGAAGTCGTCGCTCGCGTTCGACACGCTCTACGCCGAAGGGCAGCGACGCTACATCGAGAGCCTCTCGTCGTACGCCCGCCAGTTCCTGGGCCAGATGGACAAGCCCGACGTCGACGGGATCGAGGGGCTGTCGCCGGCGATC
>Ga0075426_10001822_pt1 | contig 15227 bp, 11 predicted proteins | sample SoiMethybrSBSTD5_FD_75304 | JGI IMG/M metagenome (GOLD analysis project Ga0075426, IMG submission 75304) | Bulk soil microbial communities from a Populus tree surrounding site in Tennessee, USA - Soil MetaG P. TD hybrid SBSTD5 | ecosystem: Environmental > Terrestrial > Soil > Tree plantation... | reverse complement strand
TGCCGAGCAAAAGTTTCAGCGAGCGAAAACTCTCTTCGAACAGGGATTGACGCCGAAGCAGAGCTACGATGAAGCTGAGTCTCGCTACAACGCCGCTCGTGCAGCTTATGACCTGGCGGTCCAAACAGTCGAGAACCTGCGAGGCCAATTGGCTCAGTCTCGAGCGGCGACCGCGCTTGCGCAGAAAAAAGTAAACGACTCAAACATCCGCGCACCGTTCGCAGGGCAAATAAAGGAGCGCTCGGTCACTCAAGGCCAATATCTCAAGGTACAAACTGCGGTGATGGTAATCGTGAACATCGACCCGCTGCGAGTGCGGCTCAGAGTGCCTGAGAAGATGGCCGCGTGGGTAAAGGGCGGTCAACAAGTCACAGTTACGGTTGAGGCGTATCCAGATCGAAGCTTCACCGGAAAGATTACGCGCATCAATCCGTCGGTCGATCAACAGACTCGCGCCTTCGAAGTTGAAGCGTTGATCGACAATCACGAGGATTTGCTCAAACCCGGCTTCTTCGTTAAAGCAACCATCCCGTCGAACTACGTTGTCGACGCGCTGATTGTCCCTCAGGATGCCCTTTTGTATGTGTACGGCGTGTACAAGGTATTTGTTATCGATGGAACAACCCTCAAAGAGAGAGAAGTGAAAATTGGAGAACGCTACGGCGATGATGTCGAGATTGTGGAGGGCTTAAAGCCGGGAGAGCGCATCGCGTTGGCGGCCAAAGGCGAGGCTTTGAAGGAAGGCGCGACGATCGAAATTGCGAATCAGGATTAACCTGTAGGGGCGGCCCTCCGTGGCCGCCCCTTCTTGAAACCCGAGGCAGTGGAAGAGCGAGAAGGGGCGGCCACGGAGGCGGCCCCTACAGGTACCGGCTGTGGAGTTGTTCAATGACCCTTGCTGAACTATGCGTAAAACGACCGGTGTTCGCGGTCATGATGATTACCTTCCTGGTCGTTCTCGGAATATTTTCCTTTCGCGACCTTGGAGTTGATCTTTTTCCCAAGGCAGATCCGGCCACGGTCACGATAAACATTCGCCTGCCCGGCGCCACCTCCGAAGAAGTCACCACACAAGTCATTCTCCCTCTCGAAGAGGCCGTCAGCACGATCAGCGGACTCGATGAGTTGAACTCGCAGGCTACCGAAGGCAGCGCCCGAATTACATGCACGTTCCTGCTCGAGCGCGAGATCGAAAGCGCGGCACAGGACGTTCGTGAGAAAGTCGCCGGGGCCCTCAGAAATCTTCCGCCTAACATTCTGCCGCCGGTTATTCAAAAGGCCGACCCTGATTCCGATCCAGTGATCTCGCTGGTGGTCGCCGGCGACAAGAGCCTGCGCGAGACCACTGAAGTTGCCGACAAGCAGATCAAGCGGGTGCTCGAGACGGTTGATGGGGTTGGCGAGGTCAGCATGACCGGCGGACGCGAGCGGCAAATCCGCGTCTACGCCGACGCCGAGAAGCTCAACGCGCATAACATTACAATCAGCCAGGTTCAAACCGCGATTCAGAGCGAGAACGTCGAGATTCCCGGCGGCCGCATCATTCGAGGCGATGCGGAGCTTGGCATTCGCACGCTCGGACGCATCGATGCAGTCAGCCAATTCGGAGGAATCATCGTTTCAAACGTCAACGGAACGCCGATTCGCGTCAGCGATATTGGCCGAGTCGAAGACAGCTACGCTGAACCAAGCACCTGGAACATGCTCGAAGGCAAGCAGGCTGTGTCGCTCGACATTCGAAGACAATCCGGAACTAACACCGTCAGAATTATCGCCGCGGTAAAAAAGAAACTCGAGCAAATCAAAAAAACACTGCCGCCCGGAGTGACCGTCAGAGTAATTCGCGATCAATCCGTGTTCATCAACGCGTCGGTCGCCTCACTCGAAGAACACTTGTTGTTCGGCAGCCTGCTCGCGAGCCTGGTCGTGCTCCTGTTCATTCGAAATCTAAGATCGGTGTTGATCGCGGCAGTCGCGATTCCGACCTCGATCATCGCGACATTCACGTTGCTCAAGGCGATGGACTTCACCTTGAACAACATGACTCTTCTGGCGCTGACGCTAGCAGTCGGCATTGTGATCGACGACGCGATAGTCGTGCTCGAGAATATTGTCCGGTACATCGAGGAGAAGCATTACGAACCGAAGGAAGCTGCGATCGAGGCTACAAAAGAGATCACGCTTGCAGTCGTTGCGACGACGATCTCGCTCGTCATCATCTTCGTGCCGATCGCTTTCATGACCGGCTACGCGCGGCGCTACGTCAATCAGTTCGGATGGACGATGGCATTCTCGGTTATGGTGTCGATGCTGGTGAGCTTCACGCTGACGCCGATGCTGAGCTCGCGCATGCTAAAGCGCCTCGCGCATAAGCGCGCCAAGACCGCCGGCTCTGAGGACGGATCGCCATCACCCGAAACACCAAGCGTCCTCCATCACGAGGAACACACGTCGAAGGATTCACGATTCTTCGGATGGATCGATCGGCTGTACGGGCACATCCTTGCCTGGTCGCTTGACCATCGCATCGTCGTCATCGCCATAGCGGTCGCTACATTCGCGCTTACGTTCCCGCTAAATGCGCTGGTCGGCCGCGACTGGATTCCACCGGACGATCAAAGCGAATTCACCGTATCGATGAACTGGCCCGAAGGAACTTCGGTTGAAGGAACATCGAAGCAAGCGCTCGAAATCGCCGATCGCATCAAGCAGATACCCGAAGTCGACTTCGTCAATCCGTTCATCCACGAAGGACTCGCGAGCCACAACCACGTCTACGTCCGGCTGGTGGATGTCTCCGCGAGAAAGGCTTCGAATCTCGACGTCGCGGCGAAAGTGCGAAAGATCACCGCCGAATACAAAAACCTCAGAAGCAAAGTAATCATCCCATCGGCGCTGGGCGGCGGCGAGCTCTATTTTCCGATACGGTGTGTGCTGCTGGGTCCCGACTTTCAGAAGGTCGCGGAGTTATCGAAGCAAGTAGCCGAACGTGTGCGCAGTGTGCACGGGCTGCTGGACATCGACACAAGCGTCAGCCTCAACAGTCCCGAACTTCAAGTAAAGATCGACCGCGGACGCGCCAGCGATTTGGGTGTGCGCGCGGCCGACGTAGCTACCGCGGTGCGATTGATGATCGCCGGTGAAGATCAGATATCGACCTACAAGGAAGGTGACGAACAGTACGACGTGACACTGCAGTTACTGCCCGAGCAGCAGCGCGATCGCGAAGTGCTCGCGCGACTGATGATTCCATCGAGCAAGGTCGGCCAGGTACGGCTCGACAACCTCGCCACGATCGAACACGGAAACGGGCCTTCGCGAATCGAAAGATACAACCGGCAATTTCAGGTCTCGGTGAATGCCAACAACGCTCCCGATTTTCCGCTCGATCAGGCGGCGAGAACCGTCAGCGAGGAGATCAAACAAGTCGGCCTGCCCGCAGGGTATTCATACCGGCTCATTGGAGCAGTGAAGATACTGGACGAGACCACTACGAACCTGATCGTTGCCTTCCTGCTTGCTTCGATTTTCATGTATATGGTGCTCGCCGCCCAGTTCGAGAGCTTCCTGCACCCGTTTACGATCATGCTCAGCTTGCCGCTTTCTATTCCGTTCGCTCTTTTGTCGCTATGGCTGACCGGACGAACGTTGAATCTCTGGAGCGCGCTCGGCGTGCTGCTGTTGCTGGGCATTGTGAAGAAGAACGGCATTCTCCAGGTTGACTACACCAACAAGCTTCGCGGGCAGGGAGTCCCGCTTCGCGAAGCAATCCTTCAAGCGAATCACGTGAGGTTGAGGCCAATCCTGATGACGACCTTCTCGATCATCGGAGGGCTGATCCCGACGGCCATCGGCATCGGAGCCGGCTCGGCTCAGCGTTCGGCGATTGCGGTCACAATCATTGGCGGCCAGAGTCTATGTCTGCTGCTGACACTCGTGGTGACACCGGTGGCTTATTCGATCTTCGGCGAGCTGGAAGAGCGAAAGGTGTTTGCAGGAGCAAAAGCTCGGCTCGCGCGAGTGAAACTCGGCGCTGCTCGCTTCTTTAGTTTTTGATCAGCTAAGCTTACTTGCCGATGATTGAAAGCAGTCGTCCGACGCTCGATGGTTGTCTGTTGCCTTCTTTCCGATATGAGAAAAACAACTCATTGTGATGCATCGTGCAGTAGTCGGCTGAGTGAATGCAGTCCTCGGTGAATCCGCAGAAGATGAGTTGCTGAATATTCGCCGCGCGAACGTCCAGGTGTGCTTTGCCGTTCTCCTTGAGGTTTGTCAGGAGCTTTCGCCAGTAGCCGAATTCCTTTTTGAATCTTTCAATCACATCCTCACCAACCTCGTAACACTCGGCGCAAGCCGACGGTCCAAGCGCGGCTATGCAATCGCTCGTGTTCACTCCGTGAAGCAGCATCATATCGGCGACGGTTCGTTCTGTGATTCGACCCGCCGTGCCTCGCCAGCCCGCATGAATCGCGGCTATCGTTTTGCTGCGCGTGTCTCCGATAAGAATGGGCAAGCAATCGGCAGTTTGAACTCCAAGCAGAATGTTGGATAGCTGAGTGATCATTGCGTCGCAATCCGGTTGAGGACCGTTCGCCTCGTCGGGCGACTCGATCACACAACGCTCTGTTGAGTGAGTCTGTCGCGCGGTCATTACGCGAGCGCCATCTATGCCGACGGCTTTCAGAAAGCGTCTGCGATTCTCGGCAACATTCTCCTGTTGATCGCCTTTGAAGTACGCAAGACTCAGCGAGTTCGATGGAAAAGCGCTTACGCCCCCGAGCCTCGTGCTGAACGCGTTTATAAAGCCCGCTCGCTCGAGCGGCTCGCAAACGAGAACCGAGATTCGCGCCTTACCTTGCCCGGTGTCGACCTCGCGCTCGCGCATGACAAATGAAGCTTCCGAATCTGACGTTTGCATATCGGCCAATGCTACTGACCGATCAGTGCCATCGCAACCTCGCGGGCCAGGGTCACGGGTTGAGTTGACACTCTTCTTCACCGAGCCTTACGCTCACAATTTGTAACTCGAGCCCGAAAGGTAGCCGTATGCTTGACACTAATTTTGTGCGCGCGAATCTCGAACTGGTAAGACGCAAGCTGGGAGGCCGCGGCTTTCCGCTTGATGCACTCGATCGCTTCAACGAATTGGATGAGCGCCGCCGCGCGCTCATACGCGAGCGCGACGACTTGAACGCTTCGCGCAATCGCGAGAGTCAGGATATCGGAAAGCTGATGAAGGGAGGCCAAAAGGACGAAGCAGAATCTCGCCGCATTGAAGTGAGGAAACTCGGCGATAGAATCGCTGAGGCCGAAACTCAGTTGAATGCGGTCGAAGCTGATTTGACTGCGTTGCTGGTCACCATTCCGAATCTTCCTGAGGATAGCGTGCCGGTCGGTCGCGATGAGTCGGCGAATCAGGAGCTAAAACGTTGGGGCACGCCCCCGAGCTTCGGCTTTGAGCCTCGAGACCATGTCGATCTCGCTCACGCACTCGGCATCCTGGATCTCGAGCGCGCCGCCAAAATTTCCGGCGCGCGCTTCGCGATTCTTACGGGTCTTGGAGCGCGTCTCGAGCGTGCGCTGATCAACTTCTGTCTCGAGCTTCAAACCAAGAAGCACGGCTACGAAGAAGTTGTGCCGCCTTACATTGTGAACTCGAACACGTTGTACGGTACGGGACAGCTTCCGAAATTCGAAGCCGACTTATTCAAGCTCACGGACGAACGCAACTTTTATTTGATCCCAACCGCAGAAGTTCCGCTCACGAACATCTATGCCGATGAGATCCTCGATGGAGCCCGGTTGCCGATTAAGATGACGGCGTACACTCCGTGCTTCAGATCGGAAGCGGGAAGCTACGGGAAAGATACTCGCGGGCTGATACGTCAGCATCAGTTCGACAAGGTCGAGTTGGTCAAAATCACAGCGCCCGAAAATTCCTACGACGAGCTTGAGTCGTTGACTCGCGATGCCGAAACGGTGCTTGAGGAATTAGGCTTGGCTTATCGCAGGGTGGCGCTATCGACCGGCGATCTTGGATTCTCGTCGGCGAAGACTTATGACATCGAAGTATGGCTGCCGAGCCAGAACACCTATCGCGAGATTTCGTCCTGTTCGAACTGCGAATCGTTTCAGGCTCGTCGCGCGAGCATCAGATTTCGCCGCGAACAAAAATCGAAGCCCGAGTTCGCTCACACTCTGAATGGGTCGGGGCTTGCGATTGGAAGACTGTGGGTTGCGCTGCTTGAGAACTATCAACAAGCCGACGGCTCAGTTGTGATACCTGAAGCATTGCGGCCTTTTATGGACGGAGTGAAACGGATAGGAGGCCGTTAGCGGTCGGCAGTCGGTCGTCCTTTTAGAAAGCGGACCGTCGCACGTCAGCACCAGAAGTCGTTGAGAGGGTTCTGACTCGGTTTTAGTTGCGCGAGACTCCAGAAACCGCGCCGCTCAAATTGCTGCCTCGAACGGAGACTGAACAACGGCTTCAACTCGTCTCGCGCCTGTTAATCCGGCGCTGCGTGCGACGACCCCAAGAGAACACCATCAGGCGTCTCAAGCTTCCGAGCAATCCAACTGCACACGACGTGCCACCGCAGACAATCGGAAAGAGGCCGATCAGTTGTTAAGTTTTTGAGAGTGTTCTCGACGGAGCTCGACGCGCCCTTTTCACTCTGACGGGAACGCTTTGGAGTATTCCACCGTTTTGACCGAATCGACAGCTCGTCTCTCATCGTTCGAGCTTGCGACGGCTTGGGCGCATTGATAAGCTAGCGCCCGCTGTTCGAACTCGAAACTTACAACTCGAGATTCAAAGTCAAACCGTGATCGAAAGGCGTGAGATGCGTGGATTACATTCAACTATCATCGCCGTAGCCCTCGTCCTCGCTTTGCTAGCCTCGGGCGTCGTGGCTCGCTCCTCTGATTCAATCGTCACTCCAGACTTTGCTGCCGCTCGCGACGAGGCGACCAAAATACTCGCGGATTTCGTGCGCATCGATACCAGCAATCCTCCGGGGAACGAAACAAAGGGCGCCGAGTATTTGAAGTCGATTCTCGATTGCGAAGGCATCGCGTCCGAGATATTCGAGATGACTCCGGGCCGCGGAAACATCGTCGCTCGTCTGAAAGGCGCCGGCAAGAAGAAGCCTGTTCTGTTGATGGGACATATCGACGTCGTCGGCGTCGAACGCGAGAAGTGGACCGTCGATCCTTTCGGCGGAGTGATTAAGGATGGATACATCTACGGGCGAGGCTCATCCGACGACAAGGGAATGGCCAGCTCTTGTCTGGAAGTGTTTCTGTTGCTTCATCGTTTAAAGGTACCGCTTGATCGCGATGTAATTTTTCTCGCTGAAGCCGGCGAAGAAGGCACCTCACAAGTGGGAATCGACTTCATGGTGGATCGGCATTGGGACAAGATCGAATGCGAATATGCGCTCAACGAAGGCGGAATGATTTACGCAGTCGATGGAAAGGTCAAGTACGTCGGCATTGCGACTACTGAAAAAGTTCCTCGCGGTTTCAAACTCGTCGCGCGAGGGACAAGTGGTCACGGATCGATTCCGCGGCCCGACAACGCGATCACTCATCTTGCAGCAGCGGTCGCGAAAGTAGGCAATTGGCATTCTCCAATGCGATTGAACGAAACGACCCGCGCGTTCTTTTCACGGTTGGCGAAGATCAGTTCTTCGGATCAGGCCTTTCTCTACACTCATCTCGAAGACCCGGCAAACACCGAAATGGCTCAAACAAAAATTCGCGCGCAGAACGGCGCTTATGACTCGATGCTGCGGACCTCAATTGTGCCAACAATCATCAAAGGCGGCTTCCGAAGCAATGTCATTCCGGGCGACGCCGAAGCTACGCTCGATGTGCGGGCCGTGCCCGACGAAGATATCCAAGCGCTCGCAACTTCTTTGCGCAGGTTGATCAACGATCCTGCGGTTGAAGTGATTCCGCCGGCGGAGCTTGGCAGACCGGCGTCGCCGCCCTCGAAGCTGGGAACCGATATGTTCCGCGCTCTTGAAGCAGCGCAATCGAAATTGTTTCCGGGCGTGGTTACTCTGCCGATGATGCTGACCGGCGCGACCGATTCGGCGCAGCTCCGAGCAAAGGGAGTCCAGGCTTACGGACTCGGAAGCGTAGCGGGAGATCGCGAACGAGCCAGCATTCACGGCAACGATGAGAGGATTTCAATCGAAGGGCTGGGTAAGTTTGTAGAGTTCATCTATCGGACCGTCGTTGAAGTCGCCGCGTCGAAGTAAATCGGCTCTCCCGCATTCAACGTCCTGTTTCGAACGAGTGAAAAATTGCTACGAGCCGTTCATCGCTCATCGGTATCGAATGAACTGCGAAATAGTTTACGCGCGCGTCGCGTCTGAGTTTCTCAACTAATTCAGGTCCGCAAAAAAGAATTAAGCGTTGGTTCGCCGTCAATCGTTCGATGACCGCCGGCAGCATTGAGTCTCCGCGATCAAGAGCGCGGCTTGTGAGAGAGTCGTAGGCAAACCAATCAAACTCTTCCAGTCGCGCTGTGACAACCTCGAAGTTCGGGAGCTGCAATTCGTGTCCTGCCTCTTTGAGGAACAGTGATTTCTTTTGATTTGCTTCGAGCGCGGTGACGTGAAGCTCCGGCTTCAGAACTGCAATCGGAATCGCCGGAAAGCCCGCGCCGCTCCCGATGTCTAAAACGGTCCGCGCTCCGGCGATGAACCTCGCCCCAAAAAGCGACTCGGCGTAGTGAAGCTTCGCCGCTTCGCGAGGTTCGATGATTCCAGTGAGATTGACGCGCTGATTCCATCGGCGCATCAACGAATAGTGCTTCGTCAACTTATTCGCCTGCTCTTCAGTCAACGGATCAAGCGCGAAGCCGGCGACCGCCGCATCGAGCTCTTTTCTGAATTCACTTTCCATTTCATTCGTCATCAGTCTGACCGGGGCATTGTTAGCCTCGCCCAATTCTATTTAAAATATCAATTCGAACGCGAACTAATATTCGGGCAATCAAATGGCAATCAAAGCGATCTCTTTTGACTTCTGGCACACGCTGTTCACCGAGCAGCCAGGCGCTTTTGAACTCTACAAGCGTCGGCGTCGAAGCAGGCTAGCCGAAGCGCTGCTGAGTTGTCGTGATGTAGCACACGCAGAATTGGAACACGCTTGCCACCTCGAGGCCGTATCCCACAACAGCATCTGGCGAGAACAACACCGCACCCTTGGAGCTTCCGAACGCGTCACCAGAATTTTGGCGCATCTCGACATTTCATTACCCGATTCCGCGCTCGCCGGTCTGGTTGCGAGTTTTGAGGAAGGCATTCTCGAACATCCACCGATTCTCGTGGCGGGCGCGAGTGAAACTCTCGAGACACTGTCACGACGTTATCGGCTTGCGATCATATCCGACGTGGGCTTCTCGCCGGGACGCGTGCTCAAGCAAGTGCTTGCGGATCACGATCTGCTCGATCTTTTCGATTCACTTGTCTTCTCGGACGAAGCCGGCCGGTCAAAACCGCATACCGAGGTGTTCGACATCACCGCGCGCTCGCTCGACGCAACGCCCGACGAGATCGTTCACATCGGAGATCTGGAGTACACTGACATCGTCGGCGCTAAGCAAGCCGGGTTTCATGCGATCCGCTTCACAGGAGTCACGGCTATGCGGGATGACGAGACGACCATTGCCGATTTCGTGACCGACGACTTGAGAGATGTTGCGCGATTGATTGAGATGCTAAGGTAGGGGACAGCGGATAGGTTACAGGCGACAGGAGAACGTGGTGTGAAACTGTTTACACTAAAAGAGGCGGAAGCATCGCGAGACATCGACATAAAAATGATGGCGACTCGCTCGTCGCGTTATCGTGTGTTTGGCTCATCGGAACGCATTCAGGGGGGCGAGATGGCAGTTGTCGATCTTCGTGACGGCGTTGAACCGCCTGAGTTCGCGACGCAGTTCATCGTGCTTGATCGTCACCCGATGAAGCCCGTCTGCCTGGTTCGCAAAGCCGAGTGAATGTCGGAACACTGAACTCGGAACCCCGAACTCGGAACCGTCTATTCCCACTCAATCGTTGACGGCGGCTTCGAACTGATGTCATAAACAACGCGATTGATACCGCGGACCTCACTCACGATTCGCGAAGAAATTCGCTGAAGCACCTCGTAAGGCACGCGGGCCCAGTCGGCAGTCATCCCATCAAGCGATTCAACCACTCGAAGCGCGATCGCGTTGTCGTAAGTTCGCATATCGCCCATCACACCGACCGTCGAAATCGGCAACAACACCGCGAACGATTGCCAGACTCGATCGTACAAGTCTGCCCGGCGAATTTCTTCGATGACAATTGCGTCGGCTTCCTGGAGCAAAGCCACGCGATCGGCAGTCACTTCACCGAGTATGCGAACCGCGAGGCCCGGACCGGGAAAAGGCTGGCGTCCGATTATTTCTTCGGGCAAGCCGAGCTCGCGGCCGACTCTTCGGACTTCATCTTTGAACAATTCGCGCAGAGGCTCGATCAACTTCAGGTTCATCTTCTCGGGCAAGCCGCCGACGTTGTGATGGGACTTGATCACCGCGGACGGACCTTTCACCGAAACAGATTCGATCACGTCGGGATATAGCGTGCCTTGCACGAGAAAGTTTGGGAGCGCGACCGTCCCGGCCGCTCCGGTATCGTGCCCGAGCTTGCGAGCTTCCTCCTGGAAGATCTCGATGAACTCGTTGCCGATGATCTTACGTTTCTTTTCCGGATCAATCGCGCCCGCAAGCTTTGTCAGAAAGCGCTCGCCGGCAGCGACTCCGATTACGTTCAGGTCCATCTCGCGGTAGGCCTCGAGCACTTCTTCGAATTCGTTTTTTCGAAGCAGACCGGTGTCGACAAAGATGCAAGTCTGCCGATCGCCGATGGCCTTCGCTACAAGCGCAGCCGCAACCGATGAATCAACTCCGCCCGATAGGCCGCACACGGCTTTGCCGTTGCCGACTCGCCGTTTGATTTCTTCCACGGCTGTCTCGATGAAGGACGCCATCGTCCAGTCGCATCGCAAATCACACACATTCACCAGAAAGTTACGAAGTATCTCTTTGCCTTGAGGTGTGTGCGCGACTTCAGGATGGAACTGCACGCCGTAAAGCCCGCGAGTTGGATCTTCGACGGCGCCGATTGCAGCTTCGGTTGAGGCAGTGATCTTGAATCCCTGTGGCGGCTGACTAACGTAATCACCGTGACTCATCCAAACCTTAAGCGAAGTCGGGAGCCCTGAAAGTAGCTGGCTGTCACTCTCGACGTTGATCTCTGCTTGACCGTATTCGCGTCTGGTTGAAGGCTTGACCTCGCCTCCAAGAAAGTAAGCCATCAACTGTACGCCGTAACAAATACCGAGCACGGGCACGCCCATCTTTATCACATCGGGATCAGGATGAGGCGCGCCTTCTTCATAGACTGATGAAGGACCTCCGGAGAGGATGATCGCCTTGGGGTTCTTACTGCGGATTGCTTCAGCGGTCGTGTTGAACGGAATTATTTCAGAGTAGACGCCGAGCTCTCGAACTCGTCGAGCGATGAGTTGTGTGTATTGTCCGCCGAAATCGAGAATGAGAACAGTTTCGTGATCTGACGCCATGATATTTGAACCGGATTATATGGAGCGGTGCGAGAGAGTGTAAAGCTGAACACTCGTCTAGATGTAGGTTGACCTCGAGAATCGAAGCAAATCTTGAGTCTCTTAGAACAATCAGGACGAATCTGAGTCGGCCCCTACTTCGTGCCCGGCGGAACATCGGCGGAGTTGATGCCTCTTCCAATCAGCGGCACCTTTTGAGGACTGTCAGTACTGTTGTCCGTGAACACGACTTCAGCCTTGTGCCTTTCAGTCCGAGACGGCGTGAAGCACACATCCACAACGCAGCTCTTGCCGGGATCGATGCTTGAGCCGGTGCAAGTGTCGCCTACGAGCGTGAAGCTCAGATGGTCATCACCGCTAACGACCACACTGTTGACGTAAAGTTTTTTCCCGCCGGTATTCGTCACCGTAATTCTCTGGTACTTGCTCGGTTTTTTAGTAACCTGATCGCCGAAGTCGATGCTGCCGGGATCGATCCTCACCGCGGCCGGAGACGCCTGTTCGCTCTTGTCACGCGCGCTCCCGGGCTTCTGAGAGAGAACTATTTGTGATAATGCGAAAACGATTGCGGTAATCATTAATAGGTTTTTCATGTCTTCCTCCGCGTAAACGAATTATAAAACCAGCGAGCGTCATTGAGAAAGCTACCGGTGGAACGTGTGATTGTTAGATTGGCAGTACGGCGCTTCGTGAGGAAGTAACTTCAGCTCTTCGCGTAAGGCTTCTTTACATACTGTGAAGCCAGTTTGTGTGAGTCGAAAACGTTTTCGCGTTTCAAGACCAGTTGATATTCGGCCAGCGCCTCATCGCGTTTGCCGAGTGCGTCGAGCGCCTCGCCCGCGCGAAGATGCGACATCGAAACCAGACCGGCGTTCGACTTCGGCCAACGCTGAACCTCTCTGTACCGAGCAAGAGCGCTCTCGTAGTCCTGTCTTGACGAAAGCGACTGACCCCATTCGAAGTTCACAAGATCCGTAGCCTGCTCCGCTACAAAATTGTTCTTTAACAAATCTCTGAAGGCTTGAGCGCCGTCGTCCGCGCGGCTCATTCGATACAACATCGAAGCGTGCTCGACGCCGAACAAATAATTGCGCGGGTATAGTTTGCTCAGGTGGCTGATTATTTCGAGCGCACGATCGAGCTGATTCTCTTTTATGTAGATTCCGAGCAGTACGGCTCGCGCGTCGTCGGCGACATACTTCCCGCGATTGGTAACCAGTTCAAGATGTTCGATTCCTTTGCTCTTTGATCCCTTCAGTCCCGCGAAGCGCGCCAGCAGTCTCCATCCGGCGGGCAAGCTGTCGATCACGTATTCGTAGAAGCCGATGCTGAGATAGGCGTCGACATACTCCGGATCGAGCTTGATCACTTCGCGTTGGAGTTTGACCGATTCGTTTGCGTCGCCAATTCCGCGCACGAAACTGCGCTTCACCGAAGCGCCATACGCGGCCCTGATTCCCAGCGCGGACGCCTCGTAGTAAAGCGCTTCGACATCTTTGGGATTCTTGATTAACCGAGCTTTGCTGGCTGCGATTGCCTGCCGAATCAAATCGTAGAATTCGCGATCGCGCTTCGGATCAACCTTGTCTTCGCTTTCATCTTGCGAATAGAACGAAGTGCCGGTGTAAACAGATGTCGTCAAGCGGTGAGTTTGATAAAGAGTCTCGAGCCAAAGATCGTTGGCGAGGTAAAGATAGCCGGCAGGATGTTCGGGCGCGAGTTTGGTCATCTTCAGGAAGCGATCACGCGCCGTGCTGTAGTCGATGTTGTAGATCGCGTTGAAACCGTCGATTCGCAATCGATCGAAATCAGCAACAGAATTGCGGCTTGATGAATCTTGAGGTGAAAAATCTCGGGTCTCCAAATGCGCATCGACTCGCCTGACTGGAATCGAGTTCAGGAATGCGGCGATCAAGATGGAGACTAGTACTGCTCTCATCGAATCCCCCAACATCTACGGCACAATGACCGAAAGCGCGTCCGGCACTACATCGAACGTCATCGGGAGCGGGCCGATTATTTCGCCGTCCGCTTCGACCCACGCCTCGTGCGCCGAATTCGCTACGATGTGTTTCCCTTTGATAAGAGTCGCACCTGCCCGTACGGGTCTGGCGCGCATACAAGCTCGAAGCGCAGGCAGATATGCGAAATTGTTCGACATCGGGGCCATAATAAAAACCTCAAACCAGGGTTCTTCCAGCTCCGCGCCGGGTGTGATTACCATGCCCCCGCCGTAGCCCTTGCCGTTGCCGATCAGCGCAAAGGTACTTTCGTAGCAACGCCCATCCACCTCTATGCGAAATGGCTCGCCGCGCCATGCGAACAAATGTTTGATGCCCGAGATCCAAAACGCGAACTCGCCGGTTCGTCGCTTCAGTTTCTGATTCACGCCCCGCGCTATCGAAGCGTCGAGGCCGATGCCGGCCATCATTAAGAAATAGCGCTGTGTAGAGTTCTGTAGAGGCGCGGAGGAGCGGAGGAGCGGAGGAGAATTCACGTCCCCTTCGCTGCTCTTCTGCCCTTCCGCCCCTCTACTCCTCTGCTCCTCTGCTCGGCCGCTTTTCGCGAGGCCGAGCGCGATTCGTTTAGTCTTTCCTGCGGCGATTTTGTCGGCGAGTTTCGACGTGTCGAACGGCATATCCAGATCTCGAGCGACCACATTCGATGTGCCGCCTGCCCAAACAGCGAGCGCCGTCTGGCTCCTCGCGATTCCCTGAATCACTTCATTCAGCGTTCCGTCTCCACCGTAGCTGACTATGATTTCGGCGCCTGACTCCACCGCTTCACGCGCGAGCCGAGTCGCATCATCGGGTTTCGTAGTTGCGCGCGCCTCGGCGACTATTTCGCGCTTGCGGAGAAGCTCAACCATCCGCGCTACATTTTCGGCAGGGCGACCTGCGCGCCCCGACATCGGGTTGTAGATGATTGTCGCTCTCTTGTTACCCATCGCGCGCCGATCAAGTTAGTGCAAGCACAATGCCGTCTCGAATTCGATGCAACTATTCTAGGAGCGTGATTCTTAGAGCAGCAAGTCAGGAGTCGCCGCAGGATTTTTCTGACTATTGTAGAAAATTCGGCGATATCGACTAACGCTTCTCGGACTTGAAGATCAGGAATACAGGGGTGCGCATCGCTTCATAGTAGCGATCCGCATTCTTTGACGCGAATTCAGCGGAAGGCGCGGGCTCAAGCAGAGCTGTGACCTCAAGTCCCGCAGACGAAAGCGCATTGAAATAGTTTGCGACCGTGTGATGGTAACAGGAGATGCGCCGCCCCTCTGCGGCTACTTCTCCAAACTCACGCCACGGAGTTTCGATCGATCTCAGAGGCGAACCGAAATACCAACCTTCCCAAGGGTCGGGGCCTTCAACCTCGTCACAGTCAGCCAGAGCAAAACGAGCCGTCGACATCGGATGCAGAACGCTCGCGATCAGCTTAGCTTTTGGCTTCATCACTCGCGCGACTTCCGACATCAGCAAATCGATGTTCTCGACGTAGTGAAGCGCCGTTCCGGTGAACACCACATCGAAGTGAGAGGTTTCAAATGGAAGCGGCTCGCGAATGTCGGCGACTCGAAAATCCGCATTGATGCCCTGCTGCTG
>Ga0075426_10001821_pt1 | contig 15232 bp, 11 predicted proteins | sample SoiMethybrSBSTD5_FD_75304 | JGI IMG/M metagenome (GOLD analysis project Ga0075426, IMG submission 75304) | Bulk soil microbial communities from a Populus tree surrounding site in Tennessee, USA - Soil MetaG P. TD hybrid SBSTD5 | ecosystem: Environmental > Terrestrial > Soil > Tree plantation... | reverse complement strand
TGATCTCACGCACGCTTCAAGAATCGCGACCGTCTTTAAGTTGTCGCGACCGCTAACGTCCGTCTCCTCGCCTTGAATCGCTCGTTCGAGTTCATCGAGCAGCAGCCGTTCTTCAGTTTGCTTTCGCGGTCCACGGCGAACCAGTCGCGGTAATTTTCCGTTCTCCCAAAAAATCAACCAGCGCTGAAACACGTGCAGCGCGCCGCGCTCGCCGATGAACCGCGCGTAGAACTCCTGGCCGCCTTCGAAGAGGGTGTGACCGGTCGATTCGTAAGTTGCGGAATACGAAACACGCGTTTCATTCGCGAAGGCGAGCAGTAACTGCAACGACGCCCCACGCGGCAGACGACCCCACGGTTGCGTGAAAGCATCGGCGTTCACGCTCGTCACTTCCGACCCAAGCACATAACGCAGAGCATCGAGATGGTGAACGCTCATGCCCCACAGCACGCTGTTCGGAAGCTTCGCCAACCACTCGGCAACGTTGTGATAAGGCCGGTAGTAATGACAAACAACCATGCCGACTCTTCCCAGCACGTCTTCATCGATGAGTCGTTTGACGGTGCGAAACGAGCGCAGGTAACGATAGTTCTGCGCGACGAGCAACGGCGTGTGGCTCGCGTCAGCGAGTGAAACGAGTTTCACGGCTTCGCTCAATCGAAGCGTAAACGGTTTTTCGACGAGCACTGCAACCTTGCGCTCGAGTGCCGTCACGCAAGTCGTGAAATGACAATCCGCAGGTGTCGCAACGATCACGGCGTCGCACTTTGTCGTGTCCAACGCGCGAGCGAGGTCGCTGAAACACTGTTCCGCAGAAATTCGAACCTCGCAGCGGCACTTCGTAACGAACTCGCATTAACGTCAACGCACGCGACCAGCTCAAACTGCGGCGCGGTTTTTACCTCGCGCGCCCAATCCTGACCGCGCGCACCCAAACCGGCGACGGCTACTCTGATCGCCATTCGTAAGGTTTCCCATCCTTGACTGTGATACTTGCCAGCAGGTCTCGAACCCTGATCGATCCGCGGAGAAAGAATTTCAGCGTCACCGGACTAACATGTCCCCACAGCGCCGACAAAAGAATCAGCAAACTCTTCGGGTCCAAGCCGAAAGATTTTTGCCGCAGCATCGGTTCGAGCAACATCGTCGGTTCACCGGCCCAGAGTCGCATTGCGCCCAGCATGTAATACGCCGCCAACGAATCGCCGTTGTTTAAATGGTTTTCATCAACCGCACGCAGGCCGTTGAAGAGCGTCGCGTTGTTCGCGTGATAACGATAGCTGTACAAAACGTCCGGAAGTGTAACGACGCGGCCGTGAGCGGCCATCCTCGCAAACAGTCCCTGGTCTTCGCCGCTGGTGGCCGTCTCGTCATAACCACCGATCCGTTCGAACACTTCGCGACGAAACATCGCCGAGCCATGGGGAAAAGGAATGTAACCGGAGCGACGCACGAGTCGCCAACGATCACGCGGTCGCACTTCACGGCCGCGCGCGTCAATGCCATTGCAGAGCGTGCCGACAGCAACGACTTCCGGTTGATCCCGGATGATTTCCCACTGCCGCTGCAGACGATCAGGATGAGCGACGTCGTCAGCGTCCATCCGCGCTACAATCGGAGCGCGCGCGTGTGCGACTACAGCGTTTGAACTACCGGAAAGACCGAGTTGTCTGTCGCTCTTGTGCAGCCGTATGCGCTCGTCGCGCGCCGCCCATTCGCGTAAACGTGTGTTCGAATTGTCGGTGGAAGCATCGTCAAGAATGACGAATTCAAAATCGCTGAAGTTCTGCGCGACAATGCTGCCGATGCTGTCGTCGAGAAAAGGCCACGCGTTGTAGACGGGCATTACAACGCTCATGAGAGGGTTCGTCAACGAATTCATACCGAATGGTTGAGGCGCTAGTTTAACGGCTCACGAACCGCGTGACTAGTAGCATCATCAACAAAAGCGCGAGTGTTGGTAACAAGAGGCGCAGGAGTTTCGCGGAGATACCGGGAATGATTTTGTTCAGCCACCACACACGGTTGAGACAGGCAAACGCGTACGCAATCAAAACCGCGTAAGCCACACCTGCCAATCCGAACGCGACGGTAAACGGATAGAGGACAATGACGAACACGATCGCATCGAGGGTCCTCGCGATGGCCACCTCTCTTGGTCTGTTCGCACTCCAGAAAACCGTAGAGCTGATCAGCGTCAGACCACGCAGCGGAATGACCAGTGCCAGAATGCTGAGCACCGATCCGGCAGTCGTCCAACGATGGCCGAAAAGCACGAAGACGATCTGATTCGCAAACAGAAACAGCGGCACCGCGATGGCGACCATGATCAGCAAAGTCAGTTTGAACGCCTTCGTGAACGCGGGCTCCAGTTGCGATGGGTTGAGCGAATTGAGCTCGGCGTACGCGGGCAACAGCACCGCGCTAACCGAAAAGACGACGACGATGATCGGCGCGCTGGCGATATTAAACGCCAACGAGTAGTTGCCCAGTGCCGCGGTACCGAGCAAACGACCGGCGACGATGTTGTCTGCCATGTTGCTCACGTACGAAGCGACCGCAAACACGAGCGCGAACTTGCCAAAGTGCAACGCCTGCGTGAGCGCCAGCCGATCGAAACGCAAACCGGGCCGAAAGGGATGAAACACATACGACAGCGCGGTTCCCAGCGCGGTGGTCAACAACATGCCGATCACGAGCGCCCAAACATTTTTCAGCACCACGGCGAGGGCGACAGTCAACACGGCCCCTCCCAAGTTTGTCGCCAGTTCAAACCAGAAGATTTTTCCGAAGCTGATCTCTTTGCGCAGTAACACCAGGCCAATGTTTTGCAGACCCTGCACCAGACTCGCAGACGCGAGAATCGGAATGATGATTCTCAGCTCCGTCTGCCCGTAGAACCGTGCCATCGGAAACGCGGACACGGTCACGAGCAGCGCGACGAGCAAACTCCTGATTACTTCTGCTGACCAAACGGTGTCGAGATGTGTCTTCAGCTCATCTCGCGTCTCAAACTTCCTCGCGATGATGGTGCGGTCCAAGCCGATCGTAGTTAGTGCGTTAGCGGCGGCAGTGATGGTCAGCGCCATGGTGAAGAGGCCGAAGTCGTCGGGCGCGAGGATCCGCGCGAGCGTAACGGAACGAACGAACCCGATGAATTGGCCGGCCAGTGAAGAGGATACGTTCCACCCAATCCCGGAACGCACCCTCTGCAGCAGCGGTAAGGTTGTGGTCTCGGTTATTTCTTTCCTCAGCCTCGCGTCAGGACTTGTTCCTTTTTATTCTACCTGCCTGACTCGCGCTAGCGGGAAAACAACGTAAGTGGATTGGCGCCGCTGTGCGAGCACGGCGTCGAGTGCCCAACGACCCGGGCCGGCAATCATGAGAAATGCGCACGTCAGCAGTTGCGCGTATTCGGAACGGATCTCATGCAGCACTGCCCAAAAGCCGATTTGTGGCGGCACGGGCGGCAGCGGCAGCGGCGACGTTCCGAGATACATCGGAATCTTCGTCGAGAGCATCGCAACGACCATCTCAATCACAAACGGAATCGCGATCAGCCTCGTCAGCAAACCCGTCAGCAGCAGCAGTCCGCCGACGATCTCGAACCATCCGTCGGCAGTCGCCGTGAAATGCGGCGCCGGAAAGCCGAGTTTGGTGAAACGTCCGACACCCTGGTTTGCAAAGACGAATTTGATCACCCCTTCCCAAAAAAAGACGGCTCCGGCCATTAACCGGAGTAAGAGTATTGCTCGTGGACCATCAACCGGTGGATTCAGCAACCAATTTGTAATCTTGTTCATTGTTTCTTCCTCCTCAAACTACCTCGTTTCAGCTATACAGACCTTCGTCTTCGTGTGAATATTCCTCTGGAATAAAATCGCGCCAGAGCCAGTCTTTAACTAAGGAGACGAGCGGGGAACGTCGTTGGCAGACCAAAGCAAAGCCGGACGGTTTGAAGAGATTGCATTACCGCACCTCGCAGCCGCCTACAACCTCGCGCGTTGGCTTGTTCACAACGAACACGACGCCGAGGACCTGATGCAGGAAGCGTACTTGCGGGCGTTCAAATCGTTTGGCGGTTACTACGGCGGTAACAGCCGTTCGTGGTTGTTAACGATCGTGCGAAACACCTGCTACACGTGGCTGCAAAAGAACCGCGTGCTGCACGTGACGGAGCCGATCGACGACAAGCTCGACGAATTACGACTCGATTTCGCTGATCCCGAAGTCTTGTTGTTGCAAAGTGTCGACGTGCAAATCGTCAGGCAGGCGTTGCAGGATTTGCCGGTGGAGTTTCGCGAGGTTGTCGTGCTGCGCGAGATGGAAGGATTCTCTTACAAAGAGATCGCTGACGTTATCGATCTGCCGCTCGGCACCGTGATGTCACGATTGGCGCGCGGGCGTAAACGACTTCATACGCTGCTATCACAGCGTATGGGAAAGGAGGCGAGCGTTGAGTTGTCAGCAGACGCATGAACTGATTCACGGCTACGTCGATGGCGAGTTGGATCTGTTGAAGAGCATCGAGATCGAACAGCATCTGAAGGATTGTCCGGCGTGCACGCAAACTTACCAGGGGATGCGCAGTTTGCAATCCGTCGTGCGCAACGAGGCGTTGCGATTTCAGCCTCCGGCCGATCTCGAAAAGCGCTTGCGGTCTTCGTTGCGCCGTGAAGACAAAGCAGAACGCAAACCCTTGTTACTCCACTGGCGCTGGCTGGTCGCGGGGACCGTGTGCGGCGCGGTCTTGATCGGAATCTTGAGTTTGGCTGGTCTGTTTAGCCGGCAGTCGCCAGACGATCTGTTGGCGCAGGAAGTGGTTTCGAGTCACGTGCGTTCGTTGATGGCCGATCATCTAACCGACGTGCCGTCGTCCGATCAGCACACCGTGAAACCATGGTTTGACGGCAAGCTCGACTACTCACCAACCGTCAAAGATCTGAGTCAGCAAGGATTCACGTTAACCGGCGGCCGGCTCGATTACATCGGTAACCGTCCAGTCGCGGCGCTGGTTTACCTGCGCCGGCAACATCCGATCAATTTGTTCGTGTGGCCGGCGACGGCGGCTCCATCGATGAATGAGAGAGCGTTGGAGCGACAGGGCTTCAACCTGATTCGCTGGTCAAACGGCGGCATGACTTACTGGGCAGTTTCCGATCTGAATCTCGCGGAGTTACAACAGTTTGCCCAGTTACTTCAGGATCGAAATGCAGCAGGACGAAACCCGCAATGAACGCACTTAGTCGCGAATGAGTTGCGGTACCAGTTCCTTCGGTAAAACGACTTTCCACAATTCGGGCAAGTCCACTCTGTTCGCCAGATCGACACGCAAACGAGGGCGAGGAACCAGCTAACCGCAACGAAATCAATCCCTTTCTCCAGGTGAAACAATTGCGCGAGCATGAGCGTGAAAAGAAGACCCGGAACGTAACCAATGAACAGGGCAAAGAAGATGATGTTTCGTTTGTAATAGCCACGCACTGCCTCTTTGTAATCAGCCACATGTGCAGTATAGGCAATTGCCGTATTTCACGCTTCACGCTAAAGCCAGGGTCGCAGCGAACTGGAATTTTACGACTGCGCTTGTCGCTAAATCCGCCTGTTTGATTTACTAACCTCCGGTCCTGTGAGAGACTGCCTGCGGCAATCGTTCCCAGGTTAGTTCTTCACTTCCCGAGTACAAGCGGTTCCTAAAAACCAACGTCCGTACATGTCGCTGCTAGTGTTCACTCCCACGATCTATCAGCTCAACTGCCGCATCAGATGAGCAAGAGAGAGTCACCCACTCACGAAGCTTTCGCGAAGCTGCTTGCCTGGCTGGATTCCGACCGCGACAAAGCGGTGGACCAGTACGAGAGAATTTACTTTCGCCTGGTCCGAATCCTCGCGGCTAAGGGTTGTTTCGAAGCGGAAGATCTTGCGGATCAAACGGTGAACGTCGTGGCGTCGAAGATCGACGAGTTGCAGCAAACCTTCCAGGGAGACCCGTCCCTCTATTTCTACGGTGTCGCGAAAAAGATCTATCAGGAGTGGCTCAAGCGCCGGACGCCTCCGGTGCCACCGCCGCCGATAGACAACACCGAGACCGAGCTTCGTTGTGGCTGTCTGGAGAAATGTTTGCAAAAAGTAATAAACGCTGAAGAAGCGCGGATGGTGGTCCGCTATCACGAGGGTGAAGGTCAGGAACGAATCGAAAACCGGAAGAAAATGGCCGCAGAATTGGGAATTACCTTAAACGCTCTTAGAATACGGATTTGCCACCTTCAGGCACGTCTGCGGCCCTGCATCGAGGAATGTCTCAAAGAAATTGAGGGCTGAAACGCTTTGGCTGCTGAAGCCATACTAGACGAAGGGCTCCCCCGGCGGCCGGAAAGTAGTTACTGCGAATGGCGCTTAACAACCATGACCAGGCTCAAATCAGGGAATATCTTCTCGGGAATCTCAGCGAAGCAGAACAAGAGAAGATAGAAGAGCGGCTGATGCTCGAAGACGGGCTGTTCGATGAGTTCGAAGTCTCAAAGGACGAGCTGGTCGAGGAATACCGTGCGGGCGAATTGGGCCAGGCCGAACGAACTTGGTTTGAGGAACATTTTCTCGCGTCTGCCGAAGGCAGGCAGCGTCGCGCATTTGCGGTCGCGATGGATTGTTTGCGTCAGCCCGCGCATATTGAGCAAACAAAGCCACAGCCGGAATTGCATGACGAACCCCGGCGCACGATATTTGAACGACTCGCAGCTTTCGTTAAGAGACAGCCGTGGGCCGTTGCTACTGTCACCGCGGTTATTGTCCTCGCAGTTGTATTCGGGGGAATGCGGTTTTCCTCTCGTGGCGGAGGACAAACGTTCAATGCCACACTCACAACATCGGCCTTGAAGCGTGGCGGTGAAGGCCCTTTGCCGGACAAGCTCCACTTGCCGCCGCACACAAACAAACTACAGTTAGGATTAGAGCTTCCCAAACCCGCAGCCGCCGGCACGCGCTACCGCGCCGAACTCGACGATCGCGTTAAGACCAAACCGGTCGAGCTGGTTAGCTCCGATCCGCAATCAGTCACCGTCCTAATCCCCGCCGAACTGATTCCCCGCGGCGAATATTCAATCCAGCTAACCATTACCCCTCCCGACGGCTCAACACAAGAACTCTCCTACCTCTTTAATATTGAATAGCTTTGTGTGAAGAGTCGGGGTCCTAAACCACGTGGCGGGCAGTACCACCTCGCGGTAGCGGGTGGGTGAATCATGAGGCAGGCGAACCTGTAAGTTTCTTGATGCGTGGTTCATCCACCTGCTACCGCAAGGTGGTACTGCCCGCTACCTACAGAGCTTTATACCTATGAGCCGTAGCAATGTTGAATTAGCTAGGTCGTTGTGCGGGAGCGGCGTAGGCGCCACAAGTAAAAGACAGCGAGCAGAAGAATGAGGATTGGTCCACCGGCGATGAAGCGCTGGTAGGTCCGCACGTCTGTCCGCGGCACGCCGCGGATGCTCAGATCGTAATCGCCTTGAAAAGTAAACCCGGCCCAGTAGTAAGGTGAGCGCCACTGCGGTTGCGAACGAATCTTGTTTTGCGCGTCGCGCAACGCCGCGGCTGGTCCAAGACCACGTTGCAGCATGTTCTCGTAAAAGTATTTCATCAACTCCGCCGTCGCGCGATCGTCCACCTGCCACAAACTCGCGACCACACCCGACGCTCCGGCGTACATAAACCCGCGCGTCACGCCAATCAATCCTTCGCCATCCTGTTTCTTACCGAGCGCCGTGTAACACGCACTCAGCACCACCAGCTCAGGCGCCCGCAGTTTGTAAATGTCAGCAAGACTAACGAAGCCGGTGATCGGTTTCCTGTTCGCATCAACGAGCGACAACACCAGACCCGACAATTCCGGCTGTTGCGCATCCATTACTCCGTGCGTCACCACGTGCAGGATTCGATACTGGCTCAGGTCGAGATTAAGAAGATTGTCACGCGTGGCGTTATATTCAACGTAGAAGGCGGAGTCGCTGCCGGCAAGTTCGCTGATAGCGAGCAGTTCGCGTTTGGCGTTGAAGAGACGTGGCAGCCGGCTCAGTTTTGAAATCTGTTCCGACCTGGTTTGCGCGGCTTCGCTAATGGCCGTCGCGCTCGATCTGCCGGGCGTGTATTCCGGCGAGAAGACCGCGTCGCCGAAGCCAACCAACAGTTTGCCGCTCGGGTGCGTGTTCGATCGTTGTCGTCTGACGAGAGCCAGCGCCGACGCCGAAGGCGCTTCGACGATCTCGACGCGCGCGATCAACGGCTCACTGTTTCCCGCCGCAGATTGCAGGATTTGAAACGGAACGTACTGCAATATCCCATCGGCAACTACAATCAGGCGCGAACTCGGCAGCTTGTCTGCCACGGGCGCGAGTACCAATCGGCTGACTTCGTCAATCGAACTTTGCAGTCGAGCTTTGTCAGTGTCGTCAGCCGACGGCGATCTGAGCAGATTCAGCAATTGATCGGCCGCCTTATCGATCGTTTCCTTTTTCGGCAGTTCAAAGCTCTGCAAGCCGTCTTTCGTGATGAGCCAGGCAAAACTCTTTTGCGCGCCCAGCGAGTATGACAGCAACGACGTCTGATCGTCAGTCAACTCTTTGCGAATCTGCTCATAAGTGAGCGGACTCGGCCGCAACAGGTAATCGAATCGCGCATTGTTACTGATGCGCGCTTCAAGCGCTTCATAGCTCGATCGGACAGCCGTCAAATCTCGATCAACCCGAGCCTTCTCGTCGTCGCTACCGCCTTGGCTGACCAACTTTGCACGCGCGTCGATGAATTTTTGCTCAGTCTTTTGCAACTGCTCTTCCTGTTGCAACAGCGCCGGGTCGCTCGGCTGGCGTAACTCTCGCAACACATGAAGCGAATCGAGCAGCGCGCGGGCGCGGCCAGACTCGTTGACCTCGAACGCGCGCACTTCCAGCGCGTGGTCACGCTCCTTCGTGTTGCGCGTCATCAGCAATTCGACGTAAGCCTGATAGCGATCGTACACGGACGCCAGAAACGAGCTTCGTAAATCCTTGCTCCACGCGTTCTCGCGCAACTGTTCTGTTAACGTGATCGAACGCTCGAGATTTTCTTCGGCCTGTTTCAGTTGCCCCTGCTGCAAGGCGAGCTTGCCCAAACCGAAACGCAACGCCGCTTCGTTCGTGTAATCAGGATTCTTCTGAAAAAATCGCAAGGCGTTATTGTAAGCAGCGCCTGCGCCGGCGGGATTGCCAAGCAACTGCTCGGTTTGCGCGAGATAGATCTGTGCGCGGGCCAGCGCACGCTCTTCAGGAGCTTTTTTGAAGTAATCGATCGCTGACAAAAACTCCGCACGCGCCACCTGGTAAGAGTCCGCGGCGAGCCAAACACGCCCGAGATCTTCGTGACACAAACCGATCGAGAGATCGTTTTTTATCTCTTCCGCGAGACTCAAGTCCTGCTCGATCTGCGCGCGCGCCTCGGTATAGTAGTGCACTCGCGCCAGCGCACGTCCGACCTTGTTGCCAATATCGATCGTCGCTCGCTTGTCGTGAGCTTCGTCGCGATAATGCGCCAGCGCTGCGCGAAAATAATTGAGCGCAATTTCCATCTGGCCATAGGCTTCGTAGATCTCGCCAAAGCTCGTCGCGATCTTTCCGGCGAGATAGGGTGCGGCATCCTTGTCGACGACGAGACCATCGGCGTCGTTGAGTAGCGCGAGCGCGGCCTGCCATTGGCCTTGCCTAATTGCGAGGAAACTTCGATTCAGAAGTGTGTTGGCGAGCTCCGTTCCATCGCTGAGCGAGCGCCAAATCGCTTCCGCCGATTGCAACGCGGCAGTTGCTTCCGCGGGCTTGTCGTCAACTATGTAAACCATACCCTGCGCGGTGAGTGTTTGCGCTTCACCGCGTTTGTCGGTGATTTCGCGCCAGATGATCAGTGCCTGATTGTAGTTGTCTACGGCGGCGGGACGATCGTTCTCTTCGAAGTGCGCATCGCCAAAGAGCGTGCGCGTTTGCGCTTCGCCGCGGCGATGGCCCATCGTGCTATTCAGGTTCAGCGCTTCGTTCAGTAGCGCGAGTGCCATTTGCAGATCGGAATGACGAATACGAGCTTCGGCGGCGAGGTTGAGCGTGTCGCCGAGTAACGACGCATTGCTTGTGCCGGCAAATTGCCGGGCGAGGTCGAGTGAAGCCTGCGACTCGGTGACCGCAGCATCGAGATCGCATAACTGAAGTTGCAACTCCGCGATCCGGTTTCTGACCTGGACCAACGCGACCGTATCCCCAGTCGTTAACAATCGCTCACGCTCCGCGATCCGATCCGCCAGCTCCTGCCGGCGCAACTGAAGTGTGCCGGAAGGAGGTACGTCCTGGCTTTGGACCGAAATCGCGGAGCGAGAGAAATTGAGAATGAGCAGCAGGAGACAGCAGAAGAGTAGACGCTGCTTATTCATTTTGCTCTCGGATCAGACGTCCGGAGTCAGCACGCCCTTGGGAGCGGGTGCGCCGGCGCCTGCACCCGCCGGATCTGCGGCAACACCGCCGGCTGCGGCCGCAGCTTTGACGTCGCCACCATTTCCACCGCCGTTTTGCGGCGCCGGCGCAGGCAGTGCTCCGACGACTTCCGCAACCATACCGGAAATATTCCAGCCGAGGTAAGAAACCGGTGGTTGGTCACGATTCGGAAAGTCCTTAGAGCCGACGACGAGGCGGCCGGACTCCTCGACTTTGCGCGCGCAATCGGTCGGAGACAGATAGTTTCGTCGAGGATAATTCTTAACGGAGGACCACACGTCATGGTCTACCCTACCAGTGTCGGAACTCGATTTTTGCAAGTCGATCGCCAGTACCTCCGACGGCGGACTCATGCGCTCGCCGACAATCCCATCTACAAGCTGCCCGCTTGGCTGTAAAGAGAAGTCACGATCGGAGCGCCGCACTTTTCGCAGGGTGGCTTTGAAGAAGTCAACGAGAAAAGCCGCCCAGCCGGAAGCGCGAGCGAATTGATAGCTGCGATACGTTTCAAAGGCAGTCTTCAACACCCAATCGCCACCACTGCTCCTCGTGAAGAAATACGGCTCACTCGGCATTGTCCACGGGAAGAAAATGGACAGGCCGTGGGAGTACTGAAGATCCGAACCGATGAAGTACGAGTGTTCGACGATACCTCTGGTCACTTGCGTGCGATCTTCGCGCTTCGTGCCTTCGATCTCCTGGGTGACCTGGATGCAGGCAGAGATTATGTCTTTGAGAATGCCCAGCAGGTCGGTTCTTTCGAATCGTGCTGAACCTTCGCCATCATAACCCATGGTGGCCAGCAGACTGGCCTGAGTCTTTACTGCTTCGTTGCACTTCTTCAGGAGCCGTTCACAGAAGTCGTACAGATCAGCAAAAACTTCGCCCCAGTAGCTTTGGGCTTCGAGCCGCGCCAGCTTGATCAGATCAGCAATCAACGGATACTTGAGACCGTCGGCCTTGTTCTCGTGAAACTCCAATCCCGCTCGCAACGCGTTTGAAAGTTTCACGACTGCGCTGACGATGTTCTCGCCGTTTCCGGCGTGACCGTTGCTGAAACGCTCGAGATTGCACGCAGATTGTTCCGAGGAACGATCCATCACCGCAAAATCGAGAAGATTCCTGGCGCACGCTTTGAGCAACTTGCGGGCGACCTCCTCTGTCGGTGCATCCGGATCCTCGACGAGGGAGCTAAGGATCCTTTCATAAGGCCAGCCACTCGCAAGCACGAGACCTTGAGAGCCGATCATGTACTTCACTTCGTTCTGCACTTCATACGCGGTCTCAATGCCGTTCATGACGCAGTTCTGGCAAGCGAGAATGTCGAGCTTGGGCCCGTCTTTTTTCCCAAAGTGTCGGCTCAGGATGTCTTTCAAATCCGGCAAGCGGAGCGAGCTCGGTGGATTGTCCTGGGAGAGAAACGATTGTCCGGCAACGACTGGTCCATGACCGTAGAGGATGAGCATGTATCTCTCTGACTGTTTGTTTGAGTCTGAGTTCATCGCCCAGCTAATAAAACGGCTGAGCCCGACGGCGACATCAGGCCGTTTGATGGGCTGCCCATTCTCGCCATTCAGGTTTCCCGCACAGAAGGTCGGCGGAATGAAGTCATGATCTCGATCCTTGGGAGGAATGAGGTCGTTGTGGATCTCCCAGTTGAGGCCGTTATCGACGTGACGCCGGCGGCAGTTGATCGCGAGATAACGAGAGCCTTTCGGCCAGGGAGTGTTGGAATCAAAGCATGCGAGCACGCAAACGGAGTCGTTGTAATTAACGGCCTCCAACTGTTGCAGCACGTTAATGCAATTGGCGGTTAGGTTGCTGTCGCCCGCCAGGTAGACCATGACCGTCCATTTCTGTTTGGGGCTGGCGGCTGGGCGGGAGTTGATTTCGCGCACGTTTTCATTTTCAGCCATGGGAGTTCTCCTATTCGTTATTGCAGAGGCTGCTAACAACGACGCTTGGAAGTTGAGGAAACATTTCCGTGGGGCCGAGATACGATGTCGACCTGGGCTGTCTGTTCACTTCGATATGTAAGAGAAGCCAGAATCGTTTCACCATCGCTTTGTGACCCGGCTGAAGCGCCGGTTTCGACACAAAACGTCCACATTTATCGTGTTGAACCTCTTTTTACCCTCTGCTAGACTTCCTCACCCCCGACACAGGTCTCCCGACGAAGGCACAACACCGTGACCATTTCCTTCACCGTTTCAACGTTGCCCTTGGAGTAAAGCCTCCGCGCGGTTTTCCGGAGTTTTTCAGAATGAAGCGTTTTCTTTGCCCGACATTATGGTGTGGAGTCCTTATTGTCGTTGTTTCTTGCTGTTTTATCTCGGGAAGACGAACCCGGGCTGAGGGCACGTCTGGGGTTTCGCTGAAAAAGAAGGTCTCACGCGACATCGCGAAGAAGGTCGCCGATGGTAGTGGAGCGGATCTGATTCGCGTCATTGTCCAACCTGTCAGCCAGGCAGACACGCTGGACAGCACCCTCGAATTCAGCGGCAGCAACATCCGGAAGCTGAAACTGTTTCAGACGCGCATCGTCACGTTGCCGGCGCAGGCGGCAGTCGCACTGGCCGCGCGTAGCGACGTTGCTTACGTCTCATTGAACCGCGACGCGCAACCGATGGGGCACTTGTCGCTGACGACCGGCGCAGATCAGGTGCGGGCGACGACCAACAGCACCAGCAGCTCACTAGATGGCACAGGCATCGGCATCGCGATTCTCGACTCGGGGATTGATACAAACCACCGCGCCTTCCTGAATAGATCAAACGAGCTGCGCGTCGTCTACAGCGAAGACTTCACCGGCGAAGGACGCACTGACGATCCCTACGGACACGGAACCCACGTCGCTTCACTCGCCGCCGGCAACGGCCGCATTTCACATGCTCAGTATGTGGGCGTAGCGCCGAATGCTGACTTGATTAATCTGCGTGTGCTCAACTCGCAGGGTATCGGTTCGACCGCGCAAGTGTTGCGCGCCCTCGACTGGGTCGCGTCGAATCGCACGACCTACAACATTCGCGTCGTCAGCATGAGTCTCGGCATGCCGGCCATCGATTCGTATCGCGACGATCCGATCTGTCGCGCGGTGCGTCGTTTAGTTGACGCGGGCGTGGTTGTTTTTGCGGCTGCGGGTAACAACGGCAAGGATGATGATGGCAACAAGCTCTACGGCCACATTCATTCGCCCGGCAACGAGCCATCAGCAATCACCGTCGGCGCGACGAACACGTTCGGCACCGACGCGCGCGACGATGATGGTGTTGCCTCGTTCAGTTCGCGTGGTCCAACGCGGAGTTTCACGACTGATGACGATGGCGTCAATCATTACGACAACATGATCAAGCCCGACATCGTTGCGCCGGGGAACAAGCTCGTCAATGCTGAGGCCGTTGATAACTATCTCGTGACCCACACGCCGTCGTTGGACGCCGGTGTCAGCGGTTCCGATCAGCGCAAGATGATGTTTTTGAGCGGCACTTCGATGGCGACGCCCGTTGCTGCGGGCGCCGCGGCGTTGATGCTGCAAGCGAACCCAAGTCTGACGCCGAACCTCGTCAAAGCACTGTTGATGTACACCGCGCAACCGCTCGCCGGGTTCAACATGCTCGAACAAGGTGCGGGACAACTGAACATCGCCGGCGCGGTGCAAATGGCACAGTTGGTGCGAAACGATCTGTCGTCGTCGACGGCTGTCGGTGAGCCATTGCTGAACGGCGAACTGCCCGCGGCTGAAACGACCATCGCTAACCAAACATTCACCTGGTCGCGCGGCCTGATCTTTAATCAAACTTACGCGACGGGTTCAGATCTCCTGACGCGTTACCAGCTCGTTTATGGTTTAGGTAATCTGCTCGGCGGTGGTGTGATCACCGGCGACGGCGTTTTGTTGCTCGATCCGTCGTTCTATTCTGACGGCGTGATCACCGGCGATCAGGTTTTGACGAGTTATGGAGTAATTACCGGAGACGGCGCATCGTTCCTCGCGGTAAATTTGCTGTTCCAAAATCTGCTTTCTGACGGTAGTTTATTAGGCGACGGTGTGATAACTGGCGACGGCGTAATAACCGGCGATGGTGTGATCACCGGCGATCTTGTAACGAGCGCCCAGTCAGCAATGATGAACGGCGACAAAAGTTCGATGATGACGGCAGCATCGGACGATGGTTCGGATTGCCTGGATTATTGATCCAGGCTTTAACCTCAAACCGCACATTCACTCGCATTGCGGTTTTGCGGCTCGTGTTCCGGAGCCAAAACCAGGTTCAATGTGTGATCACTTTCTCATGAGGTAAGTATGAGTGCGGCACAGGTGGATGTGAATCGCGACAGCTTTGGCAGCGTGTACATGTGGTCGCTGGTAACGGCGGGCGCGGCAATCGTACTCGTCTCGCTTTACGAATTACCGCTTCGGGATCTCGACGCACGCTTCTTCTTCCTTTGCCTGATGGTGATCGCGAGCTCTGTGATCGCCATTAGAATCCCGCGCGTCAGCGGTCGCATCACCGTCGCCGACACATTCGTTTTCCTGACCTTGTTGCTCTTCGGAGGCGCGGCTGCAATTCTGGTCTCCGCACTTGAAGGCATCGCTGCGACTCTGGTAATCAGCAAACGTCCGCGCACAATCCTGTTCAACTCGGCAATCCTCGCAACCTCGACGTTCTTCACGGTGGCCGTGCTGAATTGGACCGTCGGGCCTCCGGCACAGATCGTCGACAAAGGCT
>Ga0075426_10001819_pt1 | contig 15239 bp, 14 predicted proteins | sample SoiMethybrSBSTD5_FD_75304 | JGI IMG/M metagenome (GOLD analysis project Ga0075426, IMG submission 75304) | Bulk soil microbial communities from a Populus tree surrounding site in Tennessee, USA - Soil MetaG P. TD hybrid SBSTD5 | ecosystem: Environmental > Terrestrial > Soil > Tree plantation... | reverse complement strand
GACGCGCTGGCCATCGCGCGCGTGCTGGCCGACGAGCTCAAGGGCGGCGGCTACGATCTCGTGCTGTTCGGCCGGATGGCGATCGACGCAGCGAATCAGAGTGTGGGTCCGATGGCCGCGGAATTGTTGGGACTCCCATGCGTTTCGGCGGTGTCGCAGCTCACGATCGCCAACGGTCGGGGCACCGCGCGCCGCGAGCTCGAGGGCGCGGCGGAGATCCTCGAATTTCCGTTGCCGGCGGTCGTGACCATCGATGAAGGCATCGCGCGACCGCGGTTGCCGTCGCTCAAGGGCATCATGGCTGCCAAGAAGAAACCGCTCGAGGTGAAGCCGGCGCAGGTGGGTGCATCTCGGGTGAAAATCACGAAGATGGAGCTGCCGCCCGAGCGAACGGGCGGACGGATCATCGGTGAAGGTCCGGCTGCAGTGCCGGAGCTCGTGCGGCTCCTGCAAACCGAAGCGAAGGTGCTCTGATGGCGAACACCTTTGCATTCGTCGAATCGCGCGGCGGGGAATTGCGGCGTGTCGGCCTCGAAGCGGTGACGGCGGCTCGACAGTTGGCGGACGCAACTGGCGGCGGTGAGGTCCACGCGTTGGTGATCGGCGCACCGGGCATTGCGGCCAAATCCGAGATGATTGCCGCGCATGGAGCAGACGTGGTGGACGCGGTGGAGCATCCGGGCCTGGCGTTGTACTCGCCGGAGGTAGTGGCGGCAACGGCAGCGGCGCGGATTCGCGCGGGAACGTATCGGGCGGCGTTCTTCAGCGCATCGGCGCAGGGGCGGGATCTCGCGCCGCGCGTGGCGGCACAACTGGGGGTCGCCCTTGGCGCCGACATCACGGCGTTCGAGGCGTCGAGCGACGCGATGGTCGTTAGGCATCCGATGAACACCGGCAAGGTGATTGCGACGTTGAGCATCACCGGCACGCCGGTGTTGTTGTCGCTGCGCCCGGGCGCGGTGACGGCGACGCGTGCTCCGCGGACCGCGCGGACGGAAACGGTCGCGCCGGCAATGGATCCGGCGTCGGCCCGTGTGGTGCCGAAAGAGTTGCTGGCCGGCAACACGGCCAAGCTCGATCTCGGCGAAGCGCCGGTGATCGTGAGCGGGGGGCGCGGGCTCCGTGCACCGGAGAATTTCAAATTGGTGGAAGATCTCGCGAGCGCATTCGGAAACGCGGCCGTCGGCGCCACGCGGGCGGTGACCGACGATGGCTGGCGTCCCCATACGGATCAGATCGGACAGACGGGACGATTGGTGAGTCCCGATCTCTACGTGGCCTGCGGCATTTCGGGCGCGATCCAGCATCTCGCCGGCATGCGCACGTCCAAGACCATCGTCGCGATCAACAAGGATCGCGAGGCGCCAATCTTCAAGGTCGCGGACTACGGCGTGGTGGGTGATGTGCTGGAAGTCCTGCCGGTGCTCACCGACGCGGTACGCAAGGCCAAGCAGTCGCATTGATCGCGTGCCGGCTGCGTGGTGCGCGGCCGGCCTTCACTCTTCATTCCGCTCATGACGCCATCGGGTCGACCGCTGCCCATCGTGCCCGGCCAGTATCAGCCGCCCCTGCCGACCGATCGGTTCATTGTGTCTGAACCGCCCGACGCCGAGGCTGTGCCGATGGACGTGGTGTTCGTGGGCGGCGGCCCCGCGGGGCTCGCCGGTGCGATCGAGCTGGCTCGTCTGGCGCGCGCGGACGCGGAGTCGGGCGGGCGGTTAGGCGACATCCAGATCGCGGTGCTGGAGAAGGCGGGCGCGTTGGGCGAGCACTGTCTGTCGGGCGCGGTGGTGAATCCGGTGGCGTTCCGTGCGTTGTTCCCCGGCATGCCGGACTCCGACTTCCCATTTCGCGGCAAGGTGGCGGGCGAGCGCGTGTATTTCATGACCAGCTCGCGGGCGATCCGCCTTCCGACGCCGCCGACGATGCGCAACCACGGCAACTCCGTGGGGTCGATCTGCGAGATGGTGCGCTGGTTAGGTGAAAAGGCCGAAGCAGCGGGCGTCAACGTGTTCACGGGATTTCCGGTCGCGTCGCTGCTGGTGGAGGGCGAGCGCGTGATCGGGGTGCGCACGACGCCGTCCGGACTGGCGCGCGATGGCACGCCGGGCCCGGGGTATGCGCCGCCGACCGATCTCACGGCGCGCGTCACGGTGCTCGCCGAAGGGACGCGGGGGGCGCTGACGCAGGCGTACTGCGCGTGGCGCGGGATCGGCTCGCCGAATCCACCGCTGTTTGCGTTAGGCGTGAAGGAGCTGTGGGAGGCCAAACGCCCGCTCGATGCCGTCGTCCACACGCTCGGCTGGCCGCTGCCCAACGACGTGTTCGGCGGCAGCTTCCTGTATCCGTTAGGCGGCAACCAGGTTGCCGTCGGCATCGTGGTCGGGCTGGATTATCCGCAGGCGGCGCTCGATGCGCACGAGCTGTTGCAGCGGCTCAAGCTGCATCCGCTCGTTCGCTCGTATCTCGAGGGCGGCGAGATGGTGGAGTGGGGTGCCAAGACCATTCCCGAAGGCGGATACTGGGCGCTGCCGGACCGGCGCTACGGTGACGGCCTGCTCATGACCGGTGATGCCGCGGGCTTCGTGGAGGTCGCGTCGCTCAAGGGGATTCACTACGCGATGCAGTCGGGGATCTTCGCGGCCCGCGCGATTTTCGACGCGCTCAAGAAGCAGGACACGTCGGCGACAGGGCTCGCGCCCTATGACCAGCTGGTGAAGGACAGCTTCATCACGCGCGATCTCTACGAGCGCCGCAACATGCGGCTCGCCTTCCAGCATGGCGGCATCTACAGCGGCGGGATCAAAGCGGGTTTGATGACGCTCACGCGGGGGGCGTTCCCAGGCCGACATCTCGCCTCGGAGGCGGATGCGGAGGTCCCGCGCACGGCCGGCCGCGTGACGCACGTTCAGCCCGACGGCAAGCTGACGTTCTCGAAGCTCGATGCGGTATTCCGGTCGGGCAACGTCACGCGCGACGACATCCCGTCGCACCTGATCGTTGGGCGGGACATACCTCCGGCGATCGCCGATTTCTACGCCCACCTCTGTCCGGCCGGCGTCTACGAGCGCGATGGAGACCGGCTGGTGGTGAGTCCCGCCAACTGCGTGGACTGCAAAGCGACCGACGACGTCGGCCCGCGGTGGACGCCGCGCGAAGGCGGCAGCGGCGCCAAGTATCGCAGCATGTGAACGCGTCCGCGTCCGCGGCCCATGCCTAACGATTGACCGGCCGTCGCAGCTCGAGCAGGCGGACGCCGTGCGTAATGGCGCCGTCGCGCAGTTCGCGCACGGGCATTGCGGTGAGCTCGAGTCCCAGCGCCTCACACGCCCGCACGAACACTTCGGCGGCGACGCGGCCGGGATCGGCCACGGTCGCGACGCCGGCTGCTCCCAGGGTGCGATCGAGCGCGCTCGCGACTAACGGACCGTAGGCGCGTTCGTAGAGCACGTCGGCTGCGACCACGCGGTCGAAGGGGCCCAGGTCCTCGGGGAGATGGCGCCAGTCGACGAGCCGCGTGGCTGGCGCGCGCCCAACGGAACGGAGCGCGTTCGTGCGCGTGAAGGCGAGCGCGTCCTCGTAGTAGTCGGTGGCCGTCACATCGTAGCCGGCGACGAGCGCGGCGATCGTCGTGAGGCCCAAGCCGCACCCGAGCTCGAGACACGACCGGCCGGCGCCGGATTCTCGCGCGATCAGGTCGGACAGCACACGCGCGGCTGGCCAGAGCTCGGCCCAATACGGCAGCCGCTCGTCGCGCGAGAAGTCTTCCTCGTCGAGGAGCGCATCGATCGAGTGCGGCCGACGGAGCGTCACCCGGCGGCCGGCGACGTCCACCTCCTGGCTGACGCAAACGTGGCGGCGTTCGATGTCCTCGTGGGTCGGGGCGGTCACAGGGCGAACGCGGCGCTCATCTGCGCATCCTCGCCGAGCAGCAGCGCGTGGAGGGACGCACCGGCCTCGACGTACGGGCGGTCCTCCGGGATGACGAGCAGCGCGTTTGCGCGCGCCATCGACGTGAGGACGCCCGAGCCTTGCGGTCCGGTTAGGCGTGCGCGCATCGTGCCGTCGGGTGCGACGGTGACGATGCCGCGCAGGAAGTGCGTGAGCCTGGCGGCGATCGCGACCGGCTCCTCGAGCGTGACCGTGACCGGCCGGCGATGGATGCGGGTATGGCCGAGCATTTTGAGCAACATGGGCCGGACGAAGAGCTCGAACGTGACCATCGTGGACACAGGGTTGCCGGGCAGGCCGATCCACGGCCGGTTGCCGAGCCAGCCGAATCCGAGCGGAGCGCCGGGGCGCATCCGCACTTTCCACACGGTCATCTCGACGCCTAACTCGGTAAGCACATCGCGCACGTAATCGAACGCGCCGGCGGAGATCCCGGCCGAGGTGATCAGGAGATCGGAGCCGGTGCTGCGCGCGATGTGGTCGCGCAGCTCGCCGGGGTCGTCGCGTGCGAGCCCGAGGTTCATCGGCTCGGCGCCCGCCGACCGGATCATCGCGTGGAGGGTGTAGCTGTTGGAGGTGAGCACTTTGCGGCCGGCGACGGCTTCGGGCAGGCCATCGAGGTCGACGATCTCATCGCCCGAGCCGAAGAACGCGACGCGCGGCCGGCGGTATACGTCCACGGTGGCGGCGCCGATCGACGCGAGCACGCCCACCTGTGCGGAGCCGATCGGCTGCCCGCGCTCGAACACCGTGCTGCCGGCGGCGATGTCCTCGCCCCGGTGCCTAACGTTGCGGCCCGCGTCGCGCGCATCGCGGATCGCCACCTGCACCGTTCCGCCGTCGGTGTCCTCGATGCGCACGACGCCGTCCGCGCCTTCGGGGATGGGTGCGCCGGTCATGATGCGCGTGGCCGTTCCGCCCTCCACGCGATGCGACGGGAACGCACCGGCGGCGACGGTTTCGAGGACGCGCAGCGACACCGGCGCGTCGGGCCGCGCGTCGCGCACGTCGTCCGCGCGCACGGCGTAGCCGTCCATGGCCGAGTTGTCCCAGGCGGGCAGGGTGAGCGGCGAGCGCACCGGCGCCGCCAGCACCCTGCCTAACGAGTCGAGCAGGGCAACGCGCTCGACGCCCAACGTGGGGATGTCGGCGATGATGCGCGCGGCGGCCTCGGCGACGGACAGCATGTTATGGCGCGGTCGCGCCGCCAAGGTGCATCGACGCCAGATCGACGGCGATCGCATCCTGCACGCGTTCGACCTCCCGCACCGACGTCGTCCAGTTGTTGCACAGCGCGCTGAAGATGAGCATGTGCCCATCGGCCGTGGTCACGTAGCCGCTGAGCGATCGCGCATTGGCGACGAAGCCGGTCTTCGCGTGCACGTTGCCCTGTGCCGGCGTGTCGCGCATGCGATTGCCGATCGTTCCATCGACTCCCGCGATGGGCAATGCATCGTAGAAGGCGTTGAAGGCCGTGTCCTTTCGAATGCTGGCCAGCACGCGCACGAGCGTTTCCGGTGTGAGATAGTCGTAGCGCGACAGTCCGCTGCCGTCGTGCTGGACGAATCCGTCCGGCTGCACGTTCCAGGCGAGCAGCTGCCGCCGCACCACGGCGATACCGCTGTCGGCGGTGCCCGATCCGGCTTTCTCGAGGCCGATGGTGCGCAACAGGATTTCGGCGATCTGGTTTTGCGACGGCTTGGCCATCGCACGGAGCACGTCGCGCAGCGGCGGCGACAGATACGCGAACAATGTGTCGGACACGGGCGCGGTTGCCCGCACCCCGTGGCCGCACCCGCCTAACCGTTTCCGCTCTTTGACGTCCCTGAGCGCCACGCCTCGCTCGATGAGCGCGCCGCGCAGCGCCTCCAGGTACGCCGTATTCTGGTCGGGGTAGACGACGTCCGTCGTGTCGACCGCGTCGGGCGCGATCCAACCGGCGAGGGTCACTGATCCCGTGAGCGTGTCGAGCGACGTGTGCAGCTCGCCCTGGATGCGCGTGAAGCGGCGGCGCCCGCCGCTACCCGCGGCGAGCGATTCGGGCGGAAACTCCGTGACCGCCTGAACGTGCACCGTCGGATATCGCGACATCGGCAACACCGCGACGCTCACCTTGCCGCCGGGCTTGCGCGCGCCGTGGATGATGATGCGCGCCGCGCCTTCGTTGAAGAACAATTCGTCGACACCCGCGCTGTACGACGCGTCGAGGTCATCCCACGACCAGCCATAGCCCAACGTTGGGCCGGGGAAGGCATCGAACCCGTTGAGCACCTGGCCGACCACTCGGTTGATGCCGTGCGCGCGGAGCGAGTCGGCGATGTCGCGCATGGCGGACAGTGCGTCGCCGCGCATTGCATCGCTCTCGGTCGGATCGCCGCGGCCGTTCACGAGCAGGTTCCCGTGCAGCGTGCCGTCACATACCGGCCCATCGGCGACGAAGGTGGTACGGAACTGGAAGTTCGGGCCTAACTGAGCCAGAGCAACGGAGCCCGTGATCACCTTCATGTTCGACGCAGGCATGAACAGCTTGCCCGCGTTGTGCGAGTAGAGCGTGTCGCCACGATCCGGGTCGACGATGAGGATGCCCCAGTTCGCGTTGCGAAACACCGAATCCGCGATGAGCGAATCGATGTTTGCGCGCAGCACCGCGACGGGCGACTGCGCGCTCGCGCTCGTGGCCATCTGCGATGCGGGCAGCGCGGCCGGCTGCGGCGCCGGATTCGGGTGGGATCCGCCCGATGCGCATCCTAGAGCCAAGAGTCCCGCGACCATCGCGGGCATGCGAGACACCTTCATCGAGAATCACTCCCGCGCCGCATCACGCGGCGCTCAACGAGATCGGCCACCGCCTCCAACCACTGAGGCATGGTGAAGAGGATTTGCGGGATGCCTTGCGCCTCGAGCGGCGCGTCGGTGACAATGGCGAGGTACTTGGAAGCCTGCGGCGATGCCGGATCGTACAATGGGATGCCTTCACCGTGGGCTGCCGCCGCGCGGAACACTTCGATTTTCGGCAGCGCCGATTGCTTGAATCCTTCGCACAGGACGATGTCGGCGTCGGTCATGTACCGCCGAGCGATTTCTTCTGGGTCCAGCTCACGGTCCCATCGTTCGATCAGCGCGAATTTGTCGGGCGCCGCCATCGCGACTCGCTCGGCATGCCCTTCGTGATAGTGGCGGTACGTATCGGTCGTTTCGGGGTCGATGTCGAACGTGTGCGAGCCGTGCTTGATGGTCATCACGCGATAACCGCGGCGGTGAAATTCGGCGGCGAGGCGAACCGTGAGGGTCGTCTTACCGTGGTGCTTGCGTCCGATGATCGCCACCATTGGAGGCGTCGTCGATGCGTGCGGCATGTCGCTCCGCGAGCACGAGCTCGTCCGGGGTGTTCACGTTCAGGAACATCAGCGCGGGATCGCCGAAGCGCCGGACCTGCTCATCAGGCAGCCGTGCCACGCGCACGTCATCGAAAAAGCCGACGACACGCCGATCGCCTGCATCAAGGTGACGCTCGATGGGTCCCAAGCACGCTGGATCATAATACGCGCACAGCGGCTCGACACCACGCGTCGACGAACTTTCCGGCACGGCGACATCTGCGCCACGACCGAGCGCGCGCAGCGCGCGGAGCAACGCGGCCGGAACAAAGGGCATGTCCCACGCGACGACGAGAACTGGACGCGCCGCGCGTGTGAGCGCGGCGTGGATGCCGCCGAGACTGCCGTTTCCAGGGCGCAAATCGACGGCGACGGGCACGCCGGGCAGCCACGAGGCAGCATCGGGATCGTTGGCGATCAGCAGCAGGTCGTCGGTGGCAGCAGCGAGCGTGTGCGCGATGCGATCGATGATCCGTCGTCCGCCGACGCGCTCGAGTCCCTTCGGCGCGCCGCCGTACCGGCGTGCCGCTCCGCCGGCCAGGATCACGCCGGAGCAGGCGCCGGCGCGCATGTTCCGCCTAACGCGCCTCGACCGTGGCCGACAGCGTCTCATCCTCGGCGAGATCCACGCGCACGAGCTCGACGCCCGCGGGCAGCCGCGGTTCGACGCGCTCGAAGATGAACCGCGCGATGTTTTCGCCGGTGGGTACCAAGCCTCCGTCGGCGAACTCGGGCACGTCGAGGTTGATGTTGCGGTGGTCGAAGCGAGAGGTGATCTCGTCGTCCAGAATGCGATCGAGCGCGGCGAGGTCCACGATCATTCCGGTCGTGTCATCGATGGCGCCGCGGACGGTGACGGTGCACGTGTAGTCGTGCCCGTGGAAATTCGGATTCGCGCACGCGCCGAACACGGCGCGGTTTCGTTCGTCGCTCCAATCCGGCCGCCGGTAGCGGTGCGCCGCGGCGAACTCCACGCGGCGACTGAGCTGGACCCTGGAACCGGGCATGCGTGACCGGCCGCCTCAGCGGCCGATGAGGTACGAGATGCCTAACGTCAGCGCGCCGTTGTGGAGCCACTGGTTCTGCGCCGACGATGGCGGCAGCACCGACTTGCCGCCCGGTGGCGTCACGAAATAGGAATTCGGATACTGCGCTTGATACATGTAGTCGGCGAGCTCGGCTCGCACCGACCAGTTGCCTCCCGGCACGTAGCGAATTCCGCCGCCGAAGGTGATGGCGAATGCGGTTCCGATGTGGAATCCGCCTACATCCTTGTTCGTGCCGGCATCGGAAACCACGCCGCCGCCGAACCCGAACGTCGGAATCAGGTGATGCCAGCTCTTGGCGCCGGTCATGTTGAACGTCAGTCCCACGTCGCCGAGGTAGAGCGGCAGGGAGAAGCTCCCGAGGTTGCGGTCCGGGCCGATCACGCCAGGCGAGATCACGTCGCGCTGCGTGAACACGCGCGCGGCGTGCACGTCGAGCTCGACCGGACCGCCTAACTTCAAGCCATATCGCAAGCCCAACATCGCGCCGCCTTGCGGTCCGACGCCGGCGCGTCCAGTCGCGCCCGTGAACCAGCCGCTATAGATCGTGAATTCCTGCTTGTTGGAAAAATCCTGATACGGGCTGGCGGACGGCGGGTATCCGATCTGCGCCGGCGCCGCCGTCGCCAGTGCGGCGAGAGCGGCCAACGAAACGAATGCGCAGGTACGGGTCACTGATGAACTCCTGCACGAGGGGTATGCGAGTGCGCTTGCCGCAAGTCGCGCCCGGTCATTTCCGGCGGCGGCTCGAGGCCGAGCATGGTGAGCAGCGTGGGCCCGACGTCGCCTAACGCACCGCCGCTGCGCAACGGCAGCTCACCGGCCGGGTCGATGACAACGAACGGAACCGGATTCGTGGTGTGCGCGGTATGCGGCCCGCCGGTTTCGGGGTCGATCATCATTTCACAGTTGCCGTGGTCGGCCGTGACGATCACGCGGGCGCCGGCCTCATCCGCGACCGCCAGCACGCGGCCGAGGCATGCGTCGACCGTCTCGACGGCCGTGATGGCCGCGGGGATCACTCCCGTGTGTCCGACCATGTCACCGTTGGCGTAGTTGCACAGAATGAAATCGTGGTCGCGCGACCGAATGGCGCGGCACAACACATCGGTTACAGGGTTGGCGCTCATTTCGGGCGCCAGGTCGTACGTCGCCACCTTCTGGCTGGGCACGAGCTCGCGTATCTCGCCGCGGTATGGCGACTCGAAGCCGCCGTTGAAGAAGTAGGTCACGTGCGCGTACTTCTCCGTCTCCGCCGTGCGGAACTGTGTGCGCCCGTTCTCCGCGAGTACCTCGGCGACGATTTGCGAAAGGACGAGCGGCGGAAAAGCCACCGGAATGGTGAACGTCTCGTCGTACATCGTCATGGAAGCCGCATTTACCGTCGGCCGCTCGTCGATCTCGAACGCATCGAACTCCGGATTCGTGACCGCGCGAACCAGCTGCCGCATCCGGTCGGCCCGGTAGTTGAAGAAGATCACGCCATCGCCATCGCGCATCGGCGCGAGCGGTTTGCCGTGCTTGGCGATCACGACCGGCTTAATGAACTCGTCGCTTTCGCCGCGGTCGTAGGCCGCCCGGATGGCGGCAACGGGATCTTCGGCTTGCGGGCCGCGGCCGAGCGCCATCGCGTCGTACCAGAGCTTGGTGCGGTCCCAGCGTTTGTCGCGATCCATACCGTAGTACCGGCCGCCCAACGACGCGACCACCGCTTTACGCGACGCGTGCGTGAGCGTCTCCTCCATGTAACGCAACGCGGAGCGGGGCATTGTGTCGCGGCCATCGAGCAGCGCGTGAATGGCCACGTGGGGCACCTCGAGCTTGGAGGCGAGGTCGATGAGCGCGAACAAGTGCCGATCGACCGCGTGCACGCCGCCCGAGCCGATCAGCCCAACAAAGTGTAGCGTGGCGGACCGCTTCTTCGTCTCGCGACAGAGATCGACGAAGACCTCGTTACGAAAAAAGTCGCCGCTTTGGATAGCGGCGTCGATGCGAACAATGTCTTGCGGGACAACCCGTCCCGCACCCAAGTTGAGATGCCCAACTTCGCTGTTGCCCATCTGACCGCGCGGCAGTCCCACTGCCAACCCCGAGGCTTCGAGCAGGGTCCGCGGATGTCCTTTCCAGAGGGCGTCCCAGGTGGGAGTTCGGGCCATCGCGATGGCGTTTCCTTCGCGTTCGGCGCGATAGCCCCAGCCGTCGAGGACTATCAGCACCACCGGCCGCTTCTTCCCCTCTGTCGCCATCTTTGCCCGTGTTGAGACTCAAGAGTATACTGCGGCGCGCCGTGCACCGACCAAAATGTATGCGCCCTCACACGCCCCATCCAGCGATTCGCGCCAGTTGGATCGTCGGAGTGCTGCTCACGCCGGTGTGTCTCGCGGCGCAATCGACCGTGACATCGCAAACCGCGTTGCGCAGCGCGCCAAACGGCAGCGCCATCGCGCAGGTGCGATCTGGCGCATCTGTGTCGACCACGACATCCGAGCGCGGATGGTCGAAGGTGACGCTCGAGGGGTATGTACACCGCAGCGTGGTCGGCGCGCGTCGCGGCGGCTACTCGATCTCTGTGCACGCCGACGGCGGCGCGTACCTGAGAAACACGCCATCGCGTTCGGGACGGGTGCTCGCGCTCGTGCCCGACGGCACTGGACTTACCAAGGTGAGCACGCGCGGCGACTGGATTCGCGTGCGCCGAACCGGATGGCTCATGGCGAGCGCGCTGCGTGCGAGCGAGCCGTCCGTGGCTACCCGCAAGCGCGACGCCACAAAGAAGCCGACGGCTCGGCGCGCGCCCGAGGCAGCGACGAACGTGGCGCGCCATGCTGCGCCGGCCGCGAAGCCCGCTGGCGATACCACCGCGGTGGCCGAGGGTGATGTGACGCCCGACAGCGCGACGCAGGCCGTCACCGCGCTGGCGCTAGCGCGGCGCACCACCCTCTACACGGCACCGGATGCAGGGAGCCTCGGCACGATCGATTCGAGTGCGCGAGTGACTGTGGTAGCACGCGACCGCGGCTGGGTGCGGGTGCAAGTAGAAGGTTGGGTGCGGGCCCAGGATCTCGGGCCGTCTGACAGCACGGTGCTGACCACGATCAGCGCCGCTGATCTCCGCGCACAGCCGGACCGATACCGCGGCCAGGTGGTCCGCTGGGTCGTCCAGAAGATCGCTGTGGAGACGGCTGACCCGCTGCGAAAGGGAATGGCGCCGGACGAGCCGTACATTTTGGCGCGCGGACCCGGGCAGGAGAATTCCTTGCTATACCTGGCTCTACCGTCTTCGCTGGTGGATCAGGCCAAGCGCATCGATCCGTTGACGACCATCACGGTGACCGCGCGCGTGCGCTCAGGACGTAGCGAACCTTCAGGAGTCCCTTTGCTCGACGTGCTCAGCTTAGCAGCCCGGTGACATCGCCCAACATCCCGAACGATCCGTCGATCAGGCGGTTCGTCCCTCGCGAGCCGCCTGTCCCGCCCAAGCCGACGTTCTCCGAGTTTCGCCGCAAGCACGCCGGCATTATCTGGGCATTGGTGCTGATCATCGTCGCGTGCTGCGCGCTGGACGGCTGGCTCGTGTACAAGCGGGGACGATACGACGCCGAGACGGTGCGGCTGCGCGCCGGGATGGACGACGCCGAGCGACAGCGCGCCGATGCGATCCTGAGCTCGCGCTCGAAGCGGCTGAAAATGGTGATGGAGCTGATCCGCCGTCAGGCGCGCTGGGGCAAGGACATTCACCTCGCGATCTCGGTTGACAGCGGGCGCATGTACCTGGAGCGCGAAGGCGCGCTCTTGCGCGCGATTCCCATCCGGATGGGACCGGAGCGTCGGATTGGCACGCCGCCGGACACGGTGCACCTGGCGGTTCCGCGCGGCACGCGTGCGGTGCAAGCGGTGCTGAGCGACAGCGACTCGTGGGAGGTTCCCGAGTGGGTGTACACGGATCGCGGCCTCAAACCGCCGCCGGAGGCGCAGCGGAAATTGACCAAGGCACTGGGTCCGGTGGCGATCGTCCTCGACGGGGGGACGGTGATCTACTCGCTGCCGACGAACGGACCGCTCGATGACTCGTCGTACACGATGCCGGGGAGCGTGCGCGCGCGGGCCGAGGATCTGGATGCGATCGTGCCTAACGTGACCAAAGGGATGGTGGTCTATTTCTATTGAGGGCGCGCGTTCTGGCGAGGCGACCGCGCGATGAAGGTCTTTCGCGCGATCCCGCGAGGCGTGTACATCCTGGCAGGCGTCGCGCTCGTCGCGGCCGCGGCGACAGGAGTGTTTCTGTATTCGACGCTCCAGGTGCGCTATCAGCGCGACATCAGCCGGATCGTGTTCAACCGGAACTGGGATCTCCTTGATCAGGTGCGCCGAGATGCCGGTGTCACGGCCGACTCCCTGCGGCGCGCCATGGCGGACGCGAGCCCGGGTCCCGATGCGGACAAGCCCTACATCGTGGTGAGCATCGCCGATCGGCGGCTCTGGTACAAGTTAGGCGACACCGTGTTCTACACGACGCGCGTGGCGGTGGGCAGCGGCAAGACGCTGGTGAAGCAGGACGGGCGAGATGAGTACAAGTTCGACACACCGCGCGGGCGCCTAACGGTGCAGAGCAAAGACGCCGGTCCGGTGTGGGTGCCACCCGACTGGCACTTCCTCGAGATCGCCAACAAGAAGGGCCTGGGCGTGGTGATGCTCAAGCGCGGACAGAAGGTGCCGATCGGGGACAGCGCCGTGATCACCGTCGACGGCAACGACGTCGTGAAGAAGTACCGCGACGGCCGCGAGGTGCCCTACGCGTCGGGCGAGGGCCGAGAGATCATCGAGGGCGGCAACATCATCGTGCCGCCTTACGGAACCAACCAGCGCAAATATCGCGGGACGCTCGGCGGCCATCGGCTCAACCTCGGCGACGGCTACGCGTTGCATGGAACCGATGAGCCGAAGTCGGTTGGCGAGGCCACAAGTCATGGCTGCGTGCGTCTTCGCAACGAAGACATCGACTATCTGTACGGCATCGTTCCGGTCGGAACGCCAGTGTACATTTATTGACCGTTTGGTCAGTCAAGTTGGCCTGTAGTCTCGGGTTGCGCCTTCCTACCAAGTGCGTCCCCCCTAAGGTTAGTGAAGTTCCTCCCCCGTTTTGACGGGGGCTCCTTGCCAAGGGCAAGTCGGCGCGGAAAGCCGACGCGCAAAGCCAAGAGACGGCCGCGTTGTTGCCGTCGGTCTGGTTGCCAGGGAGGCGCCGATGAGCCGTGCACATGCAGACGCGTTTCGCTACGGACGCGCCATGAGAGTCGTCGGCGCCGGGGTCGCGTTAGTCGCGGCCGCAGGCGCCGCGCCACGCGCGAATGCTGCGCGCGTTCCGGTCACACCGCACGATCTGAGCGCCACGCTGATTCCTGCGCGCGCGCCCCTTCCCGCAAAATCAGGTCTCTGGTTTCTGGACTCGCTGGTCGGGCGCAGCGGAAAACTCCGCGCGCTGTTCGTGAGCCCGTCGCATCCCTCGTACGGGATCGACGCGTTGCAGGAATTGTTCGGCGACAGCGCCCTCGATCGGCCCGGTATCTACACGGTGCACGACAGCGCCGTTGCACAGCCGCTCGCTTTCATCTCGCTCGTTCCGTTCGCCGCCAAAACGAAAGGAAAAATTGGCGCCTATTGGCTTGGCACTTGGCCGCACGAACGGCACGCCTCTAGCGACTCGATGTACGCCAATCCGGACGGCTTCATCGAAGTGACGCCGGAGAACGAAGACACATGGGTGTCGGAGCACTTTCAGCTGCGCGACTTCCTCACGCACGACCAGGAAGACGTGTGGCCGAAGTATCTGGCGCTCAATCCGAAGCTGATCGACAAGCTCGAGCTTGTCATCGATGACTTGAACGCGCACGGCGTTCGCGTGCGACACCTGACGATCATGTCGGGGTTCCGGACGCCGGAATACAATCGACTCGGCGTAGGCAAGCGCGGCGGCCGCGCGCGCGACAGCCGGCACCAGTACGGGGATGCGGCCGATGTGTTCGTGGACAATAACGAGTCTGGCCGGATGGACGATCTGAATCACGACGGACGCGTGAACATGCGCGACGCTCGCATCATTCGAGAAGCGGTGGATCGCGTCGAGGAAGCGCACCCCGACTTGGTGGGCGGTGTGGGACTCTACCGCGCGACGCGCGCGCACGGACCGTTCGTTCACATCGACACGCGCGGCGAGCGCGTGCGCTGGGGCAACTGGTGAGTAGCGGCCGGCCGTCAGACACCGGTCGGCACCACATCGCGCTAGCGACCTCGGCAACAGGCCGCCGTCTCAAGAAATTGATCACGCTGACATTCTGGATGGGCGCGGCGGGCGCCATTGTTGGCTGGTACCATCCGCCGCGCGCCGCGGCCACGCCGGGGATCGTCGTCGACAGCGCATTCGGTTCCCTGGCGCTGCGTGCAGAACCGGCCCCAGCGGCCCTCGGCAGGAGCGGCGAGCTGAAGCTTGCGGTTGCTCTGCCCGGCGAGCACGTCGACTACCCGATCACTCTGCCTAACGACACGCTCACGCTTCGCTACGCGTGGGAGCGAGTCGGCGATTCCAAACTGCAGGACAGTGCCGTCGCCTACACCGGCGACACCCTGGTTGCGCCCGGCGAGCCCGGCTTCTATCGGCTGGCGCTACTGCACGGCCCACAAGAGGATGTCATCGAGGGCATGTCGCTCGCCGTGCTCGTTCCGTTCGACGAGAAGCATGGCGCTGTGCTCGATGGCTACCGCATTGGCCTTTACCGCGGCGAGCGACACCACGCCGAATCGACGGATCGCCCCGAGGGGTTCGTGAAGGTGACGTCGGATGAGGTCGACCTGCCGGTGTCCGCGCACC
>Ga0075426_10001818_pt1 | contig 15243 bp, 12 predicted proteins | sample SoiMethybrSBSTD5_FD_75304 | JGI IMG/M metagenome (GOLD analysis project Ga0075426, IMG submission 75304) | Bulk soil microbial communities from a Populus tree surrounding site in Tennessee, USA - Soil MetaG P. TD hybrid SBSTD5 | ecosystem: Environmental > Terrestrial > Soil > Tree plantation... | reverse complement strand
TCGGCGACGACGTCTATCTCGAAGATCCTTCCATCAACCACCTCGAAAAACGCGCCGCCGAAATCTTCGCCAAGGAAGCCGCACTCTTCGTTCCCACCGGCTGCATGGGCAATCTCATTGCCATCAAAGTCTGGACGCGTCACGGCGACGAAGTTATTTGCGAAGAGCGCAGCCACGTCAATCTCTACGAACTCGCCTCGATGTCCGCCATCGCAGGCTGCATGCCGCGCATCGCCCGCAGTGACGACGGCATTCTTACGTGGCAAAAGATCGAAGCCGTCATTCGCCCGCGCATCTATTACGATTCGCAAACCGCGCTCGTCTGCCTCGAAAACACGCACAACATGGCTGGCGGTACCCTCTATCCGACCGATCAGGTCGACGAAATTTGCGCCAACGCCCACGCCGCAAATCTGAAGGTACATCTCGACGGGGCGCGCATTTTCAACGCCGCCGTCGCTCTCGGCGAATCCGTCGCGCACATGACGCGCAATCTCGACTCCTTCATGTTCTGCCTTTCCAAAGGCCTCGGCGCACCCGTCGGTTCCATGATCGTCGGCACGCGGGCCTTCATCGACAAATCCCGCATCTACCGCAAAATGTTCGGCGGCGGCATGCGCCAGGCTGGAGTCCTTGCCGCGGCCGGCCTTATCGCCCTTGAAGAATCTCCCAAGCGGCTTCACGAAGATCACACCAACGCACAATATCTCGCGCACGAAATCGCGCAAATTCCTGGCCTGAAAATCGATCCCGCATCCGTAAAAACTAACATCGTCATCTTCGACTGCGAATCCACCGGCCACAACGCCGTTCAACTCTGCGAAGCTTTGCAGCCCCACGGCATCTGGGCGCTCGACACCGCGCCCTACTCCGTGCGCTTCGTCACGCACTGCGACGTCGACCGCCCCGGCTGCGAACGCGCCATCCACGTCCTTCGCGACGTTGTAGCCAAATCCCGCCCTGCTCGCGCCTGAGCACACTTTCCCAAACCGCCTCGCAATCCGGCCGAACCTCGTTATAAAATTATCTTTGGTTAGATATAGCTAAAACTTACTCACCCGAGGGCAGCGTGGATTTCTCCTTTACCGAAGAGCAGCAGCAACTCCGCAAGAGCATTCGAGAATTTGCCGAAGGCGAAATCGCGCCCCACGTCATGGAATGGGACGAAGTCTCCCATTTCCCGGCCGAAATCATGCCCAAGCTTGCGGAAATGGGCCTCTTCGGCATCATTTTTCCCGAGCACTATGGCGGCGCCGGCCTCGGCTACATCGAATACGTCATCGCTGTCGAGGAACTTTCCCGTGTAGACGGCTCCATCGGCATCATCGTCGCCGCGCACAATTCGCTCTGCAGCAATCACATCTACAAATTTGGCACTGAAGCGCAAAAACAAAAATATCTCGTTCCGCTCGCGCAAGGAAAAAAGATTGGCGCCTGGTCGCTCACCGAGCCCGAAGCCGGCTCCGATGCCGGCGGCACTCGCACCGCCGCCCTGCGCAATGGTGATGCGTACATCCTCAACGGCTCAAAAACTTTCACCACGAACGGCAGTTACGCCGACACATGCGTCGCCATGGCCGTCACCGACAAATCCAAGAACTCGCATGGCATCAGCGCGTTCATTCTCGAAAAAGGCATGCCCGGATTTCGTCCCGGTAAAAAAGAAAACAAGCTCGGTCTTCGCGCCAGTGACACATCTGAAATTATCTTCACCGATTGCAAGGTGCCCGCGGCGAATCTCCTGGGCCCCGAAGGGGAAGGATTCACCGGCAGTCTCGCCATTCTCGACGGCGGCCGTATTTCCATCGCCGCTCTTGCCCTCGGAATGGCTCAAGGCGCGCTCGACGCCGCGACCAGCTACGCCAAGCAGCGCAAACAATTCGGCAAAGCCATCAGCGAATTTCAAGCCATCCAGTTCAAGCTCGCCGACATGGCCACGGAAGTCGAAGCCGCGCGTCTCCTCGTCTATCACGCCGCCTGGCTTGCCGATCAAGAGACCGTTCGCTTCTCGAAAGAATCCAGCATGGCCAAGCTCTTCGCCGGCGAAGTCGCCGTCAAAGTCGCCAACGAATGCGTGCAAATCCATGGCGGCTACGGCTTCATCAAGGACTACCCGGCGGAAAAGTTTTATCGCGACGTCAAACTCTGCACGATTGGCGAAGGCACCAGCGAAATCCAAAAATTGGTCATCGCCCGCCAGATTCTCGGCAAGAGGTAGCGTAGGCACTCTTGTTTACCCTGAAAGGGCCTGCGCTCTTCGATTTCACACGCGCCTCCGACTCATCCGTCGGCTGAATTTCTCCCGCAACTCCCGCATAATAGAAGCATGCCTTTCGCGCCCGTCCGTGGCCTCCGGGAAAATCATGTCTGCGCCAATTGAAGCCTGGGCGCAACAAATCCGCTCCGGTGACGTTCGCGCCGTCTCGCGCGCCATGACCGCCATTGAAAATCACGCGCCCGACTCCGAAGCTTTACTCAAAATTCTTTTTCCGCACACCGGTGCCGCATATCTCTCCGGAATCACCGGCGCTCCCGGCACCGGTAAAAGCACGCTCGTCGACCGTCTCGCCGCTCACTACCGCAAAGTCCAACAAAAGGTCGGCGTCATTGCTGTCGATCCCACCAGCCCCTACTCCGGCGGCGCCATCCTCGGCGATCGCATCCGCATGCAGAGCCATGCCGGCGACGCTGGTATTTTCATCCGCTCGATGGCGACGCGCGGCTTTCTCGGCGGCCTTTCGCGCGCCACCGCCGAAGTGGCACTCGTTCTCGACGCCGCTGGCAAAAAACAAATCCTCATCGAAACCGTCGGCGTCGGCCAGGATGAAATTGACATCGTCCGCCTCGCCGATTGTGTTGTCGTCGTTCTCGTTCCCGGCCTCGGCGATGACATTCAATCCATGAAAGCGGGCCTCATGGAAATCGCGGACATCTTCGTGCTCAACAAATCCGACCGCGAGGGCGCCGATCGCCTCGAAGAGCAACTTCACGCCATGCTTTCGCTCGTCATGCCCAGGGACGGTTGGCATCCGCCTGTCATTCGCACCGTGGCCACTGAGAATTCCGGAATCGACGCCCTCGCCACCGCCATCGAGAAATTCCGCAGCCATTTCGAATCCAGCGGAGAGCGCGAAAAAAAGCATCAAGAGCATTGGAAGAATCGCTTGCTCGGTTTGCTCGAATCACGCTTGCTGCAACAAGTCCTCCACGGCGCCGAAGGCGAACGCAAGCTTGAGCGCCTCGCCGCCGAAGTCGCGCAGCGCAAAAAAGATCCATTCACGGCCGTCTCTGAGCTACTGGCAGAAACAGGCGCCCTGCGGTGAGTTTCTCGCGTTTGTAGGGGCGGGCCTTTAGACCCGTTCTTTCGAGTTTGCTTTTATATTTTGGTTTTTAGATTCAGACTGTCGGAGAGAAATGAATGCCAAAGGCACGTAAGAAACGCCCATCCTCGAAGCCCCACGCCACCATCGGCGTCATCGGTGGCAGCGGTCTTTACGCCATGCAGGGCCTCACCGATGCGCGTGAAGTACGCATCAAAACGCCCTTCGGCGATCCATCCGACGCCATCGTCGTCGGCACGCTGGAAGGGAAGCAGGTCGCCTTTCTCGCACGCCATGCGCGCGGCCACCGCATTCTGCCGGGCGAAATCAATTACCGGGCCAACATTTACGCGTTAAAACTTCTCGGCGTCGAGCGCATCATCTCCGTCAGCGCGGTCGGCTCGCTCAAAGAAGACCTTCGCCCGGGCGAATTTCTCGTTGCCGACCAATTCGTTGACCGCACAAAAAGCCGCGTCTCCACTTTTTTCGGTAACGGCCTCGTCGCTCACGTAACCTTCGACAAACCCACCTGCGTGCAAGTCTCTCGGGTCCTCGCCGACGCCAGCGTCCACTGCGCCGTTCCCGTCCACCGCAAAGGCACCTACATCTGCATGGAAGGCCCGCAATTCTCCACGCTCGCCGAAGCCCACATGCACCGCAAGATGGAATTCGACGTCATCGGCATGACGAACGTCACCGAAGCTAAACTCGCCCGCGAAGCCGAACTCTGTTACGGGGCCATCGCCATGATCACCGACTACGACTGCTGGCATCCCGATCACGAGTCCGTCACCGGTGCCCAAATCATGGCCACGCTTCAGCAAAACGCGGAAAACGCGCAAAAGGTTCTGCGCGAAGCCATTAAATCCATGCCCGATGCGCGCGGATGCAAATGCGGCTCGGCTCTCGCGCACGCTCTTATCACCGACCCCAAGCTCGTTCCCAAGGCAACAAAGAAGAATCTTTCGGCCATCATTGGCAAATACATCTCGTAAACTTCTGAAGAGGAGAACCCGTGCCCTTGCTCGTCGTAGGTTCCGTCTCTAGTAGCGTAGCCACTCCTGGCTGCGCTCTTCGATTCCAGCATCGGCAACTATTCATCGGAAGGAGCATCGCTTGTCACTTCTCGTCGTAGGTTCGGTCGCGTTCGACGGCATCGAAAGCCCATACGGAAAGGAGGACCGCATCATTGGCGGCGCTGCCACCTATTTCTCGCTAGCTGCCAGCCACTTTACTCAGGTCAATCTCGTCTGCGTCGTCGGCGACGATTTCACCACCAAGGATGAAAGAATCTTTCACGGCCGCCGCATCGATACCACCGGCCTCGAACGCGCCGCCGGAAAGTGCTTCTTCTGGGCCTGCCGATACTCCGAGAACCTGAACGACCGCGTTACGCTGGCCACGGAACTAAACGTCTTCGCCGACTTCAATCCCAAGATCCCGGCCCAATACGTCGATGCGAAGTACGTTTTCCTCGCCAACATCGCGCCCAACCTGCAAAGTGGCGTCCTCCGTCAAGTTAAGAAGCCCAAAATCGTCGCGCTCGACACCATGAACTACTGGATCGAACGCACGCTCGACGACCTGCGCGAAACGCTTAAGCACGTCGATATCCTCATCATCAACGATTCCGAAACCCGCCAGCTTTCCAATGAGCACAATCTGCTTCGCGCCGCTAAACACATCTTCAAAATGGGGCCGTCCGCTCTCGTCATCAAGCGCGGCGAATACGGCGCCTTGCTCGTCGACAAGAACGGCGTCTTCTGCGTGCCCGCCGTTCCGCTCGAAGAACCACGCGATCCTACCGGAGCAGGGGACGCTTTTGCCGGAGGCTTCATGGGCTACCTCGCGGGCTGCGGCCAAAAGAGTGACGCCGCCCTCCGTCGCGCCATGGTCTATGGCACGGTCATGGGCAGCTTCACCGTGGAAGAGTTCGGCCCGCGCCGCCTCGTTCGCCTTAAAACCAAAGAGATACACGCCAGGGCACGCCACATCTTGAAACTGAGCCAGTTCAAACTCTGACGTGCTAATTTTTTCAGTAGCGTAGGCACTCCTGCCTGCGCACAACGTAAGCGGTCGGCAACGATACGTGTTCCTTTCGAGGCGCAAGAATAGGAGTCTTGGGAGGTCAGTCGGAGCAACGCTCAAATGATTCCTCTCTCTACCATCATCTACCGCCTGCTCTGGGCTGGATTGCTCGGCTCGCTCATTGGCCTCGAGCGCATCCGCAGTAAGCGCCCCGCTGGCCTCCGCACAAGCCTCTTTGTCTGCACGGCGGCCGCACTCTTCACCATCGTTTCGGTTCAACTGGCCAAGATGACCGGTGACGCAAGCACGACGCGCATCGCCTCAAACATCGTCCAGGGCATTGGATTCCTGGGCGCGGGCGTTATCATGCGCGACAAGGGAAGCGTCCTTGGCGCAACCACTGCCGCGGCAATTTTTCTCGAAGCCGCCATGGGTATGGCTGCCGGCTCCGGCCTCTACAAGGTTTCCGGATTCGTCTGCGTCATGATGCTGTTCGGATTAGTCGTTCTCGTCCAAATCGAAAAATTCTTTAAGCTCCGCTCGCACTATCTCCTCTTTCGCATCAGTAGCGAAAACGCGTCCGGTCTGCTGCCCGAAATTCACCAACTCTTTGGCGAAATGAAACTGCCGCTCGACCAACTCAGCGTTTCCCGTGACGACGGAAAGCACATTCTCCAATTCGAAGCCGACCTCAGCCAGCGCCAGCAGGAAAAAGTCACTGCCAAACTTTGCGAGCTTGGCCTTGCCTACGAAATGCTTCCCGCGGAAAGGCAAAACTCCTGATGGCGCCGTCGACCACTCGCGCGGAAGTGATGCCTCGGGCATCCGTTAAACCGAACGCCGTCAAGAAAGGTTCGCGCGTCGGTATTTTTGCGCCGGCTTCGCCGGCGGAGGAAAACCGGATTCAGCGCGGCTCGGAAGAACTCCGAAATCTGGGTTTTGTACCGCAGGACACATTCGCTCGGAATTCGCAGGCCTATTTTTCCGCGCCGCCCGCGTCTCGACTCAATGATTTCCGCGCGCTCCTGAACGACCCCGCCATTTCCGCCCTATTTGCTACTCGCGGCGGCTACGGCTCGATTTACATGCTTGAAGAACTGTGGGCACAGCGCGAGTTGCCCGCAAAATGCATCGTCGGCTACAGCGACGTTACCTCTCTTCAGATTCTTCTTTGGCAAAAATTTCGGTGGACGAGCCTCTACGGCCCGATGGTCGCCGCAGGCCTCGATGCAGGCGAAAACGCACAAAACGGCTACGATCAAGCCTCACTCGAATCCGCTCTCCATGGCTCAGCGCCTAATTGGAAAATTAATTTGCGGGGCGAAGCCATGACCCCCGGTTCCGCCGAAGGCCTCGTTCTCGGCGGCTGCCTCACGCTGATCGAAACGACTCTCGGAACGCCGTGGGCGCTCGACACGACCGGAAGCGTTCTCCTTCTCGAAGACCGTGGCATGAAGCCCTGGCAAATTGATCGAGCGCTTATGCATCTAATGCAGGCAGGAAAATTTCGCGACGTCGTGGGCATCGTCCTCGGCGAATTTCCCGATTGTGAACCGCCCGTCGCGGGAAGCCCAACGGCAAAAGAAATTTGTGAGCGAATCTTGAAACCGTTCGGCATTCCAATTGTTTACGGTGCGGCGATTGGCCACACGCCGCGCCCCATGCTCACCGTTCCGCTCGGCATCCGTGCCCGCCTCGGTGCTGAGGGAAGTGGCACTCTCGAATTCCTGGAGACCGCCGTTATCCCATGACCTCGACCAAACACATCCACATCATCGGCATTGCCGGCTCGGCCATGTCGCCGCTCGCGGGCATGTTGAAAGAAAGTGGCTATCAAATCACCGGCTCGGATTCCGGAGTCTATCCCCCAGCCTCAACCTTTCTCGATAAGCTCGGCATTCCCTACAATCACAGTTTTGACGCGGCCCATCTGCAACCGGCGCCGGATCTCGTCATTGTCGCCAATATCATTGCGCGCGGCAATTCTGAACTCGAAGAAACGCTCGAAAAGAAAATTCCGTATCGCTCGCTGCCCGAAACGCTCGAAGAAGTTTTCCTTCCGGGAAAACATTCCATCGTCGTCAGCGGTACGCACGGTAAAACCACCACAACGGCCATGCTCGCCTGGATTTTCCATGTAGCAGGGAAGCAGCCGACATTTCTGATAGGCGGTGTCGCGGAGAATTTTGGCAAAAGCTACGGCCTCGGCGAAGGTAGCGAAATGATTCTCGAAGGGGACGAGTACGAGACCGCTTTCTGGGATCGCGGCCCGAAATTCTTTCACTATCATCCCGACGATCTCATCATCACGTCCCTCGAGTTCGATCACGCCGATATCTATCGCGATTTTGAAACGTATCAACTGGCATTCAAGCGCCTCGTAAATTTGGTTCCGCGCAACGGCAGCGTCGTCATTTGGGGCGACACGCAGGATTCTGGTCCCGCATTGCGCGCCGCAGCGGAAAAAGCATTTTGTCCGGTCCACACCTACGGCTTCTCGAAAGAAAACGAATGGATCGCCGGCGAACCCGTTGCATCCGAAGATGGCATGCACTTCGAAGTGTTTCGCAACGGCAACTCGTTCGGTAAATTTCATCTCGCCGCTTCCGGCAAACACAACGTCCTCAATGCGCTCGCCGCCATCATCATCGCGCAAGGCCGCGGCATTTCCGTCGCAAAAATTCAGGAAGCGCTAAAAACTTTCCAAAGCGTCAAACGCCGCCTCGACGTGAAAGGCGAATTCGGCGGCATCCTAGTCGTTGACGATTTCGCGCACCATCCCACTGCCGTTCGCGCCACCATCGCCGCCGCCCGTGGCCGCTGGCCCGGCCGGCGCCTCTGGGCCATTCTCGAACCCCGCTCGAACTCCATGCGCCGCAAAGTTTTCCAAGAGGCTCTGCCGCAATCGCTTGCGACCGCCGACAAAGTCATACTCGGTGGTGTACACAACGCAAAACAGTTGGGTGACGACAATCGGCTCGATCCAGAGTCAGTCGCCGCCGATGTCCGTAAGCTTGGCGTCGATGCCAACGTTTTCGCGGGCGCGGAAGCCATTACCGCTCATCTCGCGTCCAATGGAAAAAGTGGAGACCTCTTCCTCATCATGTCCAACGGCAGCTTCGACGGCCTGTGCCAAAAACTAACAGACAAACTTTCCTCGGCCGTCGAATCGTCGTCCGGAGTCTCCTCGCGGTGAGAAAGATCTTTCGGCGCCTTCCGTTTCGCATTCTTGCGTTTGCCGCAGTTACTTTCGCATTCGCGATTCCTTCTTATTCAACAATCCAGTACCAAATTTCGCTGGCTCATCCGGAACAACACACTTTCCACATCAAGATGACGATTCCCGGCGTGAAGGATTCCGTCACCGTCCAAATGCCCGCGTGGAACGCCCTCTACGAAATCCGCGACTTCGCCAGCCACGTCTCGCAAGTCAAAGTCACAAACGAATCCGGCCCATTGCCCATCGAAAAACTCGACAAGCAAACCTGGCGCGTTACTGGCTCCGGCACGATCACAATTTCCTACGACACCTTTTGGGACGAACCTGGCCCCTTCTCCTCCCAGCTCAATTCCCAACACGTCTTCATCAATCCCGCCATGATCCTCATGTACGTCCCCGAGCGACGAAGCGAGGCTACTGGGATTGCGTTTAATGACCTGACCTCCGTATGGTCAGTGCACAGTTCGTCAAGGGTGTTCATACTTTTGGTAGGCCCGAGCAAAGCCTGGACGCTGATGGCGGACAACTTCGATGCGCTCGCGGATGCACCGATCGAGATTGGCAGTGTCGAGAACATCGGAATAGACAAAATGACTCCGCCCATTAGCGTCGTGCTGCACGGACAAATCCAGAGACGAAAGGAATTCGAGAAGGAGCTTGAGACAATCTGTAAGTACGAACTAGCGCTGATGGGTGGAGCGCCGTTTGAGCGATACACATTTATTTTTCATATTGGGGACAACGTTGGGGGCGGGGGAATGGAGCACGCCAATGGGACGGCGATTTCGGCGCGGACCGAAGAGGCGGCGCTTACGATTGCGGCGCATGAATTTTTTCATTTGTGGAATGTGAAGCGGATACGGCCGGCGTCGCTGGAGCCGGTGGATTACACGAAGGAGCAGTACACGAAATCGTTGTGGTTCGCGGAGGGCGTGACAAGCACGTACGAAAAGTACACGTTGCTGCGAACCGGAATCTGGCCGAAGCCGCGTTTCTACGCGGACTTGGGGCACGAAATCGCCCAGCTGGAAGCGAGTCCAGCGAATGCGTGGCAGAGCGCGGAGCAATCGAGTCTCGACACATGGTTCGAGAAATATCCGATTTACAATCAGCCGGATCATAGCGTTTCGTACTACACGAAAGGCGCGGTAATTGGAGTTCTGCTCGATCTTTGGATTCGCGAGCAGACGGACAATGCGCGCAGCCTCGACGACATGATGCGTTCGCTGAACGAACAGTTCGGCAAGACGGGAAAGCCGTACCGCGACCGCGAAGATCTTGAAGCGGTTTGCTCACAGACCGCAGCGAAATCGTGCAAGAACTTTTTTGACGATCTCGTCAGCGGAACGAAGCCGTTTCCGTACGACGAATATTTCGGATTTGCGGGGCTGAAGATTCGGCGCGTGACTCATTCCGCTCCGCAAGTCGGGACACAGACGGCATTTGAAATCTCCGAAGACGACGCGGCCACTGAAAAACAGAAACGGATTCGCGCCGGAATTCTGGCCGGCACGACGGACAAATCAGTTGGCGCAACCGCCAAGTAATCGCGCGAGAAGGAAGTTGCGCGAGCGCGCGCGAATCGTGCAAAGTGTTTTTCACTGAAATGGCGCGCACGTTATTCGTCGCGGTTTTTCTCAGCCTCTACATCATCGTTGTAGGGATTCCTCTCCTTCTTTGGACGGTCATTTCGCGCAATCCGGCAGCGCTATATTGGGGCGGGGTGAAGGGCGTGATGTTTTTTGTGCGCGCGGTCGGAGTCCGAGTCAAAGTTTCGGGCTCGGAGCGAATCCCGTCCGGCGCTTGCTTGTTTGTCGCGAACCATACGAGTTCGGCTGACGCCCCTGCAGTGGTAGGAGCGATTCCGCGGCGCATCGCGATCTTGTTGAAAAAATCCTTGTTCGCGTATCCGATTGTCGGGCAGGCGTTCACGCTGGCGCATTTTATTCCGGTCGAACGCGGGAACCACGAGTCGGCAATCGCGAGTTTGGAAAAGGCGACCGAATCGATGAGAGAAGGACAATCGTTTTTGATATATCCGGAAGGGACGCGGAGTCCGGACGGGCGCTTGCAGGAATTCAAACGCGGCGCGGTGGTGATGGCGATCAAGGCGGGCGTGCCAATTGTGCCGATGGTGTGCGCGGGCGCGCAAAAGGTGATGGAGAAAAAATCGCTGGTGATTCGACCGGGAGTGATTACGGTGGAATTTCTGGAGCCGATTGATGCGTCGGCGTATTCGTTCGAGCAGCGCGAAGAGTTGAATGAACGAGTGCGACAGGCGATGGCGGCGGCGCTGCCCATCGACCAGAAACCGTTGGTGTAGTTTGAGTGAAGGCGCCTTTCTCTTGAAGCGGCGGCCTCGCCCTGAAACAAAAACGAAGACAAAAACGGGCGGACTAAATCCCCGCCCCTACACGAGAACCGGTGATTCAACGCCGCGGTTTTTTCTTGGCGGTTCATTTTGATTTTAGAGCGGCGAGTTCTCCTTCTAATTCACGGACGCGCTTCAGTAAATCAGGGAGGCGATTCATTGCGGCGGTAACTCGCAACCACAATTTATTGTCGACGGCGGGCGAGCCGGATTGAATGGAGTTTGGCGGAGTGTCGCCCGGCAGCGCGCTTTTTGCCGTGACGATGGTGCCTTCGCCCACGTGGAGATGGCCGGAGCTGGCGGTTTGACCGGCGAAGATGACGCCGCGTCCGGTGGTCGTGGAACCGGCGAGGCCGGTTTGTCCACAGAGCATGGAGTCCGGGCCGACGTTGCAGGCGTGGCCGACGAGGACGAGGTCGTCGATTTTTGTGCCGTGGCCGATGCGCGTTTCGCCGACGGTGGCGCGGTCGATGCAGGCGTTGGCTTGGATTTCGACGTCGTCTTCGAGAACGGCAGGGCCAGACTGGACGATTTTGTGCCAGGTACCGTCTTTGCGTTTGGCGAAGCCGAGGCCGTCGGCTCCGATGACGGCGCCGTTTTGGAAAATGACGCGATTGCCAACGCGGCAAAATTCGCGGATGACGGCGTGCGAGTGGGCGAAGAAATCGTCGCCGATTTGCGCGCCGCGATAAATGGAGACGGAACTGTGCAGGACCGCGTTTTTGCCGATCACGACATTTTCGTCGACGAAACAATGAGGACCGATGTGGGCGTTGGCGCCGATTTTTGCGGAAGCGGCGATGACGGCGGTGGAATGAATGCCGGGCGCGTAGGCGGGCGGCTGATAGAAAAGTTCGAGGGCCTGGGCGAAGGCGAGATAGGGATTGTCACTTCGGACGAGGGCAAGGGGCGGCGCGCCGGGATCGCGGGAAACGGATGCGGCGTTGTCCACGAAGACGGCGGAGGCGCGCGTCGTCTTGAGCAGGGGAGTGTAGCGCTTGTTGGCGAGGAATGCGATTTGGCCGGGTTGAGCGTTCTCGAGTCCTGCGACGCCGGTGATTTCGACATCGGAGGGCGAATCGAGGCAGCAATCGAGTTTTTGGGCAAGGTCAGACAGCTTCATGGAAGAGGCTCCTGTTGTGGATGAAGGATGAGTCTGACACAGGAACGCGGCGCGTCGCAAAAGACGCTTGCGGAAAGGAAGAGTTGCCACAGAGTGCACAGAGAAAAAGCGAATAGCGTGTGAGGATCAAAGGAAAGAGGTAAGAGGGGAAGAAGGAAGGAAAAGACGAAAGATAAAGACGAAAGATTAAAGACGGAAGGAAAAGACGGAAGAAAAGTGGGAAAGAAGGAGAGGAAAAGCCACGGGTCTGAAGACCCGCCGCTACAACTGCGGCTGAGCTAAGACCTTGGATGCGCGTCCTAAATAAAACAATAAGCGATCAGACGGGGAGGGCTTCGAAGATGACGAAGGGGGAGGGAGTGGGGACGACGCGGTTTAGGCGGAAGCCGGAACGGTCGAGGAGCGAGCGGTACTCGTCGGTGGTGCGTTCTTTGCCGCCAGTGAGGACGAGCATATAGAGATCGATGATTTTGCCCATGGAAGGTTGATTGGCTTCGGACAAGCCCATTTCAACGATGAAAAGAGCGCCATTGGCGGGAATAACGCGGCGGCAATTGCGGAGGATTTGCAGGGCCTGGTCGTCATTCCAATCGTGGATGATGCTCTTCATGAGATAGGCGCGAGTGCCGGAAGGAATTTCCTCGAAAAAGTTGCAGGGAAGCATTTTGGTGCGCGAAGCGACTTCGCCGGAGAGAAAACCACGTTCGCGCGCGCGTTCGAGGACGTGAGAAACGTCTGCGAGGACGCCGCGAAGATTTTTGTGCGCTTTGAGAATGTGCGCGAGAAGGATTCCGTTGCCACCGGCGACGTCGGTGAGGCTTTCCCAGATAGAAAAATCGTAAGCGGCGGCGACGCCCGGACCGATGAGATTGCTAAAGCTGGTCATGGCGTCGTCGAAGATTTTTGCGAGTTCGGGATTTTGGGCGAGGTATTCGAATGAGCCCATACCGGAGAGCATATGGCGCGAGGCGACGCCGGTTTGGATGCTGTAGCCGATTTCCTGGAACGGGCGAGCGACGAATTCGCAGCCGGTAAAGATGAAAAGAGCACGGACGGAGCCGGGAACGTCTGAGCGCAGCGGGTTTGAAAGAGCAGTGTTGCGGAACACGCGAGGCGAAGTCTCTTCAAAGATGCCTTGGGCGGCGAGGGCGCGAAGAGTGCGATAAAGAGCGTCTTCGTTGAGGGCGAGTTCGCTGGCGAGGTCGGCGGTGGAGTCGACGCCGCGCTCGATCGCGTCGGCGACGCCGAATTTGGCGATGGCGGCGAGCGCCTGGTGCAGCGCGAACTGGTTGCGGTACTGGAGAAGTTGCATCGACGGGTTTAGAGCGGGTGCGTTCGCGGTCATGGAACAGCCTCCGGTACGGGAGTTAGAGCGGGAGATTCCTGCGAAGAAGTGGCGGCGAAGCGGTAGGGACCGAGGCGAGTGAAGAGAAACGCGGCGGCCAGCATTAGTGCGAAAAAGAGCGCAAGCGGAACGGTATAGGAGTGCGTTCGGTCGAAGCCAGCTCCCATCGCCAATGTGCCAGCGGCACCGGCGAGGACGAAGCTGGCGAAGCCGACGCCATAGGCGACGCCAAACGATCGCAAACCGAAATAACGGCTAACGAGAAATGCGATTACTTCCACTTCGGCACCGAAGGCGAGGCCGACCAGGAATCCCGCGAGAATGCCGACCGGGCCAGAGGCTCCCGCGGCCAGAAGTGCAATGCCGAGCGCGGATTGGCCAAAAAGAATCATGCAGACGCGCGGCGCGAAAAAGCGGTCGAGGAAGTAGCCCGATCCTGTGCGGCCGAAGAGCATGGCGAAGCCGATGATGGCGGTTGCGTTTGCGGCGGCTTGCGGGGAGGCGCCGCGATCGCTCAGCATAGCAGCAAGATGAAGAACGCAAGCGTGGGCGCTGGCGCCGGCCAGAAAGAAGCCAGCAACCAGAAGCCAGAAGGTGCCGGTCCTCCATATTTGGGACCAAGCAAGACCGTTTAGTGGGCGATTCGTATCGGCGTGCGAATGAGCTTGAGCAATGCCGTCAGGAAATAAGCCTTCGCGACGGGGATCTTCCTTTAGAAAAAGCCTCAGAACCAAGAAAGGCACCACAAGAATCGCACAACCAAAGATGGCATAAGCGGAACGCCAGCCAAAGAGGGCAATGAGACGCTGAGCAACCGGAGGATAAATCATCGCGGCGATGCCGCTGCCGAAGCTCATCAGGCCGAGAGCGAGGCCCCTGTGGCGGTCAAACCAGCGAGAGATTACCGCGCTATATGGGACCACGCCGGTGGCGGGGCCGGTCAATCCGAGCGCGAAATAAAAGAGGTAATAGTGCGAGAGGCTTGAGCCGACCAACCTGGCGGCCAGAATGGCCAGGCCAACAAAGATGGCACCGGGCAGAACCACGCGGCGAACGCCAAATCGATCTATCAACCGACCCACGAAGGGGGTGATGGCGGCAGAGCAGAGATTGTGGATGGTGAACGCAAAGGAAACGGCACCGCGACCGACATGAAAATCCTGAGAAACGGATTTAAGGAAGACGCTGAAGGAATAGACCGCGACGGTTGGTTCGCTAAAGAAAAGACAGACGGCCATTACGACGACCATCCACCAGCCGTAGAAAATGCGGTTGCGCGGTTCGGGCACAGAGTTCCCTAGAAATCACAACGCAGATGGAGAGCGAGTCAGTGCGCGGGAGATTAGCATAGGAGTGATGCTATTCCGAGAAAAGTTTGGGTTGGGCGAGTGCCTACGCCGAAGACGGAAGAAGGAAAACGAAGAGAAAGATGAAGGAAAAGAAGAGACGGAAAGAGGGAATAGACGGAAAGAAGGAAAAGGCGCAAAGAAAGAAGGAAAAGACACGGGTCTGAAGACCCGCCACTACAACTAAGGGCGGAAGGTCCAGCGGAGTTTTATGGCGACGAGATCGGATTGGGGAATGATGGCGACGTGAGGGTCGGTGAGGATGCGTTGCCAGCCGCGATTCCAGACGATGAAGAGGTCGTTGCCGGGCTTGATGGTCCAGCGAAGGCGAGTGTTGGTGCCGATGTTCTGGGATTCGGTGTCGTATTGGATGAAGCTGGAGAGAACGAGATTGGGATTCCAGGCGTAAGCGGCGCGGATGGACCAGAGGCGTTGAACGAAATTTGCGTTGGGAAGATGGGCGAAGTCGTTTTCGGTGTCGAGGTCGAGT
>Ga0075426_10001817_pt1 | contig 15244 bp, 13 predicted proteins | sample SoiMethybrSBSTD5_FD_75304 | JGI IMG/M metagenome (GOLD analysis project Ga0075426, IMG submission 75304) | Bulk soil microbial communities from a Populus tree surrounding site in Tennessee, USA - Soil MetaG P. TD hybrid SBSTD5 | ecosystem: Environmental > Terrestrial > Soil > Tree plantation... | reverse complement strand
ATCGTAGTCGAGTCCGAGCCAGTCGAGTCCTTCGATAATCGAGCGCGTGGATTCGTCGGTTGAGCGCTGGAGATCCGTGTCCTCAATGCGCAGCAGAAACTTGCCGCCCGTTTTGCGCGCGTAGAGCCAATTGAAGAGCGCGGAACGCGCGGCGCCGATGTGCAGGTAGCCGGTCGGGGATGGGGCGAAGCGTACGCGGACAGTCATAATAAAAGTAGTCAGCCGTCCTCTTATCACTGATACCGTCGAGGGACAACTGACTACTGAAATTTTCTGGCGGAGATGACAGGATTCGAACCTGTGAAGGGCTTTTGACCCTTAACGGTTTAGCAAACCGCCGCCTTCAGCCACTCGGCCACATCTCCGTGCCCATCAGGCGAAGACCAATTCTAGTCGGGAGCCGCGTATTGTCAAGGTAGGGTAGAATCCGCAACGTGTCAGCGTTTCGCTTAAGTCGCCGGCAGTTTCTGGTTGGATTGGCGGCCACGCCGCTCGTTGCGGTCTCCGGGATCTCAGCTTACGCGCGGCTCATCGAACCCTACAGCTACTGGGTCTCCGAAACCGACGTTTTTATTCGCGATCTTCCCGAGCGCTTCGAAAACTTTCGCATCACCCAACTCACCGACATTCATCACAGCCGCATCCTCGGCCTTGACGAAGTGCGCCGCGTCGTCGCGTTGGCCCAACAAACAAAGCCCGACATGTTCGTGCTCACCGGCGATTACACGACGACCTATCGACGCTTCATCGAGCCTTGCGCCGAAGCACTCGCACCGTTGAATGCGCCGGAAGGTGTTTGGGCCGTGCTCGGCAATCACGATCACTACACCGATCCGGAACTGACCACGCGCGCTTTGCAACGCCAGCACATCGCGGTGATGAATAACCTCCACACGACCTTGCAACGTGGACCGGACGCGCTGCAACTTTCCGGTATCGACGATTGGACCTGGAACGCCGTCGACTGGCCCGCCGCGTTTGCCGGACTAAAGCGAACGACGCCAACGATCTTGTTGTCGCACCAGCCCACCGTGCTCGATCTCGAGCAGACACGTGACGTGTCGCTGATTCTCAGTGGTCACACGCATGGCGGGCAGGTGCGATTTCCGTTTGTCGGCGCGCCCGCGCGCTACGCGACAAACGATTTGAAGTACGATCGCGGACTGTTTCGCCGGGGCTCGACGCAGTTATATGTTTCGAGCGGCACGGGCGTGATTGGCTTGCCGGTACGGCTGGGCGTGCGCCCGGAGATCGCCGTGCTGCGGCTGAAGCACGAGATTTTAGCTTGACTCCAGCACTTGAGCAGAGTACTTTGTATCGCCAAGTGGTAAGGCTTTACGCGACACGGATAAAACAAAATGAATGGGGTACAATGCGGCCACAATGAGCATCCTTGAGAGTATTAACTCGCCTGCAGATCTACGTGCTTTGCCTCCGGAGCAGCTCCGAACAGTTGCCGACGAAATTCGCAACTACATTCTCGAGACGATGTCGCGTGTGGGCGGTCATACCGGCGCGTCGCTCGGCGCCGTCGAGTTGGCGGTTGCGCTTCACTACGCTTTCGACACGCCCAAGGACCGGCTCGTTTGGGACGTTGGCCACCAGGCCTACGCGCACAAGATTTTGACGGGACGTCGTGAGCTTCTGCCTACGATTAAGCAGTACGGCGGTATCAGTGGTTTTCTCCGGCGCGATGAATCGGAGTACGACACGTTTGGCGCGGGTCACGCTTCGACGTCGCTGTCGGCGGCGCTCGGAATGGCGATCGCGCGCGATCGTAAAGGCGAGGACTATCACGTCGTCGCGTTGATCGGCGATGCGTCACTCGCCGGCGGCATGGCTATGGAAGCGATTAACCAGGCGGGCCACTTAAAGAGCCGTCTGATCGTGGTGCTAAACGACAACGAGATGTCGATCGCGCCTGCGGTCGGCGCGTTGACCGGATATCTTAATCGCATTCGCGGCGCGCACGGCTATCACAGATTTAAAGACGAACTGGAAGGGAAGCTGCTCGCTATCCCGTCGGTTGGCGAGCGTTTGCATCACGCCGCCAAAACGATGAAGGACGTGATTGCCGCGGCCGTGTTGCCCGGCGCGCTCGTCAGCGAGCTCGGTTTCAAATACATCGGTTACGTCGACGGTCACAATCCGCGCGCGCTCGTTGCCGCGCTCAACGAAGCGAAGCAGATCAAGGACGGACCGGTGATCGTTCATGCGTTGACTACGAAAGGCAAAGGCTTCCCGCAAACCGAACCTGATTATTACCGCTGGCACGCGACCGGACCCTTTGATCTCAAGACCGGAAAACCCGTGAAGAGCTCGTCCAAAGCGCCGACTTACACTTCCGTGTTCGGCGACGCGCTTTGCGAGTTGATGGAAAAGGACCCGGCGGTTGTCGCTTTGACGGCGGCAATGCCGGACGGCACTGGCGTTTGCAAAGCGCTCGAGAAATTTCCGGAGCGCGCGTTTGACGTCGGCATTGCGGAGCAACACTGCGTCACGTTCGCCGCGGGCCTGTCGTGTGAGGGACTCAAACCCGTCTGCGCGATCTATTCGACGTTTCTTCAGCGCGGCTTCGATCAGTTGATCCACGATGTCTGCATTCAGGATCTCAACGTGAAGTTCTGTCTCGATCGCGGCGGCGTTGCGGGCGGCGACGGGCAGACACATCACGGTCTGCTCGACATCGCTTACCTGCGCGGTATTCCGAACATCATCGCGATGGCGCCCAAAGACGAAGGCGAAATGCGCGACATGCTGCACACGATGCTCGAACACACCGGCCCGGCGGCGATGCGTTACCCGCGCGGCAACGGCGTCGGCGCGGACATTCAACGCGAACCACAACTACTCGAGATCGGCAAAGGCGAGATTCTGCGCGACGGCGGCGAGATCGCGATCGTAGCTTACGGCGCCATGGTTCATCCATCGTTGGCGGCAGCCGAACAACTGGCGAAAGAACAGATCGAAACAACCGTTGTGAACGCGCGCTTCGTCAAACCGCTCGATGCGCCGTTGCTGCTGGCGCTCGCCCGGACGAAGCGTTTGATCGTGACGGTCGAGGAAGCGTATTTAGCCGGTGGTTTCGGATCGGCCGTGTTGGAGTTGCTGGAAGAGAATGGCCTGCAAGACAAAGTTCGGGTCGTGCGAATGGGCATTCCTGATCGGCTGATCACGCATGGTGATGCGAAGTTGTTGCTGGCCAAGTATGGTCTCGATGCGGACGGAATCTACAATCGCGTGCGGGAGAGTATCGAAGTTCTTGACCAGCGGCGCGCGAAGCGGAGCCGGGTACTTTCTTAATCGATCTGGCTGCCTTCTTGTTTCAGGACCAAACGAGCGCGTCGTTTCCGTGCACCAAATCGGAAGGTTTTCGGCCCCAAATCGCTGTACATCACGCTTAAATCCCGGTAAAACGGCCTCACGCTGGCGCTCTCCTCGTGGCCTCTTGCTTGCAAACAATTTCGACTAGATGGTAGAGCAACCAAACTTTGATGATGAACGAACGGTCTTGCGCGCGCGGCCGGTGGTGCCGTTGGAAGCGCTTGACGACAAGGTAAGACATCGCCGGCGGTGGTTTCTCGGTGGGGCGTTCGCAGTCGCGATGTTTCTGGGCGCGGCGTCGGCGTTGCTGTCAGCTTATTTCAAGATGCGCAACGTGCCGGATCCCGAGATCCAGTCGTTGTCTGTTTTATCCTTACCGGAAGACACTCCGGTAATTCCAACGGTCGCCGTTACGCCGGAACGTCCAAAGCCACGGCCTAGAAACACGGATCGTTCCGCTACGCTGCGCACTACTCAATCTGTTCCCATTATTCAACCAGGCCTGAACGAAAAGGACGCGTTGCGGCAGATCAGAGCTGCCGTCCTAACCGATCAATGGGAGGAACGCCGCGCGCGTCGCGTTGAGCGCCGCGAACGCCGCCGTGCGCAACACAACGATCGCGATTTATCAAACATCAACGAAATTTTCGAAGGCACGCGTCATCCGTGATATAGTAGCGCTGCCTCGTTTGATCTCTCACAAGTAATAAAAACCCCGACACTTTAATAAAACGGAATTATTTTCTGCCTCGTTTTTGCGTGCGAGTCGGAGGAAGCGTGGGTGATTCATCATGCCTAAACAGATGTTTCGTGAGCGGGAGTGTATTCATCGCGACGAAGGCGCCGAAGGCGAGTTTTACAACGGCGTATTTTACATTCAGGCTTTGCAACGCTTGCGCGTGGATCACGCCGTACAGGTCGCGGGACGAATCAGCTCGTTCTTCTGGTCCGACGCTCCACACATCCTGGTCTGGCTCTGTGACGACTGCGCCGGTGAACTTCGTCTGACCGACACGCCGCGTGCCGTGACCGCCTCCCGCCGTGCGTAGTGACATGTGATGACAAGTCGCGGTCCTTCAAAGTAATGTCTGCCATGTGAGACGTGAGCGCATCGATAAGCTGCTGGTCGAGCTGGGACTCGCGGAGTCGCGGAACAAGGCGCAGGCGATGGTGATGGCGGGCGTGGTGCTCGTCAACGAACAGCGGGTCGAAAAACCTTCCGAACAATTCGCTTCAGACTCACAGATTCGCGTCAAGCACGCCGACGATCCGACGTCGCGCTATGTCGGTCGTGGCGGTCTAAAACTTGAACACGCGTTGAAAGAGTTTCAGATCGATGTGCGCGGTGCGGTGTGTCTCGACGTCGGCGCGTCGACAGGCGGCTTCACTGATTGCCTCTTACAAAACGGCGCGGCGAAGGTCTTCGCGATCGATGTTGGTCATAACCAGATCGACTGGCGACTGCGCAACGATCCGCAGGTGGAAATACGCGAAGGCGTCAACGCCCGCTACCTTCAGCCGACAGACTTCCCAGTCAAGTTAGATCTCGTGGTGATCGACGTGTCCTTTATTTCCATCACAAAAATCCTCCCTGCCGTTGTTTCGTTACTCAGGCCCGACCGCTCCCTGGTCGTTCTCATCAAGCCGCAGTTTGAGGTCGGCCGCGGCTCAGTCGGAAGCGGTGGCATCGTTCGTGACGAACAAGAGCGGCTCCGTGTCGTGACAGAAGTAAACCAGTTTGCGGCGACGCTACAGTTAAGAGTGGAAGGGGTGGTTAATTCTCCCATCACAGGCGCCGAGGGAAACGTTGAATACCTCGCGCATTATTCGTATCATCCGGCCTCAAATCATGTCGTCAATTAAGCGGATAGGCTTGGTCCTAAAACCGCATCAACCTCAAGCACTCGAAACGATCTGCGAGTTGACCGTCTGGCTGGCCCAGAAGGGAATCGAGCTCGCCGGCGGTCCGGAGATCGAGCGCGAACGCATCGAGCACGAAACCAGTTGCGCGGTCGCTCAGGTCGAATCGGACAAGCTCGCGACCGTCGTCGACCTGATGCTCGTGCTCGGCGGCGACGGCACGATGATCAGCACCGCGCGCATGATCGGCGACGAAGACGTGCCGGTGCTCGGCGTCAACTACGGCGGCCTGGGCTATCTCACAGAGTTTCGCATCGAGGAGCTTTACGACGCGCTCGAGATGATTCTTGAGGGCAACTATCGTCTCGACAAGCGCGTGATGCTGTCGGTCGAACTGTGTCGCGGCGACGAGATCGTGACGCGCAATCGCGTGCTCAACGACGTGGTCATCAACAAGTCGGCGCTGGCGCGCATCATCGAGATCGACGCTTACCTGAACCAGCAGTTTGTGAGCTCGTTTCGGGCTGACGGTTTGATCGTCTGCACGCCAACAGGCTCGACCGCTTACAACCTCTCCGCCGGTGGGCCAATAATCTTTCCCTCGATGAACGCCGTCGTGATCACGCCGATCTGCCCGTTCACGCTTTCGAATCGCCCGCTCGTGGTTCCTGACAATGCCGTCATCGAGCTGTTGATGAAATCCGATCAGGACGACGTGACGTTGACACTCGACGGGCAGGTCGGATTTCCACTGAAGGTCGACGACCGCGTTGTGATTCGCAAGAGCCGTTCGACGTTCAATCTGATTCAGCCAAGCAACAGAAACTATTTTGATGTCTTGCGCGACAAGCTGCGCTGGGGCCGCTAACTGATGCCTGAAAACCACGACAATCAACGCCAACCCGAGCTCGAACGCGACGCTTTTGAACGTGAGATTGCCACCGACCTCGACGAAGAGACGCCCGACAAGCCGAAAGGCATTGCACTGCATACGAAGATTTTGATCGGCCTGGTGCTTGGCGTAGTTGCAGGTCTGCTCGTCAATAAAATGTTTGGCGGCGACCATCCGCGTGTGGTTTGGGTCGTCGATAACATCACACAGCCGGTGGGCCAACTGTTTCTGCGTTTGTTGCTGATGATCGTGGTGCCGCTGGTGTTCTCTTCGCTGGTGGTCGGCATCGCCGGCATCGGCGATATTCGCAAGCTGGGCCGCGTAGGATTGAAATCGTTTGGTTACTGCCTCGTGATCTCGGCGATCTCGGTCGTGATTGGTCTCACTCTCGCAAACACCATCAACCCCGGCAAGCGGATCGATCCGGCAACATCCGCGGCGTTGCAACAACGCTACGCGAGCGATGCTTCGAAGGAGATCGAAAAGAACAAAGCGGGCGCGACTTCCAAACCGTTGATGGCGATCGTGGAGACCATCGTTCCGAAGAACCCGTTCTTCGCCATTTCCGACAAAGAAGATCCGAACATGCTGCACCTCATGTTCTTCGCGCTGATCGTCGGCATCGCCATCACACTGTTGCCGGTTACCTCGACTATGCCGCTGCTGCGTGTGCTCGAAGGTGTTTACGAGATCACCGCCAAGATCATCGAGATCATCATGAAGTTCGCGCCGTACGCGGTCGCGTGTCTGCTCTTTAATAACACGGCGCGCTTTGGTCTCGACCTGTTGCAGGCGCTCGCCTGGTTTGTGCTGACCGTGTTGCTGGGACTTTCACTGCACATGTTTGGCGTCTACTCGCTCTCGGTCTATTTCCTTTCGCGCCTTTCACCACTCGAATTCTTCCGCCGCATCAAGACGGTGATCCTCACGGCGTTCTCGACTTCTTCGTCGAACGCGACGCTGCCTACGGCACTCCGCGTGTCCGAACAAAACCTTGGCGTGCCGCAGGAGATCAATAGCTTCGTGCTGACGGTCGGTGCGACCGCCAATCAAAACGGCACGGCGTTGTACGAAGGAGTCACCGTGTTGTTCCTGGCCCAACTCGCCGGCGTGGACCTGAGTTTGGGCCAGCAGTTGATGGTGGTCTATCTCGCGATTCTCGGCGGCATCGGTACCGCCGGGGTCCCGTCCGGATCGATCCCATTTCTCGTTGGCGTGCTGGCGACGATCGGTATCAACCCCGCGCTGATCGCGATCATTTTGGGCGTGGACCGTTTGCTCGATATGTGCCGCACGACACTCAACGTTACGGGCGACATCACGGCTGCAACTTACGTGGCGCGTTCGGAAGGTTACGAACTATTGCGACCACACGAACCGGCGATCGTGCACGCCGGTGTGCCGCTCGCGACGCGCGGTTCGGATTGACCGTTTAGTAACAGCCGCGTCACACTCTGCGCAAACCGCAAAAGTAGATTCCAGCGACGTTGATGAGATAATCGCGCATGGTTTTTCCACTTTACGACGACAACTCCGACCGGCAGTCCACGCCTTACGTTAATTACGCGATCATCGCGCTCAACATCTTTGTCTTCGTTGTGCTGCAAGGGATCGGCACGAACGAGCAGTTTACTTACTCGTTCTCAACGGTGCCGCAGGAAATATTGACGGGCCACGATGTCGTGACGTCAGCCCATATAGTGGAAACACCGATGGGTCGTGTCGCATATCCGGGTTTGGGCGTCACACCTATTTCGGTTTATCTCACGTTGTTCACTTCAATGTTCATGCACGGCGGCATCGCGCACATCGCCGGCAACATGCTGTTTCTCTGGATCTTCGGCGACAACATCGAGGACCGTCTGGGCCATGTTCGCTACCTGGTTTTTTACCTGATTTGCGGAATCATCGCGTCGTTGTCCCACGTGTTTGCCACGGCCGCATTTGCCGTCGACCAGGAGAGCCTGCTCGTGCCGAGCCTCGGTGCTTCGGGCGCGATCTCGGGTGTGTTGGGTGGTTACATTCTGCTGTATCCGTCGCGACGTGTGACCGTAATTCTCTTTCGCTTTCTTACCGACGTCCCTGCCTGGGTGGCGATCGGTATCTGGTTCGCGTTTCAGTTGATCAGCGGACTGGGCATGCTCGGTGGCGGGTCGCAACAGGGCGGCGTTGCGTACGCCGCGCACGTCGGCGGTTTCATCGCGGGGCTCGTGCTCATCAAGTTTTTCGATCGAGGCGGCAGATCGGTTAACATCTGATGCCACGATATGAATCAGCAGTGCTTGGACATCCAATCTACGCCGCGTGCGGAAATGAACCTCTTTCCGCTCGACACCTTTGCCTACGAGTTTTCCGGCAGCGAGATCAAGATCAACTTCGAGATTCCCGAATTCACGGCGATCTGCCCGTTCTCGGACTTTCCTGACTTTGCCACGATTCGCGTCGAGTACGTTCCCAACGAGCGCTGCATCGAGTTGAAGAGTTTGAAGCTCTACATCAATTCGTTTCGCAACGTGAAGATCTTTCACGAGCACGTGATCAACGTGATTCTCGAAGACTTCGTCACCGCGTGCGATCCGTTGAGCGTCGACATCACCGGCGACTTTCACGTGCGCGGCAACATTAAAACGGTCGTCAAAGCCTCCTACAAAAAGCCTTGAGCAATCTGTGGCGCCGCTACCAACGATTGCCGCGTAACGTCGTCGCGATTGGTCTGGTCAGCCTGCTCAACGACGCCTCGAGCGAAATAATTTATCCACTGTTGCCGCTGTTTCTGACCGTTGGCCTGGGTGCCTCGGCGAAAGCCGTCGGCGTCATCGAAGGCGCGGCGGAGTCGATCTCGAGCCTGCTGAAACTCTTTGCCGGTTACATCAGCGATCGCATCGGCAAACGAAAGTGGCTCGTCGTCGGCGGCTACGCACTCGCGTCGTTCGTGCGGCCGTTTCTTGGTTTTGCCACCAACTGGCACCAGGTGCTCGCGATTCGTCTGGGTGACCGAGTGGGTAAAGGCGTGCGCACTTCGCCACGCGACGCGATGATTGCCGACACTGTGGCGGTCGAACAACGCGGCATCGCGTTTGGTTTTCACCGGGCGATGGACCACGCGGGTGCGGTCATCGGACCGTTGATTGGTTTCGTGCTTGTGATGCTGTTTGTCGTAAACGCCACGGCGCCGACGCGCAGAGAGTTTATGTTTATCTTTCTGATCGCTTCGGTGCCGGCGATTCTCGCGGTGTTAGTGGCGGTGTTCTTCATGCGCGAGTCGCCCGTGCAGCGCGCGAAAACCGCGGAGGCGCCTAAATTTTCGTTGCGCGGCTTTGACGCGAACTTCAAACGATTTCTGGTGATCCTCGCACTGTTCACGCTATCGAATTCGTCAGATAGTTTTTTGATTCTGCGCGCACGTGATTCGGGCGTTTCGTTCGCGCTTATACCGTTGCTTTGGGCGGCGCATCACGGCAGCAAAGTGTTGAGCTCGTTGTGGGGTGGAGATCTTTCGGACCGTCTTGGACGCAAGCGTTTGATCGTTTCTGGTTGGATACTTTACGCCGCGGTTTATGCGGGGTTTGCGTTTGTCAGCAATCAAGTTTCGGTTTGGGTACTCTTCCTGATCTACGGTATCTATTTCGGATTGGCCGAGGGAGCGGAGAAAGCGCTCGTTGCTGATCTCGTTCGTGCTGACCAGCGGGGCACGGCTTATGGACTATATAATCTCGCGCTCGGCATCGCGGTGTTTCCTGCATCGCTGTTGATGGGTATGATTTGGGACTGGAAGGGCGCCAGAGCCGCATTTCTGATCAGTGCGGTAATAGGCGCAACGGCTGCAGCGTTGTTGCTCTTGTTCGTGCGGCCACATCCGGAAAGGAGCGTGCAATGAGACGGAGAGTTTTGGCCCCTCATCCGGGTCTATCCACCGGCATTGGTTACTATCTGGCGGGCATGGAAGAGGTGCGCAGCCAACTGGTCGCGGCTGTGAAGGACATTCCCGACGAACTCATAGGCAAACCGCCGTTTCTGGGCGCCCACTCGATTGGCGGCCTCGTCCTGCACATCGGTGAGGCGGAATGGTTCTGGGTGCAGATGGTTGTTTGCGGTCATCAACTCACTGACGAAGACAAGAAAGCTCCCTGCTGGGACATCCTCGACGACGTTGAAGGGGTTGCGCGCAACAATTACACCGCCGCGTTTTGTCTTCAGGAGGCAGAGAAGATTCGCAACCAAACGCGCGACGTGCTCTTCTCATACAACGACAAAGATTTGGATCGCATCATCAGGTATGAGCGCCAGGGCAAGACTACCGAGCACAACCTGCGTTGGATTCTGCATCACCTGATCGATCACGAAGCGCAGCACAAGGGACAGATTTTGATGTTGAAGCGACTGATGGCTTTGAAGTAGATGACGAATTACGAACTGATAAGAACACCCGATGAACTCCGCAAAGCCATCGAAACACTCTCCCACCAACCGGTCGTTGGACTGGATACCGAAACGACCGAGCTCGATCCGTACACCTCGCGCCTGCGGCTGATCCAACTCGCGAGTCCCGACCGCGTCTTCATCGTCGACTTCGATCATTTCGCCAATGGCGACTCGCACCAAAGCGACGCGCTGGCGCCGTTGCGCCGTCTGCTGGCCGCGGCGCGGCCAATCAAGATCGCGCACAACGCGAAGTTTGACGCGAAGTTCATCAAGCACAATCTGGGCGTCGATCTCGGTGGACTTTTCGATACCTTGCTGGCCAGTCAACTCGTCGGCGCGGGTGATATCGAAGAACGTCACGGATTGGAAACCGTCGCCGGACGTTATCTCAACGAGCTCGTCGACAAGAGCGAACGGCTCAGCAACTGGAGCCTCGAACTCACTGCAGCGCAGTTGGAATATGCCGCGCGCGATGCCGCGATCTTGTTGCCGTTGCGCGAGAAGTTGATCGAGCGTTTGAAAGCGGAATCTTTGGTCAAGTGTGCGCAGCTCGAGTTTGAGTGCGTGATGCCGGTCGTCGACATTGAACTTGCCGGAATCTACATGCACAAAGATCGCTGGCTCGAACAGTTGGGTATCGTCGAGAAGCGACGCATGGAACTCGCGGAGCAGTTGCAAGACGTGCTCGCGGAAGAATCGTCGCAGGGCTCGCTCTTTGGTGGCCCACAACGCGAAGACATCAATCTCGACTCGCAGCAACAACTGACGAAGGCCCTGAATCGGCTCGGCGTCCCTGTTCCCGACTCGACCCGCAACTGGAAACTGCAACCACTCGCCGCGCGGTATCCAGTGATCGCGACCTTGCTCGAATACCGCACCGTGCAAAAAGCGCTCACGAGTTACGGCACAAACATGATCGACATGATCAATCCGGTGACGAACCGTCTGCACGCGGACTTCCGCCAGATCGGAGCACCGACCGGACGCTTTGCCTGTACGAACCCGAACATTCAGCAGGTGCCGCACGCCGTTGAGTACCGCCGTTGTTTCAGTGGCTATCCTGAAGGGCGAAGGTTGGTGATCGCGGACTATTCGCAGATCGAGCTGCGGATTCTGGCGGAGTTCTCCGGCGATCGCGGTTTCATCGAGGCGTTCAATTCGGGCGCAGATCTTCATCGCGTGACGGCGGCGCAGGTGTTCAACGCGCAGCTCGATCAGGTCACGAAAGAGCAACGCGATTTTGCGAAGCGTCTCAACTTCGGCGTGGTCTACGGCATCGGCGCGCAACGTTTCGCGCTGATGACCGGGCTCTCAGTCTCTGAGGCGGAGAATGTGTTACGACGCTACTTCGGTACTTATCGCGGTTTGGACACCTATTTGCGCGACGCGGCTAATCGCGCGGTGAGTGAACGACAGGCACGAACGGCGTCGGGCCGGCTGGTGCGTTTTCGTTATGACGAAAACGATCGGCAGCAGGTTTCGATGACGCAACGCAACGGCAAGAACACGCCGATTCAAGGCACGAGTGCGGACATTTTGAAGCGCGCGTTGCGCTTGCTGAAGGACGAGCTGGCGGAAACGAACGCGCAGATCGTGAACATCATTCACGATGAGATCGTCGTTGAGGCTGATGCGGATGAAGCGCAGGACGTCGCTGCGAAAGTTGAGCGGATCATGTGCGCGGCGGGTCGGGAGTATTTGAAGACTGTACCGGTGAAGGTTGAAACGGAAATTGCTGACGAGTGGGTCAAGTAGCCACGGGTTACACGGACCTTTTTCGCCAGACGAAGTAGATAGGTATCCCGGTGAAAACGAGCAGGTAACCAATGCCTGAGGTTGAAGGAGCTAGGATCGCGAGGTCCACAATAAACAACCCCGCGATGATTAAATAGAGCAGCGGCACAAACGGATAACCAAACGTTCGGTACGGCCTCTCGATCTCCGGCGCCTTGCGTCGCATCACAATTACCGCGCCAACCATCAACGCATAAAAGATCAGATCCGCCGAAACGATGTACTCGAGCAGTTGCGTGTAGACGTTGCCATACGACAACACGCCGGTTTGCTGATTCACTGTCACGGTCCGCGGCAGCACGAGCAGCGACGCCCACACGCCCTGCGCCAGCAACGCGACGGCCGGCACGTGCCGCGCGTTCACGCTATTGACGCGTTTGAAGAACAGCCCGTCGCGCGCCATCGCGTAATAGACGCGTGCGCCCGCCAGAATCAATCCGTTGTTACAACCAAACGTCGAGATCATGATCGCGAGCGCCATCACGATCGTGCCGCTTGGTCCAAGCACCGCCTGCATCACCGCCGTGGCCACGCGATTCTGCGGCGCGTTTTGGATCTGCGCCAGCGGCAACGTTACGACGTACGCGAGATTCGCGAGCAGGTAGAGCGTGACCACGATGCCGCAACCAAACAGCAACGCGCGCGGTAAATTCCGTCCGGGGTCGCGCACTTCGCCCGCTGTGAACGTCACGTTGTTCCACGCCGACTGCGCGAATAATGGTCCAACCATCGCGCGACCGAGCAGCATCACCAGCGCGAGCACGAGCAGACCGTGGCTTGCGGGTTCAAACCAAACTTGCGCTGCCGCAGGCTTCCAACCGTTTTCCCACGGCGCCCACCACGAAGACGTGTAAGCCGCGCTGCCGTGATTCCAACCCAACACCAGGCCGATCACGATGAGGCCGAGCAGCGCCGCGGTCTTCGTGAACGTGAACGCGTTTTGAATGACCTTTCCGGTTTGCAGCCCGCGCGTGTTGATGAACGTGAGGAACAGAATCATGACTACGGAGAGCAGTTGCTGGCTCGACAAGCTCAACGCATAACCGTTGAAGCTCAATCCGCCGATCGTAAACGGTTTGATGATCGACAGTGGAGGCACGAGATACCGTTCGCCGGAGATCAAATCGGTGAGCGCGCCGGTGAAGTTTGCAAACGCGACCGCGACCGCGGCGATCGTTCCCGTTTGAATGATCAGGAATAAACCCCAGCCGAAGAGAAACCCAATCGACGGTCCGTACGCTTCGCGCAGAAAGACGTACTGTCCGCCGGCGCGGGGCCACATCGCGGCAAGCTCCGCGCAACAGAGCGCGCCCGTGATCGTGAGCACCCCGGCGAGTGCCCACGCGACGAGCAGCCATCCCGGCGAACCGACCAGTCGCGACGATTCTGCGGAAGTGATAAAGATGCCGGAGCCGATCATCGACCCGACCACGATCATCGTCGCGTCGAGCAGGCTCAGGCCGCGAACGAGGCGGGCCGGCGAGCTGACGGTTGTGGTTGCTTCAGCCATGGACCGTGTCGATATAGTTGCGCGCTGGCCGAACTGTCAAGAAAAATCGTGGAAAAACCGCACGGACCTCAATGGAATCCTCTGTGCATCTCTGTGACCTCTGTGTCTCTGTGGTTACGCAGTCGTCCGGAAGAATTACCACAGAGGCACAGAGGCACAGAGAGATGAATTACTGGAAAAACATGGTGCTTGACACTGTTCTATCCCCTCACTAGTCTTTCGGCACCACTTATGAAAAACGAACTCATCGATAGAATCACCAATAAACAGTTCCAGGTTGGGGTCATTGGTCTTGGTTACGTCGGGCTGCCATTGGTCGTGGAGTTTGCGAGCAAGGGATTCACGGCGACGGGTTTCGAAGTCGACGAAACAAAGGCGACGGAGCTTAACGCCGGCCGCAGTTATATCGGCGACGTGCCGTCGGCGCGCGTGCAGGAACTGGTCGCTGCAAAACGGCTCCGCGCCACTACGAATTTCGATCACCTGGCTGAGTGCGACGCGATCATCATCTGCGTTCCGACGCCGCTTAGAAAGACGAAAGAACCGGACGTCTCTTACATCCTCGCCGCCGCGGAAGAGATTCAGAAACGTTTGCGCCGCGGGCACCTGATCATTTTGGAGTCGACGACTTATCCCGGCACTACTGACGAAGTTTTGTTACCGATGTTTGAAGAGACCGGTTTGCAGTTGGACCGTGATTTTCTGCTGGCGTTCTCGCCGGAGCGCGTCGATCCGGGCAATCCGCAGTTTCTGACGCACAACATTCCGAAAGTCGTCGGTGGCGTGACGCAGGATTCGACGGAAGTCGCCGCGCATTTGTATTCGCAGATCGTGAAGGACGTTCATGCGGTGAGTTCGGCGCGTGTCGCTGAAGCGGCGAAGCTTCTGGAGAACACTTTCCGCGCGGTGAACATCGGCATGGCGAACGAGATGGCGCGGCTGTGTTACGCGCTGAACATCGACACGTGGGAAGTGATTCGCGCGGCAGCGACGAAACCGTTTGGGTTCATGGCGTTTTATCCCGGGCCGGGCATCGGTGGTCATTGTATCCCGCTCGATCCGCATTACCTCTCGTGGAAGGCGCGGCAACACGGTTTCGATTCGCGCTTCATCAGTCTCGCGGAGGAAGTGAATTCGCGCATGCCGGAGCACGTGGTGCAGTTGGTTTCGGATGGGTTGAATGACGAACGCAAAGCGGTGAATGGTGCGAGTGTTTTGTTGTTGGGCGTCGCGTATAAGAAAGATGTGAACGACGTGCGCGAGAGTCCGGCGTTGTCGATCATCGATCGGTTGCGCGCGAAGGGGGCGAACGTGAGTTATCACGATCCGTTTGTGTCGGAGGTGAGTTTTGACGATGCGCACACGGAAGCGAATGGCGAACCATTGACTTCGGTGGCCCTGACTGACGGCGAGTTGAAAGCGGCGGATTGTGTGATCATCGT
>Ga0075426_10001815_pt1 | contig 15254 bp, 10 predicted proteins | sample SoiMethybrSBSTD5_FD_75304 | JGI IMG/M metagenome (GOLD analysis project Ga0075426, IMG submission 75304) | Bulk soil microbial communities from a Populus tree surrounding site in Tennessee, USA - Soil MetaG P. TD hybrid SBSTD5 | ecosystem: Environmental > Terrestrial > Soil > Tree plantation... | reverse complement strand
TGCGCGAATTGCGGAGATGTGGCGCCTGCTCCACGTGGCTCCGATCAATTGCTGACCAAACGCTGGGAGGTGCTTTGCCCCAAGTGCGGCGTGGAGCTTACGCCTGCTCCAACCACAGAAGCCAAGCCGCTGCAGTGTACGTCGGTGTACGCCCTCTCGAAAAAAGATCAGGAAGAGATTTGCTTGCTGTATGGCCGGACATATGACTTGGCCGTCGTGGCACTGCGCTACTTCAACATCTACGGCACGCGGCAGGCGCTGTCGAATCCATACACCGGCGTGGCGGCGATCTTTGCTTCGCGTCTACTCAACCGGCGTGCGCCGCTAGTGTTCGAAGATGGTCGCCAGATGCGCGACTTTGTCAGCGTACACGACGTGGTCGCGGCCAATCTGCTGGCGATGACCTCAGACAAGGCCAACGGACACGCTCTGAATGTAGGTTCCGGAATGCCGGTTTCCATTCAGGAGGTTGCGGATTCGCTCTCACGCGCTCTCAAAATTTATGTGCCGTGCGAGATCACCGGGAAATATCGCGCCGGAGACATTCGCCACTGTTTCGGCGATGTGAGCAAGGCGCGCGAGCTGCTTGGCTACGAGCCAAAGGTCAATTTCGATCAAGGCATCAGGGAAATGGTGGATTGGCTGCGCGAACAAACCGCGGACGATAAAGCGGAAAAGATGGTTGCGGAACTGCAGACATTTGGGCTCACGGCTTAACGCCGAGAACCAAAAAGGAAACAGAGGCGAATGGTAAATCGAGACGAAAACCGGTCGGCGCTGATCTTTGGCGGAGCAGGATTTATCGGCGCGAACCTGGCGCGTCATCTACTAGTCGATACAGAGGCTCGCGTCCATATCTTCGACAATCTCTCGCGCAAGGGCGTGCAGCACAATCTGGAACAGCTTAAGAAAGCCGCCGGAAAGTCCGGCAGATTGCGCGTCACCATTGGAGATGTCCGCGATGCCAGTGCCGTTCAACGCGCAGCTCGCGATGCAAGTGAGATTTACCACTTCGCAGCGCAGGTTGCGGTCACTACCTCTGTCGCTGATCCTCGACGCGATTTCGAGACGAACTGCATTGGAAGTTTCAATGTTCTTGAGGCGGCCCGATTGTCCGGCAACCGGCCTTTTGTTCTGTTCACATCCACCAACAAGGTCTATGGCGAGATGCTCGAGGAGCCGCTGACGAGCACTGTAAGCTGCTATGGCTACGCGAAGCGGAAAGCCATCTCTGAAGATCAGCCGCTCGACTTCCATTCTCCGTACGGCTGCTCAAAAGGCGCCGCCGACCAGTACGTTCATGAATACTCGCGCATGTACGGCTTACCTACCGTGGTCTTCCGCATGTCGTGCATTGCCGGCGAGATGCAGTATGGGAACGAAGACCAGGGCTGGGTAGCGCATTTCCTGTACACCACACTGCGCGGCGCGCCCTTGGTGATCTACGGCGATGGCCGTCAGGTGCGAGACGTGCTCTACGTCGGCGATCTGGTGCGCGCGTTCGACGCTGCGCGGACCTCGCTGCATAAAACAGCGGGCCAAATCTTCAACGTTGGCGGCGGGCCCGAGAACACCGTTTCTCTGGTCGAGTTGATCGATCAGATTTCCGCGATAACCGGCAAGCGCCTGCGTTATTCGCATGAGCGGCGGCGTCCCGGCGATCAGCTAATTTACGTGAGCGACTACTCCAAGCTGACGCAGCACACCGGATGGAAACCGAAGGCGTCCGTCCGAGAGACGCTCCAAGCCATTTACACCTTCTGGCGCGAGCATCCGGAGATCTTCGGCGAAGCTCCTGCGGCTCGAGAAGTGGAAGCCCCTCTGGCGGCAGGCCTGGGACTGCTCGAGAGGACCGCGTAATGAAGTACGCATTTGTAAATCCGAATTGGAACTTCACCGGATCGACGTACTTCGGCTGTGCCGACCCGCACTATCCACTCGAACTGTTGTTCGCTTGCGAGCAAGTGCAGCAGGCCGGAGATGAAGCGCTCCTCGTCGATGCGCAAGTGGAGAACTTGACGACCAACGAGGTGGCTCCGAAAATTCGTGACTTCAATCCGGACTTCCTCGTCGTTCCTACTGCTCCCTCATACCTCTTCTGGCGGTGTCCGCCTCCCGAACTCCGCGTTCCAAAAGAATGGTTCCAGGCACTGCGTGGATGGGGAACGCAAGTCGCGATTGGACCGCACCCGTCCGCAACACCTGCTGCCACGATGCGCAAAACCGGCTGTGACATCGTCATGCGCGGCGAACCGGACCAGACGATTTTCCAATTGGGGACGACGCCGTGGCAGGACATTGCCGGATGCTGCTGGCACGATGACAAAGGCGAGCACATAAGCGCGCAGGTCGGCGTGACGGATATGAAGGCGCTCGGAGCCCTCGACTTCCACAATTATCCAGTCGAACTGCATCGCCATCGTCATCATGTCTTCAGCGGCGAAGGCCATGGCGCAGAACTCGAGTTCGCACGCGGCTGTCCCTGGGCCTGCACCTTCTGCAACAAGACCCTATTTCGTAATAAATTCCGCGAGCGCAGCGTCGAAGCTCTGCTCTCGGAGATCGACGCGCTGATCGCGCGCGGAGTGGATTACATCTACTTCATCGACGAGATCTTCGGCGTGGGCAAGAACGTGCTGCGCCTGCTGGAAGGCATTGCTGAGCGCCCGTTAAAGATTGGCTTCCAGACGCGCATCGATCTGTGGAACGAGCAAACGCTCGATCTGCTCGGCTGCGCGCACTGCATTTCCATGGAGTGCGGCATCGAATCGATCACTGAAGAAGGCCGCGAAGAGCTGAACAAGAACTGCCGCATCGATACGCAACGGATCGGCGAACTGCTGATCTACGCGCGCCAGCGAATTCCCTGGGTGCAGGCCAATCTGATCCTGACCGAGAAGGACGACAAAGCCGAGATCCGCCGCTGGCAGGAGAATCTCAAAGCTCACGGCGTGTGGGTCAGTGAGCCTGTGCCGATGTTTCCCTTCCCCGGAAGCCCGCTGTACGTGCAGACCTTTGGCCAGGCGCCGGACGACACCGCCTGGGAACGCGCCCATCACTTCTATACTTCTCTATTCAAGGACAAGGGCTACAGCGACATTCAGGAACAACAGCCTGCGGCCATCGAGGACCTGGAATGCACGTATTGATGACTGCAGACACCATCGGCGGCGTGTGGACCTACTGCCGCGAACTGGTGACGCAATTGTCGCGCAAGGGCATCCGAGTAACGCTGGTCAGCTTCGGCGAAATTCCCGCTTCAGCTCAGACTGAGTGGCTCGAAGGCCTGAGCGACATCTCGCTTCATCCGACTGCGTTTCGACTGGAATGGATGCAGGAGGCGCAGAGCGATCTCGAACAATCTGCGTCGTTCCTGAAAGACATTATCGCGGAAGTCAAGCCGGACGTTCTTCATTTCAACCAGTTCTATTACGGAAGCATTGACTGCGATCTGCCGCGAATCGTCGTTGCTCACAGCGATGTCGTCAGTTGGTGGGTCGCGGTGCATGGTTCAGAGCCTCCTGACAACGAATGGATTCGCACCTATCGCGAGAATGTAGTTCGTGGACTCGCCGGAGCCGACATCGTCGTCGCGCCGACCCAATGGATGCTGGACGAAGCGCGACGCCACTACGGCGAGCCGCGGGAGAAGGCGGTCGTCTATAACGGACGCGATCCCCGGCTGTTCTTGGCGTACGAGACGAAAGAACCGGTCGCGATCTCCGTCGGCCGACTTTGGGATGCGGGCAAGCAGGCGACCCTGCTCCTACAGAGCGATCTGCCACTCGAAACCATTCTCGTCGGTTCAGAGCAAAGCCCGGCGGGAGCCGTAGCATCAGCCCAATCGGCAGGGCAATTTCCCAAGCTCAAAATGAAAGGGCCGCAAACAGAAGCGCAGTTGCGGCAGCTCTTCTCGCGGGCCGCAATGTACATCGCGACCTCACGCTACGAGCCCTTCGGCCTCGCTCCGCTCGAAGCGGCGCTTTCTCGTTGCGCGATTATCTCCAACGACATTCCCAGCCTGCGCGAGGTTTGGGGCGATGATGCCCTTTATTTTGAACGGAATTCCCCACAGAGCCTGCTACTCACAATTCAGGAACTTGCATCTAACTCCTCGCGGGTAGGCGAGTACGCCGATCGTGCGTTTGAACTGGCCCGCACCCAATACACTTCAGAAAAGATGGCGGAGGAGTATCTGAAGCTCTATCGATCACTGGTAGCCGTGGAGGTTGCAACGGCGTGAGCGGCAAACTGCGAATCCGGATCTTTGCGCATTCCCTGGTGTCAGATTGGAACCACGGGAATGCTCATTTTCTGCGCGGACTTTCGCGCGCGCTGATGAAACTCGGACACGAAGTGCGTTCGTATGAAGAGCTGGGCGCCTGGTCGCTCAGTAACCTGATGAAGCACGAGGGCGAGACTGCGATCGAAGCGGTGGACGATTTCCGCCGCACGTATCCAGAACTCGACATTCACTTCTATCAGAACGACGATACCTTCGACCCGTTCCTCGAAGAGCAGCTCCAGGATGTCGATCTGGTTTTGCTTCATGAATGGAACGAGCCCTGGGTCGTTAACAAGGTTCTTGCGCTCAAAGAGCAGTTCGGATTCCGTGCGCTGTTCCACGACACCCACCACCGTGCTTATACGCGCGCAGGCGAAATTCTGCGCTTTCATCTGCACAAAGTAGATGGAGTGCTTGCCTTTGGCGAAGCGATCCGCCGCATATACGCCGATGGATTCGGCATTCCTCGAGTTTGGACATTCCACGAGGCTGCCGACGAGCAGGTCTTCCGCCCACTGGCAAGCCGGCGAACCGCCGACGTGCTCTGGATCGGCAATTGGGGCGATGATGAGCGCACGCAGGAGTTGATGGAATTTCTCGTTCAGCCTGCAGCGGCGCTGAATGATCGCAGGATCATCGTCTACGGCGTTCGCTACCCCGAAACCGCACTCGAACAACTCCAGGCGGCAGGCATCGAGTACCGTGGCTATTTGCCTAATCTAAGAGCTCCGCAAGCGTATAACGAGAGCGCAGTTTCGCTGCATGTGCCCCGTCGGCAATACGCAAACGGGCTCAGCGGGATCCCGACCATCCGAGTTTTCGAAGCTCTCTCCTGCGGCGCGCCTCTGCTTTGCGCTCCATGGAGTGATGCCGAGCATCTTTTCCGTCCAGGACAGGATTATTTGTGTGTACCAGATGGGGAAGCGATGCGAAGTGAAATCGAGCATCTGCTCAAGGACAACAAGGCGCGGCGACAACTCAGTGAGAGTGGCCGTGAGACCATCCTCAAGCACCACACCTGCACGCATCGCGCCGAGCAGTTGATCGGTATCTTCGAGGAAATGAGGCGATGAAGATATTCGTCTTTGGTTCCAGTATCACTTCTTCTTACTGGAACGGAGCGGCGACCTACTATCGCGGTGTCTATCGCAATCTGGCGCGCCTCGGACACAGCATCACCTTCGCCGAACCGGACGCATATCGTCGCCAGCAGAATCGCGATGCAGGCGACTATAGCTACGTCGAGAGCATCGTCTATTCCACTCCCGGCGATCTGCCCGAAATGGTCTCGCGTGCAGCCGGAGCCGATCTGCTAATCAAACACAGCGGCGTCGGCGCCGACGATGCCGAACTTGAATTTGCCGTGGCACGCAGTATCGAAACCGATGCTCTGCGCGCGTTCTGGGATGTGGATGCTCCGGCGACGCTGGCGCGAGTAGAGAACGATCCGGCAGATCCATTCCGGGAATTGATTCCGGAGTACGATTTAGTCTTCACTTACGGCGGTGGACCGCCGGTTGTCGAGCACTATCTGAAGTTAGGAGCGCGCAACTGCCATCCCATTTACAACGCGCTCGATCCTGACACACATCATGCGGTCGCGAAGGATGCTGCGTACGATTGCGATCTGGTGCTCGTCGCCAACCGCCTTCCCGATCGCGAGCATCGCGTGGAGCAGTTTTTCCTTCGCGCCGCCGAACTTGCTCCTGACCTGCGTTTCATTTTGGGAGGAGAAGGTTGGGGTGGTAAGCCGCTGCCCAGTAACGTCCGCTGGATCGGCCACGTAGGAACCGGCGATCATAATCGCGTAAACTGCTCGGCGCGCATGGTGCTCAACCTGAATCGCGACTCAATGGCAAACGTGGGCTTCTCGCCGCCAACGCGGGTATTCGAAGCAGCGGGCGCTGGAGCTTGCCTAATCAGCGATGCGTGGACAGGGATCGACACTTTCTTCGAGCCCGGCAAAGAAATTCTGGTCGCGAATTCTGCACAAGACATTGTTTCGCTGCTAAGCAATACAAGTGCGTCACAGGCGCACGAAATCGGCGAAGCAATGCGGCGGCGCGCATTGCGCGATCACACCTATGCGCAACGTGCCGGGCAGCTTTCTGAGCTGCTGAAACACGCGGCTCCACGCCAGGGTGCAGTGGCGTAGCTATGAAAATCGTCGTCTTCGGATTGTCGATTACCTCAGCCTGGGGCAACGGCCACGCGACTACGTTTCGCGCACTATTTGATGCGCTGCATCGGCGCGGACACGACATCACCTTCTACGAAAAAGACGTGGAATGGTACGCCTCGAACCGCGACCTTCCCGAGCCTCCATACTGCAAATTACGTCTTTACGAAAGTTGGGCAGACATCGTGGCCGAAGCTCGAAGAGAGCTGGCCGGAGCCGACGTAGGGGTCGTCGGATCGTATTTTCCCGACGGCATTCGTGCGATCGACGAACTGCTCGACAGTCGCGCGAACGTGAAGGCCTTCTACGATATCGATACCCCAGTCACAACCGCCGGCCTGCGCCAAAACGGGAAAACCGAATATCTGCATGCCAGGCAGATTCGTGGTTTCGATGTGTACTTCAGCTTTACCGGCGGGCCGATGCTGCAGGAGATCGAGTCCGATCTTGGAGCGCGAGCCGCGGTTCCACTCTACTGCTCGTTCGATCCGCGCGAGTACCGGCGCTTTGGCGTGAATAAGCGTTTTGCTTGCGACCTCAGCTACATGGGGACCTACGCTCCGGATCGACAGGCCAAGCTTGAAGAATTGTTAGTCCGTCCGGCTGAGCAGCTTCCCAAAATGAAGTTCATCGTCGCGGGCCCGCAGTATCCGAAAGAGATTCGCTGGCCAAAGAACGTGCGGCGCAGTGTCCATCTGAATCCACGCTGGCATGCGCGCTTCTATTCCTCGGCACGGCTCACGTTGAACGTCACACGACGCGAAATGGTCATCGCCGGCTACTCTCCTTCCGTGCGACTCTTCGAAGCCGCAGCATGCGGCGCGACGATTGTCTCTGATAACTGGCCTGGACTGGATTCATTCTTCACTGCAGGCCGAGAGATTCTTCTGCCCACAGATGCGGCCGATGTGATTCGTTATGTCGCACTCAGCGATTCCGAACTCCGCCGCATCGGCGAAGCCGCTCAGCAAAGAGCCCTGGCAGAGCACACCAGCGAAGTGCGTGCTGCGGAGTTTGAGTCCGCAATCGAAGAAGCCAGAACTGGGTCGCAAGTGTCGGTTCAGGCGATGGTGGGCTGATTCCGTCGATGCGGCGGCAACCTAAAATTCCTAATTTGAGCCCTATGATTTACGCGATGTGGGTTAGCGAGTCCCTTGATTTCGATGCGAAGCCCGTAGGGGAGCAATGGTCTATCGGTGAGGACCGAACCAAAGAACGTGAAGCTTTGTGCGCACTGGCCGGCACTATGCCTTTACACTCCCCAATCTTGCGAAATGAACTATCAACGAAAGTACGCAGTCACTCAGATAATGCATGGCGATGGGTCATCGGGTGAAGAAAAAAAAACAACCCAAACGCCAAACCTGACGCGGATCGCGCGGATGCTTCGCCCGCGAATTTCGCGGATCTTCAATCAGTAACATCCATACCCAAGCAGTATTGGTGCGTCAGGATCGAACATCCAGTTTCAAACTTCCGCGTTAATCCGCCTCCCATCCGCGGAATCGGCGTCGGATTTGGCCGAGATGCGCGAGTCGGCAGCGAGCGCACGATTTCCTCGCGTACAATAAGAACGTAATTTCCTTTCTGGAGTCATCAACGAAACATGGCAAAGATCGCCAAGACAGCCGACCGTAAGAAGGTCATGGACACATCCAAGAGCACGGATTGCCCCAAGTGTGGAAAGCCGACCCGCATCGTGAAGCGGGTGAAAGACCGCGAGCGCGGCGTGGGCGGAGGCGTTTTCATCTCCTGCTCGGCGTGCGAGTTCTACGAGAAGCTCTAGCGGGGTTTCGAGATTGGATCAGGCCGGCCGCGTGCCGGCCATTTCCATTTCTGCCGTGCGGAGTGCCGAACTCAGCTCGCGGACAATCGCAGCGGCGGCCTCGTTTCGGTTTGGCGCGGAGAGTATTGGGCGCCCCACGACGATATGCGATGCTCCCGCCTGGATTGCTGCAGTGGGCGTCGCCACACGAGATTGATCGCCTAGCTCTGCTCCCACCGGACGAATTCCTGGAGTCACGATCGTCATCTCTGGACCAAGCGCCGACCGCAGATTCTTCGACTCCTGCGGCGAACTGACAATCCCGCCACAGCCCACTGACTTTGCCAGCATCGCCAGGCGCAGGACCTGATCGGGAAGAGAGCCTTGCACGCCTGATTCTCGAAGGTCCTCCTCTGCCAGGCTGGTGAGCACGGTCACGGCCAAGATAGTCAAAGGCTGCGGCGCTTGCTTTGCGGCCTCAGCCGCTGCCGTCAGCATTTTCCTTCCTCCTGCAGCATGAACCGTAAGCATGGTCACACCCAGTTCGGAAGCGCACTTCACCGCTCCGGCCACGGTGTTTGGGATGTCGTGGAGTTTGAGGTCGAGGAAGACCTTGCGCCCGGAGTTGACCAGCTCAGAGACGATCTTTGGCCCTTCAGCAATGAAAAGCTGAAGACCAACTTTGTAGAACGAAACCGAATCGCCAAGCTCGTAGACGATCTCTTGCGCATCGACGGCAGTAGGAACGTCCAAGGCGACGATCAGCCGGTCCTTTGGGGATGTCACGCTGGCATTCTAGCGCGAACAACGTGGAGCCGGCCGCCCTCGGCCGGGTGTTTCCTAAGCATCACTAACCGTTGACCGCATTCAGGAGGACGCATTCCTCGCAGAACACACAACTGCGTGGATGACCACGAAACACCCGGCCGGGGACGGCCGGCTCCACGTTTTTGGATTATCGAGGGGAGCTAAGCATTGCCAGATCGGAGGTAGATTCCGGCGTTTCGACTATATCAAGTCGGACTTTGGCTAGTCCGCGGCCGCTCATTTTAAGGATCCTGGCGGCGCCATAAGAGAGGTCGATGATGCGATCGGTTGGAACTGGGCCGCGGTCGTTGATTCTGACCAGAACCCAGCGATGGTTGCGAAGGTTCGTGACCTTCACCCACGTTCCGAGCCGCAGCGTGCGATGGGCGGCGGTGAGTTCGTACATGTCGTACGGCTCGCCACTCGCGGTCGGCCTACCTTCAAAATAGGCTCCATACCAAGAAGCGGTCCCGACGTCGAAGGGCTTGGTGCGCTTCACGCGCGTTGGTTTGTGTACTTCCGTGCGCTGACTCGGCTGAGCGTTTGGAGTAATCTCATGATCAGATCGAGTAGGCGCAGACGCAGCCATCGAGCCGGAGACAAATGCTCCGACGGCGATGGTGTTGAGCACGATTTTGTGTACGCGTTTCACCTTAAACTCCCGAATCAATTCTCTCCGATTCGCCCGCAGTAATTATAAGAAAACAAAGACGCTGTCGTTACTTTTTATTTTTGAAGGCAAAAATAACTGTTGCAATTTTGCATCAGTTGTGGTTCCCGATTTGGGCTGTTTTAACGGTGGGGACGCTCCGAATTTAGAGCTCTCCGGGGCTCTTGAGAGTTGCACCTGTAGACACCTAAAAACTGAGCTTTAGTCGGCCTGTTTTGTTATATTTGCGTCTGCATGAGCGAACATCCGCCGAAAGTCGTTCTAACCATCGCCGGTTTTGACCCCTCCTCGGGTGCCGGCATCACGGCGGATTTGAAGACCATCGCGGCGCATCATCTGTATGGAATGGCCTGCATCACTGCCCTCACAGTCCAAAGCACGCAGGGAGTCCGGCGGGTTCAGCCGGTCGATCCGAAGCTGGTTCTAGAGATGTTGGAAGCCCTCATCGCGGACGTCCGGCCCGCTGCCGTGAAGATTGGAATGCTTGGGAGCGGCGAAGTAGCCGGCGTAGTAGCCGATTTCCTGAGCTCGTCGTCCCTGCGAAACATCGTTCTCGATCCCGTTCTGCGCTCGTCTTCCGGCGCGAGCCTGCTCGATGCGGAGGGTTTCAGGACCGTCCGAAGTCGGCTTCTTGCCCGCTCCGACGTGATTACTCCGAACCTCGAAGAAGCTGGATTGCTTGCCGATATGGATGTGCGCGACCTTGATTCAGCAAGAGCCGCGGCCAGAAATCTAGTGGAGCACGGAGCGAAAGCTGCTGTTGTGACCGCGGGACACTTGAAAGAAGTAGCCGATGTGCTGGCCGAGCGGATGCCTGACCGTAGTATCGAGATCCAAACGTTTCCCGGGCAGAAAGTCGAGACTACAAATACTCACGGTACCGGCTGCGCCTTCTCGACGGCCCTGGCTTGTAATCTTGCCCTCGAACTTGCCCTCCGCGACGCGGTTCAGGCGGCCAAAGCCTATGTCACTCAAGCCCTGAAGACCTCATACCCCATTGGCAAAGGAGTCAGTCCCGTTAATCATTCGTTTGGAAACTGAGCGGAACCTCGCCGACGAGTTCAATCTCTTGTGTCGCAGGCGGCAGTGAAGGTTGAAGCTTTGCCGTAGACGTCTCAGCGCCGCCGTTTTCGTGTTTCTTACGTATACGTGAAAGCTCCTGCCACAGGCTGCGCACGTTCCGGAGACTTCGGTCGGGCTCTCTTCCGTATTTTGCAGGTAAGGCTTTCGTTGGCGAATCAGCATAATGTCTCTCCTTGGGGCAGGGCATCAGCTCACTTCATAAGGGCTGGATAGGCTCGGGGAAATATACGGGCTGAAGGAGCTGCGGGATTACCGTTTGACCGAACTCGATTTGACGATCCCGCTACCTTCTTTAATGGTCAGGATTTGGTTGGCCTTCACGTTGGTGAAGCGCTCGGTCTTCTGTGTAGTCGGCCATTTCACCTCGATCAGATTGACGGTTTGAGCGCTTCCTAATCCAAAGTGCAAACGAAGGTCACTTTGCGACATTACACTCCCGCCGCTGTGAACCTCTTCCATCTGCGCGTGTTTGCCAGTGACCACCCGCACGCGCGCTCCGATGGCGGTGCGATTGCAGCGCGTGCCGATGAGTTTGAGTTTGATCCAGTTCTTCGCGTTGCCGCTGTCGTTACGCAGCAGGGAAGGCAGGTCGTTCATGTTGAGGACCAGGGCGTCGATATCACCGTCGTTGTCGTAATCGCCAAAGGCCGCTCCGCGGCTTGAGAACTTCTCGCTGATTCCCGGACCCATTTCCGCAGAGACATCTGTGAACTTTCCGTTGCCGAGGTTTTTGTAAACCAGACGCGGATTCTTGAAGGTCTGCCCCACGTCGCGCGAGTCGATCTCGGGATACACGTGACCGTTGACCTGCAAGACGTCGGCCCAGCCGTCGTTGTCGTAGTCGATGAATCCGCAGCCCCAGGCTACGTAGCGGTTGTTGATTCCCACGCCTGATGCAAACGTCACGTCGCTGAAGGTGCCATCGCCATTGTTGTGGTACAGGTTGCAGGTGTCATCGGAAAAGTTGGTCTTGAAGATGTCGAACCAACCATCGCAGTCGTAGTCGGCTACGGCAACGCCCATTCCTGATTGCTCGTGTCCGTCGGCGCTGTACGCGCAGCCCGCCATGACGGCGATGTCAGTGAACGTGCCATCGTGGTTGTTGCGGAAGAGAATGCTCGGCTCCGAATCGACGGCGATGTAGACGTCGGGCCAGCCGTCGTTGTCGAAGTCGTACGAGACCGGCGTGATCGAGTATCGCGGGCCGGGCTTGAGAATGCCCGCTTTCTCGCTCACGTCTGTAAAGGTGCCGTCGCCGTTGTTGTGATAGAGGATGTTGGTGTCGCCGGTCAGCCCGCGCGGGCCGCACATGACGGGAATGCCCTTCCACTGACAGTAAATGTCATTTTGGGACGGAAGCTTGTCCGGATCGAGCTTGATGTAATTGCAGACGAACAGGTCGAGACTGCCATCGCGGTCGTAATCGAGCCAGCACGACCCTGCTCCCCAGCGAATCTGCTCGTTGTACAGACCCGCTTTTCGGGTTACGTCTGTAAACGTACCGTCGCCATTGTTGTGGAACAGGGCATTGTGTCCCCAGAATGTGCAGAAGAGGTCGTCCCAACCATCGTTGTCGTAGTCGCCAACGCAGACGCCGGTCTGCCATCCGGTGCGGGCGAGGCCGGATTTTTCTGTCACGTCGGTGAACGAGCCGTCGCGATTGTTTTTGTAAAGATGCGAGGTCGGCGCCTTTCCCGCAGGCCAGTTCGTGTCGAGGCGAGTGCCGTTCGTCAGATAGATATCGAGCCAGCCATCATTGTCGTAATCAAAGAATCCCAACCCACTGCCTTTCGCCTCAATGATGTAGCGCTTGCGATCGACTGCCCCCCAGACGTTCGGCGCGTTCAATCCAGCTTCGCGTGCGACATCGACGAAAGTGACGGGCGTTGACGCAGAGATCTTGGGCTTGGCCTCAACGGCTACTGAATTTCTCCATTTCCACAACGGCGTGGTCAGCGCGTCGAGCATCGTGCTGCTGAGAGCGAACAACGAAGAGCCGAGGAAGCGTCGCCGGGAAAGGATCATCTAGGTAGAGGATCAACCATTGGGAGTGAACAAAATTATAAGGTCCGATCAGCGACCGAGAGAGCAAATTGGAGCAGTTGCTGGCGAGCCTCGGGAGTGATCGTGGATTGCGGACGTTCATCGGTCGCAGGCGCTCGTGCTAAAACCTGCTCGATCCGGCCAATATCCAATCCGCTGCTGGTATCGCTGGACTTGAATCTCTGCAAAACCTCGCGAGCTTTCGCGATCTGTCCGGTTTGATAGTAGAAGACCCCGAGGGTGGCGTAGCTTCCCGGCCATTCCGGCAGCAGTTCTACCGAGCGCTCCAGGCGATTGGCCGCTTCGGCTTCTTTGCCTTCGAGGACGGCGACCAGCCCCATGCCCCAGAGCAGCTTTCCTGAATTGGGAATTCGGCCCAGCCCTTGTGAAAGCGTGCTTCTCGCCGCGTCTACGTCGCTTCGGCGAAGCTGGGCCAGAGCCAGAGAGAGGTAGTACTGATCGTTGTCTGGACTCCGTTGGAGGGCTTTGTGAAACGCTGCAATCGCATCATCAGTGTTGCCAAGATGCGCATGGATATCGCCGAGAAGGGCGAGATACGCGTCATCCTGCTGTGCAGATTCGGAAAGTGTCTGGGCGGAAGCCAGGGCCTCAGCATAGTTGCCAGTCCGAAAATAGGCTTCCGCTAGGTCGAACTTCACATCCTCCGATCCGGGATTGAGTTGCAGTGCGGTTTGAAAATGCTGAATTGCGGGTTGGTACAGATGGTATCGGGCCAGCAGCACTCCTACGGCAGTCTGCAGACGCTCATCGCTCTTGCTGAGCTGATCGAGCTGCGCGATCGTCTGCAACGCCTCTGCACGATTTCCCAATTCGAACTGCGTTCCCGCTAAGAGATAAAGGTCCTGCGTGCGGTCGGGATGCTGCTGGACTCTGTCCTTTAACTCCGCCACATCGACTTCGGCGCGAGCTTGTGGGCTAAGATTCGCGCGATCGTCCAGATAATCGAACAGGTGCGGATGATATGCACCTGCCGACGTATCTTTTGAGAGTGTTTGAAACCTCGCGAGGTCTCGGTCTGCTGCTTCAGTTTGGTGAAGGCTGCGCTCCGCCATTGCCAGTTTGTAATATCCCGAAGCGGGATTCGGACTGAGCTTTACGTAGCGCCGCAGAATTTGAGCCGCTTCCGCGAAATTCTTGCTCGCGACGCGCAGATCGGCCAGTTCAAGCATCGCGTCTGCAAGATTCGGGTTCAGTCGCAAGGATTCCCGAAACAGTTCCTCGGCCTTCGCCGTGTTGCCTTGCCGCTCTTCGATATATCCGAGGTTAAAAATGCAGAATGCGTTGCGAGGATCGTGCTTGAGCCCTTCGTGAAAATACTTTGATGCCTCCGCGAACCGTCCCAGATGGCGATACGTGAGCCCGAGAAGCGCATAGGAGCGAGGCGAGGGATCGAGAGAAACTAACGATTCGAATTCTTCGAGGGATCTCTCCACCTTCCCGGAGAGAAAATAACCCTCACCCAAGGCCGCGCGTAGATCGGCCCGCTTCGGAGCGAGTTCGACGCCCGATTCCAAAAGGGGAATCGCATCTTCGAAGTAGTTTTGGGCGATGCTGGTGCGTCCGAGCAGAAGGATGATGTCGAGGTTCCCCGGCGCGAGCTTGTGTGCGCGTACCAGCGCGTCGAGCGCATCAACGGAGCGTCCCTGGCCGGCGTAGACCTCGCCCAGTACGTACAAGGTATCCGCCGACTCAGCCTTGATCTTGAGAGCGCGATTCAGCGCGACCTCCGATTTCGCGTAGTCTCCAGCGCGGAAATAGGTCTCTCCCAGGTTCCGCAGGATCTCGAAGGTTTCGGGTGCGAGTGCGTCGGCGGTTTCAAGCTCAAACAATGCCGGACGATATTGTTTTTCCCCCGCCAACAACATGCCCAGCGTGAAATGCACCTGTACTTGGTCCTTGTGCGCAGCCGAAAGTTGCTTCGCGAGTGCCAGAGCTTGGGCCGTTTGGTGTGATTGAAGATACGCGCGGACAAGATTCATCTTGGTTTGTACATTCTGCGGCTGCACGCGCTTGAAATGCAGGATCGCCTCGGCCGTCTTGCCGGAACTTAGGAGCAGAACGCCGAGATCGTAGTTCGCTTCTGCATTGGCCGGATGGCTCTGCAAGACTCTGCGGAATTCCTGTTCAGCGAGAGCAGATTTACCTTCGGCGATGTACAAGTTTCCCAAATTGATATGCGTTCCCAGCGAGTTCGCATCCAGCTTGAGGGCGTGCTGCAATGCGTCGGACGCGTTGGAAAAGTCCTTCTCGCCGGTGTAGATGATGGCCAGCAGGTTATAGGCTTCGACGCTCGATGGGTTTTCAGCGATTGCCTGCGTCAGCTTCTCTTTGGCTTCGGCTGTCTGGCCTTGGCTCATCAGAGTTTCCGCTTCGACCAGGAGGGGGTCGCGGTTCTGAGATG
>Ga0075426_10001814_pt1 | contig 15255 bp, 19 predicted proteins | sample SoiMethybrSBSTD5_FD_75304 | JGI IMG/M metagenome (GOLD analysis project Ga0075426, IMG submission 75304) | Bulk soil microbial communities from a Populus tree surrounding site in Tennessee, USA - Soil MetaG P. TD hybrid SBSTD5 | ecosystem: Environmental > Terrestrial > Soil > Tree plantation... | reverse complement strand
CTCGAGCCCGACGACCGCGACACGTTCTACATGCTCGAGGACACGGGGATCCTCGAGACCGAGCGGGACGAGACGACCCTCTACGACGGCCGCGAGTGGCGCATCCACTACTGGATGTTCCGCAAGGACCGCATCTTCGACCTCGCGCGCGAGGAGACGCAGGCGATGGCGGAGGCCGGCGAGAAGGACATCGTCTACTCGTCCAATGCCGCTCGCTCGGGCGCGTTCCGCCTCCCCCACGGGGAGAGCGGCACGGGGCTCGCCGCCCACGCCGTCTATCACGAGCTCGGGGACGAGGTCTGGCTGGAGCGCCGCCGCTCGCCCACGGCCCCGCCCGCGGGCCCGACGCCGAAGGGCCGCCACCGCCTCGGCCCTGACGTATAACTCGCGACGCGCCCGTTCGGCCGGTAACGGTTTCCCCGTCGGTTCCTACCGCGGCGGATGCGCCGGTTCCTTCTCCTGGCCCACCGTGTCCCGACGGGGGGCCAGTTCACGCTCAACGACCTCGCCGGCGGTGGTGGGCGGGTCGACGAGGTCGCCCGGTCGGTCTCGACCGCCTTCACGCTCTCGAACGACCTGCGCCGGGACACCGAGCTCACTGTGCTCTGCCTCAACTCGGCGCCGCCGGGTCCCCGCCGGATCCGTCTGCTCGGGGCGCGCCTCCGGCACCTGAATCCCGACGAGCGTTCGACCGCGGCCCTCCTCAAGAACGGGCTCGTGCGAGCGATCCCTGCCGAGCATGACGTGGAGAGCTCTCCCGGCCTGTTGGTCGGCCCGGTCGATCCGGTCGCGGAGATCTCGGCGTTCGCCGCCCACCCGGGGGCGTTCTGGCTCACGGAACGGGGCTCGCCGCTCCGAACGTGGGACGGTGGCTCCGACGGGTTTGCGGCCGTGCTCAGCGACCCGTACGACCCTACGGCCGAGGAGGCCGCGTTGCTGGGCCGCCTGGGTCTGCCGATGCTCTCGGTCGGACCGCGCTCGCTGAGGGCGTCGCAGTGCATCGACCTCGTGCACGGCGAGTTCGACCTGCGCGAGGTGGCACGGGCGTCCCCGGGCTAGCGTACCGCCGGTAGGTCCTCGACCTCGACCCGCTCGTGCGTGAGGGCGTCGCGCATCGCGCTCGGCCCGAGCCCACCGACGACCGCGGTGAGGCGAACGACCTCGCGCCGTTCGGGGTGGAGCCGCGTGCCGAAGATCAGCCGACGCGGCTCGCCCAGGTGGCCGCGGAGCGCGCTCAGGACCCGATCGAACGCGCGCAGGGTGAAGTTGGACCCGCCGTCAATGTGAACGAGGGCCGAGGGGGCCCCTGAGAAGGTGAAGTCGAGGAGCGTCTCGCGCACCGCCTGCTGGACCAACCGTTCCGGTTCGGCGAAATGGTACTCGCCGCACAGAAGCGTCGAAAGACCCGCGTCCCGAAGGTGGCCCTTGAGCCCGGCGAGGTCGACGTTGAGCTGGCTCGGGTTCTCGATCATGTCGACGAGGCTCGTCACGAGGTGGTGGAGGTAGGTGTTCCGAACGTGGAAGACCCGGTGGAGCGGGAGCGATTCGAACCGCCGGAGCTTCTCGTTCGACACGGCGAGCAGCAGCCCACCCAACGTCTCGAGCTCGTCGAGCGTCTCGTAGACGTTCTCACGCCGTTCCGGGTTCGACTCGAGCTCGACCTTGAACGGAAGAAAGGCGATCGGGACCGGTAGCGCATCGGTCTCGCGCAACTCCCGGGCCAGGAACGGCAGGAGAGCGCTCCCCGTGCCTCCGCCGAGCCCGGCCAGGAGGAAGACGATCTCGAACCGTCGGAGCCTCCGCAGGAGCTCCTCCTTCCCGTCCTCGGCCGCCTCGAGGACCGTCGCGCGGTCCCCGCCGCTCCCTCGCCCTCGGAGCTGGCGCTGCCCGAGGAGGATCCGCTCGTCGATCGGCTGGCTCAGCAGGTGCTTCGCATCGGTGTTGATCGCGAACGCGCGCACGCCGGGGACGCCGAGCTCGACGAGGTCGTGGACCGCGTCGCACCCGGCGCCGCCGAGCCCGACGACGGCGAAGTTGTTGGTCGGCGTGAGCTTCGCCCACGCCTCGAGCGGGTCGTCCATCGCCTCCCCGCGTCGCGCCTAGTGCGGGGCGGAGCCTTCGGCGATCGGCTCGCCCTCGCGACGGCCCCGGGCCGGCGCCGGGATGGCTTCGAGCCGCGACCGGATGTACTCCCGGACCGCGGAGCGCACGGCGTCGTCGACGGAGACGGAGTTCCCCTCGCGGACGAACTCCTCGAGCTGGTGATTGTCCTGACGGGAGAGGTCGACCACGACCTTGCGGATGTTCGCCGGCGGGAGGTTCATGTCGATGTACCGCTCGAGCCCCTCGCGGATCGTGTCCGAGATCGTCGGCGTGCCTTTCACCTGCTGGATCATCTTCAGTTTCTCCATCAGGTCCTGAGGGATTCGGACGGTCACGCGCTCGGAGGTCTCGGCCATCTTCGTCAGACAATAGTTGGGTCTTTGTCAGACATACGTCTGCGCCGAGTCATAAACCTATGCAATGGCCCAGCGATGGGCCCGGGGGCGACCGCCCTCGCGCGCAAGGCTCCGGGGTCCTCGGTTGAGGTCGGGGGGAGCGGTGTCGACCGCCTCCGACCGGGCGGATCGTAACGCCCTCGATCGGCGCCCGATAGGAAGGCTACCTCGCTGCCGGCTGATCGAACGTGAGGGTGTACTCCTGACCCGGACCGTCGTACTCGAGTCGGGCGAGGGCGAGGACGTCGCGGCCGAGGAGCGCGCCCAGATCGTGGCCCGGGAGGGGTGCTTCGAGGGCCGTCGACTCGAGGGCGAAGGAGTCGGAGAGCCAGAACCGCACGAAGTACTCCGCGGCCTCTAAGTCCGTCGACGACGGCGTATCGATCTCGACGGTGCCGACGGGGGTGAGCACGAGCTTCTTCGCGAGCCCGACCCGGATCAGGCTGCGCCCGGCGCCGATGTCGACCATCGCCGTCACAGCCTGTGCGGCCGGTGGAGCGCGCCCGGCGCGACGTAGCGCCGCCTCCGCGGCCTGGCCGACGCCGACCCGCACCGGGAGGAGGACGCCCTCGCGTCGGAGGTCCTGGACCTTACCGTGGAAGACCGGCACGTTACGCCCGCCCCTCGTGGATCTCGAGGCGCGCGCGCTCTGGGGTCGAAAGGATCTGACGAACGAGGAACGGCACCGGGCCGAACGTCGCGTAGCCGGCCGAGACGGCGGCGGCCTCCGTCTCGTAGACGCCGGCCACGGCGTCGCCCCGGATCAGGACGAACTTTCCGGCCGAGCGGTCCAGCAGGCGCTCGCACTCCCTATCGAAGCAGCGGACCTCGTCCCGCAACACCGCGGCGCCCGGGAGGTCGCGCGTCCGACGAGGCATCCCCGCTCCCGATCAGACGAAGTGCGCCTCACGACCGGGCTCGGTGCACCGCTTCTCGATCGTGGGGGCGTAGAGGTCCTTGAGGTCGACCTTCACGAGCTTCAGGAACTCCAGCTGGTCGCGGATGGCGAGCTCGAGCTCGGCCTCGGTCGGGTTGAGGTACGCAAGGAGCAGGAGCGGCGTGGTCGTGTGGTAGAACTCGTCCACGGCGCCTTTCGTCGTCGTGTGCGGGTCGTCCTGGAACTGGCCGAAGACGGCCAGGCCGAACGCCGAGCGCTCGGCGGTCAGCTGCGCGACCGCGAGGTAGGAGATCAGCCCGTGCTCCTTCAAGATCCGCATGATGAACTCCGCGATCCGGTCGGCGATATGGGCCGGGACCGGGTTCCGTTCCATCGTGCAGTGGCAGATCTCGTGCATGTGGTGGAGGCGAAGGAACTGCCGCACGGGCTCCGGCGCGTCGGGATACTGGTCGTAGGCCATCCGCGCGACCCGCGCGCCGATCACGCAGTCGAAGTAGCTCGTGACGTGGGGCTTGTTCCTCCAATCGGGATGCTTCGTGACGCCGAGCATCGCGCGCATCCCGTTCTCGTGGATGCGGAGCATGAGCGCGTACTGGCGCTCGTCGATCCCCCGGACGGCGGACTCGCTCGCGACCGCGGTGACCGACCTCGAGGAGGCTACTCCCGGCTCGCCCATCCTCGTCAGTAAATCGACCCGTCGCCCTAATACCCTTTGGGGAGAGGTCTCACACGGGGCGCGGGGCGGGCGCGGGCACGATAGGCTCCGCCCACCGGTAGTTCGACGCGCCGGCTAAGCCCTAGGAACCGATCGGGTCGGCCGTCGCGACGGCCGGAGGGGCCTCCGCGCCGCTGGATTCGACCGGTTCGAGCGGGTCGAATCGCAAGGACCGCAGGTTCCGAACTGCCGCCATCAACCCGCCGATTGCCGCGGTGCCGATCCCCGCCGAGACGTAGGCCACCGACACGCCGGCCGAGGCGGTCAGCAGGCCGCCGGCCCACTGACCTACGGGGACCAGGCCGTAGCTGCCGACCTCGTCGGCCGCGAGGACGCGGCCGAGGGTCTGGTTGGGAACCGTCGCCTGGATCGTCGCGAGGAAGACGGTCATGAACATCCCCGGGAAGAGGCCGAAGAGGAACATCGTCGGGAGCGCGAGCCAGATCGAGTGAATGAACCCGAGGGCGAGGACCGTGAGCCCCTGGCAGACGGTGAGGACCGCCAGGAACCGGCCGGCCCGCTGCTCGAAGCGGAACCGGTTCACGAGGAGGGTGCCCGCGGCGGCCCCGAGGCTGCCGCCGGAGATGAGCGCCCCGAGCAGGATCGCGTTCGATATTCCGAGGGAGAACGTCGCGTAGAGCGAGAGCTCCACGAACGCCACCGCCGAGAAGAAATTGATCGCGAGCGCCGATACCGTGAGCTCGAAGAGGTCCCGGCGGACCCATAGGTACCGGTATCCGTCGAGCGCTTCCTTGAGGAAGGGACGGCGCACGCCCTCGGGTCGCGGCGCGAGGTCGGCTCGCAGGAGCCCGAGGGCGAGCTGCGTCCCCAGGAAAAACGCGACCGGGATGATCAGCGCGAGCCCCCAGCCCACCCACGCGAGGATTCCCGAGGCGACCAGGCTCGCCACGATCGAGAGGAGGAGCGCGGTCGCGTAAACGAGGCCATTCGCCGTCCCGAGCTGCGGCCGGGCCACCACGCGCGGCAGCGAGGCGTTGAAGGCCGGTCGGAAGATCGTCACCGCCGTTGTCTCGGCCGCCCAGAACGGGTAGATCAAAAGGACCCAGAGCGGGAGGTAGAGCCCGTTCGCGCCGGGGACGACCACCGGCATCTCCGGGCGCGCGACGAGGATCGCTGCGATCGCGATCGTCGCCGCCATCGCGACGAGGTTCACAAGGCGCATCAGGTAGTTCCGGTCGACCCGGTCAGCGAGCGTGCCCGAGAACACCGCCGCGACGAGGGTCGGCACCGTCGAGGAGAGACCGAGGAAGGCGAGCGCGAGCGCGGCGTACGATTGCCCGTTCGCCACGTCGGGGTACGCGTGCGATAGCGCCCAGCTGATCACGACGAGCGAGGCGGTCGGAGCGGCGAGCGACGCTCCGCCCGCCGTCAGGAGGGCGGCGAAGTTCGGCTGGCGGACGAGCGCGGACCACCGGCCCAACGGAGCGCCTCGGCGGCCGACGGAGGAGTGGCACGATAAGACTTCCGACGCGGTCGGTCCGAACGACTGACGGCGGCCCGGGTCGACCGAGCCTCTATGTACCGCGCCCTCGTGGTACGCCGCGAGGGAGCACGGCGTGCGGCTGATCCACCAGGATCCCTCGACGGGCTTGCTCAAGCTACGGCTCGAGACACCCTCCGACCTGTGGCGCGTGGCGCGCCTCATCCGGCCGGGCGAGCGCGTCGGCGCGTCGACGACGCGTCGCGACCCGGAGGCGCCGGCCGACGAGGCGGCCGCCCACCGCACGCGCCGGCGCGTCTGGCTCGTCGTGCGCGCCGAGCAGATCGAGTTCCACGAATTCTCGCGCCATGTCCGCGTTACCGGCCCGATCGTCGAGGGCCCTTTCGACATCGGTCGCCACCACACCCTCGACCTCGTCGAGGGCGAGGAGGTCTCCGTCCAGAAGGAGTCGCTCTCGGGCGGGGAGCGCTCGCTACTCGAGGAGGGCCTACAGGCCCGCGGCGATCCCAAGCTCGTGATCGCGACCGTCGATTGGGGCGACTCCTCGATCGTCCGGCTCCGCGGGCGTTCGGTCGAGCCGGTCGCCGACGTGAACCGCACCCTCGCGGGGAAGCGCTACCACGACGGCCAGGGGGAGAAGGACCGGAGCGCGTACGTCCAAGAACTCGTGGGGATCCTCGCGAAGGAAGTGCCGAACGCCGCGACGATCGTCGTGGCCGGGCCCGGCTTCCTCAAGGAGGAACTCGTCCGCCGGCTGCTCGAGGCGGCCCCCGACGCGAAGAAGAAGGTCCGCGTCTTCGCCACCGCGGAGTCGGGGCGCGTCGGTCTCGACGAGCTCCTGCGCTCGGGTCGGGCCGCGGAGGCACTCCAAGGGAGCGTCGCCGCCGAGGAGGCCGATCTCGTCGAGCGCCTGGTGACGAGCCTGGGAGGAGGTCGACGGGCCGCCGTCGGGATCGCCGAGGTCACCGAGGCGCTGCACGCCGGCGCGACCGAGACGATCCTCGTGCTCGAGGACCTCCTCAACGACCCTACGACATCGCCGTTGCTCGAGGAGGCCCGACGGTCGAAATCGCGCCTCTTCATCGTGCGCGGTGGTGGCCCCGCGGGCCGCCGCCTCGAAGGTCTCGGAAAGATCGGCGCCCTCCTTCGCTTCGACTGGTCGACCGCTACGCCCCGAGCGGGGGCGCGGCCGTAGCGCGAGGTCTACGGGAGCGACTGGACGGCCTCGCGCAGGTCCTCGAAGCGGCGCTTGAGGTCCTTGAGGGCGAACCGCACCGACTCGCGCGCGGTGAGCGACCCGTCGGTCTCGAACCGGAGGAAGTGGTCCGCCGCGTCCGCCTCGACCTCGATCGAGCCGTGCTCGCAGGTCTTCTCGCACGCGCCGCAGAGGATGCACTTCGTCTCGTCGGTGACGGTGAGCTTGCCGCCGGAGAAGTCGAGGATGTTGACGGGGCACGAGCCGGCGACGCGCTTGAGGCACGCGTCGGTGCACCCCGCGTGCTTCTGGATCTTGACGTGGGCCCGAGGGTACTGGCCGACGGCGTAGGCGACCTGCCACTTCGCGTGCTCGCGCGCGGTCCCGACGACGGCGGTCGCGTAGGCGAGCAGCGCCTGGCGGGCTCCGAGCCGGACGATCGGGATCTCGGGCTCCACGATCGCGAGGCCCTCGTCGCCGAGCGGCACGAGGTCCTTCGAGTAGACCGTGCAGGGGCCCTTCTTGTCGACGGAGAACATCGCCTGGCAGTGGGGGCATCCCGCGCCCTTGCAGTCGCAGTCCGCCTTCCGACGGAACTGGCCGAGGTCGGTCGGGATCGGTAGGAGCCCCATGCGGAGCGCGACGGCCTCGTCGAACATGCTCGTCGACGAGTCGTAGTCCTTCCCGGTCGCCTCGTCGCGGATCGGCCCCAGGTGGAACTCGACGTCCTCGATCGCGAGCTTCGGAAGGTCGGAGAGCAAGGTCCGGCGGATCGCGTTCACTTGGGACGCGGTCGTCCCCGTGAACTCGACCTTGATGGAGCGCGGCTTGAGCTCCTGGAGCTGGACGTCCACGTTACACCCGGCGGCCGCGCCGGCCTCCCTTCGCCTTCGTCCCGTCGTGGGGGATCGGCGTGACGTCCTCGATCCGGCTGATGCGGACCCCCGCGCGCGCGAGGGCCCGGATCGCCGCCTGGGCGCCCGGTCCGGGCGAGCGCGACCGGTTGCCGCCCGGGGCGCGGACGCGCACGTGGAGGGTGTCGAACCCCTTCTCCTTGAGCACCGCGGCGACCTGGTCGGCCGCCTTCATCGCGGCGTACGGGCTCGACTCGTCGCGCGCGGCCTTGACGACCATGCCACCGGTCGCCTTGGTGAGCGTCTCCGCTCCCGAGACGTCGGTGACGGTGATGTGGATGTTGTTGTAGCTCGCAAAGATGTGCGCGATCCCGATCTTCGCCACGGTCACATCCCTCCGGGAGCGCCGTCGGCGGGTACCTCGGGGGTCTCGGGTCGCTGCTGGCGTTCGCGGATCGCCGCCCGGATCGGGTGGCCCTCGTCGTTGAGCGCGCTCCCCTCGGCGTACGTGATGAGCGGCTCTTCGGCGGCGGGGATCAGGTAGCCGGGTCGGGTGACGCGGTGGTCGCCGATCGCGAGGTGTCCGTGCACGATCAACTGGCGCGCCCCGTTCGCCGTCGGGGCGAGTCCCTTCTGGAAGGCGATCCACTCGAACCGCCGCTCGAGGAGCTCCTCGACGCGTAGCGCGAGCACGTCGTCGATCGTCGGGCTGCCGACCGGGAGAACGCCGAGGCGCGTGAGGCGTCCAAGGAGACCGTCGGTCTCGCGCTGCGCCTGTTCCTCGCCGGCGCGCAACCGGGCCGCGAGCTCGCGCGCCTGTCCGCGGAAGCCGCGCAGGATCGACTGCGCCTTCCACAGCTCGCGCTTGTTCTTGAGACCGTACTTCACGAGGAGCTTCCGCTCCTCGTCCATCCGCGCGGCCTCCCACGGATGCTTCGGCCGGTCGTAAGTGCGGCGGAGGAACTTCGGATCGCCCATCGCCAACCTACGCCTTCTTCGCCGGAGCGGCGGCCGGCTTGGCCGCGGCGGGGGTCGTCGCCTTTGCGCCGGCCGGGGCGGGCGTCGCGGGCGCGGCCGCCGCGGGGGCACCGGCCGGCGCAGCGCCGCCGCCGCCTTCCTTGCCCTTCGCCGCCGCGGCTTCCTTCGCGGCCTTCTTGAGGACGCCCGTCGCCATGCCCGTGCGCCCGTTCGAACGCGTCCGCTGCCCGCGGACCTTCTGGCCGCGCTCGTGGCGGACGCCCCGGTACGACCGGACCATCTTCATCAAGTTCACGTCGTCGCGGCGCGCCGTCTCGAGGTCACCGCCGACGAAATGCCGTGCGCTACCCGTCGCGTACTCGGTCGGGTGATTGAGCATCCAGGGCGGGAGCCGCTCGGGGAGCGAGCCGAGCACCGCCTCGAGGCCATCGACCGTGGTCTCCGGCAGGTTGCCGATCATCTCGCCGGCGTCGACCGACGCCATCCGGCACGCGACCTCGGCGATGCGCAGCCCAACGCCGCGGACGCCGGTGAGCGCGAGCGCCGCGGACCGCCGGCCGTCGAGGTCCGCTCCGGCGAGGCGGACGATGTAGCGGAAGTTGGGGTTGTCGGGGATCGGCTTCCCGCCCTTGGCGGGCGCGCCGGGGGCACCGGATTTACCGGTCTTCCCCTTGCCCTCTTTCCCCTCCTTGCCGTCATTGCCCTTGCCGCCTTTCTCCTTCTTTGGAGGGGTTTTCTCCCCTTCCTCCGCCGGAGCCGGGGCGGCTTTGGCTGGCGCCTCGTCGGCGTCCTTGGGGTTCTTGGGCGCGATGTTCACTCTCCTGGTGGAGCTCCCGAATGGGGGGTGTCGGGGCGGTACGCCCTCCGCGGACGGAAGTGGGCGCTCCGAGAAGTCCTTCCTTTTTAAGCACTTCGGTGAGCGGATTCTCGCCGGACCCCATCAGGGCCTTGAGCGGCACCGTGCTCGCTCGGACCGTGCCGACGGCCGCCGCGTTCTCCGTCGTACTGCCCACGTACGAGGAGCGAGGCTCCCTCGCGGTCCTCGACCCGCGATTGCGCGCCGCGGTCGGCCCGGGGCGCGGCGAGATCCTCGTCGTCGACGACGGGTCGCCCGACGGGACGGGGGCGATGGTGGCCGAGTTCGCTCGGAGCGGCCCGTACAACCTGCTCCAGCGTTCCGCGCGGCTCGGGCTCGCCTCCGCGGTGCTCGAGGGGATCGGCCACGCGGCCTCCGACGTCGTCCTCGTCATGGACGCGGACGGGAGCCACCCGCCCGAGGTGATCCCGTCGATCGTGCGACCGATCCTGGAGGGACGGGCCGAGTTCGTCCTCGCGAGCCGGCACCTCCCGGGAGCGACGTCGCTCGGGCTCACCGGGGCCCGACGTCTCGTCTCCCGCGGTGCGCAGTTGCTCGCCTGGCCGCTCACGCCCGTGACCGACCCGATGAGCGGCTTCTTCGCCTTCCACCGTCGGATCCTCTCGCGCGCCACGCTGGCTCCCGTCGGCTACAAGATCGCGCTCGAGATCCTCGTGCGGTGCCGGCCCCGACCCGTCGTCGAGGTCCCCTACGACTTCGCCCCGCGGATCGCGGGGGAGAGCAAGCTCGGCAGCGACCAGTTCGGGCAGTACCTGCGGCACCTGGGCCGACTTTACGCCGCGCGCATGGCCGGGTCGTTCCGCGCCGAGAGGACGCGGTAGCCGCTCCCGCGCGCGACGACCTCGACCGGTCCCGGCCAGTGCTCCTCGAGCCACGCCTGGTAGAACCGGATCCCCTGGCTCCCCTTCCCGACCACGAGCAGCTGCCCACCGGTCTCGAGGTGCGCGGGGGCCTCCTCGAGCACGCGCAGCACCGTGGGGCGACCGACGTGGTAGGGAGGGTTCGTGGAGATCAGATGGAATCGCTCCTCGCCGACCGGGGCGAACAGCGCGCCGGAGCGGACCTCGGCGTTGCGAAGACCGTTCCGGCGGACATTGCGACGGGCGAGAAGGATCGCGCGACGGTTCACGTCGGTGAGCACGACGTGGCCCTGCGGGGCGGCCTTCGCCGCGGCCACGCCGATCGCCCCCCAGCCGCATCCGAGGTCCATCACGCGGTCCGTGGGCGACGGCGCTAGGCACTCGATCAGCAGCGCGGTCCCCGGGTCGAGGCCGTGGGACCCGAAGACGCCGCGGTCCACGTCGAAGGTGAGCACCTCGCCGCGGTAGAGGAACCTCAGCTCGCGGGGCTGGGACGGCGAGCGCGGCCGCGGCGAGAAGTAGTGGTCGGAGGATGGCGTCTCCGAATCGTCGTCGGCCATCGGATCAGTTCCGGCGACTGAACAGACCCTCGCGCCGTACCCGTCGGCCCGTCGACGGGTCGCCGAGGGCCTCCTTGAGATGCTCCTTCTGCTGGGTCGAGAGCGACTTCGGCAGGTCGACGTGCACCGTGTAGATGAGATCCCCCCGGTCGCCGCGTCGGAGGTGAGGGAACCCTTCGCCCCGGAGGCGGAACTGGGTCTCGGGCTGGGTCCCGGGAGGGATCTTCAGCATCGCCTCGCCGGTGATGGTGGGAACCCGCACCTCACCGCCGAAGAGCGCTTCCGCGAGCGGCACGCGGACCTCGCCGTACGCCTCGGTCCCGTCCCGCCGCAGCGTCTCCGACGGCTCGAAGAAGACCTGGACGTACAGGTCACCGGCCGGCCCCCCGGTCGATCCCTTGACGCCCTGCCGAGGGACGCGAAGCACCTGTCCATCCTCGACGCCCGGCGGGATGGTGACCTGGATCTTGCGGATCCGTCGGATCATCCCCGTACCGTCGCACGTCGGGCACGGCTCGCGAATGCGGCGGCCCGAGCCATGGCACGAGGGGCACTCCGAGATCGTGATGAGCTGGCTAATGCCCCGGCTCTGGCTACGACGGACCTGGCCCCGCCCTTCGCACTCGGGGCACGTGTCGAACGCCGTCCCGCCTTTCGCACCGGTTCCCCGACAGCTATCGCAGGCGCCCGCATGCGGTACCTCGAGCGTCGGTTCCGCTCCCCGGACCGCGGCCTCGAGCGGAAGTCGGACCGTGACCTCGAGGTCGCTCCCCCGGGCGGGTCCGACGCGGCGGCCACCGGAGAATCCGCCGCCGGCCAGCCCCTGCTCGAACAGCTGCTGGAAGAAGCTCGACCCGCCGAAGAGGTCCTCGAGGTCGCCCACGTGGGTGAAGTTCTGCCACGTGAACCCCTGGGGCCCGAAGTCGGTCTCGATCCCGCGGAACCCCATTGCGTCGTACCGCTTGCGTTTCTCGGTGTCGACGAGCACCTCGTACGCCTCGGAGACCTCCTTGAACTTCTCTTCCGCGACCTTCGTGTTCTCCTTGTTGAGGTCCGGGTGGTACTGGCGCGCGAGCTTGCGGTAGGCCGATTTCACCTCCTCTTCGGTCGAGGAACGAGGGATCCCTAGGACCTCGTAGTAGTCGCGCTTGGCCATCGACGAATCCCGGCCGCGCTCCGTGGGGGCGCGGGGACGGCTACGTACGGCCGGCGCTATTTACCGTCTCTCGGACGTTAGGGCAAGTCCGCCGTGAACGCGACCCGCTCCCCGACGCCAAGGCGTGTACGGGCCGCGGCCGAGCCCTCGCGGACGCCGATCTCGATCGTCGCGAAGCTCGAACCCAGCAGCCCTACTTGCCGCGGCGCAAGCTCTGCGTACGTGCGCCGACGAGGCAGCACGGTCGAACGACGCCGCCAGCGGGCGGTCACCGAGCCCGGGACTGTCGAGAGCCACGTCGAGGGGACGTTCGTGATCAGATTGCCGAACCGGTCGACGTGGACAACCTCCCCCTCGACGCTACGTCCACGTCGGACCGCGCGCGGAATCTCGTAGTGGCGGTAGGGCACCGGAGGGCCGAGCTGCGCGGCGCGAGCGCCGGTCGCGAGTCGCGCGGCGGCCGGCGCGAAGAGGTCGCGGCCCTCGAACGTCGCGCTGACGGTCCGGCCCGGGACGACCCGGTTCGGGTCGAGGCGGTACGCCCGGGGTCGCCCCAGTTTCGCGGCGAGCGGCGCCAGCACGCCGTTGTCCGGCCCGACGAGGAAGCTCCCATCGCGGCACGCGATGACGATCGGGGCTCGCGAGCCACCGACGCCCGGATCGACGACGACGAGGTGGACCGTGCCGGGGGGAAAGGTGGCGGCGACGTGCGCGACGACGAACGCGGCCTCGGCGATGCCGTGGGCGGGCAGGTCGTGCGCGACGTCCACGACGCGACCGGCCGATAGCCGCTGGAGTAGGACCCCCTTCATCTGCGCCGCGTAGGCGCTGCCCATGTCCGAGGTGAGCGTGACGATCCGAGGGCGCGTCACGGCACGACAGGCGCCCGGAGGGCGTCGCGGCCCTTAGGACTTCATGATCGCGACGAGGAAGATCGCGACCGCGACCAGCGCGCCGATGACGGCGGCGATGATCACGAGGAACGCTTCCCAGAGGAGCGCAAAGACGCTCGTCCCGTCGAGGTTCGGTCCGAAGCTGTAGTGGTAGACGAGACCGATGCCGATCCCGACCACGAGGCCGACGACGAGGAGCGCCACCCCGATCATCCGGCTCTTGCCGCTGCCGAAGTACGCCGTGAAGAGGCCCGCGAGGATCAGGAAGAGGCCGAAGACGAGGAGCAGGATCGTCAGGAAGTTCTGCCAGTGGGACGCCGAGGTTACCTGGTCCATCCCCGCCACAAGGTCAAACATCGATGATTTCCTCCCTCAGAACTTGATGCCGGTGAGCGTCTTCGTGTCGATGACGCCCGCGACGGAACGGATCTTGTCCACGACGAGCTGGCCGAGCGCATTGAAGTCCTCGGCCTCGACCTTCGCGATGAGGTCGTACTCGCCGAAGAGCGGGTGGAGCTCGACGATCCCCTTGACCCGGAGGAGCTCGGTGTAAACCTCGTGCTCCTTCGCCGGTGCCGTGCTGATCAGTACGAAACCGATGGCCACGGGGTTTTCCCTCTCGGACGGGCCGTCGAGAAGTCCCCCGCTTAATAAGGGTTGTCGCGGGCGAGCGACGCTGCGCGTCGGGCCCAACCCCCTTTACCACCGCCGAAATCGTTCGCGCGGTCGCGCACGATGGAGACCCACGTTCGGACGTGGCCGAGCCGCCTCGTCGCGCGCCCGTGGCTGCTCGCGTTCGTCCCGATCAACGCGGCGACCTCCGGGTTCGGCGTCGCGCTCCCGCTGTTCATCCTCATCTCGCTCCACGGCGCGTGGGTCGATGTCGCGATCGCCGCCGCGCTGTTCAACGGCGCGGTGATCCTCGCCTCGATCGTCTGGGGGTACCTCTCGGACCGGTTCCCGACCCGCCGGAAGTTCCTCCTGATCAACTTCGCGGGGTTCGCGGTGCTCTACGTCGTCATCGGAGCGTTCCCGTCGCTCCCGCTCCTGTTCGTCGCCTACACGGCGGTCGGGCTGATCGCGCCCGCGGGCGCGAGCGCGTCGAACCTGCTGATCCTCGAGCGGTTCGACGAGTCGGAGCGCCCGAACGCCTTCGCGTCGTTCCAGGAGATGAGCATCCTCGGCGCCATGGCCGGGCTCCTCGTGGGGTTCGTCTGGCTCCTCGAGGCCCAGCCGATCGGCCCGCTCCTCTTCGCCCTCGCCGCGCTCGCCGCCGTCTCGGTGGTCGCGGTCTGGGTGGGCGTTCGCGACGCGCCCGGGCGGCTCACCACGGCGAGCGTCGCCCGCCACCCCGAGAGCCTCATGGCGCGGATCCGGCCGTCGGCGCCGTCGCACATCCCCATCCCGTTCTTTCCGCACCACCCGCGGCTGCGACGGGGCTCGATCGTTCGGTTCCGCCGTTGGGCGCGCGAGGAGCTCCACCACGAGCTCCCGCTGATCTTTGCCGCCGGGTTCCTGTTCAACCTCTCGGCGAACCTCTTCAACATCTCCTACACGCCGTACCTCTACTCGCTCGGGCTCGCGGGTGCGTCGATCTTCCTCGTGAACTTCGCCAACAACCTCGCGCAGGGCGCGAGCTTCCCGGCGAGCGGCAGCCTCACCTCGCGCCAGGGGGCGGACCACCTCGTCCAGCGGGCGACGTACGTCCGCTCGCTCGGGTACCTCGCGGTCGCCGGGTTCACGTTCGTCCCCCTCGCCGTCGGGAGCGCGTTCGGGGCGAACGCGGTCGCCTTCGGCGTGCTCGGCGGCGGGATCGCGTTCTACTCGACGTCGTCGTCGATCATCCTGTTCCGCGCGCTGCGCGGCCGGGACGCGGGGCGGCTCCTCGGCCTCAACAGCGCGCTCGGCGGGCTCGCGGCGGTTGGCGGCGCCGTGCTGTCGGGCGTGCTCGCGTATGTCGGCAGCTACCGACTCACGTTCTTGGTCTCCGCCGGTGCGCTCCTCGCCTCGCTCCCCCTCTGGACCGCGGCGCAGGTCGCGTACGCGAAGCGGCGCTCCGGGAGCGCCGCACCGCCGCCGAGCCCCGAGGCGCGACGGCCAACGGTCGCCGCGGCCGAAACGGATTAACTCCCCGGCGGCTCGGTCGCGCTCCGGAGCGTCGCGGTGGCCGAGGGGGATGTCCAGCGGGGCCTCGAGGACGTCGTCGCCCTCGAGTCCCGGATCTGCTTCATCGACGGTCGCGGCGGCCGATTGATCTACCAGGGGTACGACATCCGCGACCTCGCCGCTCGCTCGACGTTCGAGGAGGT